>Ga0209342_10000743_pt1 | contig 37960 bp, 30 predicted proteins | sample RifCSP16_2_FD_184023 | JGI IMG/M metagenome (GOLD analysis project Ga0209342, IMG submission 184023) | Soil microbial communities from Rifle, Colorado - Rifle CSP2_sed 16_2 (SPAdes) (version 2) | ecosystem: Environmental > Terrestrial > Deep subsurface > Rock core/Sediment | place: Rifle...
TGATTCTCTGGATGCAGCGATAAGACAGGCGGAACAGGGACTTGTTGCTATGTCACAAAACAAAGAAGCAGTGAAAAGGTTAACAAATTGGCATTGGATTAGTGCCATCTTGAAAGCATAATGGAATTATCATCCTCCTTCTGCCATATAAGTCCTGTTACATTATCTGTAGTTGTAGATGTAACACTTGTCCAACCCGATGCGTTTGCAGATGGTGTGGTTGAGGTCTCTGATGCGTAATAGCCTGTTACCCCTACAACATCATCAGTTGCTGATAATGTTAATGTTACTGATGTTGATGTGGTTGATGATGAACCGCTGTTTATTGATATGGATGGACTGGATGGGGGTGTGGTGTCAACCGATGTTGATGAGGTTACAGAAATGGATATATTGGTTTTATCGTTAGTGTTATCACTCTGATTAGCTGTGTTATCTATATCTGTTATTGCCCATATATAATTTTTTCCTACAGGTTGATTAGACGGGATAGTCAAATTTTTGGTAACATAGTATGAACCCCCGGCTGCTATTTCAGGGATACTGATACTTGTCAGCAATGAGTCAGTCGAGGCTACCTTGAGTGCAGAGGTGTTCATCCGTATATTCGTGGTAGAGGTATTTGCAGTTCCGCTTCCCTGATTGTAAATAGTGAAATCAACCGTGACGATTGAACCTGATGAGCCGCTACTTGGATTTATTTTAAGGTTTTTAATGATGAGGTCAGATTGTGGTGGGGTGGTTATGACTGACTGACTGACTGACTGGCAATCTTCGTGCCATTCTTTCGGTAGGCTCTAAATGGAGAGGATATTGTTCTATCATAAATAAGCCCTCCTTCTTTACAACCCCCTCAATCCCCCTTTATTAAGGGGGACTAACCCCTCTACCCCTCCCAGCCTCACCTTACAAAGGGGAGGAGTTGTTGGGGTCCCCTCTTTGTTAAGGGGGATTAGTGGATTAAGGTTGCAACTATGATTGGCTTAATTGATTCATGGGTGAAATATACCACGATAGAATAATTTGTCAAGAATTTTTCAACAGATAAGCTATCTATAAGTCAGGGATTTTTATTTTTCTGCTTTGTTAATACGCTGTTTTTCTCTTTTTCCTTCATCTTATACCCAAAGGTATAGTAATTCACAAGCTTAGTTAAATATGCGGCTAATACTATGCCCCCTATTAAAATAATTAAAACAATAGCCCTGTCCATTCTCCTATCATCTCCTTCAAATCCCAATTAATCGGCAGTCTTACTGACTGACCATTTTTTTCAAAATCAAGATACCCGTTTTTTAAGCCATATAAAAATACATCCCTCGTAATCTCCACATCCTTTATGCAATATTCTATAATCTGAGCCATCTTCCCTTCTTTAAACCACTGAAGGGATAAAAGCCCATTGCCGCTCTTTTCTATCTTTAATGAGCTTTTTGCAATCTGATTGAGACTTACCCTATAGCCAAGTCTGTCCCAGACATCTTTAAGGATATCAAAACACCTGACCCTGTTTTTTAAATCTACTGTCGTATAGGGCTGTAATACTGCAAAATCAAAATTGAGTATATTAAAACCAACCACTAAATCTGCTAAGAGCAGCTTATTTACCAATCCCTCAACATCACTTTCAAGATATGTATAAAATTTTTCATCAAGGCTGTCATATACAACTGCCACAGCCATCTTCATGAGATGCTTGTTATCCCAGCCTCCGACCTCATCAGCACTCCTCTGTGTCTCAAGGTCAAAATATACTATCCTCTTTCCTTCCACCATAATAATTTGACACTGATTTCCACTGATTTTTTATGATTTTTAAAAAATCTGTGACAATCCTGTCTAAAAAACTCTTCTAATAATTTTTATCTTATCGCCAAAATTTAGTAACAACCCTACTTTTATACCAGTTGCCTTTAAATAATTTACTAATTGAACTTCATGAGTCTTCGATAGTTCTGAGACTGCCTTTAATTCAACGATTACCTTATCTTCTACCAGAATATCGGCAAAGTATTCTCCAACCAGATTTCCTTCAAAATAAACATTGATAGGTGATTGTTGTATGGCAGAAAGTCCCCTTTCCTTTAATTTAATCATCATAGCATTTTCATAAACCTTTTCTAAAAAACCGCCTCCCAGCTTATTGTAAACTTCATACACACAACCAATTATTTCTTCAGTCAACTCAGAATGGATATAATTTCCTTCTGTGGTTATCATAACAAATCAGTGTCATTCTGTGTCTATTTTTGAATTAATATTCCCCTACCCTATGCAGTTTCATCATATTTGTTGCACCTTTTCTGGAGATTGGCATCCCCATCAGTATAACAACAGGGTCCCCTTTCTTTGCCAGCCTGTTTGATATCAGGTTTCTATCCATCTCTCTTATCAGGTCATCGGTATCTTCAATCAACCTCATTGTTTCTGGTATCACTCCCCATAAGAGATTTAATCTTTTCATTATACTTTCATACGCGGTATATGCAATAATTGGCATTGCTGGTCTCTGTTTTGATACGAGGAGGGCTGTGGAACCTGATTGAGTAAAAACCACTATCAGTTTTGCCTCTATCTGGTGAGATGCATGGACTGCCGCACTGCTAACTGCATCAGGGAATGTAGAGATTCTTCCCCGCCTTCTGTCACTGACATGCCTGTATAATGAGCCGCTCTCAGCGGCAGAAATTATCCTTGACATTATCTCCACAGACTCTACCGGATATTTTCCCGATGCAGTCTCTCCTGACAGCATTACCGCATCTGTCCCATCAAATATGGCATTTGCAATATCTGAAGCCTCTGCCCTTGTAGGACTGGGATTGTTTATCATGGATTCAAGCATCTGCGTGGCAGTTATTACGGGCTTTCCCTTCCTGTTTGCCATATTTATTATGCTCTTCTGCGCAACAGGGACAGCCTCAGGAGACATTTCCACACCAAGGTCACCCCTCGCAACCATAACCCCATCTGCCTCATCCATAATCTTCTCAAGATTCTCAATGGCATCAGGCTTCTCCAGTTTAGCAATAACAGGGATAAATACAAGCTTTTTTCTGATTATATCTTTGACAGACTTTACATCTCTCTCTGTCCTGACAAAGGAGATAGCCACATAATCTACACCATGGCTGATACCAAAGATAAGGTCTTCGGTATCCTTTCTTGTTATTGAAGAGAGGCCAACCTTAATCCCGGGCAGATTTATTCCTTTACGGTTTGTCAAGATGCCACCATTTATTACTTCACAGGCTATATCCATTCCTCTAACTTTGTTTACCTTAAGACTGATAAGCCCATCATTGAGGAGTATTTTGTCTCCTCTTTTTACATCCCCTGCCATTGCCGGATATGTGGTGGAAACAACCTCGGATGTACCAATTACCCTCCTTCCGGTAAGTATAAATCTGCTTCCCGATTTAAGTATTGCCTTTCCGTCTTTTAAAACCCCTGTTCTTATTTTTGGTCCCTGAAGGTCCTGAAGGATTGCCACATTTTTTTTATATTTCTTTGAAGCCCCTCTTATGAGATTTATAACTTCCCCGTACACCTCCCCTGTTCCATGAGAAAAATTAAGTCTCGCCACATCCATACCTGCCCTTATGAGCCTCTCAATCATCTTGCGGGAATTAGTTGCAGGGCCAATGGTGCATACAATCTTTGCCTTTCTTACCGGTATCATTCTGTTCCTTTATCTCTAAAAAATAATGACTAATACTACCACAAATTTGTAAAGTCCTTCAATTAAACTGAACTTTTATTTGAACTTTTATTTTTATAAAACCAAAAGACAAAAAATTCTTGACTTCTATATTTAGGTGGAGTTAGATTATTACAATTCATCTGAAAAAATAATATTTATTTTAAAAGAAAAATGAACAGAGAATCGGCCCCATTAAAGGAAATTGAGGGGATAAAACTCCTTCTGATTAAGGGGAAAAAGAAAGGCTCCCTCACTTATGAAGAAATTGGTGAGGTGTTTGATGGGAAAGCTGTCTGGACTCCTTATCTGGAAGACCTCCTTTCCCAGCTCGAAGAAGAGGGAATCAGAGTGGTTGAAGAGGAGGCAGAAAAAGAAGAATTAGGAAAGGTCAAAGAAGGGAAACTTCCCGATTTTGTAAACCTCTATCTCAGAGAAATTTTTAAGTTTCCCATCCTTTCAAGAGAAGAGGAAAGGGAATTGGTCAAAGGAATAGAGATAAACAGGGCAAAACTAAATGAGATAGAGTTGGAATTAAACCTTCCTCTTAGAAAGATTAAACATCTTTTTATGGCTCGACGAGAAAAAGATAAAGGCAAAAAGATAGACTTTAACATTATACCGGGCATAAGTCCTGAGAAAGCCAAAGAGAATGTAGAAAAAATAATTCAGATAGAAGCCAAAAATGAAGAAAATAAAAAAATAATCATAGAAAGCAACCTCCGCCTTGTAGTAAGGGTAGCAAAACGATACCATCACGCCAGTCTTTCATTTCTTGATTTAATTGCAGAAGGGAACCTTGGGTTGATGAGGGCTATAGATAAATTTGATTACAAACAGGGGTATCGCTTTTGCACTTATGCGATCTGGTGGATAAGACACGCCATAAACAGGGCAATTGTAAATAAGGGGCAGATAATCCGTCTGCCTGTTTATATCTCCGAGATGATTGATAAATGTATGAAGGTTACCCATATCCTCTCAAATAAACTTGGAAGGGAACCAACCCTTGAAGAAATTGCAGGTGAATTAAATATGCCATTAATGGATATTGTAAGGGCAATTAATGCCTCCCGACACCCATCATCTCTTGAGGCATCGGTTGTGCCGGGAAATAAAACCAAATTTATTGATATAATTGAAGATAGAAGGAGAATGACTCCGGAAAAGAATGTATTCTGGTCATCTCTGTGTGAAAAGATAGAGTCACTTTTATCAGAAGGTTCGCTGGAGGAAAGAGAAAAGGAGATAATTAAACTAAGATACGGGCTTGCCGGGAATAACCCTCTTACATTAAAAGAAATTGGGCAGATGTATGGAATAACACGGGAAAGGGTAAGACAAATTGAGGAGAGAACCCTTTTCAAACTTCGCCACCTGCAGATAACCGAAGAGCTTAGAGATTTTCTTACAAATGATTAAAAAGGAACTGCCGTCACTTTAGGGTTGTCAAGAGTTTCTTTTACCGTGTAATAAAAAACTATGAGTGCCTTTTTATCTCCCGTCAGTATTCTCCCGGCAAAGGGTATATTGCTTACCAGCTTATCGATCGTTTGAAATGGCTGAACCCCCACAATCATATCTATATGTTTATCTTTTATATCCGTTTCCCCCACGGCAGTTATTTTCATGGAGTCACTGTTTATTAAAAAATCTTTTGTAGATGCTATTCCATCTTTTATTTCAAAATTTGCGGTAATAGAGTTGTAAGGCATCCCCTCTGTTGCCATATCCGGTAATTTTAATTTGAATATCTGAGATACATTCAAGAGTGAAAATATTTTTGAAAGAATATGAAATTTATTGATACTTCCGTCATTCATATTTAAAGATATATCCCCGTTAAGCGACCCTTTTATCTCATCTGCAGTCCTTCCTTTTCCAAAAATTTTACTTGTCATATTTAAGCTGCCATGAAGGTTGCGAAAACCCTCTGGCAGTTTCTCATACAGGTTTTCTATATTCATATTTATTATTTTGTTCTCTATAAATAATTCCATTCCATCAACTCTATCCCGCTGAAACCATCCTTTACCTGTGAAGGCGCCATTAAATCCTCTAAACAATATATCTTTTATTTTAACTATATCTTTATTGCAGAAGATACTGAACATAAGATTTTCAAGAGGGATACCCCTGAATTTCCCTTTATCTACAGCTACTTTTCCCCTCCAGACAGCCCTGCTGAATAATGTCTCTTCTTCTTCTGCCTCAGATATATCATCCTTAGATTTTGTAAAAGATAACTCATCCAGATTAATGGATGATGCCTGCAGTGTAAAGTTAATCACAGGATTTAAGAACTCATTTATGCTTGCACTAAATTTAAAAGGCGAATCCCCAACAGTTCCAGATGCTAATGGGATAAATACCCTCTTACCTGTAAACTCCGCTGTAGTATTTAAGGATTTAATAGGCAATGGGAATTTGGTAAGCCTAAAATCAGCATCTCTGATTGACAGCTTTCCCTTAAATTTAGTAGCCTTTAAGTTTTTGAAATAGCCGGCGGTATTCAATTGAAGGGATGCTGCCCCTGATGCATCTGTATCAGATACCCGTGTGAGAAATCTGACAATATCGCTGATATTTATTTCGTTTGTATGAATAGATAGAAGAAATCTGGGATTGTTAAAATCCTTTACCTTCCCCTTTATGTTTATCTTTGCCGATTCTAAAGATACTTCCATATTATCTATATAAATTGTGTTGGAATTCACCCTTGCCTTGAATTCTATCTGATTAAATGAGCCAATATTTTTCTCAAACCATGGGTCATATCTATATGTAACATTGGTAAGGTCAAGGGATTCTGAGATTGTAAAATTCCCTTTTTTCCCTTTCAATCTCAGATTTAATTCAGAGGTGCCCTCTGCCATGGAAAACCTTACTATCTTATCCATCCCCAGGTTTCCAGCATCGGAAAGATTTAGCATGGAATTGAGATTTATATCAAGAAACGGGGTTTGTGATTTAATCTCACTGACAGTGCCATTTATGCTGAACCTGGAGTTACCCATATCCCAGCTTATATTTTTAATATAAAGTTCTTTTGGTGAGAAATGAATAGAACCATTAACATTTTGAAAAGGGAGTTTCAAATCTGCGTATTGCATATTTATTCCATTAAGTTCTGCATCTACCCCTATATCAAACGGGGTAGGGTCACCTATGGGTCCTGATATTTTTACCTCTGCTGTAATAATACCGGACTCTTCTTTTATGTTTTGTTTATACTTATCGTATATATCATCAGATATAAGTTCTTTTACCTTGTTTGCCTCTATATCTCCTTTTGCCAGAAGGTCTAAAAACGGGGAGGGAAATATCTTTGATATAGAGCCATTCATATTGGTAATTTTGCAATTCTTATACATACCCCTGACATCTGCAAATAACATTTCACCCTCTTTTAATGTTATGACTCCATTTAATTCCCTGAACGGATATTTTCCCTTGTCTATGTCCAAATCAAGATTTCTGACTTTCGCCAATCCCGAAAGGAGTTTAAAATTTGAAGGGTTAGTCAGGGTGGTAAGCTGATTCACATATCCAGAAAATTTTATATTTCTGATTTCCAATTCCCCACCCTTTACGACCTCTTCAAAATGATTTAGAATATGAGGTGGAATAATATTTTTAGATATAGGTTTAAATTCTTTATTTATATCTACCTTTGGTGAGGATAAATCAAAGGTTATTCTGCTTTCATCCTGCCTGATTCCATATATGGAGCATTTACCATTTATAAATAAATCTCCCACCTTTAACTGGAGATTTTTAAATTCTAAAGAATCTTTATTCAGGTTCACGGTGTATTTTATAGAACCATGACGAGACTTTAAAGGAGCAGAAACTACTCCCGCATCATTAAGATTCACCAATTTTAGGTTTATGTCACCTGATGATTCAAACCCATCCGACAGATTCCCATTTATTGATGTATCTATATCAAGATAGCTTGTAGCCAACTGCTGGTGGCTGACAACCTGTTTAAACAAAGGATACCCTTTTATATAATCACCAAAAACAGAGAATGGCAGTGAATTCACCTTTATATGTCCTTCCAGAGTGGAGTTTTTGAGACCATCCTTAAATTCGTTTATTATGCCGTTTACATCAAACATTGCAGGCTCACGCCAATCAGGTATGATTCCATTTATTTTTAGTTGTATCTTCCTGGAAAAGATGGACTTTTCTACAACAATATTAAATTGATTAACTATAAGAGGGGCATGATTCTCTGATACAAATTGGTCTATAAATGTTAACCTGCCATTGGTTATCTTAATATTATTTATTAAATCTTGAAGGGAGAAGGAATAAAGCCCGAAAAATTCCCTTAACCTCAATATTTTTGTCTTAAGCCAGCTTTTCTCAATTCCAGCACCACGGTCCCTTTCTACACTTAACTCAGGCATTGGTGAATAAATACGATTAATTATTCTGGAAATGTTAAGTTCTCCATTCATGTCTCTTTTTAAAATAATATCCGGCTCTTGCAGATACAGTTTTCTTATTACAATTGTCTTTTCTTTTATCAGTGGAGTGATTTTAATAAGTAATTTTATTTTCCCTGCTGACGCTATATCTGCCAAAGAGTTGCTATCTCTTATAGAAATATTATTAATCTCCAGTTCTATACCATTTTTTATTGCAAACTGCAGGCTGCCTATGGAGACCGATGTGCCTGTATAATTACTCAACTCTCTCTCTATCAATCCCTTATAGCTGTTAATGTCAAGTAATAGGGGAACAAGATTAATTACAATGACTAAACATAAGGTAAGAAATAGGATGGATAATAAAAGTTTTATTCTCGTCCTTCTCTTCATGAATGTAAAGACTGCATAAGGAAAAGTATTAATCTTATTATTATTTCAGGATATGTCAGCATGTTTACCTATTATACATTACAAAACCTGATGGACAAGTAGAAAAAGTTTGATATACTTAGTTTATGCTCAAAATCCGATTTAGGATTTTGGGTAAATCGCCAAGTCGCCTGAAAGACAAGACTGGCAGGTAATTTTGCGACGCAACCGTATATCACCAATACGGTGAGGAGCAAAATTGCCGAAGACACAGTATTTCAGGATGAATCGGCGATTTTAAATCCCGCTAAAGCGGGATTTGGGTTATGGCATACATACTGCCTTTTAAAGGTATCATATATAATAGTGAAAAGATAAAAGACATACGGGATGTAGTTGCACCGCCATATGATGTTATATCACCCGAGGAACAGGATAGGTTATATAAGAGACATAAAAATAATGTGGTAAGGTTAATACTCGGCAAAGACTCAGAGAATGATGAACCTGCCAATAATCGTTATATGAGGGCGAGGGATTATCTTGAAAGCTGGCAGAGAGACAGCATCCTGATTAAAGATAATTTTCCCTCCATATACATATATGCACAGGAATACCACATGGGAGAGGCTGAGGGATTTGAAAAGAAAAAAAGGGTTGGTTTTATTGCCCTCTCAAAGTTAGAGGATTTCGGGGAAGGAGATATACACCCCCATGAAAATACACTGTCTAAACCAAAGGAAGACAGATTAATGCTTATACAGGCATGTAATACAAATTTTAGCCCTATATTTGGTCTGTTCACCGATAAAACAAAGAGAATAGATTCGGTATTTAATGACTATATGAGACAGCCTCCCCTCTATGATTTAATAGATGGTGCTGGAGTTAGACATACACTATGGGCAATAAGTGAAAAGAGAGTAATAGAAATTATTATTAAAGAAATGGCTGATAAACAGATATTCATTGCAGATGGGCACCATCGCTATGAAACTGCAATCAACTATCGCAATGAGATAAGAAAAAAATCGCCAACCCCACCCTCCCCTTCCCTACAAGGGGGGAGGGTGAGGGATGAGGATAAGCCTTACAACTTTGTAATGATGTATTTCACCAATACCGTATCCGAAGGGCTTTCCATACTGCCAATCCACAGGCTTGTAAGCAACCTATCAAATTTTGATAAGAAAAAAATAGTTGAGAAGGCAGGGGAATTCTTTAATATTGAAAAACTTTCTTTTAATGAATCTGATGAAAAGGCTATCAGGAAAAGACTCTTTTCAGATATGAAAGAGAGGGGTGAAAAGGAGCATATATTTGGTATGTATCTTGGAGATGATGATTATATCCTGCTCACCTTAAAAGAAGGGGGTCAGGGGTCAGGGGTCAGGGGTCAGGAAGAAGTAACCAGTAAGCAGTATGGAGTAGGCAGTAAGCAGCTAAAAAAACTGGATGTTACCATTCTACATACCCTCCTGATTGAAAAGGTTCTGGGAATAAGCGAAAAGAACCTTGCTGAACAGAAAAATATAACCTACACCATAAATACAAGAGAGGCTATAAAAGGGGTAAAGGATAGTAAGTATCATATGGCATTATTTCTTAACCCCACAAGGATAGAAGATGTTCAGGCTGTTGCTACCACAGGTGAGAAGATGCCTCAGAAATCAACATTTTTCTATCCCAAGCTTATAACAGGGCTGGTGATGAATAAGCTGGAGTAAAGAACAAGAATTAATTAGCCACAGATTAACACAGATTTAAAAAATAAGGAAAAGGAAAAGATAAAGGTAAAGATTTTTTCTCTATCTCTACCTTTACCTCTACCTGCCTTATAAAGTCAGTGTAAGTCAGTGGCTAAAGATTTTATAATTTCCTATGTCTGAACTTCATTTAAAATTTGAAACATTAAAGAAAATACTCAGAGATATGGGGAGTGTTATAGTTGCATTCTCAGGAGGTGTGGACAGCACTTTTCTCTTAAAAGTGGCAAAGGATGTGCTTGGTGAAAATGTTATCGGAGTAACTGCAACATCAAGCACATATCCGGAAAGGGAATTTAAAGAGGCAAAAAGACTTGCAGAGGAGATTGGTGTAAGGCATATCATAATAGAATCGGAGGAGCTTAATATAGACGGCTTCAAGGAAAATCCGCCTAACAGATGTTACTTTTGCAAAGGCGAACTGTTCGGTAAATTAAGAGAGGTGGCGAATAAAAACAATATAAGATTTGTTGCAGATGGTTCAAATTTGGATGATGTATCCGACTACAGGCCTGGCAGAAAGGCAGCAGAGGAGTTGGGTGTACGGAGCCCTTTAAAAGAGGCTGGGCTTACAAAGGAAGATATAAGGGCATTATCAAAGGAGCTGGAGCTAAAGACATGGAATAAGCAGTCCTTCGCCTGTCTCGCATCCCGATTCCCCTATGGAAAAGAGATAACAGCCGATAAGCTAAGTATGGTTGATAAAGCTGAAGACTTTTTGTTATCTATGGGATTCAGGCAGGTAAGGGTCAGGCACTATGATGAAATGGCAAGAATAGAGGTTTCAAAGGATGAAATTAAAAAGCTCTTCAATAACGGCACTTCAGAAAAAATATCAAAGAGGCTTAAAGAAATCGGTTTTAAATATGTGACAGTTGATTTAGAAGGCTACAGAACAGGGAGTATGAATCTTACCTTACCGGCAAAAAATGCTCAAAGCCTATCAGAAAAGAATATTTGAAATTGCCAATCGGGGTGATGCAAGAGAGGAAAGTTATTATTCCTGCCTTGAGAGATTCATTAGTGATTATGCCAAATCCGTCAACAAAACTAATGTCCATATAACAACACTGCCAAAAAAGACTGATGCCGGGAATCCTGACTTTAGAATCTGGGATGGAAAGCAACACATAGTTGGCTACATTGAAGCCAAAGCACCAACGGTTGAGCATTTAGATGAGATAGAAACTACAAACCAGCTAAAACGCTATCTTCAAACATTCCCAAATCTTATATTAACAAACTTTTCAGAATTTAGACTCTATCGCAACGGTGAATTGACAGATAGAGTTCTTATCTCCAGACCTTTTATTATTCACAAACTTAAAACCACCCCTCCAGTAGAAAAAGAATCCGAATTCCTTAGTTTGCTGGAGAAATTCTTCTCCTTTTCCCTCCCAAAGGTTTATGATGCCAAAACCCTTGCAATTGAACTGGCAAAAAGGACAAGGTTTTTAAAGGATGAAGTCATTACACAGGAATTGAACGAAGAGGAGAGAAAAGGGAGAGGGTTTATACTTGGTTTTTATGAGGCATTTAAGCAATATCTTATAAGTGGTCTTTCAAAAGAGGACTTTGCAGACCTTTATTCACAGACTATTACCTATGGACTCTTTGCTGCAAGAACACGCTCAGAAACTTGTAGTGGGCGTAGCGAATCAAACGGATTTAACAGAAAGCTTGCCTACGATAATATCCCACGCACTATTGGAATCTTGAGAGATGTCTTTAAGTTTGTTTCTCTTGGTGATTTGCCAAAACAAATGGAATGGATTATTGATGACATTTCAGAAGTCCTATCAGTTACAGATGTAAATAAGATACTCCATCAATACTTTCATGAAGGAAAGGGGAAAGACCCTGTTGTTCATTTCTATGAGACCTTTCTTACAGAATACGACCCTCAAACACGGGAAAAGAGAGGAGTCTATTACACCCCTGAACCTGTTGTCTCTTATATTATCCGTTCTTTGCATAACATCCTGAAAGACGATTTTAATAGGAAAGATGGATTTGCAAATAATTCGGTTACAGTTTTAGACCCTGCAGCAGGGACACTTACTTTTCTTGCTGAGGCATCCAAACTATCAGTTGATGAATTCGTCAGCAAATATGGCGAAGGCGGTAAAGAAAAATTCATAAAAGAGCATATCCTCAAAAACTTTTATGCCTTTGAGCTTATAATGGCACCCTATGCAGTAGGGCATCTCAAGATGTCTTTTTTATTAGAGGAGCTTGGCTACAGACTCCATGAGGATGACAGATTTAAACTCTATTTAACAAATACCCTTGAAATGGAAGAACTTGCCCAGACAGAGCTGCCCGGTATGTCTTCTCTTTCAGAAGAATCCCATCTTGCAGGTAAGGTTAAAAAAGAACAGCCTATACTTGTAATACTTGGAAATCCGCCATATTCAGGACACTCAACCAATATCGGAGATTGGATTTCAACAGAGATTAAGGCTTACTATAAGGTTGATGGAAAGCCTCTCGGTGAGAAAAACCCTAAGTGGCTTCAGGATGATTATGTAAAATTTATCCGCTTTGCCCAATGGAAGATTGATAATGCTGGTGAAGGTGTTTTGGGATTTATTACTAATCACAGCTATCTTGACAATCCAACCTTCAGGGGTATGCGTCAGTCTTTGATGAACAGTTTTAATGAGATTTACATTTTAGACTTACATGGCAACAGTCTTAAAAAAGAGAAATGTCCTGATGGCAGTAAAGATGAGAATGTCTTTGATATTCAGCAGGGTGTTGCCATTGCAATTTTCGTCAAAAAGAAGGGTACATCAACTAAACCTGCGGCTACCAGTATATACCATGCTGACCTCTGGGGTCTTCGTGAAGATAAATACAAATGGCTGGAAAGCCATTACATAAAAACAACAAAATGGAAAAGGCTGAAACCAAAATCTGAATTTTATCTCTTTATACCAAGAGAGGAGAAACTCTTAAAAGAATATGAGAAATATCCAAAGATAACCGATATTTTTCCTGTAAATAGTGTAGGGATAGTTACGGCAAGGGATAATTTTGTTATAGACTTTGATAAAGAGACACTTAAAAGGCGAATCAGGATGCTCCTCGATGAAAAGATACCAGATGAAATTATCAGGCAGACTTTTAATTTAAGAGATAAATCAAACTGGAAATTAAAGGATGCACGGAAAAATGTAATGGAAGATGAAAACCGGGAAGATTCAATTACACAGATTTTATACAGACCCTTTGATTCTCGCTGGATTTTTTATCATGATAGATTAATTGAACGCTCCCGCAGGGAAGTCATGCAGCACATGATGAAGGAGAATTTAGGGTTGATTAGCATTCGGCGATCAAGAAGTACAGAAAATTGGAAATATGTTTTTGTAACAGATAAAATTATGGCTGGTGCAACATCTATCACATCACTTGACATAAATTATCTTTTTCCCCTCTACCTCTACCAAAAAAAGGATAATCCTAAAAAACAATCTTTTGGTAAAGTCATGATGCTCTTTGAACCGGAGGCAGATTATGGGGTTAAAAAGCCAAACATTTCTCCATCATTAATTGAACAATTAACAAAGGACTATAAAAAGACACCTTCGCCTGAACAAATCTTCTTTTACATTTACGCAATCCTTTACTCAAATACCTACCGCTCAAAGTATGCCGAATTTCTGAAAATAGATTTTCCAAGAATCCCCTTTACGACGGATTATAAAATCTTCAGCAAGATGGCAGAATATGGAGAAAGGCTTGTTGATTTACATTTACTAAAATCAACAGAGATTGACAAACCTGCTGCCAGACTGCAGGGTAAGGGTAATTTCAAGGTTGAGAAATTAAGATATGATGAAAATCGTCTCTACATCAACCAGAGCCAATATTTTGAAGGGATTACAAAGGATATCTGGGAATATCAAATCGGAGGATATCAGGTTTGTGATAAGTGGTTAAAGGATAGGAAAGGAAGGAGTCTGTCCCTTGTTGATATAAAGCATTACTGCAATATTGTTACATCCATCCAAAAGACAATTGAGATTCAGAAGAAAATTGATGAGGTTTATGTAAAAATTGAATTATGAAGAAGGCAAAGTTTGAAGACCTTGTAAAAATAATGGAGAGGCTGAGGGGAAATGATGGCTGCCCGTGGGATAAGGAGCAGAACCGAAAGTCCCTGAAGCCATATCTGATTGAAGAATCCTATGAAGTCCTTGAGGCAATAGATGAAGGAAAGCCTGAAAAGATAAAGGAGGAGCTTGGAGATTTGCTCTTTCAGATACTCTTCCATGCCCAAATTTCAAAGGATATGGGGGAATTTGATATAAACGATGTCCTTGAAAAGATATATGAAAAGATGATAATAAGACATCCTCATGTTTTTAAATCCCCCTTAAAAAAGGGGGCAGAGGGGGTTGTTAATGCAAAGGATGCACTTGCCCAGTGGGAAGACATAAAAAAGAAGGAAAAGGGGTATGAGGGGAGAAGATCAGTCCTTGACGGAGTTCCGAAGGAACTTCCATCACTCCTTATGGCTCACAGGCTTCAGGATAAGGCTGCGAGGGTAGGATTTGACTGGGAGCATATAGATCAGGTATTCGCAAAGGTTGAGGAGGAGATGGATGAATTCAGAAGGGCATTCTCAGATAAAAATACTGAGGAGATGGAGAATGAGCTTGGAGATTTGTTGTTCGCCCTTGTCAATATAGCCCGTTTTATTGAGGTAAATCCTGAAGATGCCTTAAGAAAGACCATAAGCAGGTTTATAAAGAGATTCCACTATATTGAGGAGGAGATTGCAAGACAGTGTAGAGAGCTTAAAAATGTTTCATTAGAAGAGATGGATAAGCTGTGGAACGAGGCGAAGGAAAAATAGGGACAGATACCATTATTGTATTGGGAATTATTGGGACTATGTCAATAATGGTATCTGTCCCTATTTTAAAGTATGGATAACAAAAAAATTATCATAAAAGGTGCGAAGGAGCATAATCTAAAGAATATAGATTTGGAGATACCGAGGGATAAGCTTGTGGTAATCACAGGGCTTTCAGGTTCAGGGAAGTCCTCCCTCGCCTTTGACACCATCTATGCAGAGGGACAGAGGAGGTATGTGGAATCCCTCTCCGCTTATGCACGCCAGTTCCTTGAGCAGATGGAGAAGCCTGATGTTGAATATATTGAAGGGCTGTCACCTGCCATATCCATTGAACAGAAAACAACAAGTAAAAATCCCCGCTCAACTGTCGGCACAGTAACAGAGATTTATGATTATCTGAGGCTGCTCTATGCACGAATAGGGAAGGTCTATTGTTACAAGTGTGGCAGAGAGATTGCCTCACAGACCGTCCAGCAGATTGTTGACAGGGTAAAAACTCTGCCTGAGAAATCAAGGATTCAGATACTCTCTCCGATTGTCAGAGACAGAAAGGGTGAATATAAGAGAGAGTTTGAGAATATGCAGAGGCAGGGGTTTGTGAGGATTCGCGTGGACGGGAAGATGCGGGAGATTACAGAAAAAATAGAGCTTGATAAAAACAAGAAACATACCATAGAAGTGGTAGTTGACAGGATTATCATAAAAGAAGGGGTAGAGAGGAGGCTGGCGGATTCAATAGAGCTTGCCTTAAAGATGGCGGATGGGATTGTGGTAGTAACGGTGGATAATAAGGAGGAGCTTTTATTCAGTGAGAAGTTTGCCTGTCTCTACTGTGGGATAAGCTATCCTGATTTTACCCCGCGGATGTTCTCCTTCAACAGTCCGCATGGTGCATGTTCTGAATGCGATGGCTTGGGAATGGATATGAATATAGACCCTGACCTCGTTGTCCCCGATAATGAAAAATCCCTGAGAGAAGGGGCAATCAAACCATGGGAGAAGAAGACCTCTGTGTATTTTTACCAGATGCTCCAGTGCCTTGCAGAGCATTATAACTTCAGTCTTGATACACCATTTAAAAATTTAGACCTGTCCCAGAAGGTATTAATCGGGGATAAAAAGCTGCAGAATATAATACTTTACGGTTCGGGAACTGAACAGATAAGATTTTTCTATGAGAGGGATAACCGCAGACATTTTTACAAGGCAGAGTTTGAGGGTGTCATACCAAACTTAGAGAGGAGATACAGAGAAACAGATTCAGAATATATGAGGGAGGAGATTCATCAATATATGAGCATGACTCCGTGCCCATTGTGTAAAGGGGCAAGGCTTAAGCCTGAAAGTTTATCGGTAAAGGTAGGAGAAAAATCTATAATTGAGTTCACGGCACTTTCTATAAAAGAGGCAATGGGATTTTTAGATTCGCTTTCACTTACAGAACAGGAATATACAATCGCCAGAAGGATATTGAAGGAGATAAAGGAGAGGCTCGGATTTATGAAGGATGTAGGGCTTGATTACCTCACCCTTGACAGGACATCTGCAACACTTTCAGGTGGTGAAGGGCAGAGGATAAGGCTCGCAACCCAAATCGGCTCAAGCCTTATGGGGGTCTTATATATTTTAGATGAGCCGAGTATAGGTCTTCATCAGAGGGACAATAAGAGACTCCTTGATACACTTATAAGACTGCGGGATATAGGGAATACGGTTATTGTGGTAGAACATGACAGGGATACAATCCTCCTGGCAGATTATATAATTGACTTGGGTCCTGGTGCAGGGATTCACGGCGGCAGTGTAGTTGCCTGCGGCTCTCCAAAAGAGATTTTATCAGATAAGGCTTCACTGACAGGGCGCTACCTCTCTAATGCTCTGTCAATACCTGTCCCCGGTAAGAGGAGAAATGGCAACAGCGACCATCTAAAGATTCTCGGTGCTTCCCAGAATAACCTTAAAAATATAGATGTATCAATTCCACTCGGACTATTTACATGCATTACAGGTGTGTCAGGCTCAGGCAAGAGCACACTGGTCATTGATATACTCTATAAGGCACTTGCACAGGTCTTCTGGAAATCCACAGAAAAACCAGGGAGGTTTTCAGGGATTAAAGGGATTGAATTTATAGACAAGGTAATAGACATAGACCAATCCCCGATAGGACGGACACCACGTTCCAATCCTGCCACATATACAGGTGTATTTAATCTTATAAGAGACCTCTTCGCACAGCTTCCAGAATCAAGGAAGAGGGGCTACAAGGCAGGGAGATTCAGCTTCAATGTGAAGGGCGGAAGGTGTGAGGCATGTGCAGGTGACGGGATTATAAAGATAGAGATGCACTTCCTCCCTGATATTTATGTCACCTGTGAGGTCTGTAAGGGGAAGAGGTTTAACAGGGAGACACTTGATATACAATATAAAGGGAAGAATATAGCAGATGTTCTTGATATGACAGTCAGCGAGGCATTAATATTTTTTGAAAATATTCCTTCCATAAAATCCAAGCTCCAGACTGTTTCTGATGTAGGCCTGGATTACATAAAGCTCGGTCAGGCTGCTACAACCCTTTCAGGTGGTGAGGCACAGAGGGTAAAGCTTTCTAAAGAGCTTTCAAAAAGAAGCACAGGGAGGACATTGTATATATTGGATGAGCCGACAACAGGGCTTCACTTCGCAGACATACAGAAACTCCTTGATGTGCTGAATAGATTAACAGATGCAGGAAATACAGTGGTAGTAATTGAACATAACCTTGATGTAATAAAAACTGCGGATTATATTATTGACCTTGGTCCCGAAGGTGGAGATGCAGGGGGAGAGATAGTAGCCATCGGCACTCCCGAAGAGGTGGCTGAAAATCCGAAATCTTATACAGGACAGTTTTTAAAGAATGTGCTGGATATAAATTAGGTGTTCGCTTCGCTCACACTAACTTTGTGTAATCAAGTATAGGATTGAAATTCCTATACTTTAAATTAGATTCACCTGCTGATATTACTGTACCCATGTCGTCCCATCCCATCTGCGGATATCTACTCTGCCGCCTGAAGATATTACAACCGCATAGGATTGATTTTTGGTGTTTTTAATATATATACTTCCAGCATTTACTGTCCCCCTTGAGGTAAAATAACAAGTATCATTAAGAAAGGCTACGCCGTTGGAAGGAAGCGCCCCACCACTCACATTTTTATTTACATCCGTTCCCCATCCAAAACTAATGTCAGTGGAGAGGGTCGTGGTTATATTTGTGCAGTTTACTATATATGATTTATTATTTATATCAAAACTGACATTGCAATCGCGATTTCGAGATACAGCCTCCATTCTTGCAGATTGAAGTGTAGAGGAGATATCCCTTGCCGCACCTTTTAATCTCATTGTCGGGAGATAGGAGAGAAAAGAAGGGAGGGCAATGGCTAACATTATTCCAAAAATGGCAAGGGTAACTACCAGTTCAATTATTGTAAAACCATTCTGATTGGACTTATGTTTAAACATATCTACTCTGATTCCCCCACCAGAAAGATTTTAACTGAAGGTTCCTCCGGGTCATTGGAATTTATTAATACATAGTCTTTGAACTTTCCGGAAGCAGTTGTCTTATAAAAAAAAGTTATCTCAACTCTCTTTCCGGGTTTAATGCCTTTTTTGTTTAACGGGATACCGCTCCCTTCGTTTGGTGCATCTATATTGCTGATGTAAAGGTCTCCATCTCCCGAATTCCCAATAATTACCTTATATAACTTCGTCTCTCCTTTTTTCATGAAGCCGAGATTTATCTCCTTAGGAATGATGGTTATTCTGGGAGGATTCCCTGATAGAGACTGCGACACGACAAATAAAATAGATACAAAGACGATAGGAATTACAAGATATTTCGCCTTTTTCATTATTGAGTGGTTGCCTTAGTAGAAAATTTCCACTTGAAGTTATAGCCGTAGCCACTTATGGAAGAATAAGGAGCCTTCGGCTGTACAGTGAAATTTCCAATTTCCCCTGATTCCAGTATGCCTTCTCCATTTTTGCCATTAATCAACAAGGTTATGTTTTCATCTGTCCCATCCTTTACCCTGACAGTAAAAAACATCTCTATATTTGTTAGTTCGCTGTTGCTGACATTTTTAACCGAGCCGGAGTATGCAATCTGGTTTCTTTTCCTATCAGGCTCTTCCTTCACATCACCAACAAGCTTTATGGCACCCGGGTCATTCGGCGAAACCCCTTCTTCTTTTTGAATTGACGGCTTTTTAACAGCATCTTTTTTATTTTCTAACTGAGGTGATTTTTGAACTGCTTTTTCCTTTATCCCTTCCACCTGATTAAAATATTTTGAGGGAATATCTGCGGGATTATCCGTAAAATGAACCTCACCCTTTTCATCCACCCATTTATAGATTTCTGAGTAGGAGTTTTCACTGTAAAAAAGGAGGGTAAAGGTCAGGATTGTTGAGAAAAACCCAAATTTCAAAATCCAAGCATTTAACATTTCCTTATAATACCTCCTTCCATGATATAACACCACTCCTTATAAGCTTTAACTGATATGTAATCTCCTTTATCTCTCCTGTACTTGTCTGTATAAAAGCCTTTGCTGTCCCACCCTCCTCCTGTCCAACATGAATAGCAGGACTTGATGCCATCCCATAACCAAGACTTGTAGATTTCAAAACCACTGTCTGACTGCCGCTGGTCGTTGTCCCTATAGTTGATTCCTTATATGCAGTGCCTGTCTTATAGTAGAGTGAGTATAAATTGCTTGTCCCGCCATAACTGCAGATATCGGTTTGCGGGATAAAGGTTGTAAAAAAAACAGTCCCTCCGATGACCCCAGGTTTTGTAATTACCCTCTCAGCACCAACCCCGGTTGACCCCGCAGCAAGTTCGGCATACCACCCCCTATATGTGGAAGTGGCAGAAACATTCTGAACAAAGGTATCCCAGCTTATACTACCCCATGTAGTAGATGTTACAGTTCCTTCATCTGCAACAACCTGCGTAACATCACCAGCATTATAGAGTGATGAGGTAGAGGCTATTCCACTCGTTGTGCATTGCGTATTTGTACTCCATGCAGAACCATCCCAGCATGGCTTCCACTTTGATTCTGCTCCACTCCAATAAGAGTCTCTTATCCCAAAGAAGGCATGTTTTGTTATTGTTGATTTATCATCCTGACTGTAAAATCTCCCTGCCCCAAAATAGACCCATAGATTATCAAGCTCATCAACTGTAGCGGCAGGAGAGGTGGTAATTGGTGTTGCTGAGCTTAAGGGATTGCCATCAAATAATTTATAAAAACTCCAACTGCCGGGATTTACATTCCCATTTATAACAAGACGGTATAAATTGCCACGCCATCTTGGTGTCCCCCCACTGTCATAGGTCATTCCAATGTAAATAACCTCCGTATTATAACTTGTATAGGATATAGTATCGCCTGATACCGTGTTGCCATTTTCAAAATCAATGTCAACAGCGAGGGGGTCACCCATAAAACTGCTGCTGACTCCAGTATCAAATACCCAGTATGTGGAATTTAATGTCCATGCCCCTGTTGTATTCCTCGCATTAATAATAAAGATTTTCCCTGTCTGTGTGCTTGCACCTGTATAGTCAGGGACATAGGATGATTTTGGTCCTGAACCAACAATGACAAACCATTTGTTACCTACCTTTGCAATAGTAGGATATGAGGTGGTAAAACCAAGGTCAGAATGGGTAAATTCCCACAGGAGATTTGGTGAATTTGGATTTGTAATATCAAGGGCAAAATATGAGGACTGGAAGTTTCGTGTCTCACTCCCTGCTCCGAAATTGTCCGTTACGCTTATCTGTCCGCCGCCAAGCCTCATACCACCGATTAATACTGTCTTCCAGTTCGGACTTGAGGTGTCTCCAAAGTTTATATCGGTAACCCTTGCCCTTAAATCAACATAATATACATGGGAGTAGTCAGGGTCTGTTAGCCATTTCAGATGCGGAAGAAGGTTCTGGGGAATAAAAGCCCAGAGTTCGCTCCCATCACTTGACTTAAAGGCATGTAACATTCCATCATTCGCCCCTATAATTACAACAGTATTTCTTGATTTCCATGATTCAAAAAATTGTGAGTATGTCTCATCACCGTAAATAAGGCCGTAGTTTTCCGCAGGAGAACTGATAACCGTGGGGGTAGAATAGATTATATCTCCCAGTTTATATTGGTTTGTCCCACTGTATGTCCTGTCCCTGTATCCTGAGATTTCCGAACCGCGGATAAAATTAATAATATTTGCAGATTCTGTATCCGTAGATGCCCTTAAATAAGGCATTAAGACAGTCTTATTCATATCCGTAAAATCTACATACTCCCCGCTGTCAACAACACCATTCTTATTTGCATCAACAAATGTCTTTATTACCCGTGATGACGCTGTCTTCGTTACAAGCTTCTCTCCTGCATCCCATTTATAACCTGTCCATTCAATAAGTGGATAATTTCCAACCCCTGTAACATTTACATATGTCTGCCCTTCCGTGTCGTTAAAAGAAAATGTAATAACTCTATTGCTACTATCAAGAATCTCCCCCTTTGCACTTACCCCAAGCTGGAGTAAATGACCAAGCCATGTAATATCTTCATTATTCACGGTCTTGCTGGGAAGAAAATAGCACTGGAATATGTCACCTGCCCCGCTGGCAGAGGTAGTTAATACAGATACAGATGTGCCGGAGGCACTTCTTTTTAACATATCTGTAATGGCATTCGTAATATTTGTCTCTAATGCATAACCATCATCCCCCTCAAAATAGGTAATTGGGAGGTCATTACCATTGGATTCTACTACCCCGTCTTCATCTGAATCCCTGTAGCACTCCTCTGGGATTGTTGCACAATCAGGCAGATTATTACTATTCCTGTCATTAAACCCGCCGGTGATTGCAGCATCTTTTAGCAAGGTTGAACCAGTCCCAAACATAAACACAGGATAAAGAACTACATTCTGGTTTCCCGGAAGGCACTGCTGAAACGAGGTTGGAGTGGTAGTGCATGACCCCGAACGCATATCATTTGTCCTTGCCCAGAAAGCAACATCAATAAGGTAATCCCTGCCATTGGATGAATAGGTAGTTCCAACAGGGGTGCCCGCGAACCTATATCCGCTGGAGTAACCCCACAAACCAGTCGGTATATTTGTATCCATGGTTGATTCTCCATCGGTAAGCAAAAGTATGAATGACTTGGCACATGGGGCATACTGGTCCAAATTAGAACTTGAAGCCGGATAGTTAAAATAATATGGGTCATAACTAAGCCCTATCTGGTAGTCAGCAGGGGAATTGCCTGTATAATACGGGGAGTCCTGCCTGAAATATCTCACCATCTCATAAAGGGTCTCTCCAAGGGGTGTCCATGTAGATGGAGTCATATTGCCGATAGATGTAATCATATTGGTGGCAGTGCTAAAGGCTATATAATTGTCAACCTTCCCTCCATCGTATCTGCCGTTGGTATAGCCAGATTCCAGTCCGCTGCCATTATTATAATAAGCCAGACCAAATCTTGCCTCATCACCAAGGCTGTCAATGATACCTTCTGCCTTTGTCTGTCCCTGGTCAACGATTGTATTATAAGGTCCACCAGAGGGAATGGTAACTGAAACATCAAGATAGACCTGTGTTACACGGGGATATGGAGAGGATGTATAATTGGCAGAAGCCTTAACTCCGAAACCCTGTAAATTCCCTGATGCAGCGATGGATTTAATCTCACTCCACTGCCATGCTGTTCCTGTTGCAGGGTTGGTTGTCCATGCAAATGAATAGAGAGAATATGAAGTGCCGCTGATAGCAGAAGTGTTTGACTCATAATCCACGCCGTCTATCCTGAGCACCCCTTGTATATTTCTTGTAGACCCGCTTGCCGTTCTTCTTGCCCTTACCTTTACTGTAACAGTAATAGTGCCGGCAGGCTCGGCTTGTGTGTAATTGTAAGCCAGTATAACAGGGCTTGTGGTATTGCTATTCTGAATATAGGTAGTATCACCATCTGTGGCTGCTTCATCAACATCAGCCCATGCATTGCTGGCAGCAGGAAAAACAGTCCATCCGGCAGGGACACTAACATTAGCATTTGGATATGTATAAAATGTATTAGTTCCACCACCAACAGGACTTGCGCTCAAATCATCACTTGACCTCGTGAAACGGTAATTTCCATTAAATGGATATATGAGGCTCTGTACGGTGGTATCATAGTCTTTACTGAAATTCCATGAGGAAGAACAGGCAGTTTCAGCATTAAGTTTTACAGTAACACCAGCGGTTGGAGAACGGGGGGCTGCCTTACCTCCAATTAAGAGTTTTTTTGCCACTTCAACCCTTCTCATTGTTGCCCAGTTTAGAAAACTTCCGCTGGCAATGGGATTGGCAGTTGTCCCGTTAGTCATAACCTCTGTGGTCTCCTCCCATCTTCCATTACTGGTATATTTGTAATTCTTTGAGCCGTCAAAATAACCGTAGTACTGCCCGTTGGTGAACACGGATGGGTCATAAGACGATGCATATGCCTGGTCACACATACTTCCTGAGTTGTCCAGCACAATTAGGATATTTGGTTCAACAGCCGTTGCTAAAAAAGGCGGGGAAGAGTCATAGTCGCTGTTGGTCTGTGCCAATGCCGATGAGCATGCGACCACGATTAAGAAGCAGACACCTTTTAAGATATTTTTATAGTCTCTCATAATCGCAATAACTTTCATTTCGGGAGTATCTCAGGAAACTCCTCTATCAGTTTTATAACAAATCCATTTTTAGCATACTCATACTCAAAATAGACTTTAGTCGGGGGTAAAAGGTTATAAATGGCAGCCTTTTTCCCTTTCTTGTCAATAATTCTGGCTGAGGGGTCTATTTTATACCCTTTTTCATCAATTATAACAGTCCCATCACCTTCCACCGAGGTCAATGTCCCCTTGTCTTTAATAATTTGACTTGCTGCAATGACTTCACCGTTTATTAAAAATATGCTTAAGAGCACCAAACAGATTAATAATAATTTGTTCATAAACACCCTCCTCTCCCCAAACTACAATTCCCGCCACGACACAACACCGCTCCTTATAAGTGATAACTGATAGGAAACCTCTTTTATCTCTCCTGTACTCGTCTGTATAAAAGCCTTTGCTGTCCCACCCTCCTCCTGCCCAACATGAATAGCAGGACTTGATGCCATACCAAGACCAAGGTTTGTAGATTTCAAGACCACTGTCTGACTACCGCTGGTCGTTGTCCCTATAGTTGATTCCTTATATGCAGTGCCTGTCTTATAGTAGAGTGAGTATAAATTGCTTGTCCCGCCATAACTGCAGATATCGGATTGCGGGATAAAGGTTGTAAAGAGGAGACTCCCTCCGATAATCCCCGGTTTTGTAATTACCCTCTCAGCACCAACCCCGGTTGACCCCGCAGCAAGTTCGGCATACCACCCCCTGTATGTGGAAGTGGCAGAAACATTCTGAACAAAGGTATCCCAGCTTATACTACCCCATGCAGTAGATGTTACAGTTCCTTCATCTGCAACAACCTGCGTAACATCACCAGCATTATAGAGTGATAAAGTGGAGGCTATTCCACTTGTTGTGCATTTAGTATCAGTGCTCCATACAGAGTTATTCCTATCCCAGCATGGTTTCCAGCTTGAGCCATCCCAGTAAGAATCCCTTATCCCGAAAAAGGCATGTTTTGTTGTTGTTGATTTATCATCCTGACTGTAAAATCTGCCCGCCCCAAAATAGACCCATAGATTATCAAGCTCATCAACTGTAGCGGCAGGAGAGGTGGTAATCGGTGTTGCCGAGCTGAAGGCATTGCCATCAAATAATGTATAGAGACTCCAGCTGCCGGGATTTACATTACCATTTATAACAAGACGGTATAAATTGCCACGCCATTTTGGTGTCCCCCCACTGTCATAGGTCATTCCAATGTAAATAACCTCTGTATTGTAAGTTTGTGTCAAATCTGATGAATTGTTATTATTTTTAAAATCAATATCAACAGCGAGGGGGTCACCCATGAAGGCAGTATTGATATCAGGGTCTAATATTGCATTGGTATCCTTTATCCAGTAAGTGGTGTTTTCTGTCCATGCCCCTGTATTTGCTGCATTGAGGATAAATATTTTCCCTGATTGAACACTTGCACCTGTATAGTCAGGGACATAGGATGATTTTGGTCCTGAACCAACAACAATAAACCATTTGTTACCTACCTTTGCAATAGCAGGATAAGAGGTGGTGAAACCAAGGTCAGAATGGGTAAATTCCCACAGAAGATTTGGTGAATTTGGATTTGTAATATCAAGGGCAAAATAGGATGACTGGAAGTTCCGTGTCTCACTCCCTGCTCCGAAATTGTCCGTTACGCTTATTTGTCCGCCGCCAAGCCTCATACCGCCGATTAATACTGTCTTCCAGTTCGGACTTGAGGTATCTCCAAAGTTTATATCGGTAACCCTTGCCCTTAAATCAACATAATAGACATGGGAGTAGTCAGGGTCTGTCAGCCATTTCAGATGCGGAAGAAGGTTCTGGGGGATAAATGCCCAGAGTTCATTCCCATTTGTATCAAAGGCATGCAGCATACCATCATTCCCGCCAATGAAAATCGTCGTAGCCCTGTTCTTGTTTGATTCAAAAAATGCAGAATATGTCTTATCCCCATATACCAGACCGTAGTTTTCTGCAGGTGAACCAACAACAGTCGGAGTGGAATAGACTATATCGCTCAGTTTATACTGATTTGTCCCGCTGTATGTCCTGTCCCTGTATCCTGAGATGCTTGAACCGCGAATAAAATTAATTATATTTGCAGATTCTGTATCCGTCGCAGCCCTTAAATAAGGCCTCAGGGCAGTCTTATTCGTATCCGTAAAATCTACATACTCCCCGCTGTCAGCAATACCATCTTTATCTGCATCAACAAATATCTTTATCGTCCGTGATGTCGCTGTCTTCGTTACAAGCTTCTCCCCTGCATCCCATTTATAACCTGTCCATTCAATAAGTGGATAATTTCCACCTCCTGTAATATTTACATATGTCTGTCCTTCAGAGCTGTTGTAGGAAAAACTGATAACTTTGCCGGCATTATCAAGAATCTCCCCCTTTGCACTTACACCAAGTTCAAGTAAATGACCAAGCCATGTAATATTATTATTAGCAACTGTCTTGACAGGAAGAAAATAACACTGGAATATATTACCAGCACCGCTGGCAGAGGTAGTCAATACAGATACTGATGTGCCAGAGGAGGCATTCTTTAAAATATCGTTAATAGCTGAAGTCAAAGCACTCTCAAGTTTTGAACCCTCCTGTGCCTCATAATAGTTATCAGGCTTCCCATCGCCATCCTTATCCCATTCGCTGGAAAGGTCAGGCAGATTGTTGCCATTGGAATCCTCAAATGCCCCATATTTTGCCACATCTTTGACTAATTGAGACCCCGCCCCAAAGGCATACAGGATATATGTGCTGAGAGTCTGAGTACCAGACAGGTCTGGACGCAGGTCATTGGTATGTGCCCAATATGCAATGTCATCCACAAAACCGGAGCCGCAGGAGTTTATAGCATCCGCCTGGTTTGGAGGCGGCGTGCAGCTGGGTTTATTTGCATCGCCCTTATTTGAGGCATCCGGAATAGCCGTACGCTCCGTTGAAGGAAGATTCTGGTCATAGGAAGAGTTGGCATCTGTCACTATGAGCACAAAGGACTTGCAGCAAGGCACAGCCTTATCCTTTTCAGTAGATTGTAAGATGCCGTCCCCATCGTCGTCTTTTGTAAAGTAATAAGGGTCAAAATTGTAATAGTATGTCCAGCCGGAGACAGAAGGCTTTGAGCTATCGTTCTGCCAAGTGCCTGTATATTTGCCATATTGATACGCCCAGTAATAGTTAAACTGGCCCGCAGGCTGTCCTTTTGATACATCATAATAGTGTGGACCGCAGGGGTCGCTGTCCGATACTGCCGCACAGGGTCCTGCTGTATTTGTGGTGCTTTGCTGAAAGTAACCCACTGCTGTCCATAGTCCCTCTGCCACGGGACTCCAACTCTTTGGTTTGGAGTCTTTGTCCTCTATGATAGTAGAGCCGCCTGCAGAGACCCTTAATTTAAGCCCCATAATCTGGTGTATCAGGGCGGTCAGGTGTTTCACATGATATGCATTACTGCTCTTATCAAATACAGTAACCTTATTGTTGTAGAAGTCCACAGGAATGAGTATCTCGGCGCCGTCGTTCTTTGCCGGGACCTTATCATCCTTTCTATAAAACCCGAGGCCAAATCTGATATTCTTAGCCACCTTCTGGACAATACCGAGGTCATCTGTCCCCACCGAGTCCACCCAGACCTTTAGCCTGTGCATATCATTATATATACTATCCGTGCACTCCTCATCTTCCTGGCTATCTTTACAGTCAGTGCCGTCATTAGCAAATGCCCAATCAGGGTCAGAGCTTACATATTCATTGGCAATTCCGTCACCATCCTTATCATATAAGACACCGTCGTCACTTATGTGACATGCCTCTACAGAGGTGTCTCTGCCCCCTGAGAAGTCTGCCGTTCTGACATAAAGCTTGGCATCCTTCATAGCGAAGCATATTTTGTTTGCTGTATAAGGGGAGATTTCCTTGTCCCCGACTGCCTTTTCCTTTACATATCGCACAATACGATACCCTGCATCTTCTGTCTTTGTTCTGGAGGTCTTTTCCACCTCGTGGTACCATTTCACGCCCCCGGGCGGGGTCTTTGGAAACTCCGAGTCAAGCCCTACAAGAAAACTGGGGTTGGATATATCCTCGCATTTGGTTCCCTCGCATTTGCCACGGCCGCCAACAAGCGCCCTTCTTACCACATCAATCCTTCTCATAGTAAGCCAGTTCAGGAAATTGCCCGACCATGTAAGGTTGTCAGATAAGCCGGCGGTAGCAATACGGAAATACCGGGCATCATTGCCGTTAGATGCTAAGTAGTTCCCATTACTATCCGTGGTCATATACCGGGTATCCGCTGTGCTATCCCCATCAGTTTCTGCGTCTCCCTTGAAAAAGCCGTAGTAGTCCTTTGTTAAGTCATGTGCCTTCCCCCACTCAGAATCTTTGCTGACCACATATTTACTGGTATTATCAGGATTAGTTGACCACCCGCCGCTTATTGTTGCAACCTTTGTTGTCCCATTGTAAGCTGAAATGGTCTTCTTCGCGCCTGCACCGGTGCCACTTAATATATATATATTGTAATCTTTATATGCATCCGTCGTAATTGATGCTGTAGAGGCAAGGGTTATGGTGCTGGCTGCCCCTGCCTGGGCAGTTCCCCTGTCCGCAACAGGCATGTCCTCTTCACAGAAGATGCCGCTGATTTTGAATGTGCTGCCGCTCATTGTGCCGAACTGCCTCATCTTCCCTGCCTCACAATAGGCAGGGTTGAGCATCGTGGAGCCAGTGCTCTGGATAATCATCACATTCGGCTCTACAACCTCAGACACAAATGGTGGAGCTGCTGTGTAATCTGATATGCTCACAGCTCCGTTAACATTAAACGGGTATCCTGCCATCAAAACCATTCCAATCAGGAAAAAGATTTTTTTCAGTTTATTCATAAATAGTTAATATTGAAAAATGACTTTTTTGAACGACTTTTTAATCTTTCTTTTGTTCCATAGTGTAATAACTTCAAATAAATATTCAAAAGAAAAATTAACGGAAGTGAAAAAAATGTCATTTTTCAGTGTAAATTAAATAGTACTTTCTCAAATTTACCTTTTGAAGAGTCTTAGTAAATTTTTTACAGACAACCTCCTCCACTCCTCTCAACACAGCGGTATTGCAGTTGGATTTGAGACTCGGAATTTCTGTCTCCGCTTCCTGTTCCGGTCATATTGAAATAGATACCCCTACCCGTCATTGCCCCACCCTCATAACCTGTTGCAAAACCGGTGGAATACCCCTTCAGGGGGATAGCTCCTGTTCTGCTTGCCGCTACAGTCGTAGCTTTACTATCAATCGTAATTGTAAAATTCGGCGGCGATGTAGTTATATAGCCCATAACAGCCTCAACAAAATCCGGTGTGCTGTTAGCATTACCATCGGTTGTAAGCCCACTGAAAACAGAGGCATCTTCATCGGTATCTGATATCCCATTTGTATTAGCATCTATTATCCCCTGTGAAGCCAAAATGTCCGGTGGGTCTGTCTTAAGAGAGATAGTCCTCCTTATTATTCCCGGGGCAATATCCATACTCCCTTCTGTGTTGTAGAAAGTGGATTGTAAAATCCTGTAGTTTGCACTTATCCTCAAATCTGTAGTAGTTGTTAAGACGGCCGTCAGAGAAAGCACGCTCAGTAGCGCTAAAATCATCAGGGCTATTACAAGCACAACACCCTGTTCATTTTTAACTTTAGTAAACATAGAATTTTTATTCACTTTCATCCAAACATTCCTCATTCACCATTCACTATTAATACATCTATCACCCCTGCAATCCAATATTTCTTATTCTTACCCTTACAGTAAGAGTTCTCGCTTTGCAGGTCCCATCAGCAGCAGTTCCGCTTATATTTACACCCCCTGTATAATTTGGGTCCTCATACTCAGTGCGGGCAGTCAGAGATACCTGCACCACTCTGATATTGGACAGATTAGTAGTTGTAGTAATGGGTGTAGCTATCGTATTACCAGCAGAATCAAAATAGGTAAAAGTTAGCGCTGTAATATAATCAACTAAAGGATTTCCATTTCTCTCGAGAGTCGTTCCATTTAAGGTATAGGTGATCTTTTCATCTACATCTGTATCGGTAGTAGGAATGCTTCCATTGCCATCTATATCTGATAATATTTTGATACTATCTGTAGTTATTGGCACATTTGGGTCATCTGAATCATTTGGGTCATTTGGAATAAGTCCAACTGATGTTCCTATTACCATGGTTGTGTTGATATTTGGATTAGCACCCGCATTTCTTAAATCCCTCGTAATGAAATCTATCGGGAACCTTAGATTCTGCTCCATTTCTGTTATCTGCTCCTGAAGGTCAAATGCCTTCTTTTGAGTTGTAAAGGATGAAAAAACAGAACCGAGCACCACCAGCCCTATAGACATTGCAATTAATAGTTCTATTATCGTTAAACCATCTTCGTTAATTTTAAATTTTGAATTTTGCATTTTATTTATATCGTCCCCGGCATTCCTAAATATCTCATTCCAGCAATAACAGTTGTAACCTTAATATATCGGTTAAATCCCCCTTCACTCCATCCAACAACTACGATTAGCGTTTTCATACCTGTTACAGGATTGTTATCTTCTTTTATTACCCATCCCCTGCGTAGATAAGATGCACTCAGTGTCAGAGATGGTGAATTTAAAAGGGTCGTTCTGTCTTCGTTTCCATTAGCATCAATAGCATATGCATGGTCAGGGGAGGCAAAAAGGTCAGCATTTTCAGAATAAGTATCATTAGTAGTATTGCTGTTTACAAGTTCGGTAGAAATCGTATCGTCTCCCCCACCCAAAACACCATCCGACCCAAGATAAAAGTTCTTATTTCTCAAATCTTCAATCATATCCTGTGCCAATGCCACCGCCTCTGTTACATTATTACTAACAGCATTCCCTTTGATGACTGATATGCTTGTTGATGCTACAGACAATAGGGCAACTGATAAAATTACTATGGCAATCAGTATTTCTATTAGAGTAAAACCACTATCCGATTTCAGATATCTCATAAAATACACCCGTCTTTCTTATAAAGCATAAAAAGATGTCATTTTCAAGGGCTATCCCCCTTATTTCAGGAAAAATTTTCTTAAAGCCTTCCTAACTGACAGATACATAACAAATTATACTATCTTGCCTTTTTAATTACAATCTCCCAATCAGTTTGGTTCAACTGATGTATTTTTAATATGGTGTGTCCCTCGTATTCCATTCCCCTTGAGACATCATCAGGTGCGGTAGGAAAATCAACAATGACCCTTATTATCTGCCCTGCCTCCATATCTTCTATAGCAAGCTTTGTCTTGATGAAGTTATAAGGGCATACTGTTCCTTTTAGATTTAGCTCTTTATCTATTTTAAATTCATCCATAGTGCAGTCAATCCATAACTTAAAGCTATCGCAAGAAAAGGTGCCACAAACCAGAAAAAGAGTATCCTTAACACATGCTCATTTTTTGCTGTCTTTTTAAAGCCTGTCCTGGCGCAGGAAGTAGCAATTATTCCTGATGTAATTGTTTCATTCAAAGATACAGGAATACCCATAAGCGATGCTATATATATTATAGTTGCACCTGTGGTTTCAATGGATATTGCCCTGACAATGCCGATATCTGTTATCCCTTTTCCAACAGCATCAAGTATCCTCCCGCCAAATAGTATAGCCCCAAGCCCCATTCCAAATCCAGCAAGGACAGCACCTTTAAATTGGGTAATTACACCAGCTCCAACAATGGCACCCACGGCATTTGCTGCATTGTTTGAACCTGCTGAAAATGCGACATAACAGCCTGATATGGTTATTGTAATTGAAAGCAATCTTTTTATCTTCTCTTCAGGTCCGAGTGTCGTAAGCCAGTGGAGTATGCGGAAATACAGGTACTTGCCAAACAGGTAATTCAATATAAAGGAAATGAGAGGGGTAAAAACCCACCATGTCGCTATGTATATTAATTTTTTTGTATCAAGTCCGCCTGTATAGAGACCAACTCCTGCGATGGTACATACTATAGCATGGGTTGTGGCAATTGGCGACCTTGAATAATTTGCAAAGGCTATAAAAAGGGTTGCAACGAAAATAACGATAAATACAGTTGCAAATGTTTCAGAGAAGGTTTTAGCTGGAACCAGCCCGCTGCCGAGGGTCTTTATTACAGCGCCGCCGCTGATTATGGCGCCGAGAATCGCAAATATAGCTATAAGTATTACTGCCTCTTTTTTTGTGCGGGCACCTGCCCCATAAGCAGCAGCCATCTCTGCGGCAGAGTTGGATGCACCTATATTCATCGCAAGAAGGAAGGATATAATTATTGCAATTATGTGGATGAGTTCCATCTGAGTAATAAGCAATGAGCAATGAGCTTTCCACTCATTGCTGCCTTATTCCTTCTATCAATACCCTTGCAACTTCAGGACGGGTAAATTCAACAGGTGGAATATCTCCTTTTCTTAACATTTCTCTTACCTTTGTGCCGCTTAGAGTAACATGGTGGGATGAATCGTGGGGGCAAGTTTTGTAAGATGCCATACTTCCACAGGTTCTGCAAAAAAATGTATGGTCGAAAAATAATGGGATTATACCAATATCCTCAGGGTCAAATTCATCAAATATATAATGGGCATCAAATGTGCCATAATAATTACCGACACCTGCATGGTCCCTTCCTACAATGAAGTGGGTACACCCATAATTTTTTCTTATAATAGCATGGAATATTGCCTCTTTTGGACCTGCATATCTCATTGCAGCAGGGAAAACACCTATTATGGTCCTGTCTAAGGGATAGTATTTCTCCAAGATTACTTCATAGCTCTTCATTCGTATATCTGCAGATATATCGTCCCCTTTTGTCTCTCCCACCAGAGGGTGGAGAAAAAGCCCATCAACTATCTCAAGGGCGCACTTCTGGATGTACTCATGTGCCCTGTGAATGGGATTTCGGGTCTGAAAACCCACAACCCTTCGCCAGCCTTTCTCCCTGAATATTTTCCTCGTTTCAGAAGGGTCAAGCCTGTATTTCATGAAATTGGTATGTCGGGGTCTCTTAATAAGGCTTATCTTCCCCCCAAGAAGTATGTCACCTGTCTGATAAAGATATGCTACACCAGGATGGGCAGCGTCAAGTGTGCCATAAACTTGGTCTGCCTCTTTTTCTTTATCATATCTATATTTTTCCTCAAGATGGAGGATACCTAATACCTCTCCACCATTCTCATCTTCAAGGGCGATATCCTCCCCTTCTTTGAAGTTTTTTACCTCTTCTTCTGTTGCAGAGAGTGTAATTGGGATCGTCCACGAAAGTCCGTTAGATAGGTGCATCATATCCACAACAGAATCATAGTCCTTTTTAAGCATAAACCCTTCAAGGGGGCTTAAACCGCCAGTGGCAATCATTTCAAGGTCAGAAATTTCCCTTTTGTTCAGTTTTATCTTTTTAAAATTTGGGGTTTTTTCTTCTAACGCCTCCCTTTCCTTATCTTCTGCAATACGGTTTACCAGTTTACCACCGTGTGGTGCTATTGTATCTTTCATCTAAAACCTCCTATTATTTAGATGGATGAAGTCCACATTCCGTTTTTCCCTTTCCAGCCCATCTTCCCGACCTTGGGTCTTCTCCTGGTTTTACAGGTTTTGTACATGGGGCGCACCCAACACTCGGGAAATTTTGGTCATGCAGGATATTATAAGGAACATTATTTGCCCTGATATATTCCCATACCTGCTCAGATGTCCAATCGGCAATGGGGTTAACCTTCACAAGATTGAATTTCTTATCTACTTCCACCTTCTTTGTATTAGCTCTGGTCGGCGCCTGGTCCCTTCTAATACCTGTAATCCATGCATCTAAATTATCTGATAGTGCCTTTTTCAATGGCTCAATCTTTCTTATGGAGCAGCATTTATCAGGGTCTAATTCATAAAGTTTGCCATATTTCTTTTCAAATTCTTCTACACCTTCTTGTGGTGAATAAACTTCCAGTCTTATGTTATATCTTGTCTTAATCTCTCTTATAACTTTCTGGGTTTCCGTAAAAAGGTAACCTGTATCCAGAGAAAACACCCTTGCACCCGGTTTTATCTTTGCAATCATATCTATCAATACTACATCTTCAGTACCAAAACTTGATGCAAATGATATCCTGTTACCATATTCATCAAGTCCCCATTTAATAATCTCCTGCGGATTCTTTTTTTCAAATTCAATCCCAAGCTTTTCTATTTCCGTTACATCTATTTTTTTCATATTTCCTCCTCTTTTTTAATATGCAATGGTCTTTTTCTGAGCGACTTTTTAAGTTTTCTTTTGAACCATAATGTAATAATTTAAAAATAGAACACGACCCAGCTTCGCTGTGTGCCCGAAATTAACGGAAGCGAAGGAAAAGACCGTTGCAATATCTTATGATTTTTCAATTATAAGCCTGAACATATTCCCCATCTTTTCGACCTTTAGTATCTTATGTCCCTCTTCCTTGACGCTTATCGGGACATTCCTCATTGGCTCTCCAGAAGGGAGTATAACCTCAAGATGTTGTCCTGGTTTTAGCTCATCCAGTCTCATCTTTGTCAGAACAAATGTCATTGGACAAACTTCACCGGATAGGTCTACCGAGTCATCTATTTTAATTTCACCGCTTGCCTTTTCTTTTACATTGCTCATATATCCCCCTTTTCAAATTCATTTATATGGATTGGGCGGGGAGGACTCAGTTTTCTTATCGCATTATCACCAAGGATGCCATTAAGATGAGCAGTAAGACTCTCTATCATACCCGGTTCCGTTAGAATTTCCCCTATCCTGACCCTCCCTCTCCCCTCGCCATTTTTTTCATACCATTTGAGCACCCCTTCTATTACTTTTGGGACATCATCATCAGATATAAATTTTGCTATAACAGACCCATTCAGCGGGTGCCTTCCATGTCTTCCTCCTATTCTGACCACATGCCCCACCTTACCCTGTCTCCATGCACCTGTTGGACATGCCCTTATACAATCAGAGCAGTATAAACATCTGGATAAGTTAAAAATTGGCTTGCCTGTTTCTGGATGAGGTGTTATTGCCCCTTCCAGACAGGCCGATGAACATATGGTACAACCTGTACAGGGGTCTTCATCCCATACAGGAAATACTGCACCCTGAAATCCGAGGTCCATCTCATTAGTTCTCGCACAATCAATAGGACAGCCGGAAAATGAAATTTTAAATTTATGATTGCATCTATATCCAAAAAATTTTTCACTTACCTCTTTAGCCATCTTCTGAGTATCACTTAAGCCATTGGGATTATATTCACAACCACTACATGCAGTAGGCACCCTGACCCTCGGACCACAGGAAGCAATACTCTGGTCTACCTCTTTTAATTCTTCAATCATTCCGTTAAAATTTTTATAATTGACATAAGGTATTTCAAGGGACTGCCTGAAACTCAGATGGACATATTCTCCTCCATATTTCTCTGCCACCTCTGCAATCTTCTTTAATTTCTTTACAGGTATCCTGCCGCCAGGACATCTCAGACGAACGGTAAACAAGTCCTTCTGTCTCTGCTTTATGAATCCCCCTGACTTTAACTCATTGAAATTTATCTTTCCTACTTTGCCCTCAATCTCTGTGTCAACAACAACCTTTTTCTTAACCTCTTCTTCCAGATTATGGTCAACTGTAATTTTCATTTCCCTTCTTATCTTAATCTTTGACATTTACCCCTCCCAAAGCAATCGAGAAATATTTATCAGGAACAAATATAATATACCTAATAAAATTTGTCAAGTATTTTTTTATAATTTCTGGAAATTCATATAATATAGATTGCCACCCATTATATACATCCTGTCTCTGCCTCAGATTTTAAAGAACCATGTAGATTATAAATATGCAGCCTTTTAGCTCCCCTGCATTTTTATTGACATTTGAAGGAGGGGTTCGTAAGATTATTTTATCTTCTATTTTTCTATTTCCTTATAAAGGAGGTTCCTGTCATAATGAGAGAGAGGACTGCTGGTGAATCTTCTATAACTCCGATAAGGGCGGTTTATTATATGGTCAAGGTCATGCTTGTAATCCTTGCCCGCTTCACCCGATAGAAAGAGGAGGTTTGAAAATGAAAATTGAGCTTATCGGCATAGCAGTATCACTATTTTTATTTGTCTATGTCTTCAATTTGATCAGGAGGCAGAAGATAAGGGATGAGTATTCCCTCATCTGGTTTGCTGTAGCTCTATTCTTTCTTATTATCTCTATCTCCCGTCCTTTAATTGATACAATTGCAGCCTTCCTTGGTATAGAGTATGGTCCTGCTGCACTCTTTCTTATCATAATAACTGTAGTCCTGTGGGTGCTCATCCGCTTCTCTATGCTTCTGTCAGAACATGAGAACAAGGTGAGGACTCTGATACAGGAACACGCCATCCTTAAGGAAAGGCTTGAGACAATTGAGGGGAATGAAGAGGCTGCAGGAAAGGAAGAGGCTAAGTGACCCCCTTGGCATACGGACATTTGAATATCCTGACTTTTGATATTGAGGATTGGTATCATATCAATTATCCTCAGCTTGATTTCAAGGCTTATGATGAAAAGGAAGACCACTCCTTACTCCTCTCGGCAGTAAAAAAAATCCTTCTGATGTTGAAAGAAAGCAACTCCACGGCAACATTTTTTGTTCTCGGGAGGATAGCAGAAAAGAGACCTGAGATTGTATCAAACATATTTAAAGACGGGCATGAGATTGCCCTCCATGGATATGAACACTATATGCTTAAAGACCTTGGTATAGATAGGTTTAAATACGAGACAGAAATTAGCATAAAAATACTTGAAGGGATTACAGGAAGGGTGCCAAAAGGTTTCAGGGCACCTTCATGGTCTGCTACCCCTTGGCTTTTCGGTATATTAAAAGAGATGGGATTTGAATACGATGCCAGTGTTTTCCCTGTAAAGACACCTCTCTATGGAATACCTGATGCCCCACGATATCCTTTTTTTACGGAGGATGGTCTTTTTGAAATACCCACATCTGTATATCGCCTTTCAGAAAAAAATATAGCATTTTCAGGTGGGGTCTTTTTTAAAATATTTCCATGGTTTGCAATAAAAAAGGCAGTGAATAAAATTAAGCAGGAAGGACTCCCATTAATATTTTTCTTTCACCCATGGGACCTGTGGGACAGACCGGGTAAACTCCCAGACTTTAAAACAAAACTTATATTTAATATGAAAATCGGAAATGTGGAAAAGAAATTCATAAACCTCCTGAATAACCTGCCGATGAGTTCAATAGCCTCGGCTTTAAAAGACCTTAAAGACGGGGCTTTAACAAAGAGGATTCCCTTTTGAGAAAAGAACAGGTAATAAAATATTTTATAACTATTATTCTATTTCAACTCTCTTTCTGGTTTTTTATTTCTTCAAATCTGACCATCCACCCTGACGAGGCTGACCACTGGGTATGGTCCCGTTTTCTATCATGGGGCTATTACGAACACCCTCCAATGATAGCCTTTGTTATAAGGTTTTTTACCATCATCTTCGGAGATACATGGTATGCAATAGAAATCTGCTCTCAATCACTTTCCCTTCTAACTATTTTGTTCATGTTTCTACTCGCAAAAGAATTGTTCGGATGGGAGGTAGCCCTGTTATCAGTTATAACCTTGGAGTCAATGCCCATGTTTTTTATAGGCAGTTCTATTCTGACTATTGATAGTCCACTTATTCTCTTCTGGATAATGACGACTTATCTGTTTTTGAAAGGGTTAAAGGAAGACAAAAAAGGTTTCCTTTTGTTATCAGGTGTTACATTTGGTCTCGGGCTGCTCTCAAAATATACAATGATACTTCTTACTGCCTCAATATTTTTGTATTTAGTTGTTTCGCCACATCACAGGGTTTTGCTAAAAAGAAAAGAGCCGTATTTATCTTTTTTAATAGGGCTGATTATTTTCTCTCCTGTCATCTTCTGGAATGCACAGAACGATTGGCTATCCTTTAAATACCAATTTACGAAGGGGCTTACGGGTGGAGAGAAGGGGGGACA
>Ga0209342_10000745_pt1 | contig 37933 bp, 24 predicted proteins | sample RifCSP16_2_FD_184023 | JGI IMG/M metagenome (GOLD analysis project Ga0209342, IMG submission 184023) | Soil microbial communities from Rifle, Colorado - Rifle CSP2_sed 16_2 (SPAdes) (version 2) | ecosystem: Environmental > Terrestrial > Deep subsurface > Rock core/Sediment | place: Rifle...
GCGTCGCGCGCGTTGAGCAGCAGGTTGTGCAGCACCTGGCGCAGCCGACCGGGGTCGGCCGCGATGCGGGGCAGGTCGGTATCGAGATCGAGCCTGGTCGTGATGGCGCGAGACGCCTTGCCCTTGGTGGTTTTACTGGCGCCGTGCAGTGGCACTACGCCCTTAGCGGTGCTGCGCGTGTTTTTGTAGAGCTCGATCACGTCACGGATGAGATCGTTCACATCCACCGGGCGCGAATGCATCTGGGCCGAGCGCGCGTATTCGGAGAAATCGTTAACCATGGACTTGAGCGAATCGACTTGCTCAATGATCGTGCGCGTGGCGCGCTCGAGTGCGTCACGTTCTTCCTCCGGCACCTGACGCAGGTACTTGTGACGGATGCGTTCGGCGGAGAGCTGGATGGGCGTGAGCGGGTTCTTGATCTCGTGCGCCATGCGCCGCGCTACCTCGCCCCAGGCGGCGTCGCGTTGCGCCTGGATGAGCGTGGTGATGTCGTCGAACACCACGACGTAACCGCCGCGCTTTTCGCGCCAGGAGGGCAGCGAGGTTCCGCGCAGCATCAGGATGCGGCGATGATTGTTGATCGACAACTGGATCTGGACCTGCCATTCGTCCTGCCCCGCCGTCGCGGCCTGTTCCACGGCTTCAATCAGCGGCTGAAGTTCCGGGTATTTTTCTGAGAGCCAACCCAGCGGCTTGCGCTCGCCGGCGCGCAGGTCGGTGCCGAGGATCTGGCCCGCCGCCGGGTTGTGCGTGCGCAGCAGCAGGCGCTGGTTGAAGGTCAGCACGCCGGAGGAAAGGTGGCCCAGCACGGTTTCGAGATAGGCGCGCTGGATTTCGGCCTCCTGCTGGCTGCGCTTGGATTGCAGCTGCGCGCGGTGGATGCGGCGCGTCATGTCGTTGAAGGATTCGACCAGGATGCCGATCTCGTCGTGGCTGGTGACGGGAATCTGCTTCTGGTAATCGCCTTGCGCCACCGCGTGCGTGGCTTCGGCCAGCTCGCGGATGGGCGTGGCCAGCCGGCGCGCGAAGAAGATCGCCGCCCACACCGCGATCAGCAGCGTCAGCAGCGCGATCAGCGACAGTGTCAGCGTGAAACCGAATTTGAGCGGCCCGCGCAGGTACACGAGCTTCTCGTATTCGGCGAAGGCCGACTGCACCGACTCGCCCAGCTTGGCGTAACGCGGCGGCAGCGCCTGCAGCACTTGCAGCACGCGCAGCGGCGCGCTGACGTCGCGCGCATGCACCGGCACCACCACGCGCAGCCGCAGGCCGGATTTGCTGATGGCGTCGAGGTTGGCATAGGTCAGCCCCTGGCGCACCTGAACCATCACGGCGTCGCTCGGCCGCTCCGGCACCAGCGTGCCGGCCTCGAGATTGGCTTCGCTGCTGGAGGCGAGAATCTGGCGGTCCTGGGTGAACAGCGTCAGCTCGGTGATGTTGTACTGTTCGCGCAGGGCGTTCAGCATCGACAGCTCCGAACGTAGCGCGCCGCTTTTCTGCCGCACCGGCAGGGTTTCCAGTTCCACGGCAATCTCCTGGGCGTTTTTCACCAGGTCCTGCCGCTGCGCGTCGAGCGCGGTGCGCCCGAGCAGCAGCGCGTCGTCGAGCGCGCGCTCGATGCGCACGTCGAACCAGTTGTCGATGCCGCGATTGAGCGCCTGGATGGAAAAGTAGAACACCACCGAGACCGGCACCACCGCCAGCACCACGAACATCACCAGCAGCCGCAGGGTCAGCCGCGTGCCAACGACGCGCGCGCGGTACTGCTCCGCGAAATGAAACAGGTTGAGCAGGATCAACGCGATCAGCAGCACCACGCCGAGGATGTTGACCAGCAGCAGGACCGAATACATCCGCCCGAACAGCGCCGAGTTCTGGGCCGCCGCGTTCATCATGATGAAGGCGGCGATCAGCAGCACCGACAGCACCGCCAGCGGCGTGACGCCGGTGACGTAACGGGTGACGGTGCGGTTCAGGGCGTGACTTTCCACGTGCTCCATCCGCTGTTGAGATGCCAGGTAAACGAGGTGTAGGCCAGCGGCCGCAGGGGCGTGGGCAGGGCCTCGATGTCGAGACTCACGCGCACGTCCACGGAATGGACGGCGTCCGGTGTCACGGGCTCTTCCAGTGTCAGCGTGACGCCGTTGAGCGAGCCCAGTTGTTTCAGCGCCTCTTGCAACGTCAGCAGGCTTTCGCCCGTTTCAGATTCGGGTTCCGCGGTGCTGACCAGATACTGGCCGGACAGCGCGTGATACTGAATGCGGCGGTGCAGCGTCCAGGAGGCGATCTTGCGGTCCCACAGGAAGCGGCGCTCCCGGAGCAGATGCACATCGATATTGACCTCGAGCGGGATGCCCTTGGACAGCGCCTCTTCCACTTTCGCGTTCAACCCCAGCTCAAGATTGCCGGTGAGCACCAGCGACTGTTCGACGAACTTCGGCTGCACGTCGGTCACCTTGAAGTCGGCGCTGGCGTCGCCGAAGCAGGCCAGCGCGAGCACGGCCGCGGCCCAGCGGCGCCGGTTAATTCTTGCGGAGTCTCGCATAATAAAATCCATCCATGCCGGCCTCGCCCGGCAGAATCTGTCTTCCCATGGCCCGCGCCCGCCCCGCGCTCATGGGCAGGACATCCTCGGCGGCGTCGGGATGACGCCGCCGGAAGGCCGCCATCTGATTTTCGTTTTCGACCGGAAGGATCGAGCAGGTTGCGTACAGAAGCTTACCTCCGGGTTTGAGCAAGGGCCACAGGCCGTCGAGAATGCGTTCCTGCGTGGCGACCAGCCGCGGCAGATCCTCGGGCCGGCGGCGGATCTTGATGTCCGGATGGCGGCGAATCACGCCGGTGGCGGAACAGGGCGCGTCGGCGAGTATCCGGTCGAACGGACGTCCGTCCCACCACGGCGCTGGATTCGCGGCATCGCCGATGACGGTCTTGGCCGACAGGCCCAGCCGCGTCAGATTCTCCTCTATCAATTTCACCCGCGCCGGCTCCCGGTCGAGCGCCACCAGCTCGGCCAGCGCGGAATGTTCGAGCAGGTGTCCGGTCTTGCCGCCCGGCGCGGCACAGGCGTCGAGCACGCGTTCACCGGGTTGAGCGTCGAGCAGCGTCGCGGCGAGTTGCGCCGCCGCATCCTGCACCGAGACATCGCCTTCGGCGAAACCGGGCAGTTCACTCACGGCCACGGGTGTGTCCAGCACCACGGCGGTTTCGCTGCAGGCATGCACGCTGGCCGCGATGCCGGCCTGGGCCAGGCGCGCCAGATACTGATCGCGCGATTGATGCAGTCGATTGACGCGCAGCGCCAGCGGCGGGCGCTCGTTGTTGGCCACCAAAATTGCCGCCCAGTTCCCGGGCCAGTGGTGTTTGATTTCCTCCAGCAGCCACGCCGGGTGACTGAAGGCCGCCTCAGGGCTCGCGGTGATTGCCGCCTGCGCGCGCGCCTCCTCGCGCAGCGAGGCGCGCAGACAGGCATTGAGCAGATTTTTTGCCCAGGGTTTTTTCAGCGCGGCCGTGGCCTCCACCGTTTCCTTCACCGCGGCGTGTCTGGCCACGCGCATGTACCGCAGCTGGTACAGTCCGACCAGCAGCAGCGCGTAAACATCCTGATCTTTGGTCTTGAGCGGCTTGTCCAGAAACAACGCGGCGATGGCGGCGAGCTGGTCGAACCAGCGCAAGGTGCCGTAGCTCATTTCCTGGACCAGCGCGGCATCGCGCGCCTGTGCGCGTGGCAGGGCAGCGAGTGTTTCGGTCAATGCCGCATCGAGATAGCGCGCGCGCACAACGACCTCATCCACCACCTGCGCCGCCAGCGCACGCGGATTGATCCGCGTGCCAGCGCGCTTAGCGGCTTGGGGTGCTTGCTTCATCGCCCAGCCGGTCGCCGGCCGCCAGTTTATGGCCATTCAGAAAATCACCGGCCGCCAGGATTTTCCCGCCCTCTGCCTGCAGGCGCGTGAGCGTCAGCACGCCATCGCCGGTCTGCACGCGAATACCGGCGGTATCGGCCTGCACGATCGCGCCCGGCGCGCCTGCGGCGCGGCGCGCCTCCAGCGGCCCCACCTCCCACAGCCGCAGGGTTTTCCCACGCCAGGTGGTGCTCGCCACCGGCCACGGATTAAGCGCGCGTATCTTGCGATGCAACACCATGGCGGGCTGGGTCCAGTCGAGGGGCGATTCCTCCTTGCGCAATTTTCTGGCATAGCAGGCGCCTGATGGGTCTTGCGATTGTGGAGTGATGGCGCCACGCGCCAAACGTTCGAGCGTGGCAATCAGCGTCTCCGCGCCGAGCTGCGCCAGACGATCGTGCAGTGTCTGCGCCGTGTCGGTTTCATGAACGGGTGTTCGAGCTTCTGCCAGCACCGGCCCGGTGTCGAGGCCGGCCTCCATCTGCATGATGCTGACGCCGGTCACCGTATCGCCGGCCTCGATCGCGCGCGGGATGGGCGCGGGCCCGCGCCAGCGCGGCAGCAGCGAGGCGTGCACATTGATACAGCCATGACGGGGACTGGCGAGCACGGCGGGCGGCAACAACAGGCCATAGGCGATGACAATCATCGCCTCCGGCGCATCATCGCGAAGAATTTTTTCCTCACCGGAGATTTTCTCCGGCTGGCGGATTTCAATGCCATGGGTTTGCGCGCACTGCTTCACCGGACTGGTGGCGAGTTTGCGCCCGCGGCCGGCGGGGCGGTCCGGCTGGGTGTACACGGCGCGAACCGTGTGGCCGGCGCGCAGCAGCGCCTCGAGCGCGGGAACCGCAAATTGCGGCGTGCCAGCGAAGATCAAATTCATGAGATGAAAAAATAGACAGGATTAACAGGATTAAGCAGGATTTACAGGATTATGAATTAGAATTTTCATTTTTGGTTTTATCCTGTTAATCCTGAAAAATCCTGTGAATCCTGTAAATTACATTGCTAACTGTTGCTGCTTTTCCAATTTCTTGCGGATACGCGACTGTTTCAGGCGCGAGAGATAATCGACGAAGACCTTGCCGTCGAGGTGATCGATTTCGTGCTGGATGCAGGAGGCGAGCAAATGCTCGGCCTCGATCTCGAACGCCTGGCCATCGCGGTTCAACGCGCGCGCCCGGATGCTGTGGGCGCGCGCGACCGGTTCGTAGATGCCGGGTACGGACAGACAGCCTTCCTCGAGTTCCTGCTCGCCTTCCCGGGAAAGGATTTCCGGGTTGATGAACACCTGCAACCGATCGCGCGTCTGCGAGATATCAATAACAATAAGGCGCCACGGCTCATTGACCTGGATGGCCGCGAGGCCGATGCCCGGTGCGTCGTACATGGTCTCGGCCATGTCATCCACCAGCCGGCGAATGTCGTCAGTGACTTCCGGGACCGGGTTCGCTTGGCGCCGCAGGCGTGGGTCGGGATAGTGCAGGATGCGGCGTATGGTCATGGTTTTTTAGATCAGATAGGGCCTGATTTACTGCATGTCAAACAGGATTATTATCAGTCCGGATACCACTGAATAACAACAAAATTTGGCCTTTTGGGAGTCTTGGCGTTGCGCCCAAGCATGGACTACACTCAAAACGTCATCAGATTACACGGAATGTGGACGAATGTCGCCTAAGCCTCTACGGGGAACCCGCTTTTTCCTTCTTATTACTGCGCTGCTCCTGGCTGCTCCCGTTCAGGTGCGGGCGGACGAGGTTCAGCTCAAGCCCGATCACCCCGAACGTTATACCGTGGTCAAGGGCGACACCTTGTGGGACGTCTCCACCCGGTTTCTCAAGAGCCCCTGGCACTGGCCGAAGATCTGGAAGATCAACGACCAGATCAAAAATCCGCATCTGATTTATCCCGGCGACGTGGTGGTGCTGCGCATGGTGGATGGCAAGCCGGTGTTGACCGTGGAGCGCAAGGACAAGGCGTCGGGCTTGCCTTCGTTGCCCGAGGCCGCCAAGGCACCCGATGCGCCCGTGGGGGAACGGCGCGTCGATGACCGTACGGTGAAACTCTCCCCGCAAGCGCGCAGCGAACCGCTCGAAGCGGCCATTCCCACCATTCCCCCGAACGCCATCGTTCCGTTTCTGACGCGGCCGCTGGCGGTGGAGGAAAATGAACTCGAGCAGGCCGGTTATATCACCACCGGGCTCGATGACCGCATCGCACTCGGCGACAGCAGCCAGTTCTACGCCCGTGGCCTGCAGGACGACGCTGCGGAGTACTACCAGATTTTCCGCCCGGGCAAGCCTATCCGTCATCCCGATACCGGCGAGTTGCTGGCCTACGAGGCCTTGTATCTGGGCGACGCGAAACGTCTCGAGACGGGCGACCCGAGCAAGCTCGTGGTGACCGCGGTCAAGCAGGAAATCATCCCGACCGACCGTTTGCTGACAGCCCCGAAAAAGGCCTCACTGCCCTATTACTATCCGCATGCGCCCAAGACCCAGGTGCAGGGAAGAATCGTCTCGGCCCTGAACGCCGTGGCCGAGATCGGTCCGCAAACCGTGGTCGGCATCTCGCTCGGCGCGCGCGAAGGCATCGAGGAAGGCAACGTGCTGCGCATCATGCGCCATGTCGGCACCCACAAGGACCCGCTGACGCGCGAGCGTTACAAGCTGCCGGACGAGGAATCCGGGCTGCTGCTCATTTTCCGTACCTACGAAAAAATGAGCTATGGGCTCGTGATGACGGCCACCCGCCCGGTGCACCTGCTGGACGCGGTTATCACGCCCTGACGTAATCCCTCCGTCCTGGAGTAGACTGCGCGCCATGGTCGGCGCGCCACCTCCCAACTCTTATGTCCAGACGAACGAAGTAGGGCGACATTTATCCCGCACTTCCCTGGCGATGTGGTTCACGCTGCGCCGCCTGCCCGGCGTGGGCACGCGCACGCAGCGGGAACTGCTGGAGCACTTCGGGTCGATCGAAAATATTTTTTCCGCCGGCCGCGGCCAGCTCGACAAGCTGCTGGCGGGAAAGAGCGAGGCCATCAACGCCCTTCTCGACGGTCCCGACGCGGAAAGCTTTCAATCCGAGTTCGACTGGCTGGACCAACCCGGCCACCATCTGCTGGTCTGGACTGATCCCGACTATCCCCCGCTGCTGCGTGAAATCGCCGACCCGCCGGTGGTGCTTTCTCTCATCGGCAACCGGCGGGCCCTGTCGAGTCCGCAACTCGCCATCGTGGGCAGCCGCAATCCGAGCCCCATGGGCCGGGAAAATGCGCAGGCCTTCGCCAAAAGCCTGGCCGGCGCTGGGCTCACCGTCACCAGTGGTCTGGCGCTGGGCGTGGACGGCGCCGCGCATCGCGGCGCGCTCGCGGCCGGCGGGATGACCATCGCCGTGGCGGGTACCGGGCTGGATCGCGTGTATCCGGCGCGGCATCGCGAACTGGCGCACGAGATCGTCAAACACGGCGTGCTCGTGTCCGAATTTGCGCTGGGCACGCCGCCGCTGCCGGAGAATTTTCCCATACGCAACCGCATCATCAGCGGCCTTTCGCTGGGCACGCTGGTAGTGGAGGCGGCGCTTCAGAGCGGTTCGCTCATCACCGCGCGGCTCGCCGCCGAACAGGGACGCGAGGTGTTCGCCATTCCTGGCTCGATCCACGCGCCGCAGGCGCGCGGTTGTCACGCGCTCATCCGCCAGGGCGCGAAACTCGTGGAGACGGCGCAGGACATTATCGAGGAGCTGGGCCCGCTTGCGAGCGTGGCGCGCCGCGTCGCACCGGATAACGCGCTACCCGCGCCGGCACTCGACGTGTCGATGACGGCGCTGTTGCAACAAATCGGTCACGATCCGGTCACTGTGGATGCGTTGATCGAGCGCAGCGGATTGACGGCGGATGCCGTTTCCTCCATGCTCTTGCAAATGGAGTTGAACGGACTCGTGTCGAGTTGTCCGGGCGGCAAGGTTCAAAGGATTTCCTGACGCGACGAAAGCAGGGCGCAAACGACTGATGAAAGAAAATGTTTTCGATGTGCTGATGTATTTGTTCGAAAACTACATGGATGAAGGCACTGAATTCCATCCCGATCAGGAAGCACTTACCCACGAGCTGACACAGGCCGGTTTCCATCGCGGCGAAATCCGCAAGGCGTTCTCCTGGCTGGACGGTTTGTCCTCGCTGCGCGAGAACAACGCCGGCAAGCCGCCGGCGGCAAGGTCCGCGGCCATACGCCACTACGCGCCCAAGGAGCAGGAGCGGCTCGACGAGGAATGCCGCGGCTATCTGCATTTCATGGAAGCCAGCGGCGTGATCGATCCCGCCACGCGCGAGGTCATCGTCGACCGGTTGATGGCGTTGGAAACGGATGAAATCGCGCTGGATCAGATCAAGTGGGTCATGCTGCTCGTGCTGTTCAACCAGCCCGGACAGGAGCACGTGTATTACATGCTCGAGGACATGGTGTTCGACGAGATGCAGGGCCATCTGCATTGATTTACATCATCATTCGTTCCCCGTTCCAATCGTTTCCGATCAGCTGTCGGCGCCTGCGACTTGACAAGCCCTGCCTGTTATCGACAACAATTCGGGTCTGACGCGATCCGGTCGCGAATAAAGCCGCCGGAATACATGCGACGCGAAATTTTTTTGAATGTGGTGATTGAGTTAAACGAATGCCAAAACATCTGATTGTGGTGGAATCGCCGGCCAAGGCCAAAACCATGTCCAAATATCTGGGCAAGGATTTTACGTGTCTGGCTTCCTATGGCCATGTGCGTGACCTCATCCCGAAACAGGGTGCGGTGGAAACGGAAAACGACTTCGGCATGAAGTATCAGCTGATCGAGAAGAACAAAAAGCACGTCGATGCCATCGTCAAGGCGATGAAGAAGGCCGACGCGCTGTATCTCGCGACCGACCCGGACCGCGAGGGCGAAGCCATCTCCTGGCACCTGCATGAAATTCTGAAGGAAGCGGATGTGCTGGACGACAAGCCTGTGCATCGCGTGGAATTCTTTGAAATCACCAAGAGCGCGATTCAGCATGCGATCCAGCAGCCGCGGAAATTATCCGAGAATCTCATCAACGCCCAGCAGGCGCGGCGCGCGCTCGATTACCTCGTGGGTTTCAACCTCTCGCCGCTGCTGTGGAAAAAGGTGCGCCGCGGGCTGTCGGCCGGGCGTGTACAAAGTCCGGCGCTGCGGCTCATCGTCGAGCGCGAGGAGGAGATCGAAAAATTCATCGCACGCGAATACTGGACCATCGAATCCGACCTCAATACCAAGGGCAAGGATTTTGTCGCCCGGCTGACCCATTTCAACGGCGAAAAACTCGAGCAATTCACGGTCGACAACGGCGCGCGTGCCGCTGAAATTGACACCGCTCTGCAGGCCAAGGCGCAGGGCAAGCTGGAGGTCCTGTCGGTCGAGAAGAAGCAGCGCCGCCGCAACCCGGCCCCGCCCTTCACCACCTCCACGCTGCAGCAGGAGGCCTCGCTCAAGCTCGGTTTCTCCGCCCAGCGCACCATGCGCACGGCGCAACAGCTTTACGAAGGCATGGATCTCGGCCACGGCGAAGTCGTCGGTCTCATCAGCTACATGCGTACCGACGCGGTGAACCTGGCGAACGAAGCCGTCGCCGAAATCCGCGAGGTCATCAAGGACCGTTTCGGCCCCGACAACCTGCCGGACGAGCCGATCGCGTACAAGAACAAGTCGAAGAATGCGCAGGAGGCGCACGAGGCCATCCGCCCGACCTCGGCCGCGCGCACGCCGGATGCGATCAAGGGCCACCTGAAGCCGGACCAGCTGCGGCTGTACGAACTGATCTGGAAGCGCACCGTCGCCTGTCAGATGGTGCCGGCGGTGCTCGACACCGTGACAGTAGACCTAGGTGCTGGTGAGGGTAACGTGTTCCGCGCCAACGGTTCGACCGTGGTCAAGCCCGGCTTCATGGCGGTGTATCAGGAAGACACCGGCGACAAGCCCGCGGATGCGCCGGAGGGGGTCGTCGAAGACGAGAAGCTGCTGCCGCCGATGGAAAAAGGCGAATCCGTGGAACTCAAGCTGCTGCGCAAGGAACAGCACTTCACCGAACCGCCGCCGCGCTTCTCCGAGGCGAGCCTGGTCAAGGCGCTCGAGGCCTACGGCATCGGCCGCCCCTCGACCTATGCCTCCATCATCTATACCCTCGAAAGCCGCGAGTATGTGACGCTCGACAACCGCCGTTTCAGGCCCACCGACGTCGGGCGCGTGGTCAACAAATTCCTCTCGGAGCATTTTTTCCACTACGTGGATTACGACTTTACCGCGCGCATGGAAGACGACCTCGACGCCATCTCGCGCGGCGAAAAAGAATGGAAACCGGTACTGCAGGATTTTTGGACCGATTTCAAGAATCAGGTGAAGGAGAAGGAATCCGTGGACCGACCCGGCGTGGAGATGATGGAAGAGGAATGCCCCAAGTGCGGCAAGAAGCTGGCCAAGCGCCTCGGGCGCAACGGCTACTTCATCGGCTGCACCGGTTATCCCGACTGCAATTACACGCGCAACGTAGACGACGCCGTGGGTGCCTCGAACGAGCCCGAGATCGTGCCCGACCGCAAGTGTCCGAAATGCGAATCGAACCTGGTCATCAAGCGCGGGCGCTACGGCCGCTTCATCGGCTGCAGCAACTATCCCAACTGCAAGCACATGGAGCCGCTCGAAAAGCCAGCGGACACCGGTGTGGAGTGCCCGGAGTGCAAACAGGCGACCATGCTCAAGCGCAAATCGCGCTACGGCAAGGTTTTCTATTCCTGCGCGCGTTATCCCGACTGCAAGTATGCCTGCTGGAATCCGCCCATCAAGGAACCCTGCCCGCAGTGCGGCTGGCCGATCCTGTCCATCAAGACCACCAAGCGCCGCGGCATCGAGAAGGTCTGCCCGGTCAAGGAATGCGGCTTCGCCGAGCCGTATGAGGGCGAAGTGCCGTTCGCCGAACCGCCTAAAATGGCCGCCGGGGCCTAAAGAGTTTTTCTATGAATTAGAACGCAGATGGACGCAGATGTGTGAATAAATCAAATCAGCGTTCATCATTCATTAATCTGCGTATATCTGCGGTTCATTCAGGCGGTGATGAACATCTTTACCGCTGCGATGACCAGCACCACCCCGAGCAACTGACGCAACCGCACCGGTGCCAGCCGCCGCACGGCGAGCTCTGAACCCACGACCGCACCCGACAGCGCCGCGAGCATCATCCAGGGCAGGCCGTGCGGCAGCGTGACACCGGCCGTAAACAGGCCGGCCAGACCGGCGACGGAGTTGATCAGGATGAACGCCGCCGAGACAGCCGCCGTGGTACGCATGTTGGCCCAGCGCAGGAACAGCAGCAGCGGACTCAGAAAAATCCCGCCGCCCACGCCGGTCAGACCGGAGACAAATCCGAGACCGGCGCCCACCGGCAGCGCTACTCCCGGGTGCGGCGCTTCGCGTGTCGGTGGTTCGTGGCTGGCAAGAAGTAATCGCCACGCCGCCACGAGCAGGGCGGCCGCCACGAGAAACTGATACGCGCGCTCGTGCAGCTGTATCGCACCGCCGAGAAACGCGAGCGGGATCGAACCGAGCGCGAACGGCCAGAACAACCGGGCGTTGAAAAACCCGGCGCGCCACAGGCGCACGAACACCAGTCCCGCCACCAAGATGTTCATGGCGAGCGCCGCCGGTTTCATGAGGGAAGCCGATACACCGAAAAGCGCCATCGCCGCGAGATAGCCGGAGGCGCCGCCGTGACCAACGGAGGAATAGAGCATGGCCGCCACCGCGATGAGGGCGAGCAGCCACAGGAACAAAGTCGGATCGAGCGCTTCCAAGTATCAGTTCTGTGGCAGGATGGAGTGGGACGTGCTAGAAATCATGCGATGTGTGAAGCGAGCCATCATATCCTGACATCCCGCACGAAAAAAACCGCCGGTGCGCTGGTTCTTGCCGGTCTGGCCTGTCTGCTGGCTTCCTGCCTCAGCACGCCATCCCGAATACCCGGTGTTGGCCAACCGGTTTCCTGGACCGAGCTGCCGGGCTGGCTGGACGACAGTCTCGCGCAGGCGTGGCCGGCATTGCTGAGCAGCTGCCAGAAGATGCCCGCGCGCGATGCGCGCTGGAGCGATCTGTGCGCCGATGCAGCGCTGTTTCCCGACCCGGACGACGATACCGCGCGCGCCTTTTTCGAGACGCGTTTCAGCGCGCATGAAGTGGCCGGCAACAACGGCGTCCCTGACGGGCTCATCACCGGTTATTACGAACCGCTGTTGCAAGGAAATCTGGTCAGGACCGATCGCTTTCGTTACCCGCTCTACGGACGGCCGGATGATCTGGTGGTGGTGGATCTCGGCGGGCTTTACCCGGAACTGCAGGGCAAGCGTTATCGCGGACGACTGAACAGTAACCGCGTGGTGCCCTATTATTCGCGCGCCGAGATCGGCAACGGCAAACGTCCGCCCGACGCTGCCGTGCTGGCCTGGGTCGATGATCCGGTGGCGCTGTTCTTTCTCGAAATCCAGGGCTCCGGTCGCATTCGGTTGCCGGACGGGAAGATGCTGCGTGTCGGTTATGCCGACCAGAACGGTCATCCCTATGTCGCCATCGGACGCACGCTGGTCGAGTCCGGCGCCCTGAAACTGGAGGAGGCAACCATGCCGGCGATCCGCGCCTGGCTCAGCGCCAACCCGGACAAGGCGCAGGCGGTGCTGAACAGTAATCCGAGTTATGTCTTTTTCGCCGTGCGCGAGCCGGACAGCCCGGGCCCGGTGGGCGCGCTCAACGTGCCACTGCTGCCGGAGCGCTCCATCGCGGTGGACCCGGGTTTCATCCCGCTGGGAAGCCCGGTGTGGTTCGATACCTCCCTGGTCGCTTCCGCGGGTCCCTGCGCCCGCGACACTTGTGCATCCTGCCCATCGCCGGATTGTGGATTGATTCCTTATCGGCGGCTGGTGTTCGCCCAGGACACCGGCGGTGCGATTCGCGGCCCGGCGCGCGCCGATCTTTTTCTCGGTTTCGGCGAAAACGCCGAGCGTGTGGCGGGCGCGCTGCGCAGCCGGGGAAAACTGTATGTGCTCTTACCGGCCTCGCGTACGCTGAATTAGAATGGACAGGATTTACAGGATTAAAAACAAGATTAAGGAAACTCTGATTTATTAATTTTCGACGCAGAGACGCAAAGATTTTTTCAGTTATTTTTCCGGGTTTTTCTTTGCGCCTTCGCGCCTTGGCGTCAAATAGTCATAATTAATCAGACCTTCCTTAATCCTGTAAATCCTGAAAAATCCTGTTAATCCTGTCCATTTTTCTTTATTTTTAGGAGTCTCTGACTCAACGGGCGCGCGCGACATCACCGCAGCCGCTGGCGCGGGTCACGGGATAAAGTTTGAGTTCCCCTTCCATCAGTGTCGTTTGATCCGCCACGAGCTGACCCACGGCATTCACGTTCGCGCGCGCCGGGGGTGACTGAACATCGGCGGGCGCGGATTTGAGCCACAGCGCATGTGCCAGTCCCACGCCGTTGCCGGCACGATCGGGGCGGGCCGCCAGCAGGGACGACAACCAGGCACGGTTAGTGCGTGAGATCGTAGACTTGGCCGTGGCGATGCCGACGACATAGGCCCATGCCTCTTGGGCTGACTCCATCGGGCGCGTGTAATAGGATGGCGCGTTTTTGAGCACGGCGCGTCCGTCAATGGCCGGTCGCGCGATGGCGATGATGCGCAGTGGCGCCAGGCGTACGTATCCACTGAACATCACGCCTTGCGGATATTTTTTGGCCAACGATTCCCACAGCTGCGCAAGCGGTGCGACCTGCTCCAGGCGAAAGCTCGATTCATGCTCGCGCTCGAGCGGGATGTACACAAAGCCGTTAGATTGAAAATAACGGTTGCTGACTGTCGCGAAATATTTCGGTGAATCGGCACGGGTGGTGCGTACCCACGCCAGACCGCCCACGGCGATGGCGTCGCCCAAACCTTGCCAGCCGCCGATGGCGGCCGAACCCAGGCCGAACTGCATGTTCCAGGCATCGAGATAAATCTCTTTCAAGTTATCAGGCACCTGTGCCTGCGCGCGCGCCGTCAGGTCGCCGGCCACGCAGGGAACGGCTGGGCGCCACCACAGCGGTCCGAAAATGATGGCGGCCGCGACGCCGATGCCGAGCAGAATGCCGACCTTTTTTTTCAGCGGCATCGAAATAATAATGACAGGACGAATGAGCGAAGCGAATAGGGCTTCATTTTTCAGGAGGTGGCCGCGGCCGCCGGGTTGCCGCAGAGTTGCAACAGCTCTTCACCGATCAGCGCGCGGCGCCAGCCGCGCGCCAGGCTGCCCGAGGCATCGCCGGCAATGAGCTTCAACAATTCCCGGCGCGGCGCCAGCAGGGTGGCGCTGATTTTCATCTGTGCGGCGATCGCGCGCACGCGCGTTTGCAGTTGTTCGTACAAGGCCTGTTGCCGCTGGTCGAGACGTCGTGGTTCCTCCCACAGGCGTTCGGGCTTCAGCGTCAGTCCGTGCTGGACGGCCTGCAAAATTTCCTCGCCCCATTTGCGTGCCGGCGATCCGCCCATGCCGGTGATACGGCCGAGCGCCTCCACGGTCGTCGGGGCGGCCAAGGCGGTTTCCACCAGCGCGGCGTCGGAGGCGGCCCAGCCGCGCGGCAGGTTGTGTTTCTGTGCCGTGAGCTCGCGCCAGGCCGCCAGCTCGCGCAACAGCGTCTGCGCCGCGGGCGGCAGCGACTGACCCTGCTTCAGGCGCCGGTAAGCCTCGCGCGGATCGTTTCGATACAGCTTGGGGTCGGTGAGTGCGGCGCATTCTTCCCGCAGCCAATCGGTCCGCCCAAGGCCTTCCAGTTTTTGCGCGAGGAATTGATACAGGTCGCGCAGGTAGCGCACGTCGTCTTCGGCATAGTGCAATTGATCCGGCGGGAGCGGGCGGGTTTCCCAGTCGGCGCGCGTATGCAGCTTGGGGAGTTTGTGACCCGTGATGGATTCCACCAGCGCACCGTAGCCGATCTGGTCGTCGTATCCGCACAGCGAGGCGGCGATCTGGGTGTCGAACACCGGCGCGGGCGGCGCCCCCAGCACCTTGCGCGGGTATAATGCTGAGTCAGGAGGTGCATCGGTATTCAGCGCCAGGTGCTGGGCAAACACCTCGAGGTCCTGACGTGCGGCGTGAATGACCTTGAACACGCGCGGTGAATAAATCACCTCCAGCAGCGGCTCGATGGTGGGCAGGGCGAGAGTATCCACGCAGGCAATGACCTCCGGGGCCGCCACCTGCACCAGGCACAGGCGCGCGTAATAGGTCCGCGTGCGCATGAATTCCGTATCCAGCGCCATCCACGGGCGATCGCGCAGCGACTCGCACAAGCGCGTGAGTGTCGTCATGTCCTGGACCGGCGATTCGCTCATAGAGAATGCCAGTGTATGCATTTCCCGCGCCCGGCCCAACTGCGGCTCGGGGGTTCCGCTTTTGGTTTATCATTAGGCAATGAACCGGCGTGGGCAGGAAACGGGCAAGCGGAATACAACATGGATCGCCGGGATATGGCTGGTGTCGGCGCTGACAGCGTGCGAGCCGCTCTGGGGCACCCCGGAAGGTCGTGCCCGGGATTTCATCGAGGCCCTGGTGACGGCCCCGGCGGAGACCCAACCGCTGCGCGACATCGCCAATCTTGCACCGGAACAAGATCCCGAAGCGCTGATCGATGATCTCTCCGCCCGTGTCGGTGTGGATTTCCTGCGCGCCAGGCAGGCCCAGGGCGTGTCGCTGAAGTTCGTGCCAGGCGAAACCCGGCGGGCGGATGACGCGCGACGCACTGTCACCATCCGCGTCACCTATCTGCAGCCAGGGACACCCATGACCGGTGAGGTCCGGTTCCTGGTCCGGATCGAGAAAGACGATCAAGGCCGCTGGCTCATCGCCCGTGTCACGGGCGACAACTAGAAGTTATCCCCAAAATTTTTGTGAAACCACAGATAAACACAGATGAACGCAGATTAAGAGGAAATGATCGGGTATCTGTGTGAATCCGTGTTCATCTGTGGTTCCAAATTCTTGTTGAAGCGTTTTTGAGACAACTTCAAACAACTACGGGACGGACCGTGCCGCTGAGAATACTGCTCAATATCTGCCTGCTGCGCGCCAGCCCCCAGGACCTGCCGGCATCCCGCCTCGGGATGCTCGCGGCGCTCGCCGCCTACGCGGCGGCCGGCGTGCTCGGCGTGCTCGATGTTCTCACTTTTGAAAATGCCGTTCTGGCGGCCGCGGTGGACACGCTGCTGCTCGCTGCCGTGACACACTTGGTGCTGCCGTGGCGCCAACTGGAAAATCGCGTGACCCAGACACTCACCGCGCTGGCCGGCTGTGGTGCCCTGCTTTCGTTGCTGGCCTGGGCGACCTCCGGACTGACCCGGGAGTGGTTACCCCCGGCATGGGTCTGGGCACCTTTTCTCGTGTGGTATACGCTGGTGTTCGGGCACGTATGGCGGCACGCCCTGTCTATTACCCTGGCGGCCGGCGTGGCCGCGAGCCTTTTATATTTGATCCTCTCAATGGGCGTGACCGGTCTTTTCATGAATCCTGTTCCGGCTACGAACTGATGCGTATTCATATTCTCGGTATCGGGGGAACCTTCATGGGCGGTGTGGCGCTGCTCGCGCGCGATCTCGGTCACGACGTGAGCGGCTCGGATGCCAAGGTTTATCCGCCCATGAGCACGCAGCTCGAGGCCCAGGGTATCCGGTTGATGGAAGGTTACGTCGCGGCGCATCTCGACAGTGCCAGGCCCGACCTCGTGATCATCGGCAACGCGCTGTCACGCGGCAACGCGCTGGTGGAAGCGGTGCTTGAGCGCGGAATCCGCTACACCTCCGGTGCGCAATGGATCGGGGAGAATATTTTACGATGTGCAGGGACGCACAAGTGTCGCGGGAGGCAGGATACCGCGAGCGACCACGGCCGCTGGGTACTGGCGGTCGCGGGCACGCACGGCAAGACCAGCACGGCCAGCATGCTGGCCTGGATTCTGGAGCACGCCAAACTCAAACCGGGTTTTCTGATCGGCGGCGTGCCGGAGAATTTCGGCGTTTCGGCGCGCCTGGGCAAGGAACCCTTCTTCGTCATCGAGGCCGACGAATATGACACCGCCTTTTTCGACAAGCGCTCGAAATTCGTTCACTATCGCCCACGCACCGCCATCCTGAACAACCTGGAATTCGATCACGCGGATATTTTTCCCGACCTCGCCGCGATCGCCCTCCAGTTTCATCATTTTGTCCGCACCGTGCCGGGGTCAGGGCTGCTGGTGGTGAATGCCAAGGACGAGAATCTGTCCAACGTGCTAGCCATGGGCCGCTGGACTCCCGTCGAGCATGTCGGGGCGGGGGACGGGTGGGAGGCTGTTGCGCGCAATCCCGAGGCCAGCCGTTTCCAGGTACTGTTTAAAAAACAGGATCAGGGCGAAGTGTCGTGGGGCTTGCTGGGGAGCCACAACATGGCCAATGCCCTGGCGGCGATCGCGGCCGCGCGTCATGCCGGGGTGCCGGTCAAGACCGCGCTGGCGGCGCTGGCGAAATTCCGCAACGTCAAGCGCCGGCTCGAGGTGCGTGGCGCGGTGCGCGGCATCACGGTGTACGACGACTTTGCGCATCACCCCACCGCGATCACGGCGACGCTGGAGGCCTTGCGCGCCCGGGTCGGCAACGCGCGCATCCTGGCGGTGCTGGAATTGCGCTCCCACACCATGCGCATGGGTGTGCACCGCGACACGCTGGCCGGCTCGCTGGCGTGCGCCGACAAGGTGTGGATGCTCAGGCCCGCCGACCTCAACTGGAACCTGGAGCGGGTCACGAACGCGCTGCAAGGCCGCGGGCAGGCGTATCCGACGGTGGAAGAAATCATCGAGACCTTGTCGCGCGAGGCGCGCCCGGATGATCATATATTGGTCATGAGCAACGGCGGTTTCGGTAACATCCATGCCCGACTGCTCGAGCATTTGCAGAAGCGCTAGCCGCCGGATCCCGTGACGCAGCATTTCGGAGACGGCAGCAGTGGCGCTCATAGAAACATGGCTCATTGCGGCTACTGCGCCCATTGCCGAAAGAGCGTTCGCCTCGGGCACTGGGCGCTAGTTGCATAGCCTGGCCGGTTTTTTTACCCTCACCCAACGATTCTTCGGAGAACCATAAATGAAACGATTTTTAGGCGGCTGCTTGATGACTCTGTTTCTGCTTCCGGGACTGGCTCACGCCGGTTTCGAGGAGGGACGGCACTACATGGTCTTGCCCTTTCCGGCGCCGGTCGAAACCGGTGACAACATCGAGGTGCGGGAATTTTTCTGGTATGGCTGTCCGCATTGCTACGTGCTGGAACCGGCGCTGGCGAGCTGGCAGAAAAAAATGCCTGCGAACGCGCAATTCGTGCGCACCCCCGGCACCGCCCCGCGCTGGATGACGCACGCTCAGGCCTATTACGCCTTCGAGGCCCTGGGCGTGCTGGAAAAAGTCCACATGGCTTTTTTCAAGGCCGTGCAGGAGCAGCCGGGGGCGTTCAATGATGAAAAGGCCATCACCGGTTTTGCGGCGAGCCAGGGCGTGGATCGCAAGAAATTCGGGGAGGCCTTCAATTCCTTCGGTGTGCGCCTGAAGCTGGAGAAGGCCAAGCAGCTCAACCAGGACCTGAATATCAACTCCGTCCCCGCGATGGTGGTGGACGGCAAGTACCTGACCACCGCCGCCATGGCCGGCGGCGAGGGGGCCATGTTAAAGCTGTTGGATGACCTGATCGGCAAGGCCGCCAAGGAACGCAAGAAAAAACCTGTAAAAAAGTGATGGCTTCATGACATCGGGGAAGTCCGGCAGGTTTCCCCGCCGTAGCGGGATTCAAGCCATGCGGCACGCTACGCGTCCTGTGGCGGCGCAGGCGGGAGGCACAGACCTGCTAAGCTGGTGTGTAGTGGTGCACCGCCCACACCCCGGTATCCCGGCGATTTCACGCTGTCATGGATAGAAAGCAGACGAGCATCACCACCAAGGAGCAAAGCCTGAGCGCCCGCTGGCGCTCCTCGACGCTGGCGGACGGCAATGCCGCGTATCTCGAGGACCTCTACGAGCAGTTTCTGCGCGATCCCGCCTCCGTGCCTTCCGCCTGGCGCAGCTACTTCGAGAGCCTGCCGCGTGTCGATGGTGTGGAACGGGATGTCTCTCACTCCGCGGTCCGCGAGGAATTCCGCCGGCTCGCGCATCGATCCCGCCCCGCCGCCGCGCCCCGTGAAGACAGTCGCGCGGCGCCGGTCGAATCCGCGCACAAGCAGGTCAAGGTACTGCAGCTGATCAACGCCTTCCGCTATCGCGCGCATCAGACGGCGCGGCTCGATCCACTCGGGTTGCGGGAGGCGCCGGCCATCCCGGAACTCGACTTGCGTTACCACGGGCTCACCGATACCGACCTCGACGCGGTGTTCGAGACCGGCTCGCTGGTGGGGCCGCGCCAGGCCACGCTGCGCGAGATTCTGGCGCTGTTGCGCGCCACCTACGGCGGCACCATCGGCGCCGAGTACATGCACATCACCGACACCGCGGAAAAGCGCTGGCTGCAAAGCAGCATCGAAAGCGTGCACGGCGTGCCGGCCTATCCGCCCGAGACAAAGCGCAACCTGCTCGAACGGCTGACCGCGGCCGAGGGCATCGAGCACTACCTGCACACGAAATACGTGGGACAGAAGCGCTTTTCACTGGAAGGCGCCGAAAGCCTGATCCCCCTGCTGGACGAACTGATTCAGCGCTCCGGCGCGCACGGAACGAAAGAGGTGGTCATCGGCATGGCGCACCGCGGGCGACTCAACGTGCTGGTCAATATTCTCGGCAAAAGCCCGGCCGTATTGTTCCGCGAGTTCGAGGGCAAGACGCCATCGAACGGCGGCACCGGCGACGTGAAATACCACCTGGGTTACTCCTCCGACATCGGCACCGAGGGCGGCGCGGTGCACGTGGCGCTGGCCTTCAATCCCTCGCATCTTGAAATCGTCGGGCCGGTGGTGCAGGGCTCGGTGCGCGCGCGCCAGGAGCGCCGCCGCGACAGCCGCGGCAATCGCGTGCTGCCCGTGGTGATCCACGGCGACGCCGCGTTCGCGGGCCAGGGCGTGGTGATGGAGACTTTCAGCATGTCGCAGTCGCGCGGCTACGCCACCAAGGGCACGGTGCACATCGTGATCAACAACCAGATCGGCTTCACGACGAGCCTGCAGCAGGACGCGCGCTCCACGTTCTACTGCACCGACATCGCCAAGGCGGTCGGCGCGCCGATCTTCCACGTCAACGGCGACGATCCCGAGGCGGTGTTGTTCGCCACGCAGATCGCCCTCGACTACCGTATGACCTTTCACAAGGATGTGATCATCGATCTCTATTGTTACCGCCGCCATGGCCATTCCGAGGCCGATGAACCGACGGTGACGCAGCCGCTCATGTACCAGCGCATCCACGAGCTGCCGACCGCGCGCGCGCTCTATGCGCAGCGGCTGGCGCAGGCGGAACTCGTCAGCGCGGACGCAGCCACCGGCATGTTGCGGGATTATCAGCAGCGGCTCGAGTCCGGCGTCAATGTCGCGCCGCATCTCCTGGCCAGGGAAAAATCCGAGTATGCCTACGGCGCGGACTGGAACCCCTATGTGAGCGGCCCCTGCGATCCCGCGACCGAGACACGCGTGAACCTCGAGACGGTCCGCGCCCTGACCGAGCGCATGCTGCACGTTCCGGAGGGCCTGGAGCTGCATCCGCAGGTCGTCAAGATTTACGAGGCGCGGCGCAAGATGGCGGCCGGCGCCCTGCCGCTCGACTGGGGTTTCGCTGAGAACCTTGCTTACGCCAGCCTGCTGCAGGACGGTTACGGGGTGCGGCTGTCCGGCCAGGATTCCGGGCGCGGCACGTTCTTTCACCGCCACGCGGTGGTGACCAACCAGAAGGACGGCACGGCCTACGTGCCGCTGCGCAATCTTTACGACGGACAACCGAATTTTCTCATCATCAATTCACTGCTTTCGGAGGAGGCCGTGCTGGCCTTCGAGTACGGATACGCCACCGCCGACCCCAAGACGCTCACCATCTGGGAGGCGCAGTTCGGCGATTTCGCCAACATCGCGCAGGTGGTGATCGACCAGTTCATCTGTTCGGGCGAACAGAAATGGAAACGCCTGTGCGGACTCGCGCTGTTCCTGCCGCACGGTTATGACGGCCAGGGACCGGAGCACTCCTCGGGACGGCTAGAGCGTTATTTACAGCTGTGCGCCCAGCAGAACATGTTCGTGTGCGTGCCGACCACGCCGGCGCAGTTTTTTCATCTGCTACGGCGCCAGATGCGCTGGCTGTGCCGCAAGCCGCTCGTGGTCATGACGCCGAAAAGTATGCTACGTCACCAGTCCTCGGTGAGCAGCCTGGAGGATTTGTCCCAAGGCCGTTTCCGCCCGGTGCTGTTCGAGACCGAGGCGCTCGAGGACGCCGCCGTGAAGGAGGTCGTCCTTTGCAGCGGCAAGGTCTATTATGATCTGGCCGAGCGACGCCAGGCGCGCGGGCGACGCGACGTCGCGATACTGCGTATCGAACAGCTTTACCCGTTTCCCGAGGAGGAGTTGAAGCAGGCATTTCAGCGCTATCCCGCCGCGCGCCGTTTCATCTGGTGCCAGGAGGAGCCGCGCAACCAGGGCGTCTGGTACCAGACCCAGCATCGCCTGTGGCGCACGCTCCCGCCGGGCGCGACGCTCGAATACACCGGCCGTCCGACCTCGGCCGCCCCGGCCGTGGGCAGCTATCAGCTTCATATCGCCCAGCTGCATGCCTTGCTCGATGAGGCGCTGGGGCCGATTACATGATGGCGCAGGGAGCACGCCATGGCCACTGACATCACGGTCCCGGTTTTTCCGGAATCGGTCACCGAAGGCACGATCCTCACCTGGCACAAGCAGCCGGGCGAAAAAGTTACACGCGATGAACTGCTGGCCGAGATCGAAACCGACAAGATTGTCTTCGAGGTTCCGGCGCCCGCTGACGGGGTGCTCGCCGAGATCATGGCCCCGGTCGGAGCGACCGTGAAGTCAGGTGAAGTATTGGGCCGGCTTGAGAAGCGCGCCAGGGATGGCGCGTCTGCGGACCTAAGGATGGACAAGGCCGCGACGGGCGCGGCTGCTCCTTCCAAACCGGCAACCGCGGAGCCCGCGCCCAAGGCGGCCGTCATGCCCGCCGCGAAACGGCTGATGGAAGAGCATGGCCTGGATACGCGCAAGGTGCCGGGCAGCGGCAAGGGTGGACGCATCCTCAAGGAAGACGTGCTGCAACAGATTGACGCGATGGAGGCTGCGCCGGTGGCGCCCAAGCCAATGCCGAAGCCGGCTGCCCCTGCGCCCGCGGCGCCACCTGAATTGAGGACAGAAAAGCGCGCCGAATCGGAAGCCCTACTCGCTTCGCTCGTTCGTCCTGTCATAGGGGAAGGCGCGTTGGCGGACCAAAGGGTGGAGAAGCGCGTGCCCATGACGCGCTTGCGCAAGCGCATTGCCGAGCGGCTGGTCGAGGCGCAGCAAACGGCGGCGATCCTGACGACCTTCAACGAGGTCAACATGCAGCCGGTGATGGAGCTGCGCGCGCGTCATCGCGAGCGCTTCGAAAAAGAGCACGGGGTGCGCCTCGGTTTCATGTCGTTCTTCGTGAAGGCCACGGTGGAAGCGCTGCGGCATTTCCCCGAGATCAATGCCTCGATCGACGGCGACGACGTCGTGTATCACGGCTTCTACGACATCGGCATCGCGGTCAGCTCGCCGCGCGGGCTCGTGGTGCCGCTGCTGCGCGACGCCGACCGCCTGACCATGGCCGAGATCGAATCCCGCATCCGCGATTTCGGCGAGCGCGCGCAGAACGCGCAGCTCACGCTCGAGGAAATCACCGGCGGGACCTTCACCATCACCAACGGCGGCGTGTTCGGCTCGCTCCTGTCCACCCCGATCCTGAACCCGCCGCAGAGCGCGATCCTGGGCATGCACAAAATCCAGGACCGCCCGGTGGCGGAAAACGGCCAGGTCGCGATCCGGCCCATGATGTATCTGGCCCTCTCCTACGATCATCGCCTGGTGGACGGGCGCGAGGCGGTGCAGTTCCTGGTGATGATCAAGGAACTGCTGGAAGACCCGGCGCGACTGCTGCTGGAAGTTTAAAAAAATGGGGAACCACGGATGAACACAGATAAACACGGATCAATAAAGCCCGAGCGCAGAGTTTCGTTGTTCATCTGCGTTTATGCTCGCGCCGTCCCTGGCGCTCGCCCTCGCTTGCGCTCGGGCCAGCGTCGCTGCGATCCACTGTCCAATTTTCGCTCCCGGCAAAATTGTCTGCGTTCATCTGCGGTTGCTTTTTTGTGTCATGGCTGAGCGTTACGATCTTGTCGTCATCGGCGCCGGCCCGGCGGGTTACACTGCGGCCATCCGCGCGGCGCAGCTCGGCCTGAAGGTGGCGTGCGTGGACGACTGGCGCGGCCCGGCCGGCGAGCCCGCGCTCGGCGGTACCTGTCTCAACGCCGGCTGTATTCCCTCCAAGGCGCTGCTCGAGACCTCCGAATTTTTTGCCCAGGCGCGCGATCACGGTCCGGCGCGCGGACTCAAATTCAAGGAACTTGCCCTCGATCTCGCCGCCATGCTGGCGCACAAGAACAAGGTGGTGTCGGATCTCACGCGCGGCATCGCCACGCTGTTCAAGGCCCACGGCGTGACCTGGATTCCGGGCCGCGGGAAACTCCTGCCCAAGAACCAGGTGGAAGTATCTGGGCAATCCCCGCAGCAGCTTGAAGCCGAACATGTGATCCTCGCGAGCGGCTCGACCCCGGTCGGTCTCAAGAGCGCGCCGTTCGACGGGCAGCGGGTCGTGGATTCGCAGGCGGCGCTCGAGTTTCAGGAGGTGCCGCGGCGTCTCGGCATCATCGGGGCGGGCGTGATCGGACTCGAGCTCGGGAGCGTGTGGCGCCGGCTCGGCGCGGAAGTGGTGCTGCTCGAGGCACAGGAAACATTCCTGCCCATGGCCGATGAGCAGGTGGCGCGCGAGGCGCTCAAGCAGTTCACCGCCCAGGGACTCGATATCCGCCTCGGGGCGCGGGTGCTGGGAAGCAAGGTCGAAAACAGCGCGGTCGCGGTGCGTTACCAGGAGAAGTGCACCAGGGATGGCGCGGTTACGGAGCCGAGGATGCACAAGGACGGCGCGCGCACGGAAAGCGTGGACCGGCTCATCGTCGCGGTCGGGCGGCGGCCCAACACCGACGGCCTCGTTGCCGAGGAAACCAGACTGTTGCAGGATGAATGGGGCTTCGTGCATGTCGACGAGCACTGCCGCACCAATCTTCCCAACGTATACGCCGTGGGCGACCTGGTGCGGGGGCCGATGCTCGCGCACAAGGGCATGGAAGAAGGGGTGATGGTGGCCGAGCGCATTGCCGGACGCGAAACCGCGGTGAATTACGATGTGGTGCCCTCGGTGATTTACACCCAGCCCGAGATCGCCTGGGTCGGCAAGACCGAACAGGCGCTGAAGGCCGCGGGAGTGGCTTATCGCGCCGGTGTTTTTCCGTTCGCGGCGAACGGCCGCGCCAGGGCCATGGGCCGGGCCGCCGGCTTCATCAAGATCCTTGCCGACACGCACACCGACCGCGTGCTGGGCGTGCACCTGATCGGCCCGAACTGCTCCGAGCTTGTTGCTACGGCGGCACTCGCGATGTCCTTTAATGCTTCAAACGAGGACATCATGCTCACGATGTTCGCCCACCCCACGCTTTCAGAAGCCTTTCACGAATCGGCACTCGCTGTCGCCGGCCGCGCCATTCATCTCGCGCAGCCAAGGCGCGCGAAGCCGTGAATGCTTTATTCTTTGCGAAAGTTCTGATCTCCGCCGTCATTATCGGGGTGGCCACGGAGGTGGCCAAACGCTATCCCTTCTGGGGCGCGGTCATCATCGCCCTGCCGCTGACCTCGATTCTGGCCATGGGCTGGCTGTATGCCGAGACCAGCGACAATGTCCTCGTCACAAAGTTTGCGAGAGATATTTTTCTGGTCGTGCCGGTGTCACTGGTGTTCTTTGTGCCGTTTCTACTCGAAACCAGAACCCGCCTCGGTTTCGTTTCCAACATGCTGATCGGGCTGGCGCTGCTCGCTGTATCCGTGTGGCTGTTGCGCCGGTTCGTTCCATAAAATCCAGCGGCGCCTGGGTGGTGCGCGCTCAGCGCTCGATCCATTCCAGCATGCGTTCGCGTTCGGATTGTCGCGCCTGCTTGCGCAGCAACGCCGCCAGCGCGTCGGCCTCGATGGGTTTGCTGAAGTAAAAGCCCTGCATGGTTTCGCAACCGTGCTTGCGCAGGAACTGCGCCTGCTCGCGCGTTTCCACGCCCTCGGCGATGGTCTGGATGCCGAGCGCGTGCGCCAGGGCGATGATGGCGATGACAATCGAGGCATCGTCCGGATCGCTTGCCACGCCGCGCACGAACGACTGGTCAATCTTGAGGATGTCGATCGGCAGACGCTTCAGGTAGGTCAGACTCGAGTAGCCGGTGCCGAAATCGTCAATCGAGATCTGGATGCCCAGCGTCTCCAGCCCGGAGAGGATTTCCGCTACCGCCTCGGGACTTTTCACCAGCGTGCTCTCCGTCAGCTCGATGTCCAGCCGGTGCGGGTCGAGGCCGGTTTCGCCGAGGATGCGCCGCACGGTCCCCGCGAGATCCGGCTGGCGGAACTGGCGCGCCGAAAGGTTTACCCCCATTCGCAGCGGCGGCAACCCCGCGTCCTGCCAGCTGCGTGCTTGGGCGCAGGCCTGGCGCAGCACCCATTCGCCGATGGGCAGGATCAGGTGCGTGTCCTCGGCCAGCGGAATGAACTTCGCCGGCGATACCATGCCAAGTCGCGGATGCCGCCAACGGAGCAGGGCCTCGACCCCGGTGATGGCGCCGGTGTGCAGGTGGACCTGCGGCTGGTAGTGCAGAAAAAGCTCGCGCCGTTCGAGTGCGTGCCGCAGGTCGTTTTCGAGCATCAGGCGCTCGGTGGCGCTCGCCGTCATGTCGGGTGAGTAGTATTGGTAACTATCGTCATGCTCCTTGGCGCGGTACATGGCGATGTCCGCGTTCTTGAGCAGCGTCTCCGGCTCCGTGGCGTCCCGCGGGAACAGGCTGATTCCGATCGCGACCGAAAGACTCAGCTCCCGTTCCGCCAGCCGATGCGGGGCGGAGAGGCTGACCAGGGTTTTCTGGATGATCTCGGCGACGTCGCTTTCCTGCGCCAGATCCGCCAGCACGACACAGAATTCGTCTCCGCCCATGCGCGCCACGGTATCGCCGGGCCGCACACAGCCCTGAAGGCGCTCGGCCACCATCCGGAGCAGCCGGTTGCCCGTCTCCATCCCGAGCGTGTCGTTGACGTTCTTGAAATGATCCAGGTCCATGTACAGCACCGCGACCATTCGCCGATGGCGCTGGCCGTCGATCAAGGTCTGCTTCAGCCGGTCGAGCAGCAGCGCGCGATTGGGCAGGCCGGTGAGTTCGTCGTAGTAGGCGAGGTAATGAAGTTTTTCCTGGGCCTGGATGCGCTCGGTGATATCGCGGTCCATGCCGCGGTAGCCCGCGAGCCGGCCCTCGCGGTCGAAGATCGGAACACCGCTGGTCTCGAGCACCACCCGGCGGCCGTCCTTGTGGAGGTTGGTGTTTTCCAGCCGCTCGAACGGCCGTTGCGCCGCCGCGATTTCGGCGAACTGTTGGCCGACGCGCGCCGCCTCCTCCGGCGGCATGAAATCGAAAGGCGTCTTGCCGATGATTTCCTCCGGCAAATATCCCAGAAGTTCTTTGACCTTGGGGCTGGCGTAGGTATAAACGCCGTGCGCGTCCACCTCCCATATCCAGTCGCTCGTGGTTTCGACCAGAGCCCGGAAACGCTCCTCGCTTTCCTTGAGTATGAGCGCGGAGCGCCTGAGATCGGTGTCGCGGCGTTCGATGGTTTCCGCCATGTCGTCGAAGGCGTGCGCAAGCTGTGCGATCTCGCGCGCGCCATCGCGGATGCCGCTGCGCGCGCCGGCTTCGCCCCGGGCAAGCCGCTGGGTGGCGTCCACGAGCGCATTCAGGCGGCGCAGCAGAAATACGTCGCCCCCGTACCAGGCCGCGAGCAGGACCAGGACGGTCACGATAACGAGTCCCGTCACGACCAGAATGAGGATATTTCTGATTTCCGCATAAACCACGTGGCGCGGAATGCCGATGGCGATAAAGGCGCCGCCATCGGATGCGTTGTGCCGCAACGGCGCGAAGGCGTATATCCGCCTGACGCCGTCCAGCCCGACGTCTTCCACCGTGCCCTCGCCCCGGGTCTCGCGCATGGCGCGAAACAGCGCCGAGCCGGCATGGGAGACGCCGGTCCACTTTTCCGATTCGGGATAGCGGTTGAGGACCACGCCGCGGCTGTCGAGCAGGGTCAGCGTCAGGCCTTCGGGCAAGCGCGCCTGCTGCACCAGCGGGTTGAGCCAGATGAGGTCCACCGCGGCGAACAGCACGGCGCGCAGGCGCGCGCCGCTGTCGTAATCCGGGTGCGCCAGCACTACCACCGGTTTGCCGGTGATGCGCCCGATCTGATATTCGCCGATGGAAAAATCGCGTGTCGCCAGGGCCTTCTGGAAATAGGTGCGGTCGGAAACGTTGATGCGGCCCTTCATGGGTTGCGCGCTGCAGAAGACCGTCCCGTCCGGACGTATGGCGCCGAGGTTGGCGTACTGTGCGTAGCCGGTCTTTGCTTGGGCCATGAGCGCGTTGCACGGTTGGCCGCGACCCTCCCGCACCTCGGGAAGATGCGCGAGCGTCGCCAGCAGTTGGTGCGTGTTGTCCAGCAGGCGCGCGTAGTCCGCGGCCGTCATGTGCGCCAACAGGTACATCTGCTCCCGCGCCGCCGACAGCGCCTCGCGGCCGTGGTGATGGGCGAGGTACAGAATCAATTCCAGCGCCGGCAGCGTGGCGAGCAACACGAGCAGCAGCAGCCGCGCACGCACACTGGAGAAAAATACCGGTCCCGACACAATGCCCCCTGCAAGCTGTTTTTAGGATCGGGAGCGGCTTCCCGGGATGTCGCCCCGATCGGTTTCCTGTTCGCTGGCCTGTATAACTATAGCTTTCGCGTGGCTTGTGCCAAGGCGGATTCGAAGGCGGTGGGACAGGTATTTTTCCCGCTCCGCGCGCTTTTTGTTTTTGGCGGGCTGGTGTCGCGTGAGGCGGTTTTTCCGCGACCGCCTTGTTATCGTCTCGCCGGTAACGGGGGTTTGCCGGGGTAATTGATCATGATCAGCGCGGCCCGGCTCAGAGCGGCGGCAAGCTCTCGAGAGATCAGCCAAGCATCCTTGAAGACGTGGCCTGGTGCGATTTCCGCGACGCGAACAGCCGGTTAAGCTCCTCCGGCGGTTTTGCCTGGCTGAAAAGATAACCCTGCACGGCATCGCAACCGTATTGGCGAAGCAGCGCCAGTTCCTCCTCGCTTTCGACGCCTTCGGCGACGACCCTCAGCTTCAGCACCCGCGCCATGGCGATCAGCGCCTGCAGCGCCGTTGCGCGATCCCGGTCCACATGCATGTCCCGCACCAGATCGCGTTCGATTTTCAGGGTATCGATCGGCGAGCGATGCAGGAGTTCGACGAAAGAGTACCCCGTGCGGGAATCCTCCAGCGTCAGGTGCACACCGAGCTTTCTGATCTCCTCCGTGACGGCCGTACAGCGGGCGTCCCGGCCGAGGTCGAAGTAACTGCCGGGAATATCGAGCTCGAGGCAGTCCGCCGGAAGTTCGGCTTGCTCCAGAATGCGGCGGACCTTTTCCGGCAGCTTCGTGTCACGAAACTCGGCAAAGGAAAGATTGACCGTCAGGCGCGTGAGCGGCCGGCCGGCATCCCGCCAGGCGCGGAACTGCGCGCAGGCGGTGCGCAACACCCACTCGCTCACGGGGCCGATCTGACTTTTCTCCAGCAGCGGAACGAACTCGTGCGCTTCCAGCAGACCGTGTTCCGGGTGCTGCCAGCGCAGCAGCGCCTCCACTTCGGTGATCTCGCCGGTCAGCAGATCCACGCGGGGCTGGTAGTACACCCGCAGTTCGCCCCGCGCGAATGCCCCTTCGATATCCTCCTCCAGGTCCGCGGGCATATGCACCTTGGGCGCCATCTCGGTGCTGTAAAGTTGAAGCTGGTTTCGACCTTGTTGCTTGGCCCGATACATGGCGGCGTCGGCGTCCCGGAGCAGACCGTCGAGATCCTGGTCGTCGAAGGGATAGATCGTCATTCCGATGCTGGCGCCGACGCGGATCTCGTGGCCATCTATCTCGAACGGCTCGGCCACGTCCTCGAGGATTTTTCCGGCCACGACGGCGGCATCTTCGGTGCCGGAAAGATTCTCCAGAACGATCGCGAACTCGTCACCCCCCAGGCGGGAAACGGTATCCCCGGCACGCACGCAGGCCGTGATGCGTTTGGCGACCTCCCTGAGCAGATTGTCGCCCACCTCGTGCCCCAGGCTGTCGTTGATGTCCTTGAACCGATCGAGGTCCACATACATGATCGCCACCAGCCTCTCGGCGCGATCGGCGTGGCGCAGCGCCTGGGCGGCGCGGTCCCGAAAGAGTGCCCGGCTGAGCAGCCCCGTCAGTGGGTCGTGGTGGGCCAGATAGGTCAGGCGGGCCTCGGCCTCTTTACGCCGCGTGATGTCGCGCACCACCCCCGCGAACAGCCGCCGCCCCCCGAAACGGACTTCGCTGACCGCCACCTCCAGCGGAAACACCGTTCCATCCTTGCGCAGGCCCTCGACTTCGCGGGGACCGGCACCGATTACCTTGCCCGTTCCGGTTTCGAGGTAATGGCGGATATCGCCGTCGTGCCGGCGGTGCGGCTCGGGTATCAGCACGGCGACATTCTTTCCGGTGACTTCCGCGGCGGAATAACCGAAGGCGCTCGCCGCGGCCGGATTCAGGGACTGAATCAGGCCTTGTTCGTCGATGACAATGACTCCCTCCACAATGTCCCTCAGGATGATATTCGCGTATTCCTTGGCCTCCTGAAGGAGCTTTTTTTCACGCAGGGAGTTCCGGTAATACAGATGGGAAGTCCAGAGCGCAATCAACATGAGGGCCGCCATCACGGCGGAGACGGCAACCGCCATGGTCTTGCTGTCCACAATATCCGGCGCCATGCCAGGCATACCCGGCATGTCCATGCCAGGCATCCCGGCCATATCCATGCCGGCGGGGAGCATGGTCATTTGCATCGAGGCCATGTCGGTGTAGTGCATCCCGATGACGGCGCTCGCCATCAGGATGGAAAAGGCGACCTTCTCCCAACCGGGATTCACCGATCCCCCGTGATAAAACCGGCGCAGCACCCGCAGCGCCATGACGGAAAAAACCGCGGCAACCGCGTATGACAGTGCCACCAAGCCGTAGTCGTAACTGTGTTGCATGCCGGGCATCAGAACGGCGTGCATTCCCGTGAAGCACATCGCCACGAGACCAAGACCCAGGAGCGCGCCGCCGGCGAACAGGCAGGCCGCTCTCCGGCAACGGCTGATCAGGTACAAAGCGCCGACGCTGCCTGCCAGCACAAGGAGAATCGAGACGACGGTGATGTCCGTTCTGTAGATAAAGGAGAAATGCTCCTTGGCGGCGAGCATCCCGGTGAGGTGGGCGGTCCAGGCGCCCAATCCCAGAACGACGCCCCCGGTCCAGAACCAGCGGGTACGCGTCTTGTCGGCATCGCTGATCGAGGTGCGCCAGAGGATATCCGCGGCGGTATACGCGGTGAACACGGCCACCAGGATGGACAACGCCGCGAGCGGGTAGTCGTAGCTGGCCGCCTGGAGCGGACCGGTCATGTCGGCCATGCGAGCTTCTCCCGCTGTTCAATGGACCCGCCAATCATCGGCCGGATCGTTTCTGCTTGCGAGGTTGCACTTTCCCTACTGGATAAGCTCCCAGTCATGCAGCAGTTCGGTGAAGGTTTCCACCGCGAGCGGCTTGCTCCAGAAGTAGCCCTGGCCGATGTCGCAGCCCTGGTCACGCAGGTACCCGAGTTGTTCGCTGGTTTCGACGCCCTCGGCGATCACCTTGATGCCGAGCGTGTGGGCCATGACGATGATGGCGCGCACGATGCCCGCGCCATAGCGGTCGTGGGCGATGTCCTTCACGAAGCTGCGATCGATTTTCAGGAAATCGATCGGGAAACGCTTGAGGTAACTCAGTGACGAATAGCCGGTGCCGAAGTCATCGAGGGAGATCAGCACGCCCAGGTCCTTCAGTTCTTTCAGGATCGCGTCCGCCGATTCCATGTCCTGCATCAGGAGGCTTTCGGTCAGTTCGAGATCGAGATAGCGGGGTTCCAGGCCGGTTTCCCCGAGAGCCCGTTTGACGACTTCCGCGAAATTTTTTTGCTGCAGTTGCTTGCTCGAGAGATTCACCGCCACGTGCAGGGCCGGGAAGCCGGTAGCGTGCCAGACCCTGATCTGGGCACAGGCGGTACGCAGAGCCCATTCGCCGATGGGCACGATCAATCCGGTTTCCTCGGCGAGCGGAATGAATTCCATCGGCGGGATCAGCCCGTATTCCGGGTACTGCCAGCGCAACAGCGCCTCCATGCCCACGATGAGCCCGCTCTGCATGTTCACCAGCGGCTGATAGTGCAGCACGAATTCCTCGCGCTCCAGCGCACGCCGCATGCCGGTCTCCAGTTCGAGCTGGCGCGCGGCGCGGGCATTGAGTTCCGCGGTGTAGAACTGGAAATTGTTCCGCCCCAGCGACTTGGCGTGGTACATGGCGGCGTCCGCGTTTTTCAGCAGGTTCTCGGTGTTGTTGTCGTCGAAGGGATAGAGCGTGATGCCGATGGAGGGTGACGCGAACAGGTCGCGCCCGGCGATGCGGAACGGCGGTATGAACTGATCCAGAATTTTCTGCGCCACGCGCGCAACGTCGTCCACGTGTGCGACGTTGGCGAGCACAATGGTGAACTCGTCCCCGCCGAGACGTGAAATGGTGTCGCCGGGGCGCAAGCTGGCCTTCAGGCGCACAGCGACTTCTTTCAGCAGCGCGTCGCCCACGTCATGCCCGAGGGTATCGTTGATGTTCTTGAAGCGGTCGAGATCAAGGAACATGACGGCGACCAGGCGGTCGCGGCTTTCGGCCTCGAGCATGGCACGGTCAAGACTGTCGTTGATCTGCTGGCGATTGGGCAGACCGGTGAGCGAATCGTAATAGGCGAGATAGTGCAGGCGCTCCTGCGCGCGCTGAAATTCGGTGACATCCTGCACGGTGCCGACCATGCGGATCGGCTTGTCGTTCTCATCGAAAGTGACCTCGGCCTGTTCGTGCACAATGCGCTCCGTGCCGTCGGGCCGCACGATGCGGTGATAGATGCTGTAGGGCGCCTTTTCATTCAGGGCCTTGTTGACCGCCTCCGTGACGGATTGCCGGTCGCCCGGATGCACCGAGTTGAGAAACGCTTCATAGGTCGCGTCGAACTGCCGGGGTGCGATACCGAAGATGCGGAAGATTTCATCCGACCAGCGCAGTTCGTTGGTGACGATGTTCCAGTCCCAGTTGCCGAGGTGCGCGATGCGCTGGGCATGAGCCAAACTTGCCTCGCTCTCGCGCAACATCTCCATTGCCTGCATGCGCTCGGTGATCTCGCGGCCGGTCCCGCGGTAGCCCTGGAAGCGGCCCTGAGCGTCGAATAGGGGCACGCCGCCGATGCTGACGAAGTGGATGTTGCCCTTGTCGTCCTTGCGCTTCAGCACCAGATCGTGGAACGGCCGATGCGCCTGGAGCTGCGCCTCATGTGCTTTCCAGAACGTTGGCGACACATCGATGTAGGGCAGCTCCCAGCGCTTTTTGCCTAGCGTCTCCTCCTTGGCGAAGCGCCCGTCGTTATTATTCTCGCTGCGCGTGACCAGCGTGAAGCGGAAGTCAGCATCCTGTTCCCAGTACCAATCGGAGGAAAGCTCCGTGAGGTTGCGGAAACGCGCTTCGCTCATTCGAAGGGCCGCATGTGCTTTGTTGCGATCGGTAATGTCCTGAACGATGGCGACGAATACCGGCGGGATTTCATCGCGGGAAAACTGCAGCCGCACTTCGACCGGATACAGGCTGCCGTCCTTGCGCTTGTGCACGGTCTCGAACATCGCCGTGTCCCGTTCGCCGCGGCGCAGCGGCGCAACGAGGGCTTCCAAATCCTGTTTGGCGAATTCCGGTTTCAGATCGAGCGGCGTGAGCGCTTTCAGCTCTTCCAGGGTGTAGCCGAGGTTTTGCCGCGCGCCCCGGTTAACCTGTACGAAGCGCAGGCTATCCGCGCAGAATGTGTAAATTTCGTTGGAGGAGTTGTCCAGAATCCGGCCGAAACGCGCGAGCAGATCCTCCGTCTGCACGCGCGCGGTGACGTCCTTGCCGGTGGAGACGAAATGGGTGATCCGGCCGGTGCCGTCCTTGAGCGGCGTGATGGTTTTTTCCTCGTAATACAGCGAGCCATTCTTATTGCGGTTGGTGAACCGCTCCCGGAACACCGCGCCGCGCAGAATCGTGCTCCAGAGTTGTTCGTAGAAAGCCTTATCGTGTTTGCCGGACTTGACGATGCTGGTTTTTTTGCCGATTGCTTCTTCCCGCGCGTATCCGGTGATCGCTTCATGCGCCGGGTTGACGTATTGAATAACGCCGTCGCGATCGGTGATTACCACCGAATCCGCCGTCTGCTCGACCACGCTGGACAGCTTAAGCATTTCGGCTTCGGCCTGTTTGCGATCGGTGATGTCCGTGATGGTGCCGACATAACTGGTTACCCGGCCATCAGCCCCTCTCTCCGCCGTCGCCTGTGCCAGCACCCATGTCGTGACGCCGTCCGGACGCTGCATGCGGCACTCTTCTCTGAAGGGCAGGTCGCTTTTCGCCGTCGCGTACCAGCGCTCGAAGATATATTGCCGGTCATCGGGATGTATCGCCCGCGCCCAGCCTTCACCGCATGCTTGCTCGGGACCGATCCCGGCGATGTCGCACCACCGATTGTTCACGTATGTGCAATGTCCCTCGGCATCGGTGCGGAAGATTCCCACCGGTGCCAGCCGGGCCAGCAGGTGATAATGCTCCTTGTTCAGCCGCAGCGCCTGCTCCTGCCGCCGCCGCTCGAGCTCTGCCCCCGCGCGCCCGGCGCAGATTTTCAGAATCGCCTCCGCGTGTTCCGGGTCGGCGAGCGGTTTTTTGTCCAGCAGCACGAGGATCCCGAGCGGTTTCCCGGCGGAGTCGAACAGCGGGCTGCCGGCGTAACTCTCGATTCCCATCTCGACCAGCATGTGATCGTCGGGGAACAGACGCTGCACGTCGCGCGCATGGGAACAAAGTTTTTTGCTGACCACGTTTTCACAGGGCGTGCCGGAGAGTTGGTAGACAAAGTTGTCGACAATCCGGCTGCGGGCGCTGACCGCCATGGTCCGGATGGCGCCGCGGCTCTCGTCGACGACCTCGCCTACGAACGCGTATTCCACGCCGAGCGCCTTGGTGAGATTCAGGACCAGTTCGCGAAAAAAAGTTTCGCCGGTGATGGATGAAAGTATCTGGGAAATATCGCGCAGGGCTTCCGCCGCCCGCCCGCGCTCGGCTTGGCTGCGGTGGTAGGCCAGGACCAGGGCGAGCGCATCGGCGTAGTGTTTGGTCAGGATTTCGTCGCTATCGTTGAATGGCTCCCCACCGGTTTTCTCGCTCAGATAAACGCGCCCGTAAACCCGGCTCTCGTAGGAGATCGGCGCGGCCAGCAGGCTTTTCATGGGCGGGTGATTCGGCGGAAAGCCGACCGAACGCGGATCCCTGGACATGTCATCGAGGCGCAGGACATGGTCTTCGCGGACCACGGCCCCGAGAAGTCCCCGCCCTTCCGGCAACCGGCCGATGCGCTTGGCTTCTTCCGGCGTAATGCCGGTGTGGACAAACTGCTTGAGTTGACCGGCTTCATCCAGAATGCCGATCGCGCCGTAACGCGCCCCGATGAGCGTGGTCAGAGCCTCGATGCCCTTTTGCAGCAGGTCTTCTTCGAGCTTGCGGGTGGCGAGCAGTTCCAGCAGGCGCAGCGTCGCTTCGTGCAGCTCCTGCAGGCGCGATGGGGAAACGTGCCGCCGCGGTTGGCCGGAGCTCATTTGTCCTGACTGACCGCGCGCGACGTTGGACGGTTTGCGTTCGGCATTGCTTTCAAGGTGATCCCCTCATGGTTCTCCCGTGTGCATTGGGAATGCAGGCAAATCCCGTTAAAAGTAAGTCTATCTAAAACAACGGGATTTGTTTGAGGATGCAACTTTTGTGCCGCCAGCCTCATCGAAGCATTGAAGCATCGTAATAATTTAGTGACGATATCTGCCCGTTGCGGGCTGGATGGATTAGGGGGGCGAGACGGTGCTCCGAAGATTCGAACCCAGATTACTCGGCCCTGACGGGCCTCGCCCCTGCGGGGCCAGCATGCGTCCTTAGCTCCGTAAGCGGCACATCCCTGTGCATGGCCCCTCGCAGCATACGCTGCTCGGGGCCGCGCTGAAGCGCGTCCGGACTTGCTCCCGGCAAGTCCGTCGAACCTCTGCTTATGAACGGTCAGAGGTTCAAATACGGAACCTCGGCAATTTCGCGGACACATTTAACATGTGTCCGCGCCGGTGAGCGCCGCGCCAAGGATGGCGCGGCCGGGGTTCAACAAAACCACAACGTCGCGCCAGGGATGGCATGTATGGCGCGCCCTAGAGGACTCGAACCTCTGACCTTCAGCGTCGGAGGCTGACGCTCTATCCAGCTGAGCTAAGGGCGCATATTTGCACTATGGTACCACTCGGAATCCGCCCGTCCCTTTGGAGGGCGGCGCGTCAGCGGCTGACGCTCGTTCTCGCGCGTCGCGCATCCTGCGCGAGAACCCGCGCTCGAACCCCGGGGCTCGACCTCCTGTCTCGCCCGCTCGACGGCGCAAACGTCCACTGGACGTTTGCGACTACCCCGTCTCGCCCAGCTGAGCTAAGGGCGCGTATGTGAACTTCGTGTGTGAACTTATGGTACCACTTGAAATCCGCCAATTCCTGGAGGGCGGCCGTCAATTTAAGTTAAGAAGCTCACCGGACCCCGTGCCACCCCCGTCTTGCCAGGAGAACTGTGGGCAAGGCGTTTGATCTTGGTCATTTCCCGGCTGGAACGGGTAGGCAAGAATACCCGTTGGAACAAACAGCGTCCATCCTGTGATTTACGAGGGTGAGTGTGTGTGTTTTTTCAAAGTGAATATTAGGTTATACTAATACAGTTAAATTCAGGGTTCCGCCACTCGGCGGAATGAAACTTCAACATTAAACGGGTAGGGTAAACAATGAGTGATCGTGCATTTCTGAAATCTTTCGCGGGCCTGATCGTTGCGCTGGTGGCGTTGACGGTTGTCCTTTTCGTCGTTGCGCAGATCGTCGGCGGCAAGCCGTCAAAGCCCGTCGAATCCACGGCCGATGCCAAGGCGGTCGCCGAGCGCATCAAGCCGGTCGGTGAGCTGACCGTCAGTGCGGCTCAAACGGCGAAGGTGGCCACCGCCTCTTCCAATCCGCTGATGGATGCCATCATTCCTTCCGCGAATGCCGCAGGCGCGGATGACAACAAGGGCAAGAAGATCTACGACACCGCCTGCATGGTCTGCCACGCCGCCGGTGTCGCCGGTGCGCCGAAGCTGGGTGACAAGGCCAATTGGGGCCCGCGCATTGCCCAGGGCAACGACACGCTGTACAGCCATTCTCTCAAGGGTTATCAGGGCAAGGCCGGCATGATGCCTCCCAAGGGCGGCAACATGAGCCTCAAGGATGAAGACGTGAAGGCTGCCGTGGATTACATGGTGTCGCAGAGCAAGTAAGTCTCGTCTGTTTTCAGTAATAAAAAAGCGGCCGTGAGGCCGCTTTTTTATTTGGTCCTTCCGGCTGTAGGGGCGGGATTTATCCCGCGCGTGGGCGCGGAGAATGCAGCCCTGCTTCGCTCGTCTTGTCATTAATAATCGCGCCCCTGCCTAACGCCGGTCAGGTAGGGATAGAAACACCCCGTGCCCACACAACCCTGAAGGACCTTTATTTGTTTCAGGAAAGTGCGCTACCGCGATCGAGACAGCGATACCGTACCGCCTCCGCCACATGCGCCGGACGGATCGTCTCCTCCGTCGCCAGATCGGCGATGGTGCGCGCCACCTTGAGCACGCGATGATACGCGCGCGCGGAAAAACCCAGCCGGTCGATGGCCTGTTCGAGCAGCCGCCGTCCTGCTTCATCCAGGCGGCAGGTTTCCTCGATCTGTTTGTTGTTGAGCGTCGTATTGGCGCATCCGTTGCGCTTGATCTGCCGTGCGCGCGCCGTTTCCACTCGCTCCCGCACTTGCGCGGATGATTCTCCGGCACGCGCCGTTTGGTCCAGCAGCAACTCCCGCGGCACCGGCGGCACTTCAATGTGCATGTCGATGCGATCCAGCAGCGGCCCCGAAATGCGCGCGCGATAATTGTTCACCTTGTCCGGCGTGCAACGGCAGCGCCCGGACGGATCGCCGTAGTAGCCGCAGGGACAGGGATTCATGGCCGCGACCAGCTGGAACCGGGCGGGAAATTCCGCCTGCCGCGCGGCGCGCGAGATGGTGATGGCGCCCGATTCCAGCGGCTCGCGCAGCACCTCGAGCACGCGCCGGTCGAATTCGGGAAGCTCATCGAGAAACAGCACGCCATGATGCGCGAGTGAAATCTCGCCCGGCCGTGGATGACTGCCGCCGCCCACGAGCGCCACACCGGAGGCGGTGTGATGCGGCGCGCGAAATGGCCGCCGCTTCCATTGGCTCAGGGAAAATCTTTTATACAGGGACTGGATGGCGGCGGCCTCGAGCGCTTCGTCGTCACCCAGGCGCGGGAGAATGCCGGGCAGGCGCGAGGCCAGCATGGTTTTGCCCGCGCCCGGCGGGCCGATCATCA
>Ga0209342_10000748_pt1 | contig 37891 bp, 34 predicted proteins | sample RifCSP16_2_FD_184023 | JGI IMG/M metagenome (GOLD analysis project Ga0209342, IMG submission 184023) | Soil microbial communities from Rifle, Colorado - Rifle CSP2_sed 16_2 (SPAdes) (version 2) | ecosystem: Environmental > Terrestrial > Deep subsurface > Rock core/Sediment | place: Rifle...
GGCCCGGCGGGAGGCGAGACGGCCTGATCCTGACGCTCACCCAGGGCCTCGTCGCCCTGCCGGAGTACTGGCTCGCGCCGCTCGGCATGCTCGTCTTCGCCCTGTGGCTCGGCTGGCTGCCGGCGGCGGGCTGGACGAGCCCCATGTCGGTCATCCTCCCGGCGAGCGTCCTGTCGCTCCGGCCGCTGGCCTACCTGCTCGGCGTGACGCGGGCGTCGATGATCACGGTCCTCGAGGCGCCGTACATCACCGCGGCCCGGTCACGCGGGCTGAGCCAGCTCCTGACCCTCCGCCGGCACGCCCTGAAGAACGCGATGGTCCCGGTCATGACCCTCTTCTCGATCTGGCTGGCCGGCACGCTCGGCGGGTCGGTCGTCATCGAGGTCATCTTCAACATCCCGGGGCTCGGTCGCGTCATGTACGACGCGGTCGTGAACGCCGACATGCCGGTGCTCCAGGCCGGGGTCATCGCGACCGTCGGGCTCGCGATCGTCATCAACACCCTCACCGACATCGGCTACGCCGTCCTAAACCCGGCCATCCTCGTGGGCGAGTCCCGTGGCTGACGCCGGCGGCACGCTCGCACGGCCGCTCGCCCCAACGGTCGGCTTCGCCTCGATCCGGCGCTTTCACTGGGCCTTCCTCGTCGGCGCCTCGTTCTTCGTGATCGTCTGCATCCTGCTGATCCTGACGCCCTGGATCGCTCCGTACGATCCCGCCGCCCAGAACCTCCTCAACCGCCTCGCCGCGCCAGGCCCGGAGCACCTCTTCGGTACCGACCACCTCGGCCGGGACATCCTCTCGCGGATCCTTCACGGCGGCCGCTTCTCGGTCTCGATCGCGGCGATCGCCGTCCTCATCACCGGGATCTCGGGGACGCTCATCGGCGCCATCAGCGCGCGCGTGGGCGGTCTCCTCGACGACTTCCTCATGCGCGTCGTCGATGCCCTCCTCGCGTTCCCCGAGGTGCTCATCGCACTCTTCCTGGTGTTCATCCTGGGACCCGGCTATGGCACCCTCATCGTCGCCCTCGCCATCGCCGGCTGGACGCCCTTCGCCCGCCTGACCCGGGCGGTCACCCTCGAGATCAACACCCGCGACTACATCGAGGCGGCCGAGGCGCTCGGCTGCTCACGGACGTTCATCATCTTCCGGCACGTGCTCCCGAACGCCATCGGACCCGTCCTGGCCCAGGGCTTCCTCCGGTTCGGGCACCAGCTCATCACCGTGGGCGGGCTGTCGTACCTGGGCCTCGGCGTCCAGCGCCCCCAGTCCGACTGGGGGGCGATGCTCGCGGAGGCCCAGCTCTACATGATCCGGGCGCCCTGGCTGGTGATCTTCCCGGGCTTCGCGATCTTCCTGACCGCGCTCTCGGTCACCCTCGCCGGCCATGGCCTCCGGCAATCCCTCGGCCGTCGCCCACCGCGGCTGCTCGGCGCCATCCCGTCGAAGGAGCGCGAGACGTGACGACAACGATCCGACCGATCGACCCGGGCCAGCGCTCGACGCTGGGCACGATCGTGACCGACCGGCTCCGCGATCACGTCATCCACGGCCGCTTTCCGCCGGGGACCGTTCTCGGCGAGGTCAACCTTGCGGCCCGCTTCGGGGTCAGCCGCGGGCCGATCCGCGAGGCGCTCCAGCGGCTCGTCCAGGAGGGCCTCCTCCGGCGCGAGCCGAAGCGGGGGATCTCGGTCCCGAAGCTCGCCCCGGCCGACCTGCGTGACGTCTACTTCGCGAGGGAGGCGATCGAGTCGGCCGCCGTCGGCCTCGCGATTGCGCGCGGCGGCCCGAGCCTGGTGACCGCCCTCCGCTCCCTCGTCGCCCGGATGCAGGCCGCCGCCGACAAGGCCGACTGGGCTGCCGTCGCCGAGATCGACATGGCCTTCCACCGCCGGATCGTCGAGGCGTCCGGGAGCCCGCGCCTCGGCCGGCTCTACGCAAGCGTTCTCGACGAGGCCCTCGCATTCCTGAACATGAATGATCGCCACCGCGGCCGGCCCGGTGTCACGGCCGACCACCGCGAGCTCGCCGAGCTCATCGCGGCTCGCGACATCGAGGCTGGCATCGCGGCGATCCGCCGCCACTACACGAGCTCCGTCGACCGCCTGACCCGGCCCGACCGGTCGACGGAGGCCGGGGGCTCGGCCGACGACGCAGCGGATACGGCCTCCGCGGCGCGCGGACCGACCCGCGGGCGCCGCACGACGGCGGGGGCGGCGACATGACGGTCCCGGACACCCAGCCCGCCCGGTCCGAGGCCGCGGCTCCCGCGGCGCCGCTCGTGCCGCTTATCGAGATCCGGAACCTTCGGGTCCAGCTACCGACTCGGGATGGGGTCGTGACGGCGATCGACGGCATCGACCTGACGATCGGCCGGGGCGAGATCGTCGCCCTCGTCGGCGAGTCCGGCTCGGGCAAGAGCATGACCGCGCTCTCGATCGCGCGGCTCCTGCCGCCGATGGCCCGGGTTGCCAGCGGCGAGATCCGCCTCGATGGCATCGACCTGCTGACGCTGCCCGATGCGGAGATGAACCGGGTCCGCGGGGCGCGGATCGCGATGCTCTTCCAGCAGCCGAAGGCGACCCTCGACCCGACGAGCCGCGTCGGCGACCAGGTCGGTGAGGCGCTCCGCTTCCGGCGCGGTGCCAGCCCGCGCCTGGCCTGGGAGCGGAGCATCCAGCTCCTCGGCGACGTGGGGATCCCGGAGCCGCAACGACGGGCCCGGGCCTACGCCCACCAGCTGTCGGGCGGGATGGCCCAGCGGGTGATGACGGCAGCGGCAATCAGCGGCGGCCCGGAGCTCCTCATCGCCGACGAGCCGACGACCGCCCTCGACGTCACCGTCCAGGCCCAGATCCTCCGGCTCCTGACGGCCATGGTCCGGGAGCGCGGGCTCTCGATGCTCCTCATCACCCACGATCTCGGGATCGTCTCGACGATCGCCGACCGGGTCGTCGTCATGTACGCGGGCAAGGTCGTCGAGCACGGCCCCGTGAACCAGATCCTCAGCCACCCAAGCCACCCCTACACCGAGGCCCTCATGCGCTCGTCGCTCCTCATCCCGAACGAGCACGGCCGCCTCTACGCGATCCCCGGCGGGGCCCCGCGACCCGGTGAGCAGGTCGTCGGCTGCCGGTTCCGGGCCCGCTGCCAGTACGCCGACGCGCTCGGAATCGCCGCCCGCTGCGAGTCGGCCGAGCCGGGTCTCCATGTCTGCGAGTCGGGCCACCTGTGTCGCTGCTGGGCCGTCGAGGAAGGCCTCATCGATGTCCAGCCGACGGATCCGGTTCGCCGGCGCGTCACCGAGGAGTCGACATGACCGCCGGCGCCGAGCTGCCCGGTCCCGGCACGCCTGTCACGTCCGGCCCCGTCGCATCCGGGCCCACCGCTGCCGGCCGTCACCCGAAGGCGGCCGCCGGCCGTCCGCTCGTTGTCGTCGAGAATGTGACGAAGCACTTCCCGGTGTCCGGCGGCGCCTTCCTCGGGAAGAAGGAGGTCGTCCACGCCATCGACGACGTCAGCCTGACGATTCGCGAGGGGGAAGTCCTCGGGCTCGTCGGCGAGACCGGGAGCGGCAAGTCGACGCTCGCCCGGCTGCTCCTCCGGCTGATCCGCGCCGACAGCGGCCGGATCGCCTTCGCCGGCCAGGACGTCCTCGCGGCGGATCGCGGCCAGCTCAAGGCCCTCCGGCGAGAGGTACAGATCATCTTCCAGGACCCGTTCTCAGCCCTCGATCCGAGCATGCGGATCGGCCAGAGCATCGAGGCGCCTCTGGCGCAGCACGGGATCGGCGATCGGGCCGGCCGCCGCCGCATGGTCGACGAGCTGCTCGCCAAGGTCGGCCTGGACGCCTCCTTCTCGTTCCGCTACCCGAGCGAGTGCTCGGGCGGCCAGCTGGCCCGGGTGGTCATCGCGAGAGCGCTGGCACTCGGCCCCCGGTTCCTGGCCTGCGACGAGCCGACCTCCTCGCTCGACGCGTCGATCCGGGCCCAGATCCTCAATCTCCTCGTCGATCTCCGGGACCAGCTGGGCCTGACACTCGTCCTGATCTCACATGACCTCCGCGTGGTCCGCTACATCTCGGACCGGGTGGCCGTGATGTACCTCGGCCGCATCGTCGAGGTCGGCAGCCGCGAGGAGATCTTCGAGCACCCGCTCCACCCGTACACCCAGAAGCTCATCGCGGCGTCCCTCCCGGAGCGTGCGGGCGCAGGTCACGGGATCCTCCAGGGCGAGCCGCCAAGCCCGATCAATCCACCCTCTGGCTGCCGTTTCCGCGAGCGCTGCCCGCTCGCCGTGGAGGCATGCAAGGAGCTGCCGCCGCTCGAGGAGGTCCGGCCGGGTCACGCCGTCGCCTGCATCCGCTGGCAGGACGCCGCCGCTCAGTGGTGATCCAGCTCCACGGGTGGCGTTCGTGAGCACGGCAAAGCCGTCCGTGGCGACGGCCGAGGAGGGAGCCGACCGCTCGGTCGCAGACCGCGCGGGCGCAGACCAGGCGGGCGCCAGCCGCGCCGCCGCCAGCCGCGCTGCCGCCAGCCGCGCTGCCGCCAGCCGCGCTGCCGCCGGCCGGACCGAGCTTGCCCTCATCGCGACGACCGTCATCCTCTACGCCGGCGGTTGGATCGCCGCCGAATTCGCCCTCCGGACGATTGCGCCGCTCAGCCTCGCCTCGTTCCGCTTTCTCATCGCCGGCGTGGTCCTCGTTGTCGTCGCCCGGCTGACGGGCCGGTCGCTCGGCCTGGACCGGCCCCGGACGGTCGTCGCGCTGGCCTTCTTCGGGATCGCCATCGGCCACGCGTTCTTCTACTGGGGGCTGCGCCTCGCCCCGGCCACCGACGGGTCGATCCTCAGCACGGCGCTGGCGCCCGCGATGATGCTGGCGCTCGGCGTGGCCGTCCTCCATGAGCGCATCTCGCCCCGAGGCGTCCTCGGTGCCGCGGTCGGGATCCTCGGCGTCCTCCTCGTCGTCGTGGGCCCGCGGGAGGGGGGTGGGGACCTCGTCCTGCTCGGTGATCTGCTCCTTGCGCTCGGCGCAGCCTCGATCGCGATCTACACGGTCCTCGGCCGGGTGGCCATGACGGAGGGCTCAGCGATCGGGGTCGCGGGCAGCTCCACGCTGCTCGCCGGGCTGATGATGCTGCCGTTCGCGCTCCTCACCGAGCCGCCGTTCGCGCCGGCGACCTGGTCGATCGAGACGTGGCTTGCCTTCGGCTATCTGACGATCCCGTCGGCGGTCTTCGCGGCGTCGGTCTACTACACCCTCGTCCGCCGCTTCGGGGCCGTCCGCGCGACGCTCGTCCAGTACATCGTCCCGGTCGTAGTCTTCGGCCTGAGCGCCTGGCTGTTCGCTGAGGCACTCACGCCGCTCCGGGTGGCAGGCGCCCTGCTCGCGCTCGTCGGGACACGCCTCATGCTCACCGACCAGCGGACGGGCATCGCGCCGCCGGCCGAGGCCTGACGGCGAGCCGGCCGCATCATCGCGGCCCGGTCAGCCAGCCTCACCGGGGCCTCGCTCCCGCCGAGCCGGACGAGTGGTCGGATCAGGCCGAACCGCGGTGGCCCTCGTAGCCGATCGGCACGAACGGCGGTGGCGTCGGGTCGTGGCCGCGTGTCGCCTCGTGGTGGTCCGCCCCGACGTGGTCGCAGGGGTCGATGTGGACGAGGATCGAATCGAGCTTCGACACGTCGTGGTACGCGGCGTGGCGGATGTCCTCGGCGAGCTGGTGGCCCTCGGCGACGCTGATCGTGCAGTCGACGACGGCGTGGAGGCTGGCCTCGAGGCGGTGGCCGATCCAGCGAACCCGGATCGAGCTCACGTCGATGACGCCCGGCACGGCCCTCGCCTGGCGTTCGATCGTGTCGACGAGTTCCGGGTCGACCGCATCCATGAGCCGCCCGAAGACGGCGACCACCGCGTCGCGGAGAACGATCACGATCGCGGCCGTGATGAGGAGGCCGACGATCGGGTCGGCGAGGGGGAAGCCGAGCATCACGCCGAACGCGCCGAAGACGACGGCCAGCGAGGTGAAGCCGTCGGTCCGGGCGTGGTAGCCGTCGGCGACGAGCGCGGCCGAGCCGATCTCCTTGCCGACCCGGATCCGGTAGGAGGCCACGATCTCGTTGCCGAGGAAGCCGAAGAAGCCGGCGGCGACCACGAGCCACGGATTCGTGAGGGGATGCGGATCGATGAGGCGCTGGATCGATTCGACCCCGGCGATGATCGCCGACAGCACGATCATGCCGACGATGAAGAGGCCGGCCAGGTCCTCGGCCCGGCGGTAGCCGTACGTGTACTTCTTCGTTGACTGGCGGCGGGCCAGGATGAAGGCGATCCAGAGCGGCACCGACGTCAGGGCGTCCGAGAAGTTGTGGACCGTGTCGGCGAGGAGGGCAACAGATCCGGTCACGAGGACGAGCGCGACCTGGGCGAGGGCTGTGGCCATGAGGACGACGAGCGAGATCTTGACCGCCCGGATGCCCCTGACGTTGGCGAGGATCGCATCGTCGACCGAGTCGGCCGAGTCGTGGCTGTGGGGCTTGATGAGCTCGTAGATGAAGCCCCGGATGCCGCTCGGGTGGTCGTGGTCGTGGTGGTCGTCGTCGTCGTGGGCGTGACCCTGGTCCGGGTGGGCGTGGTCGACGTGGGCGTGGTCGTGATCGTCTCCAGTGTCGTCATGCCCCTCGTGGTCGTCCCCGCTGGCAGGGGGATGGTCGTGGGCCTCCGGTCCGTGGGGCCGGTCCTCGTCGACGTAGCCCGACGGGTGGGGCGGATGGTCGTGGTCGTCGTACGCTCGCTCGCCGCCGGCCGGTGCCGTCACTCTCGCTCTCCCTCTTCAGGCTGGACTTCAGACGTTGAGGACGACGACCTTCGTGGTCGTCATCTCGCGGACGGCGAAGGGCACGCCCTCGCGGCCCAGGCCGGACCCCTTGACGCCGCCGAACGGCATCGCGTCGATCCGGTAGTCGGTGCTCTCGTTGACGAGGACGGCGCCGGCCTCGACCTCGCGGACGACCCGCATCGCGGCCCCGATGTCGCGGGTGAAGACGCAGGCATGGAGCGCCTGGTCGACCTCGTTCGCGACGTCGATGGCCTCGTCGATCGTGTCGACCTCGACGATCCCCGCCAGCGGCCCGAAGACCTCGTCGCGGGCGAGCCGGCTCGACCGGGGCAGCCGGTCGACGAGGGTCGGCGAGATCGAGCGGCCACGCCGCGTCCCGCCGACGAGGATGCGGCCACCGAGCGCCACCGCCTCGTTCATCGTGGCCATGATGCGGTCCGCGGCCTCGTCGCTGATCACGGGCCCGACATCGGTCGCGACATCGAGCTTGCGGCCGGTCACCAGCCGTGCGGTCGGCTCGACGAGGAGTTGCCGCAGCCGCTCGGCAACGCCGCGCTGGACGATGATCCGCTGGACGTGGAGGCAGTTCTGCCCGGCCGCCCAGAAGGCACCGGACACGATCGCGGCAGCCGCCGGCTCCAGGTCGGCATCGTCGAGGACGATCGCCGGCGAGTTGGCGCCCAGCTCGAGGGCCAGCTTCTTCCGTCCGGCGAGCCGGACGATGTGGTCGCCGACTTGGGGGCCGCCCGTGAACGAGACCATCGCAACCCGCGGGTCCGAGACGAGGCGATCGCCGATGCGCGCGCCACGCCCGGTGACGACCTGGAGGATGCCGGGCGGCAGGCCAGCCTCCTCGAACGCGGCGGCCAGCCGCATGGCGCTCAGCGGCGTGGCGCTGTGGGGCTTCACGATGACGGCGTTGCCGGCGGCGATCGCGGGCCCAACCTTGTGGGCCACGAGGTTCAGCGGGTCGTTGAACGGGGTGATCGCGACGATGATCCCAAGCGGCTGGCGAATCCAGTAGCCGACCTTGCCCTCGCTCCCGGCCCGCTGGTCGAACGGGATCGTCTCGCCCGTCACCCGGCGAGCCTCCTCGGCCGAGATACGGAGGGTTTCGGCCGCTCGGGCAGCCTCCGCGCGGGCCTCACGGATCGTCTTGATCCCCTCGCGGGCGATCGTGTCCGCGAAGGCTTCCCGCCGCTCGTCGACGATCGCGGCAACAGCGGAGAGCACCGCGATCCGGCGATGGACGGGCAGGGATCGGGAGATCCGAGCGCCGGCCTCGGCGCGGGCGAGCGCCGCGTCGACGTCGGCGATTGACGCGGCGGGTACCGTTTCGACGAGGCTCCCGTCGTCGGGATCCCGGACCTCGATCACCTCCGGCCCGTGCTCCACGGGAGCCCGGCTCCCGGCCGATTCGAGCATCGTGTCCACCCTGGCGTGCCTCCACGCGGCTGCGTGGGCGTAGTATGATGATTGTCAACAGTTTACGCAAGGGAGGGCGAGGGTGAGCTCCGGGTGGCCCTGACGCGCTACTACCCGTCGCTCGGCCCCGGCCCCTACCGGCGCGTCTGGTCCGGCGTCGTGCCGTACCACTTCGCCTTCCAGGTCGGGATCGTCGCGACCGGGACGGCGGCGGTGGCGCTCTCTGACTCGGCCTTCGAGGTCGGCCTGATCGTCGGGGCCTGGGGGTTCCCGATCCTCGTCCTGCCACCCTTCGGGGGCGTCGCCGCGGACCGCTTCTCGCGGCGCCGGACGATGCTCGCCGCCCAGGTCGTCCTCGGGACTGGCGCCTTCGCCGTCGGCGCGCTCGCCCTCCTCGGCGCGCTGCAGACCTGGCACCTGGTGGGACTTGGCCTTGTCCAGGGCACCGTCTACGCGTTCTTTGCGCCGGCCCGTGTCGCCTACACGGCCGCGGCAGTCGCCCGGCCGATCGTCCCGAATGCCATCGCTGCGTACAGCCTGAGCGAGCACATCGGGGCCGTCGTCGCGCCGGTCCTGGGTGGCCTGCTCGTCGCCCTGCCGGCGGTCGGGTACGGCGGCGCATTCCTCGTCGTGGCCGCCCTGCACGCGGGCATCTTCGTCGTGTTCGCGGGGATCCCGGAGCAGGCACCGGCCGGCAGCGTCGACGGCGAGAGCGTCCTGGATCGCATCCGGGCGGGGATCCGCTACGCCCGCTCGAGCCCGAGCCTGCGGGTCGTGCTCACGATCTCGGCGCTCGCGATGGTCCTCGGGATGCCGTTCCGGCAGCTCCTCCCGGTGTTCGCAGACCGCGTCTTCCAGGCTGGTCCTGCCGGGTTCGGGCTGTTGCTCGGGGCCGCCGGGATCGGTGCCATCAGCGGTGCGATCGGGGCGGCCCGGATCCGCGGGGGGCCCCGGCTCGTGATCTGGCCGGGGATTCTGGGGGCGGCGTTCGGCCTCGGCGCCCTCGCGTTCGCCCTCGCCCCGAGCTTCGGGGTCGGCCTCGTCTTCGCCGCGGCCGCGGGTGCCGCCGCGGCGGCATTCACGACGACGAACTCGGCGATCGTCGCGAGCATCCCGGACGCCGCCTACTACGGGCGGGCTGCCAGCCTCTACCAGCTCACCTTCGCCCTTGGCCCGCTCGGGGCGATCCCGATCGCTGCCCTCGCCGACCGGATCGGGCCCTCGTTGGCGGTCGCCGCGGGCGGCCTCCTCCTGGCGGTCTCCGCTCCGCTCCTCGCCCGTCGGCTTCGACAGGTTAGGGGTATCCCCGCATGAGCGGGCACGGCACGTTCAGCATTCGCCCGGCCACCGTCGCCGATCTCCCGGCCGCGGCAGAGCTCATGCGACGGACGGTCGAGGAGGACTTCGGCACGCCCTATGACCCCGCCTACCACCGCGACATCAACGACCTCGCGGGCTCCTACCTGGAGCCGCCCCGCCACACGCTCCTCGTCGCAATCGACGACGCGACGGGCGAGGTGGTCGGCACGGGCGGGATCCGCGTCGGCCGGCTGCGGGGCGGACCGGAGGATCTCGTCCGTCGCTATGCCGGCGACGACACCGCCCAGCTCGTCCGGATCTACGTCCGCCGGGACCAGCGGCGGCGGGGGATCGCCCGGGCCATCGTCCAGGCCTGCCTTCGCTTCGCCATCGACGACGGCGGGTACACGATCTTCGCCCTCCACACCTTCCCCCACTCGCCCGGGGCCCTGGCCTTCTGGCAGTCGATGGCGACGCAGGTCGGCGAGCAGCCGCACACCGACATCCCGCCCGAGATCTTCTTCGAGTTCGATCCCGCGGTCGCCCGGCGGATCGCAGCCGGTGACTGGCCTGCCCGTCCGGCCTGAGGCCGGCGAGCGCGCAGGTTCGTCAGCGCGAGATCGAGGCGGAGGGCGCCGTCTCCGTCGGATCTACCCACCGGCCGCCGTCGGCGAACCGGCTGGCGTGGAAGGGCGCGAGGTCGAACTCGCTCGCCCCGCTGGTCACGAGCTCGGCCAGGGCCCGCCCGACCGCCGGTGCGGTCTTGAACGACGTGCCGCTGTCGCCGACGAGGCCGACCAGCCCCTCATAGCCGTCGAACGGGCCGATGATCGGCCGGCTGTCGACCGAGCGCATGACGAGGCCGGTCCAGCCGCCCCGCCCGACGGCATGGCGCATCACCGGGTAGCGGCGGGCCAGCTGCTCGCGGCACAGCTCGACGTATTGCTGGTCGATCGTCTCGTCGGCGAGGTCGGGGTCCGCGACCTGGCGCCGGACGCCTCGCTCAGCGCCGAGCAGGGTGTGCTCGCCGAAGATCGGCCGCAGCCACAGCCCGTGGCGATGGTCGATTGCGACCGGGTGGCGGTGATCGCGGTCGTGGGGCCAGCGGAAGACCGCGATCCGCGACGTCGCGGGCATCATCGGCAGGTCCAGGCCGAGCGGCCGAAGGAGGGCGTGGGCCCAGCCGCCCGGGGCGATGACGACGCGGTCCGTGTCGAGGTCGCCGGCGGTGGTGGTCACGCCCGTCACCCGGCCACCCGCGTGGCGGATCGCGGTGACGGTCGTCTCGAGCTCGATCCGGACGCCGAGCCGCCCGAGGGCCGTGGCGAAGGCATTGCAGGCTGCCATCCCGTCGACGACCCCGGCCGTGGGGTCGTAGCCCACCACCGCGCCATCGTCGACGCTGACGGCCGGATCGATCTCGCGGAGCTCGTCAGGGTCGATGATCCGGGCCGGGATCCCGAGTGCCGCCTGGATCCCGAGGTTGGCCTCGAGCGAGTCGCGATCGTCGGGGTCCGCGAAGACGAGGAATCCGGTCTCGTCGAACCGGCATTCGACCCCGACGCGCTCGCCGAAGGACCGGAAGAACCGGAGGCCCTCGAGCGCCAGCCGCGTCTCGGGCTCGTTCGAATAGTGGGTCCGGATGATCGCGCCCGACTTTCCGGACGCACCCGCGCCGACATGGCGCCGTTCGACGATCGTGACGTCGCGGACGCCCCGGCTCGCGAGCTGGAAGGCAGTCGAGAGCCCGACGATCCCGGCCCCGACGACGACGACCTCAGGCAAGGGCGAGGCTCGCATCGAAGATGACCGGGAACGTCGTGAACGAGTAACGCTCGCTCCGGTCATCCAGGGTCGGGGATCGATCCGGATCGCGCCGGACCCCGCGCCGGGCGGTCTCCTGGACCATCAGCGCGACCTGGCCGTAGAGGTGGTCCTCGCGCGGCTGGAAGTCGCTCGGGACCGGAAGCCCGGCGGCCGACGATCGGCCCGGGCAGAGATGTGGCCCGAACCCAAACGAGAGGCCCCAGCGGGGCACGCCCTCGCCCAGCTCGCGGTCAGGGTTGAACTCGTTGGCATCCGGGCCGAACAGCTCCTCGCTGCGGTTCGCCGTCCGGACGTCCAGCACGACCATGGTATCGGCGGGGATCGCGACGCCCCCGATCTCGACGTCGGCCTCGGCACGCCGCTTCATCCGCTCCGTGACCGGCCGCAGCCGCAGTGTTTCGTGGATGCATCGGGCGACGTACAGCCGATCGCCCACGACGCGACGGCGCTCGGTCTCGTCAGCCTCCATCCGCGGGAGAAGGAAGTCGAGGGTGTGCAGGAGGGTCTGGGAGCTCGTGTGGGTGCCGCCCTGGAGATAGGTCGCCACCTCCCGGACGATCCGGCCGTCGTCCTCGAGCTCCAGGGCTGGATCCTCGCGGTGGACGAGCAGGGTCGTCAGGACGTCCTGGTGGGCGATCGCCTCGAGGGTCCCGGCGCGGCGATGGGCCTCAATGGCGTCGCTCCGGCGAGCCCAGGCCGGCCCGACGAAGTCCCGTTCGAACTCCTCGAGCGCGGCGCGGACCTTCAGCCGTGCCGACTCGGGATCCTTCATCTCCAGGAGGCCCGGGCCTAGGCCGTTCGAGATGACATCGACGATGGCGATGACCTGTCGGAGCTGCCCGACGTTGCGGTGATCGACGTCGAAGCCCGCCCGCCTGGCGGCGAGGACGGCGGCGATGAGCGGCGCAACCGCCGCCAGGTCGACCGGACCGGCCGGGGCATGCTCATCGAGCATCTCGCTCAGCAGGGCCGGGAACAGCACACGCTCGTACTCCTGGAGGCGTTCGGTCCGGAACTGGGTGTTCTCGACGCGCCGGCGCGCGCGCTGGAGCTCGCCGTGGGCGGTGCTCACGGTGCCGTCGCCGGTGTTGCCCTCCGCGTAGGTTCGCGTGTCGAAACGGCGCGAGAGCTGGGGGTGGGCCAGGGCGTCGCGGATGTCCTCGTACCGCGAGAACGTGACCTGGGGGGCCGCCATCGTCATGACGCCGCGGCTCATGCGCCGGTCCTCGCCGCTCCCGGGCCGTCTGCCCCTCGAACCTCCGACAGCAACACGATTGCCTCGACCGGGCAGGTCGCCGCCGCTTCCCGGAGGAGGGCCGCGTCGGTGGTGGCGGCTCCCGGGAGCACCTCCGAGATGAAGTCCCGCTCGCTCACCCGGAAGGCCGACGGGGCGAGGCGCGCACAGTCGCCCGTGCCGATGCAGAGGTCGCGGTCAACGGCGACGGGGAGCCGCTCGGCGGCGGGGTCGCCCATCAGCCGTGGTTGTGGCCGCGGGACATGACCAGGATGTACGAGCCGGCCTCGAGGGCCCGCATGCTCCGGGCCGTTCCGGCGGGGATCGTGTAGCTGTCGCCGGCCCGCAGGATCTCCACGCGACCCTCGATGCTGACCTCGAACGTCCCCGATACGACGAAGTTCGCCGTGTCCCAGGCATGGGCATGATCGCCGATGGTCTCGTGGTCCCGCTCCCAGAAGTATTCGGTCACGCTCAGCGTCGGCGTATCGGCGACGACGCGCTTCGTGACGCCGTCCTTGACGGGCTGAAGCGGGGTCTCGCGGGCGAGCGTGATGCGGGACGGGCTCTGCGTGGTCATCGGGTGGGCACCTCGGATCGGACCGGATGGGGACGCTGGTGCGGCCGCTCGCGATGACCTCATCGTACGTCCGTCGACTGTAGATTGTCCACAATGTGCCGACCCGGTATGCTTGGGTGCCCGGGAAACCCGGCGTCGCAGGAGGAGCCATGGGCGAACGAATGATCATCGTCGGTGCGGGCGCGCTCGGCCTGGCGATCGCCGAGCGCCTGGCCGCGAAAGCCGGTCGGGTGATCGTCGTTGACCAGGGCCTGCCCGGCGGCGGTACCTCCGGGACGAGCTTCGGTTGGCTGAACGCGAACGCGAAGGTGCCACGGAGCTATCACCGCCTCAACGTCGACGCCGTGGAGGTCTGGCGGCGCGCCGCGAATGACCGGGCGACGGCGCCGTGGCTGCACCTGAACGGCCGGATTCAATGGGCGGAGGCCGTCGCCGAGATCGGAGAGCTGGACCGAGCGACCGCGGCGATGCGCGCCTGGGACTACCCGGTCGAGTCGATCACCCTCGCCGAGGCCCGGCGCCTGGAGCCCGACCTTCGGATCGCACCCAGGGCCGAGGTCCTGCTCTGGCCGAGCGAGGGCTTTCTCGTCCCACCGCCGGCGATTGAATGGCTGGTGACCCGCGCCCGGTCGAGCGGGGTCGAGATCTTGACCGCGGCGCCCGTCGCCGGGTTCGGTGTCCGCCGCGGCGCCGTCCGCGGGATCGTGCTCGAGGACGGGAGCGCGCTCGAGGCCGACCACGTCGTGACCTGCGCCGGCCGCTGGACCGAGTCGCTCCTCTCGACCGCGGGCGTCCACGTGCCGCTGCACTCGGCGACGCCCGGCAGTCCGTCGCTCGGGCTCCTCGGCTACACGACTGCTGCCGAGACGCGGCTGGCCCGGACGATCACCGGACCGGGCCTCAGCGTCCGGCCGGACACGACGACCGGCCGCTACGTGCTCCAGGGGATCGGCCTCGACCACCTCGCCATTCCGGGCGAGTCGCCGGATCCGGGCGGCGAGGTCGGCCGTGAGCTGATCGCCCGGGCACGCTCGCTCATGGCCGGCTTCGAGGCAGCCCACATCGACGAGGTCCGCGTCGGGTATCGCGCGGTCCCGGCCGACCGCGTGACCGTCGCCGGCTGGGCTCCGGGGATCGGTGGCCTCTATGTGGTCGCGACCCACAGCGGCTGGACCCTCGCCCTCCACCTCGGCGAGCTCGTCGCGCGCGAGGTTGCCGATGGCACGGTCGAGCCGGCGCTCGCCGACTTCCGGCCGGACCGGTTCGCGGCGCCCGTGGCGGCGGCCGTTGTCGAATCTCGGCCGGTCCATTGACCGCCAGCAGCGATTGCGGCACAATGCATGCGTCATACTCCCCTGGAGTATCTGAACAGGAGGTTCGATGATCGATTCGTGGGCAGCCGTCGACGTGGCGGCGCCGGCCGAAGGGACGATGGCCGCGGTCGACGTCGATGGCACCTTCGTGGCCATCGGCACGCTCGACGGGACACTCGTCGCCTTCGACGAGACCTGCACCCACCGGGCCTGCCCGCTTACCGACGGCGTCCTCGCCGACGGCTCGATCACGTGCCCCTGCCACAAGAGCCGCTTCGATCTCCGGACCGGCAGCCCGATCAACGGACCGGCCGTGGATCCGATCAGGATCCGGCAAGTTCGCCACGAGGGCGGACCCATCTACATCGAGCGCTAGGACGCTCGGACAGGAGGAGTACCGATGGCCCTGGACCTGCAACTGCGGATCGCCCCCCGCCCGAACGATTCGCTCATGGCCAGCTACGCATGTCCGTGCGGCTGCAACCCGCATGTCGCCTACCCGAAGGGCAGCGAGGCCATCACTGACGACTGCTGCTGCGGCAACGTCTTCGCCGTCGGGCCGAACGCTGCCGCCGCGCTGCCCCAGACGTCGGACCGGCGTGAGCAGGTGGCGTTCGACGCCCCGTGGGGCGGCCAGCTCGAGGCCGCCTGGAAGCTGGTCATGGTCGGCGGCGAGCCGGAGCACGACCACGACCACGGCCGCGACGACCACCACGGGCACGACCACGGGGATCATCACCACCGCGACGACGACGGCGGCGCCAAGCCGACGTCCGCGACGGATCCCGTGTGCGGCATGACCGTCGACATCGTGACTGCGACGGCCCGGGACCTCAGCACCCAGCACGAGGGGACCACCTACTACTTCTGCGGCCGTGGCTGCAAGCTCGAGTTCGGCGACGATCCCGGGAAGTACCTCGACCCGTCGTACGTCCCGTCGATGTAGCCACCGCTCGAACGACCGACGACCCACGCTCATGACTGCGTCTGCGCCCCCCGCCTCGTCCGACGACCCGCGCCGCCTCCCGATCGAGATCGTCCTCCCGATCGAGGGCATGACCTGCGCGTCCTGTGTCAACCGCATCGAGCGCTTCCTGAAGAAGACGCCGGGCGTCGAGGAGGCGTCGGTCAACCTCGCCACCGAGAAGGCGACGATCCGCCTGGATCCGGCCGTTGCCGGACGCGACGAGGCAGTGGCCGCCGTCCTGGCGGCCGGCTATGACGTCAAGCCGGAGGCGGTGGCGACCCCCGGTGCGCCCGGTACCACCGCCGCTCTCGCCGACGAAGTCAGCGCCGAGGACGTCGAGCGGGAGCGCGCCCAGCGCCAGACGCTGCTCCAGGCCGGCGTCTCGATCGCTGCCGCGCTGGTCTTCATGGTCCTCATGTTCACGCCCCAGACGACGGTGGCGATGGAGGACCTCAACAAGTTGATCCTCTGGCCCGCGACGTTCATCCAGTTCTGGGCCGGCGGCCGCTTCTATCGGGCCGCCTGGCGGGCCGGCCGACACGGCGGCGCGACGATGGACACGCTCGTCGCGGTCGGGACCTCGGCGGCCTGGATCTACTCGGTCTTCGTCACGATGTGGCCCGAGACAATCCACCTCGCCGGCCTTCACCCGGAGACCTACTTCGACTCCTCGGCGATCATCATCGGGCTGATCCTGCTGGGGCGATGGCTGGAGGCCCGGGCCAAGGGCCGGACGACCGGTGCGATCCGCCGGCTCATCGGGCTCCAGGCGACGACCGCGCGGCGGATCCGGGACGGGATCGAGGAGGACGTCGAGCTCGCCGCTGTCATCCCCGGCGATCTCCTGCGCGTCCGGCCGGGCGACAAGGTCCCGGTCGACGGCGTGGTCGTGGAGGGCATGTCCGCGGTCGACGAATCGATGCTCACCGGCGAGCCGATCCCGGCCACGAAATCGCCCGGCGACGAGGTCATCGGGGCGACGATCAACACCTCGGGCTCGTTCGTGATGCGGGCCGTCCACGTCGGTCGGGATACGGCGCTGGCCCGGATCGTCGAGCTCGTCCAGCGGGCCCAGGGCTCCAAGGCGCCCATCCAGAAGCTGGCCGACCGGATCAGCGAGATCTTCGTGCCGATCGTCCTGGTCGTGGCGGCGCTCACGTTCGTGGCCTGGTTCCTCGCGGGGCCCGAGCCGCGGGTCACCCTCGGTCTCACCGCGTTCATCGGCGTGGTGATCATCGCCTGCCCCTGCGCGATGGGCCTGGCGACCCCGACCGCGATCATGGTCGGGACGGGCAAGGGCGCCGAGGTCGGGATCCTCATCCGCGGCGGCGAGGCCCTTGAGGGGGCCGGCCGCGTCGACACGGCCGTCCTCGACAAGACCGGCACGCTCACGCTCGGCCGGCCGGCGGTCGCGGCGATCGTTCCGGCCGCCGGGTTCGACGAGCGACGGCTCCTCGACGTCGCCGCCTCGCTCGAGGTCGGCAGCGAGCACCCTCTCGGCGAGGCGATCGTCCGGAGGGCGCGAGAGGAGGAGCTGGGCTTCCTCGCCGTCGAGGGCTTCGAGGCGGTCGCCGGCCGTGGCGTCCGCGGCCGCGTCGACGGGCGCGACGTCATCATCGGCAGCGGGCGCCTCGTCGCCGAGCTCGGGATCGACACGGCGTCGCTTCGCGAACGTGCCGAGGCCGCCGCTTCGGATGGCTCCACGGTGTCCTGGATCGCGATCGACGGCGCCCTCGCCGGCCTCATCGCGATCGCCGACCCCGTGAAGGCCGAATCGGCCGAGGCCATCCGCGAGCTGCGGGCGATCGGCCTCGAGGTTTGGCTGCTGACCGGGGACTCTCGGCTAACCGCGGAATCAGTCGCCCGCCAGGTCGGCATCCCGCCGGATCGTGTCATCGCCGAGGTCCTGCCGGAGGACAAGGACGACGTCGTCGCCCGGCTCCAGGCCGAGGGCCGGAAGGTGGCCATGGTCGGTGACGGCATCAACGACGCGCCGGCCCTCGCGCGCGCGGACCTTGGGGTCGCGATCGGGACCGGCGCGGACGTCGCGATCGAGGCCTCCGACGTGACGCTCGTCGGCGGGGACCCGCGGCTCGTTGCCTCGGCGATCGGGCTGTCGCGGGCCACGATCCGGGTCGTCCGCCAGAACCTCTTCTGGGCCTTCGCCTACAACGTGCTCCTCATCCCCGTCGCGATGGGCGCCCTCTACCCGGCCTTCGGGGTCACCCTGAACCCGGCGCTGGCCGCGGCTGCCATGGCCATGTCATCCGTTTCCGTGGTCACCAACTCGCTCCGCCTCCGGTCCGTGGACGTCCGGCCGGGTCAGGTCCGGGCGCTCCGTCGCGGCCCGCTCGGGCTCGTCCGGGACGCCGCGTTCCTGTTCGGGGTTGCGGTCCTCGCCCTGACCCTCGCCGCGGGGGTCTTCGCTGCCGACCGGGCCATCGACGGCGCCAGCCAGCAGGTCGACGTCACGGCCGAGGGCTTCCGGTTCAGCCCGGCCGACGTTACCGTCCGGGCCGGCGAGTGGGTCGCCCTCTCGTTCACGAATACCGATGCCGTCGTTCACGACTGGATGGTCGAGGGCATCCCGAACGTCGACGTTGCCGCCCGGCCCGGCCAGACCGCCGACCTCCGCTTCGTCCTCGACGAGCCCGGCACGTACATGGTCATGTGCTCGATCCCGGGCCATGCCGAGGCCGGCATGGTCGGGATGCTCGTGGTTGAGCCCTAACCCGAGACCCGCCCGGTCTCGACGAGGTGCCGGAGGAAGCGCAGCCGCTCGATCTCGCGGAGGCTCCAGCCGGCCGGCACCGGTCGCAGGCCGGCGGACAGCCCGAGGAGATTCGTGGCCTCGGTCGGGGTGCAGCCGGCCCGCAGCAGGCTCGTGATCGCCGCCCGGTCCGCTGCCCTGGTTCCCGTCGTCATCGCTCGTCCCTCCCTTCGTGGACCGGACGAGCCTCGGCCTAAGCCGGTAGGCGGGGCATTGGGACGGCGCCTCGAACTTGGGCCCGGCCCGGCTCAGTCCCGCGCGGCCGCCTCCGGGCGGGTGTCGACGCGGGCCGGATGGCGGGCCTCCCAGGCCTCGATGGTCGGGAGCTTCTCGACGAGGTAGCCGATCTCGTCGGTGCCGCGCAGGAGCATGAGCTTGGCGAAGGTGTCGACGTCGAATTCGACCGTCGTGCCGTCGGGCAGGAGGATGCCCTGCTCGGCGAGATCGATCCGCAGCTCGGACTCCGGGTCGTCCTCGACGAGGGCGAAGAGGTGGGCGTGGGTCTCGGGATCGACCGCGATCGGCAGGACCCCGTTCTTCAGGGCATTGCTGCGGAAGATGTCGGCATAGCCCGTCGAGATGACGGCCCTGATGCCCCACGCGGCGAGCGCCCATGGCGCGTGCTCTCGCGACGAACCGGTCCCGAAGTTGTCGCCGACGAGGAGGATCGCGCGGCCGGCCATCCCCGGCCGATCGAGGACGAAGAGCGGCTCGAGGAAGCAGCCGTTCTCGTCGAACCGCCAGTCGCGGAACAGGGCGTCGGCGAGGCCGGCCTTGTCGGTGACCTTCAGGAACCGGGCCGGGACGATCTGGTCGGTATCGATGTTGTCGCGTTTGAGCGGTACGACCTTCGAGGCGAAGGAGCGGTAGGGCTCGGGCACGGCTAGCGACCCCCGATCCCGGCGACGGCCTCGATGCCCGGCAGGAGGCGCGGGTCGGCGACCGCGCCGGCAACGGCCGAGGCCGCGGCCGTGAGCGGGGAGGCCAGGAACGTCCGGCCGCCCTTGCCCTGGCGGCCCTCGAAGTTGCGGTTGCTCGTCGAGACCGCGTACTGGCCGGGGCTGAGCTGGTCGCCGTTCATCGCGATGCACATCGAGCAGCCGGCCTCGCGCCACTCGGCCCCGGCGGCGCGGAAGACCTCGTGGAGCCCCTCGCGCTCGGCCTCGCGCTTCACCTCGTCCGAGCCGGGCACGATCATCATCCGGACGCCGTCCGCGACGTGGCGGCCCTTGAGGGCCGCAGCGGCGAGGCGCAGGTCGCTGATCCGGCCGTTCGTGCAGCTGCCGATGAAGACGACATCGACGGGCTGGCCGAGGATCGCCTGGCCGGGCCGGAGGTCCATGTACTCGAGGGCCCGCTCGAGGGCCCGGCGGGTGCTCGCGTCCGTGGCCGCGGCGGGATCGGGGACGCGGCTGGTGATCGGGATGCCCATCCCGGGATTCGTGCCGTAGGTGACCATCGGCTCGAGGGCCGAGGCATCGATGACGACCGACCGGTCGAAGGTCGCGCCGTCGTCGGTGGGCAGCGCCCGCCAGGCCTCGACCGCCGCATCCCAAGCCGGCCCGTGGGGCGCGTGGGGGCGGCCGTCGAGGTACTCGAACGTGGTGTCGTCGGGCGCGATGAGGCCGGCCCGCGCGCCTCCCTCGATGCTCATGTTGCAGATCGTCATCCGCTGCTCCATCGTCAGGGCCCGGATGGCCTCGCCGCGGTACTCGAACACGTGGCCCGTGCCGCCGCCGACGCCGATCCGGGCGATGAGGGCGAGGATGATGTCCTTGGCGGAGACGCCCGGGACGAGCGCCCCGTCCACACGGACCTCGTAGGTCCGGGGCTTCCGCTGGAGGAGGGCCTGGGTCGCCAGGACCATCTCGACCTCCGACGTCCCGATGCCGAAGGCGAGCGCCCCGAATGCGCCGTGGGTCGAGGTGTGCGAGTCCCCGCACACGATCGTCATCCCCGGCTGGGTCAGGCCCAGCTGCGGCCCGATGACGTGGACGATCCCCTGGCTCGGATCGCCGATCCCGTGGAGCGGGATCCTGAACTCGCGGCAGTTCGCGTCGAGCTGCTGGACCTGCGCCGCCGCGAGGGGATCCAGGAACGGGAGCCCGCGCGGCGTCGTTGGGACCGAGTGGTCCGCGGTCGCCACGGTCCGCTCGGGGTGCCGGACCGTCAGGCCCCGCTCCCGGAGGCCGGTGAAGGCCTGCGGGCTGGTGACCTCGTGGACGAGATGGAGGTCGACCGCCAGGACACTCGGCGCACCCTCGTCCTCGGCGACGACGTGGTCGTCCCAGATCTTCTCGACGAGCGTACGCGGCCGTGGGTCCATGGGGCCGAAAGGCTAGCACGGGTTCCCGGATCGGCCGGGACCGGTACTTTTGGGCCGGTGTCGGCTGGCACTCGAACCGGTACAAGGAACCGAGCGTCCAGTCGATTGAGGAGTGCGCGTGTCGACCCGGTTTCGGGTGACTACCGGGCGGGAGGCCGCCCCATCGTTCAGCATCCCGCGAACCGGCGAGCCGGCCCCGGCCGCAGTGCCCCAGCGCCGCGGCGCGTCCATCCGGCCGGCTGTCCGCGTCTGGACCCAGACGGTCGTGCTGGCGACTGCTGCCACCGTCATCTACGTCCTGGTGCTCAAGGACCTCGCGGCCCCGCAGCACTCCTGGGTCTCGTGGCCGCTCCTCGCGGTCGCGTTCGCCATCGCCGAGCTCAAGGTCGTGGAGGTCCACTTCCGGCGCGAGACGCATTCGTTCTCGCTGAGCGAGTTCCCCGCCGTCATCGGCTTCTTCTCCGTCGCTCCCGCCGACTACCTCCTGGCCGTCTTCGTCGGCTCGAGCGTGGCCCTCCTCCTCCAGCCCCGGCAGCGTCTCATCAAGACCGCCTTCAACCTCGCGAACTTCATGTTCGTGGCTGCGCTCTCGCTCCTCATCGTGCGGTCCTTCGCGAGCATGACCACGACGCCAACGCCGGGCGACTGGGTGGCTGCCTTCGCCGCGACCCTCGCGGCCACGGTCGTCAGCGCCGTCTCGATCGCCCTGGTCATCACGATGTCCGGCGGCGCCCCGCAGTTCGAGAAGCTGCCCGAGATGATCCGCTTCGGGAGCATGGTGGCCCTCGCCAACACGAGCCTCGCCCTCCTCGCGGTCGTCGTCATCGAGCGTGACGCAACGCTCCTCTGGCTGCTCGCGCTGCCGTTGGTGATCGTCTTCCTCGCCTATCGCGCCTACCTCTCGGAACGCGAAAAGCACGAGCGCCTGGAACTGCTGTACCAGTCCTCCCGCATCCTGCAGCACTCCCCGGAGCTGGATTCGTCGCTCGTCGCGCTGCTCAGCCACGCCCGGGCGATGTTCCGGGCGGAGCTCGCCGAGGTCGTCCTCTATCCGCGGATCATGGACGCCGAGGCCCTCCGGACGAGCTCATGGCACGACGGCGAGCCCGAGGTCATGGTCCCCTACGCCGAATTCGCGTCGGAGCCGCGCCATGCGAAGGTCCTCGATGCCGTCGGGCCGTTCTTCTTTGAGCCGCCCAACGATCAGCGGATCCGGCAGGGGATGATCGCCCCGCTCCGAGGCGAGACCGATCTCATCGGCTCGCTCTTGATCGCCAATCCCCTGACCGAGGGCACCACCTTCCGCGACGACGACCTGCGCCTCCTCGAGACCCTCGCCAACCAGGTCGCCGTGGCCCTCGAGAACGGGCACCTGGAGCGGTCGCTGGCGGAGCTCTCGAAGCTGAAGGAGCAGCTCCGATACCAGGCCTATCACGACCCCCTGACCGGGCTGGCCAACCGCAGCCTCTTCGTGGAGCGGGTGGCCGAGCGCCTCGACGCGACCCCCCGGGAGGGCGTGCCGGTCGTCCTCTTCCTCGACCTCGACGACTTCAAGATCGTCAATGACACACTCGGCCATGCCGCCGGGGACCGCCTCCTCATCGAGGTCGCGGAGCGCGTCCGGAGCGTGCTCCGGGATGACGACGTCGCCGCGCGTCTCGGTGGCGACGAGTTCGCGATCCTGCTCGAGGACGGGCCGGACCTCGCGACAGGGATGGCCGTCGCCGAACGGATCGTCAGCACGCTCCGAGTGGCTTTCCTGATCGGGGACAACGAAGTCCAGCTCAGCGGCAGCGTCGGCGTGGCCACCTCCAGGCTCGGCACGGAGCGGGCCGACGAGCTCCTCCGCAACGCCGACGTCGCGATGTACACCGCGAAATCCAACGGGAAGAACCGGGTCGCTGTCTTCGAGCCGACGATGCACGCCGCGATCGTCGCCCGCCACGAGCTGAGCGCCGAGCTCTCGCGGAGCCTCGGCCGCGGCGAGCTCGTCCTCCTCTACCAGCCGATCATCGACCTTCGCACCGGGAGCGCCGCCGGCGTCGAGGCGCTGGTCCGGTGGCGCCACCCGACGCGCGGCCTGCTCGGCCCGAGCGAGTTCATCCCGCTGGCCGAGGAGACCGGCCTGATCGTCGCCCTCGGCGGCTGGGTGCTCGAGGAAGCCTGCCGGCAGGGCGCCGAGTGGTCGGCCGCCGACGCGCTCGGTCGGCCCCTGACGGTGACGGTCAACCTCGCGGCCCAGCAGCTCCAGGAGGCCGACTTCGTCAGGCATCTCACGTCGGTCCTGGAGGCCACGGGCCTCCCCCCGCGCCAGCTGGTCCTCGAGATGACCGAGACGATCATCTTCCACGACACCCTGGGGACGATCGCCCGCCTGGAGGCGATTCGCGCGCTCGGCGTGCGCATCGCCATCGACGACTTCGGGACGGGCTACTCGTCGCTGGGCTACCTGCGCCGGTTCCAGGTGGACATCCTGAAGATCGCCCAGGAGTTCATCGGCCAGACGGACAGCCCCGAGGAATGGCCGTTCGCGGCGGCCATCGTGGCCCTCGGGCGAGCACTCGGGATGACCATCATCGCCGAGGGCGTCGAGGAGCCGGGACAGCTTGCCCACCTGCGAGGGCTCGGCTGCGAGCTGGGGCAGGGCTACCTGTTCGCGCCGCCCCTCGACGCCGAGCACGCCCGCCAGTACCTCCTCGAGAAGGCACCGACCCGCCCGGGATCGGCGCGACGCATCCCGGCCGCCGGGATGCTCGCCCCGGACGGCGTCTGAGCCCGGGCCCGGGAGCCGGACATGTTCCTCCTGTACCCGATCGTTCTCGGCCTCCTTCTCGGCGTCTTCCTGGGCGGCCGCGCCTCCGGCCTCGGCAGCCTCCAGCTCCGGTGGGGCTGGGTCTTCGCCGCCGGCCTCGGCATCCAGATCGTCCTGTTCTCGGCTCCGGTGACGGAGCGGATCGGGGAGCTGGGCGTCCCGATCTACGTCCTCTCGACCGCCCTCGTGGTCCTCGCGGTCATCCTCAACCGGCGGATCATCGGGATGCCGCTCGTGGCCCTCGGCGCCATCAGCAACCTCGTGGCCATCGTCGCCAACGGTGGCTACATGCCCGCCTCGGCCGCGGCCATGGCGGCCCTCGGCAAGAGCGCGCCGACGGTGTACTCCAACAGCGCGATCGTCCCGGACCCGGTCCTCTGGCCGTTGACCGACATCTTCGCCCTCCCGACGTGGCTGCCGGGGGCCAACGTCTTCAGCCTCGGCGACGTCCTCATCGCGCTCGGGGTGATCGTCGTCATCGTGTCGGCCATGCGCCGCCCGGCGACCGTGGTCGTCGGTGCGGCCTGACAACTCCCCCGAACTCCCGCCCCGACCGGTACCCATGGGCTATGGCCCCCGCCAACCCATGGTCCTAGGTTGGTCCCACGAGACGACGTCCGTCTCCAACGCTCCGTGATCGTCCAGGGCAAACCCGTCGCGAGGCGGGGACGCAAAGCCAGGGATCTCCCCAGGGAGGAGACCGCCCGGCCGCCGAGATCGGGGCGCCGGTATCCCGTCAGGGAAGGAGAACCCGTGAAGGCGAACCTGGCGCGCTTCACCTGGGCCATCATGCTGCTCGGCTCGATGGCTCTCACCGTCGGCGCAGGATTGCGCTGGTACTAGCCGTGGACAAGCTCACGGCTGTTTGCCTCCCGGTCCGCGAGGACCCCATGGCCATCGCGAGCCCGCCAATCGATCTAGATTCAGGGCACCGCTGGCGGTAAGAGCAGTCGAGCTGCTCGTGCAGTTGAACGACCGTCGGACTTCCGGCGGTCGTTCTGATTCCGGGTTCGGTGTCGACGGTACCTCCGGCGTGGTTGCACATAGAACGATCGCACCGTAGACTGCGCGGACCGTGCGCACCTCGAACGGTTTGGATCGCCGCCCCGTCGCCGTCGTCGTGACGAGCGATGGCCGGCGCGTGCAGATGCCGCTCGAGGACGGTTCGCTCGAGGTATCCCTGCTCTCCCTTATTCGCTCGCTCCTGCTCGGCATTGAGAGCCTCCTTGGCCTCATTACCGGCTCCCGGCGGGAGAACGGAGGAACGCGGAGGGACGGGCGCGAGTAGCGCTACAAACCACCGAAGACCAACGGGACCCTCGCCGGATGGCGAGGGTTTCTTGTTTGATCGGGACCGACGACACGAAGACGAGGGGCGACGATCGATGACGATGACGAAGGGAGGCTCGGCCAAGCCGCCGCGCTCGGGTGCGGGGACCGGTGCCGGCGCGGGACCGTCGTCGGCCGCCGCGCCGCCGAAGGCTCGCGAGCGCCGGAGCCACGTGCCGGCGGCCGGAACGGAGCACGCCGCCGCGATCGAGCGGGCGCAGCGGGAGATGCTCCACGAGGGCGCATCCGCGCAGTCCGTCCCGGCCGACGCCGCAGCGAAGGCACGCGCTACGCGGGAGGCCCGGGCCCGCATCGGGGCCGACGTCGTCTGCGAGGCCCTCATCCGCCAGGGTGTCGGCGTCTTCTTCAGCTATCCGGGCGGCGTCATCCTGCCCCTCTACGACGTCCTGGGCGACTACCCCGAGCTGCGCCACGTCCTCGTCCGCCACGAGCAGGGCGGGGCCCACGCCGCCGACGGCTACGCCCGGGCGACCGGCAAGGTCGGCGTCTGCATGGGGACCTCCGGGCCGGGCGCGACGAACCTCGTCACCGGGATCGGTACGGCCCAGCTCGACTCCATCCCGATCGTGGCCATCACCGGCAACGTGCCCTCCGCCCTCATCGGCAAGGACGCCTTCCAGGAGATCGACATCAACGGCATCACCCTGCCGATGACGAAGCACAACTACCTCGTCCGCAACGCCGACGACCTGCCGCGGGTTCTCGCCGAGGCCTTCCACATCGCCCGCACCGGCCGGCCCGGGCCGGTCCACGTCGACATCACCAAGGACGCCCTCCAGCAGGAAACCGCGGCCCCGCACCCGACGGAGCAGGAGGTCATCGCCGGCCTGCCGGGCTTTCGGCCGAACATGGACGGCCACTACCGCCAGCTGAAGACCGCCGCCGCCGAGATCGCAGCCGCGAGGCGCCCGATGATCCTCGCCGGCCACGGCGTCCTCCACGCGCACGCCGAGGCCGAGCTCCTCGCCTTCGCCGAGAAGGCGAGCATCCCGATCGCCTGGACGCTGCTCGGCATCGGGGCGGTCGACGAGCGCCATCCGCTCGCCTACGGCTACATGGGGATGCACGGCTGGAAGCACGTCAACCGTGCGATCCAGTCGGCCGATCTGCTGTTTGCGATCGGGATGCGCTTCGACGACCGGGTGACCGGCAACGTGCGGACCTACGCCCCGTACGCGCGGATCGTCCACGTCGACATCGATCCCGCCGAGATCGGCAAGAACGTCGCCGTCGAGGTCCCGATCGTGGGCGACGCGAAGCGGGTCCTGAAGGCGATCACCCCGATGGTCGAGGCGACGTCCCTCGAGGCGCGCCAGGACTACCTCGACCAGCTCGCCGAGTGGAAGAAGGACTCCCTCGCCTCGTCGTGGCACGGCTCGGGGGCCTGGCGGGACGGCCTCCTCTCGGCCGACTACGTCGTCCAGCGGATCGGCGAGCTGACCGATCACGAGGCGATCTACGTCGCCGACGTCGGCCAGAACCAGATGTGGCTGGCCCGCTACGCCGGCTTTCGCCACCCGAACACCCACCTCTCATCCGGCGGGCTTGGCACGATGGGCTACAGCATGCCGGCGGCCATGGGCGCGGCCCTCGGCGTCCCGGAGCGGGAGGTCTGGGCGATCGCCGGGGACGGCGGCTTCCAGATGACGCTCCAGGAGCTCATGACCCTCGTCCAGGACCACATCCCGGTCAAGATCGCCCTCTTCGACAACAAGAAGCTCGGGATGATCCGGCAGTGGCAGGAGATCATCTACGCCGGCAACTACCACTCGGCCCACCTCCTGGGACCTGACTACCTGAAGCTCGCCGAGGCCTACGGCATCCCGGCCACGAAGGCGTCGACGCCGGCCGAGGTCGACGAGGCGATCCGCTTCGCCCAGGGCGCCGACGGCCCGGCCCTCGTCTGGTTCGAGATCGCCGGCGAGCAGAACGTCTTCCCGATGATGCCGGCCGGCAAGGGCCTGTCCGACCTCATCGAGCACTGGGGCGGGCCAGAGGAATGAGCGACAGGACGGCCCAGCCCGCGCACACGGCGCCGCCGCCGCGGGCCCTGCCGGGCGGTGGGGCGACGAAGCTCCACCGGCTCGTGGCCCTCGTTCTCGACAAGCCGGGCGTCCTCAATCGCGTCTCGTCGCTGATGCGGGCCCGGAACTTCAACATCGACTCCCTGGCCGTCAGCCATACCGATCAGGAGGGCCTGTCGCGGATGACGATCACCCTCCACGGCGACGACGTCGCGGTCGAGCAGGCGGCCAAGCAGCTCTACCGGCTCATCGACGTCCTGAAGGTCCAGGACGTGACCGCCGAGCCGACGATCCAGCACGAGCTGGCGCTGGTGAAGGTCCGGGCGACCGACGCCAACCGGGCCGAGCTGCTGAAGATCGTCGAGCTGAGCAAGGGTCGGGTGGTCGACCTGACGGCCGAGTCGGTGGTCGTCGAGGTCACCGGCACCGAGACCGAGGTCGACGCCTTCGTCGCCCTCGTCCGGACCTACGGCATCAAGGAGCTGGTCCGCACCGGTGCGGTCGTCATGGCCCGGGGCTCGGGCTCCATCGAGGAGGCGTTGAAGCGATGACCGCGCGGATGTACTACGACAGCGACGTTGACCCCGCGGCACTCGCGGGCCAGACCGTCGCGATCATCGGCTACGGCAGCCAGGGTCACGCCCATGCCCTGAACCTCCACGAATCCGGCGTCCGGGTGATCGTGGGCCTGGCGGCGGGCTCGAAGAGCCGGGCGCTCGCCGAGGAGGCCGGCCTCGAGGTCCGGACCGTGTCCGAGGCCGTGAAGGCCGCCGACGTGATCATGATCCTCGTCCCCGACACGGCCCAGAAGGCGGTCTACGACGCCGAGATCGAGCCGGACCTCCGGCCGGGCCAGCTCCTGATGTTCGCCCATGGCTTCAACATCCACTTCAAGCGGATCGTGCCGCCGGCGACGATCGACGTCGGGATGGTCGCCCCCAAGGGCCCCGGTCACCTCGTCCGGAGCGTCTACCAGGCGGGCGGTGGCGTCCCGGCGCTCTTCGCCGTCCACCAGGATCCGTCGGGGACGGGACGGGCCCGCACGCTGGCCTACGCCCGGGCGCTCGGCAACACGCGCGCGGGGATCCTCGAGACGACATTCGCGGAGGAGACGGAGACCGATCTCTTCGGCGAGCAGTCGGTCCTCTGCGGCGGGACCGCCTCGCTCGTGAAGATGGCCTTCGAGACCCTCGTCGAGGCCGGCTACCAGCCGGAGCTCGCCTACTTCGAGACGATGCACGAGCTGAAGCTCATCGTCGATCTCCTCTATCGCGGCGGCCTCAACTTCATGCGCTTCAGCGTCAGCGACACGGCCGAGTACGGCGACTACGTCTCGGGGCCGCGGATCATCGACGACCACGTCCGGGCGACGATGCGCCAGGTCCTCGCCGAGATCCAGGACGGCTCGTTCGCCGCGCGCTGGATCAAGGAGAACGAGTCCGGCCGGGACGAGTTCGAGCGGCTCCGGGCCCAGGACCGCGACCACCAGATCGAGCAGATCGGGGCGGCGCTGCGGGCCCAGATGCCGTTCCTCAATCCCGTCGTCGTCAGCGCCGGCGCGGCACAGGCCTCGGCCGGACGTCCCGGCGGGTCACGCTGATGGCCGGCGGCGTACCGCGCCCGGCCGGGCCCTTCGTGCCGGAGGGCACCGTCCGAGTCTTCGACACCACGCTCCGGGACGGCGAGCAGGCGCCCGGCGCCGGCCTGACCGCAGCCGAGAAGCTCGAGGTCGCCCGCCAGCTGGCCCGCCTTCGCGTCGATGTCATCGAAGCCGGCTTCCCGGCCGCATCCCCGGGCGACTTCGAGGCCGTCCGGCGGATTGCCCAGGAGACGAAGGGCGGGATCGCCGTGGCCGCCCTCGCCCGCTGCCGCGACGGCGACCCGCAGCGGGCGATCGAGGCGATCGGGATCGCCGAGAAGCCGCACCTCCACGTCTTCATCGCCACGAGCGACATCCACCTCAAGCACAAGCTCCGGATGTCCCGCGACGAGGCCCTCGCCGAGGCCGTCCGCTGGGTGAAGCACGGCCGGATGGCCCTCGGACGGGACGCCGAGATCGAGTTCTCGGCCGAGGACGCGTCCCGCACCGACGTCGACTACCTGATGCAGGTCTACGAGGCCGTCGTCGAGGCCGGCGCCTCCACGATCAACATTCCAGACACCGTCGGTTACGCCATCCCGAGCGAGTTCGGGGTGCTCGTCGAGCGGGCGGTCGCGCTCGTCGGCGGGCAGGCCACGGTCAGCGTCCACTGCCACAACGACCTCGGCCTCGCGACGGCCAACACGCTGGCCGCAGTCCAGGCCGGCGCGCGCCAGGTGGAGGTGACGATCAACGGGCTCGGCGAGCGCGCCGGCAACGCGTCCCTCGAAGAGGTCGTCATGGCCCTCCGGACGCGGCCGACCCAGTTCCCCCAGCTCGGCAGCCATGTCCAGACCGAGCAGATCACCGCCGCCTCCCGGCTCGTCAGCTACCTGACGGGCTTCGCCGTCCAGCCGAACAAGGCGGTCGTCGGCGCGAACGCCTTCGCCCACGAGTCGGGGATCCACCAGGACGGTGTCATCAAGAACCCACTGACCTACGAGATCATGACCCCCCAGTCGATCGGGCTGTCCGGCAGCCAGCTGACGATCGGCAAGCTGTCCGGCCGGCGAGGCCTCCAGCAGAAGCTGCGCCAGCTCGGTCACGAGGTCGAAGGCGAGGCGCTCGACGAGCTGTATCGGGCCGCGGTCGCGCTCGCCGACGCCAAGAAGGAGGTCACCGACGCCGACCTCCACGCGCTCGTCGAGCAGCGCGTCGCCGAGGTGCCCCAGGCCGTTCGCCTGGAGGGCTGGAACGTGACGTCGTCGCACGGCGGCAAGGCGACCGGGATGGTCTCGCTCGCCGTCGGCGACGAGGAGCGGGCGACGGCCGCCATCGGCAACGGGCCCGTGGACGCCCTCTTCGCGGCGGTCGACCAGGCGGTCGAGCCGGCCTTCGGCTGGCACCCGGTCCTCGAGAGCTACGAGATCAAGGCCGTCTCGGGCGGCGAGGACGCCCAGGGCCGGGTCCTTGTCCGCTGCCGGCGCTCGTCCGACGTCGGGCCGGGCGCGCTCGTTGTCTCCGGCCACGGGCTATCGACGAACATCATCGAGGCCTCGCTCGACGCCTACCTCACGGCAGTGAACAAGCTTCGTGGGGCCGAGATCGGGCCGGCCTCGCCGGCCTTCGTGGCTCAGCGCACGGCGGAGCACCTGCCATGAATCCTCGGGCGGATGGCGTCGCGGAGCTCCGCCTCCGACCTCGGAGAGCGATTGCCGGCTCGTCGGGGAGGTTGCCATGACGACGGCAGATGCCACGTATCGAATCGCGGTCATCGCGGGGGACGGCGTTGGGCCGGAGGTCGTCGGCGCAGGGCGCGCCGTCCTCGATGCGGCCGGGGCTGCCTTTGGCTTCGGGATCGCGTGGTCGGAGATCGTCGCCGGCGGCGCCGCCATCGACGCCTACGGGGTCGCGATCCGTCACGAGGACCTCGAGGCGGCCGGCGCGGCCGACGCGATCCTGCTCGGCGCCGTCGGGGGACCGCGCTGGGACGACCCGAACGCGGCGGTCCGTCCGGAGCAGGCGCTGTTCGCCCTCCGCGGCGGCCTGGAGCTGTTCGCGAACCTCCGCCCGGTGCGGGTCCACCCATCGCTTGTGCCCTCGTCGCCGCTCCGCCCGGAGCTCCTCGACGGCGTCGACCTGCTCATCGTCCGGGAGCTGACGTCGGGGCTCTACTTCGGGCGCCCGTCCGAGGAGCGGGCGACGGCCGACGGCCGCGTCGCCGTCGACACCCTGTGGTACACCGAGGCCGAGATCCGGCGCGTCGTCCGGCTCGCGTTCGAGCTCGCCCGTAGCCGGCGCGGCAGGCTCATGAGCGTGGACAAGGCCAACGTCCTGGCGACATCGCGGCTGTGGCGGAAGGTCGTCGAGGAGGAGCGGGCGGGCTTTCCCGACGTCGAGGTCGGGCATCAGCTCGTCGACTCCTGCGCGATGCTCCTGGTGAAGCAGCCCGCCGCGTTCGATGTCCTCGTCACGGAGAACCTCTTCGGAGACATCCTCTCGGACGAGGCGGCCGTCCTCGCCGGCAGCCTGGGGATGCTGCCCTCGGCGTCGCTCGGTGAGCGCCGGACGGCGCACGGCCGGTTCGGGCTGTACGAGCCGATCCACGGCTCGGCGCCCGACATCGCCGGCCGGGATCTCGCGAATCCGCTCGGGACGATCCTCTCGGCGGCGATGCTCCTGCGCTGGTCGCTCGGCCAGGACGCCGCGGCGCGGGCGATCGAGGCAGCCGTCGGGGCGGCCCTCGAGGATGGCTACCGGACCCGCGACCTCGTGCCGGCCGCGATCGACGGCGACGGGCTCCGGGTCGTCGGGACCGCCGCCATGACCGGCGCCGTCGTGGAGCGGCTGGTGCCGGCAGGGGCGGCGGCCGACGCCTCGGTCTCGCAGGCCGGCTGATGGCGACCAGCGGACCGGGCCTCCCGGTCGTCCTGTACGACACGACCCTCCGGGACGGGACGCAGGGCGAGAACGTCACGCTCTCGCTCGCCGACAAGCTCCGGATCGCCCGGATGCTCGACGAGTACGGGATGCCCTTCATCGAGGGCGGCTGGCCGGGCTCCAACCCCAAGGACATCGAGTTCTTCCGGGCGGCCCGCTCGATGACCTGGCGGACGGCGAAGCTCGCCGCCTTCGGCTCGACCCGCCATCGGTCGAACCGGGCCGGGGACGACCCGAACCTCCGGGAGCTCGTCCGGGCCGAGACGCCGGTCGTGACGATCTTCGGCAAGAGCTGGCTCCTCCACGTGACCGAGGTCCTCGGCGCCACCCCGGCCGAGAACCTCGACATGGTCGCCGACAGCGTCCGCTTCATCGTCGACCACGGTCGCGAGCTCATCTACGACGCCGAGCACTTCTTCGACGGCTACGAGGCGGACGCCGCCTATGCCCTCGCCACCGTCCGGGCGGCGCGCGACGCCGGCGCTCGGACGCTCGTCCTGTGCGACACGAACGGCGGGACGCTCACCGGCCGGCTCCTCGAGATCCTCGGCGAGACGCAGGCCGCGCTGGCCGCCGACGCCGGGGCCCCCGCCGTGACCTGGGGGATCCACACCCACAACGACGCCGAGCTCGCCGTCGCCAACTCGATCGCCGCGGTCCAGGCCGGCGTCCGCCACGTCCAGGCCACGATCAACGGCTACGGCGAGCGCTGCGGCAATGCCAACATGGTCTCGATCCTCGCCAACCTGGCCTTGAAGACCGACCTTCCGCTCGTGCCGGCCGGCGGCGGCGCGCTCGACCACCTGACCGAGCTGTCCCGGTCCGTGGCCGAGATCGCGAACCTCGCTCCGAACGACTGGCAGCCATACGTCGGCCGGTCGGCGTTCGCCCACAAGGGCGGCGTCCACGGCGCGGCCGTGGCCAAGGTCGAGCGGAGCTACCAGCACGTCGATCCGGGAGTCGTGGGCAATGAGGGGCGGCTGGTCGTATCCGAGCTCGGCGGCAAGGCCAACACGGCGATCCGGGCTGGCCAGCTCGGCGCGAACCTCGATGGCATCGACCCGAAGGAGCTCTCGGCGCTCATCAAGCGGCTCGAGCACGAGGGCCTGTCGTTCGAGGGCGCGGAGGCGAGCTTCGAGCTCCTCATCCGGCGCCACCAGGCTGGTTATGCGCCGCCCTTCAGGATCCTCGACTACACCTGCCTCGTCGAGCAGCGCGATGCCCGCGACCTCCGGGCCGAGGCCACCGTCAAGGTCGAGGTTGACGGCGAGGTCCTCCACACGGCGGCCGATGGCAACGGCCCGGTGAACGCGCTGGATGCCGCCCTCCGGAAGGCGCTCCGCGCGTTCTACCCGGTCCTCGACGCCGTCCACCTCTACGACTACAAGGTCCGGATCCTCGATTCCGACGCCGCCACCGGCGCCCGGACGCGGGTGACGATCGAGTCCGCGGACGGCGCACGCGAATGGTCCACGATGGGCTCGGACACGAACATCATCGCGGCCTCCGCGACGGCCCTCGCCGACAGCCTCGAGTACGCCATCTGGAAGTCCGGGGCCGAGCTCCGGCGGCGCGACGAGCGCCACTTCACCACGGTCATCCCCGGGAGGTAGCCCGATGCCCCAGCAGGACGCGCTCCACCTCGCCCGCTGGACGGTCACGTCCGGCAGCAACGCCAAGAGTCGCGGCGCGGTGGTCATCGAGGCGGGCGACCATCACTGGCAGGCGTCGGCGTCGGGCAACGGCGCCGTGGACGCCCTCTTCCGGGCCGTCGACAAGGCGCTCGCGGAGGTCCTCGCCGGACACCCCCGGCTCGTCGGCTTCGTCGTCCGCTCGCTCGGCGAGGGCCCCGGGGCGGAGGGCCTCGTGACCGTCACGATCCTGCCGCCGGCCGGGGCGGAGGGCCCGCGCGGGGAGGGGGAGTACTCGGGCGCCTCGACGAGCACGAACATCATCGCCGCCTCGATCGAGGCCTACATCGAGGCCCTCAACAAGATGCTCGACGAGGCCCACTGGGCGGGCGCCGCAGAAACCGCCGCGGCGTCGAGGCGCACGTCGAGGCCGACGCCCCGCCAGCGGGCCGAGTTCGACCGCGAGAAGGCAAAGCACGACACGACCTCGTGGTTCGAGCAATAGCCGCGCCGACCGGCACGCATTGGCGAACCTGACCGCGATGCAGCCCGTCGCGTATGCGGGCGAGCCCGGCGCGTTTGCCGAGGACGCCGTCCTGGCCGCCTTCGGTGACATCGAGCGCCTGGCGGTGGGCAGCTTCCGCGACGTCTTCGACGCCGTCACGGTCGGCCGGGCCGGGGCGGGCATGCTGCCGGTCGAGAACCTCCTCAACGGCACGGTCCGCGAGACGTACGATCTCCTCCTCGAGCACGACCTTGCGGTCGTCGGCGAGGTCGTCGTCCCGGTCCGGCTATGCCTGGCGGCGCTGCCCGGCCAGTCCATCGACGACATCGGCCGGGTCTACTCCCACATCCAGGCCCTCGGCCAGGCCGAGGCCTTCCTCCGGACGCGGCCCTGGACCACGCTCACGACCTACAACACCGCCGGCGCCGGCAAGCTGATCCACGCCGCCGGCGAGCGGGGCGCTGCCGCCGTCCTGTCGCCGCGGGCCGCGGCGCTGTTCGAGCTCCAGGTCCTCGCCCACGACATCCAGGGCGACGTCGACAACCGCACCCGGTTCCTGATCGTGGCCAGGCCGGCCCTCGCGTCCGACGTCGCCGCGGCGACGACGGTCCGGGCCGGCTCTGTCGGACGGCGGACCACGCTCGTGTTCGCCGTCCGGAACAAGCCTGGCACGCTCCTCGCCGCGCTCCGCGTCTTTGCCGAGCGGGGCGTCAACCTCTCGAAGCTCGAATCGCGCCCCAGCCGGACTGCGGCCTGGGAATACGTCTTCTGGGCCGATCTCGACGCCGACGCGGCCGAGCCTGCCTGTGCCGCGGCCCTCGACGACCTGCGCGGGGTCTCGACGATGGTCCGCGTCTTCGGCAGCTATGCCCGCGCCGGAGACCTGCCCGCGACCTGAGGTCCGCGAGTGACGTGACCCTGGTCAACAATCGAATGCCGAAGGGCGGTTCGGGTACACGCGCCGCGCCGTGCGGCCCGGAACGAGTCTTCAGATCGCGCTCGTGCAGGCCCGGCACGTCGTCGCGGCGACTGGAACCAGCTCCTGGCAGTACGGACACGTCTTCATCTCCGGAGTCGGCGCGGCCGTCTCCGCGCGGATGAAGGTCTTCGAGAGCCGCCAGACGACGAAGGCGACGATCACGAACGAGATGACCGAGTTGATGAACGCGCCGTAACGGATCGCCACGCCGTCGCCGAGGTCGATGACGAAGCTGGAGAAGCCACGTTCCCGAGGACCTTCCCGATCGGGGGCATGATCACATCGTCGACGAGCGAGCTCACGACGCCGCCGAGGGCCGCCCCGATGATGACGCCGATCGCCAGGGCGAGCGCGTTCGTCTTGAGCAGGAACGACTTGAACTCAACCCACATGCCTGATCCTCCGATGCAGCCCCTCGCGGACGCTCGGGCGCCAGAGCATAGCCCGCCCGGGACCGGGATCGGTGGCCCCGGGTACGCACCTCGACCGAGGCCGCCCGGCGCTGCCGCGGACGCGCCGACGGGGTCCCCCCGACCAGTACGATCGGCTCATCGACACGACACCACCCGACGGTACCTTGGCCCCAACGGGGGTCAATACCGAGGATGGAATGCTCGACGCCCGGCGAGGTCGCCGAGTCACTGGCGTCATCGCGATCCTGCTGAGCGTCGCCGCGGTCGTTCCCCGCGAGGCCTCAGCCGCCAGCTGCTCGGGTGCCTCCCATCAGATGACCTTGTCCAGCGGGACGGTGTCACCCGGATCGGGAACGACGGCCACGTCGTTCCGGTTCAGCGTGGTCTACAGGGACAATAGCGCCTGCACGCCCTCGCCGATCACCGTCACGGTCGATGGGGCCGGGACGTTCAGCCTCGTCTTGGTGTCGGGCGATCCGACCTCGCCCGCGGGCGCGACGTACGCGCGCAGCGTGACCCTCCCCTCCGGCAGTCACCGGTACCGCTTCGCGGCCACGAGCGGCAGCGGCGTGGGCGAGCTGACGGCGACCCTGACGAGCGTTGCTCCGTCGATGGTGGTCGTCGTCGCGCCGACACCCGTACCCACGCCGACGCCCACGCCGCCCCCGACCCAGAAACCGACCCCGAGACCGACCCCGCGGCCAACGCCGCCGCCGCCCGTTCCAACCCCGGCACCGACCCCCACTCCCGTGCAGACGTCGGAGCCAAGCCCCGACATCACGCCTGCAGCCGTGGCCTCGGCGACGCCCGGCAGCACGGCGGCTCCGGCGGGCGTGACGGTCCCGCTCCCCCCGCGACCCCGTGGCGCGGCCAGCCCGATCGACGAGACCCCGCGACCGGCGCTCGGATCGGGCCCCAACGCTGCCGCCACGCAGCTCGCTGCGCCGTTCGACGTCGGCAGCCTGCCCCGGCCCGTGCTGGCTCTCATCGTCGCGGCCATCAGCACGGCCGTTGGTCTCGGCCTGTTCCTGCTTCTCGCGACACCGGTGCTCGGCCTCGCTCCCAACAGCGGGCTCCGGCTTCTACCCCTCGCCCGCCGGCGTTCTCGCCGGCCTGATCTGACCGTGGAGTCGGCTGGGGTGGCGGCTCCAGCCATCGCGGTCCTCCTCCCCCCGGACGAGGTCCTGGACCCGGCCGCGGGCGCCAGGCGCCGCCTGCCGGTCCTGTTCACGGCCCCGGCGGCGTCGGGTGTCGATCGCTGCCACGTGGTGTCGCGGCTCGTGCCGCTGCGTTCCGAGCCGGACGAGCTCGGCGGCCGACTCCTCGGGCGCCTCGACGCCGGCGACGAGGTGGACGTCATCCGCCAGGAGGGGACGCACTGCCTCGTCCGCACGCCCTCCGGCGCGGAGGGCTGGTTGCCGGGACTCGCCCTGGCGCTCGCCGGCGGCCCGACGCGGGAGGTCCCCGGTGATGTTCGCTAAGGCCCGCGGGCCGGAGTCCCGGCCCGACGAGGGCAACGAGTTCGACGCCCTGCGTCGGCGGATCGCGCTGTCCCTGGGTCTCATGTTCGCCGTCGCCATGGCCGCGGCCGGGCCGTTCATCGACTGGCCGTTCGGGCGGGACGGCTGGGTCGCGCGGCTGGTGACGCTGGCCATCTTCGTGCCGCCGGTGATGGTCGTCCTCGCGCGCCTCGTGCTCGACGCCGCCCGCCGGCTGGACGCCCAGAAGTCCGAGCTCCGGGACCTCTACGAGCGGGCCCGCCTCGATTCGCTCATCGACCCGTTGAGTGGCCTCGGCAACCATCGGGCCTTCCAGGAGGAGTTCGTTCGCCAGGTCGAGGACGCCCGGCGGCATGGCTCGCCGCTATCGCTGATCCTCATCGACCTCGACGACCTCAAGCGGGTCAACGACGAGCTCGGCCACGCCGGCGGCGACGCCCTGCTCGCGGCGATGGGGCGCCTCCTCGGCTCCGACGCCCGGCGCAGCGACCGCGCCTTCCGGATCGGCGGCGACGAGTTCGTCATCCTCATGCCGCGAACCGATGTCGGCAGCGCGGCCGTCACCGCCCGGCGGCTCCTGGCGTCGGCCCTCGAAGGCACCCCGACAGGCGAGCAGGGGCGCCCCTTCTCGTTCTCGGCCGGCGTTTCGTCGTTCCCCGATCCGAGCACGAACGGGGCCCGGCTCTTCCGCCACGCCGACGCCGCCCTGTACTGGTGCAAGCGCCACGGCCGGACTGACGTGCAGGTGTACGACGCGGCTCGCCACGGCCAGTCCGGCGACGAGCGGAACTCGATCGAGCTGGCGGCGGCCGTCGCCTCCCTCGCCGCGACGCGCTCGCTGCTCCCCGTCTACCAGCCGATCTTCTCGCTGACGACAGGCGAGGTCATCGGTCACGAGGCCTTGGTTCGCCCGGGCCCGGATTCAGGGTTCATCGATGCCGAGGCCCTCTTCGCGGCGGCCGAAGCCACGGGCCGGACCGTCGAGCTCGACACCGCCTGCATCGAGGTCGTTGCCGCCGCGGCGGGCGTCCTGCCGCCCGATCGGTATCTGGCGGTGAACCTCTCCCCGAGGACCCTCGAGACGGACGAGTTCAGCGCCGCCCGCCTCGCCGCCATCTTCATCGGGCACGGCATCGATCCGTCGAGCCTGGTCCTCGAGCTCACCGAGCGCGAGGCCGTCGAGGACATCGATCGGCTGCGGCTCAACCTCGAGGCCTGCCGGAGCGTGGGCATGCGGATCGCGGCCGACGATGTCGGGGCCGGCAACGCCGGGCTCCGGCTGCTCAGCGAGATCAAGTTCGACCTCGTGAAGGTCGACCTCAGCCTCGTCCAGGGCGGCGTCCTGCGGGAGAGCTCGCTGGCCGTCATGCGGGCCCTCCGGGAGCTTGCCGAGCGGTCCTCGGCGACGATCGTGGCGGAGGGTATCGAGACGGCCCATCAGCTCGAGGTCGTCCGGGACCTCGGCCTTGCCGCCGGCCAAGGCTACCTGCTCGCGCGACCGTCCCGCGGGCTGGCCACCGAGGCAGTCGACATCGACGGCCTTATAGCCCGGGATCGGGAGCGACAGCGCGAGGTC
>Ga0209342_10000749_pt1 | contig 37854 bp, 34 predicted proteins | sample RifCSP16_2_FD_184023 | JGI IMG/M metagenome (GOLD analysis project Ga0209342, IMG submission 184023) | Soil microbial communities from Rifle, Colorado - Rifle CSP2_sed 16_2 (SPAdes) (version 2) | ecosystem: Environmental > Terrestrial > Deep subsurface > Rock core/Sediment | place: Rifle...
GCTGCCCGCCGCGCCCGGCCCCCCCCCCCCTCTGTCCCCCCCGTCTGACGGGGGGGATGACAGGGGGGGCCAGGAGCGCATCGGTCGCTACGAGGTCGCCGGCCTGCTGGGCGAGGGCGGCATGGGCGCTGTCCACAAGGCGTTCGATCCGTCCATGAGCCGATACGTCGCGATCAAGGTCGTGCGCACCGACGCGCTCGGCAGCGCCGCCGACATGCTGCGCATCCAGCAGGAAGCGCAGTTGGCCGGCCAGTTGTCGCACCCCAACATCGTCACGCTGTACGACGTGATGTACGAGCCGACGCGCGCTTACATCATCATGGAGTATCTCGAGGGGCGCACGCTGGCGCAGCTCCTGCGCGGGGACACGCTGCTGCCGACCGACCTCGCCATTTCGTTCGTCGAGCAGATCGCCGACGGGCTAGACTTCGCGCACCACCACGGCATCATCCATCGCGACTTGAAGCCGTCCAACATCATCGTCCTCGAAGACAACCGCGTGAAGATCACCGACTTCGGCCTGGCCAAGCTGGTGCACGGATCCTCGCTGACGCGGCCCGGCCATCTCGTCGGCACGCCCAACTACATGTCGCCCGAGCAGGCGCTGGGCGAGCCGGTGTCGCCGCAATCCGACCAGTTCTCGCTGGCCATCGCCGCGTATCGCATGCTCACGGGACGCCTGCCGTTCGGCGGCGACGCGTTCCACGCGGTGATGCAGCAGATCGTCGAGGCCGATCCGCGCCCCATCGCGCCGGACGAGCTGCCCGAGGCGGCTGCATTATCCGGCATCCTGTTCAAAGCGATGTCGAAGCGCCCGCAGGATCGATACGCCACGTGCCGGGAGCTGGCCGTCGCGCTTCGGCTGTGGCTGGAGCTGGCGATGGCCGGCGAGAAGACGCCGATCGTGTGAATTTGGTGCGAACTCGGTTCAAGCGGCCAGTTCATCGGGGAAACCGAAACGCGCGAGGAGCGTGGGAGCGCCAAAGTGAGTGATGCTGGCGACCCGGTCGCCGTCAATCGCCACCACGATGATTCCGAAGGCGGCATAAGCGCCGGATGGGCCGCGCAGATAGACCCCGAAACCGGGTTGTCCGTTGGCGCGGGTCGGCGTCAGGCGCCAGCGGCCAGCGCCAGACCCAGGAAAGGCGACACTGCCGAAGATAGTCGATTGCAGGAAGGCGCGGATCACATCACGCCCGTGATACCACGACGGCGAGGGTGGCATGTTCAGCACTGCATCCTCTTTGAGCAGCGCCGTCAGTCCCGCTACGTCGGCGCTCTCCCAGGCGCTCACGTAACGGTCGAGTAAGGCCCTGACGTGATCGTCGGCAGGTGACCCCGTCACGTTCTCGGCGGCGCTGCCGTGATAATGTCGAGACAGCGTCACGCGGGCGCGGTGCAGCGCGCTGTTCACTGCCGACACGGTGAGGTCCAGCAAGTCAGCCACCTCGCCGGCGCGCCAGTCGAGCACGTCGCGCAAGATCAGCACGGCGCGCTGCCGTGGCGGCAGAGACTGCAGCGCCGCGACGAATGCCAGCGTCACGCTCTCGTGCAGGGAGTAGCGCGCCTCGGGATCGCTCGCTGTCTCGACGATGAGATGGTCGGGCAGAGGCTCCAGCCAGATCGGCTCATCGACAGGTGGCGTGAACGGCTGGCTCGCATCGGTGGCAGGGCCAAGCATCGACGGCAAAACACGCCGCGAGCGCTTATCGAGTGCGTCGAGGCAGGCGTTGGTGGCGATCTTGTACAACCAGGCGCGGATCGACGCACGCCCCTCATACGTATCGAGCCGCCGCCAGGCGCGCAACAGTGTCTCCTGAACCAGATCCTCTGCGTCCTGCAGTGAGCCGAGGATGCGGTAGCAGTGTACCTGCAGCTCACGGCGGTAAGGCTCGGTCAGCGCGCTGAACTGATGCTGATCGCCGGCGCGCGCGGCAGCCAGCGCCGCATCGATTTCGCCGACCACGCCGGAAGGGTAGCGATTCTCAGGCAGCTCCAGCATAACGCATCTCCCGTAAAATAATATGACGGCAACAGACGCTCAGACTATGCGCCCGCCGGGCTCGAGATTCCTTCCGTCGCACCGCACAGTTTTGGATTGAGTTTCCGTCATATCTATCGAGACCAATCTTAAGGGGGATAGCATGAAGTACATTGTCGTCGTGCGTGGGAAACTGAAGGCAGCCGACGAGCGAGAGTCGCAGGCAACCCACGACGCAACCGTTCAGAAAATCGGGCCAATGGGACGGTCGATGGGAAACGTCGGACACCGGGCACATCTGAACATCCAGAACCGCCGAGAGTTCCTGGCTATCGACATGTGGGATAACCTGGAAGGCCCGCAGAAGTTGCTCGGCGACCCGAACCTCGGCGCGGAGTTCGCCAAGCTCTTCGACGGCCAGCCGGACGTCACCATGTGGGCGGAGGCGGGCTGGGAAGCCTGGTAGTCCCCACGCGTTCCGGCGCAGGGCATCGCCTTCGAGGCTTTGGCTGGGGACATCGGCCAAAGCCTTGTTGGTTTAGCTGCGTCTCCGCGTCGTCGACGCCCGGCTCGGCGGTTTAGCCGATTTGCCGGGCGTTCGTCCGCCGCGATAACTCGGCGCGAAGACCGGCATCACACTGGAGTGCGTCTCGTCAAGAATGCGGCTAGCGAGTCGTGGGTCGAGTTCGCCCGTTGAGAGCGCGGTCGTGATTACCGTCGGTAGGCGTGCAGCGTAGCGATAGTTGATGATCTGATACAGTTTTTCTCTCGCCCAGGGCGTGGCGGATTCCGTGCCGAGGTCGTCCAGGATCAAGAGCGGCGACGTGCGAACTTCCTCGAAGCGCTGATCGTACGACACTTTGCTGTCCGGGCTGAACGCCGCGCGCAAGTGGTCGAGCAGGTCAGGCACGACGACGAAGAGCACCGGGTACCCGCGCTGCGCGCAGCGGTTCGCAATCGCCGCGGCGAGGTGCGTCTTGCCGCAGCCGGACACCCCGAGGAAAACCAGCCAATCCTGAGGCAGGTCGGCATAAGACTGCGCCGTCGCGACCGCGTGCTCGAGGTTGTCGCTCTGCTCGGCATCCAGCTCGAATTTGCGCATGTCGAACGTCTCGAACGTCTTGTCGTGGTAGTGCACCAGGCTGCTCAATGAGCTTTGTCCCTGGTCGACGGCGCTGCGGCGATAGTCGGGCGCGTTGATCGGCAGCTTGCGCACCAGATCCATGTCGGCCAGCCTCGAGCTGAGCCGGGGATCGAGATCGTCGAGCGACAGGTTGGTCGTGATCACTGTCGGCAGCCGCGCGATGTAACGATGGTTGAGCAATTGGAACAATTTTTCCTCGGCCCAGGCGGTGGCGTTCTGTGTGCCGAAATCGTCCAGGATAAGCAGGGGCGCGTCGAGGAGCTGCTCGAAGCGCTGGCTGTACGTCTCTTCGGCATTGGGATTGAAAGCAGCGCGCAGATAGTCGAGAAGATCGGGCGTGTTGAGGAACGTCACCGGCAGGCCGCGGCTCAGGCAGTCGTTGGCGATCGCCGCCGCCAGGTGGGTCTTGCCGACGCCGAAGCCGCCCAGGATGAGGAGCCAGCCGCGCGGCTCGGCGGCATATCGCTGCGCGACTTCGTGCGCGGTTTGCAGCGAGAGCCGCTGCTCGGCATGCTGAGCGTGTCCCTCCGGCTGGAACGTGCCGAAGGTCATGCGCGCAAGATGAGCCAGGTCGCGTGAGGCGCGCTGTGCTGCTGACCGGGCGCGGTTCAAGTCGGTCTGCTGGCACGTGCACGGGAACAGTTTCCCGAAATCGGGATGGCTGACCGGCACGTCGCGGCTCACCCACTGCAGACCGCCGCAGATCGGGCACGGTTCGCTTTGCGCCGGCGTCGCCGGGCTAGGACTTGCCGCCATCTTTTGTTCGCTGCCGGCGCCGATCGAGATACTCCTGCCACTCGCGGCCAACGTCTCGCTTATGCGCTTCATCCCGTTTGCCTCGCCGTGCTCGCGATTCGAGCACTTTCTTCACGTACGCCCACGACCGCGCGTTCTGTCGGGCCGCCTCGCGGAACGCGTCTTCGATCCACGCCGCCGGATACTCCTGTTCCGCTTCGCGCAGCTCGTCGGCGACGAGCGGCGTTAGCATACCGATCGTCTGCTCGTATAGTTGAAAGATGTTCGGACGATCGGCGATCCCCTCGACGGTGGTCGTCGTCGCGCCGCGCTCGAGCGCGGCGACGGCTGCCCGCTCACGCTCGGAGTTGGCGAAATACAGCGTCTCGCCTGTCTTCCTATCCTGTGCTTTCAAGAGTGTCCCACGCACGATCGCGCGTTCCAGGCCCTGCGCCAGGCTTGACTCGCCGGCCTCCAGCCCACTTAACAGGTGGCGGTCGGCGGCCAGCTCCGAATGCGTCACCCAGCGAACCGGACCGTCCTTTGTCGCCAGGGTCTTCAGGCAGCCCAGCGTTACCTTCAGCTCGACCAGGTCGTCGATCAGCGGCAGCAGATCGTCGAAAAAAGGCTCGGGCAGCGAAACGCTGCGGACTTTGCCGGCGGGAAACCCGCTAAACACCTTCATGCCAAGGCTAACTCCCAACTCCAAACTCCAAACTGCAAACTCCAAACTTTGCTGCAAACTCTAAGAACCTATCCGATCATAGTGAAATCTCCCGCCGCGTCGCGTTGACGAACTGCGCCAGGTGGCTGCGGAAGTACAGCTCGATCGTCCCGGTCGGGCCGTTGCGGTGCTTGGAGACGATGATCTCGGCCACATTCTTGCGCTCGCTCTGCGGATCGTACACGTCGTCGCGGTAGATGAACATCACGACGTCGGCGTCCTGCTCGATCGAGTTGTGCACGATGATGTCGTTCGCCACAAAGTTGCTTGGGCCGGGAACGGTCAAATCGTAAACATCTTCTTCTCTATCAGGCTCAATCGAGACGATCTCATCCCAGTAAACATCGGTGATTGCAGGCGTTGTGAACAGCGCTCCCATTTGTCTCGCGGGCTGCAAGATTTCGGGACGCGGATGAACGCGGACAAACGCGGATTTGATGCCCGTGTCTGCGTATTCTACGTAAGCTGGACTCTCAGAGCCTAAGATAGCATCGGGCTGTGGAACTGCAATCCAATCTCGCACTTGCAGCTTATCAAGGCGTTGCCAGCCCAGAGGCATTCGAAACTTGTGATTCCCTGTAGCGCGAATCACGTAACCTAATCGCGTCTCCAGCCGATACACTGGCTTTCGCCCCGTCGTGAAGGCGCGGCTGACCTCAGTTGCTTCGATCTTAAGAGTCCGCTCGTTAAGTGCCCAGACTCTAAAGCCCGATTGGCCGACGAGACTGCGAATCGGCACTCGCGCGCCGGTATCGGCCAAGGTCACGAGCGTGTCGCCTGCCAAACAACCGCTCTCGCGCAAGTCGCTCAATACCGGGCGCTTGTCGCTGCGCTGCTCGACCGAGCGGCTGAGCTGCGAGGCGGCCATCACCGGCAGGTTCAGCTCGCGCGCCAGGCCCTTGAGCGCGCGCGAGATGTACGAGATCTCCTGCACGCGATTCTCGGCGCGTGCCTCGCCCGTCATCAGTTGCAGATAATCGACGAGGATCAGATCGAGGCCGTGCTCGGCGTGCAGGCGGCGCGCCTTGGTGCGCAGTTGCAGCGCGGAGATGCTCGGCGTGTCGTCCAGGTAGATGAGCGAATCGCTAAGCGCCGAAGACGCCTGCACGAACAGCGGCCACTCGTCGTCGCGCAGCTCGCCCAGCCGCAGGCGCTGGCTGTCGATGCCGGTCTCGGCGCTGACCATGCGCTGCACGAGTTGCTCACTCGACATTTCGAGCGTGAAGATCGCCACGCGCTGGTGAAACTTGCGCGCCGCGCTGAGCGCCACACTCAGCATCAAACTGGACTTGCCGATGCCGGGTCTTGACGCGACGATGATCAGGTCGGATCGCTGCAAGCCGCCCAGCAGCTTATCGAGGTCGACGAACCCGGTGGGAATGCCCAGCGGCTCGCCGCGATGCTCGTACAGATATTCGATGCGCTCGTAGTACGAGCGCATCACGTCGCTGATCGGCAGCAGGTCGCGGCTTTGCCGGCGCTGGCTGACGGCAAACAGCGCCTGCTCGGATTGGTCGATCGTCTCGTCGATCTCGGCGGATTCGTCGTACGCGTACTGGGCAATGTCGCTGGCGGCCTGCAGCAGCTTGCGCCGAACGGCCGCCCGTTCCACGATGCGGCCGTAGCCTTCGGCGTGGATCGCAGTCGGGACGACGTTGATCAGGTGGGAGACGAAAGCCGGGCCGCCGATCTCGGCCAGTTGCTCACGCTTCTCCAGCTCCTCCGTGACGGTCACGAAATCGATCGGCTCGCGGCGCTCGTGCAGCGCCAGGCACGACTCGTAGACCCAGCGGTTCTTGACGATGTAGAAGTCGTCGGGTCTCAGGAAGGGGCTGACCCGGAAGATCGTCTCGGGGTCGATGAGCAAAGAGCCGAGGACGGCCTCCTCGGCTTCGACGGAATGCGGAACCATGCGGTCGATGGGAACAGTCGCCATGTCTGAGCCACGACCAAGACCACGGCCAAGACTTCGGAAGTCCAAGCCTTAAGACTTCCGAAGTCTGAAAAGAGCCGGGTTATTTGTCTTCGGGGCCTAGATCGTCCAGATCGAGGTTGTCGATCAGATCGCCGAACGGCGACTGCGACAGCCTGGCGTCGGTGTCCGTGCGCTCGGCGTCCATATCTTCTTCCGGCACGATGGACGCGGCGTCCATCACCGCTTCCGCGACGTAGATCGGCACCCTGGCGCGCACGGCCAGCGCGATGGCGTCGCTCGGGCGCGCGTCAATTTCCATCTGGCGGCCGTTGACGCTGAGCAGGATACGGGCGTAGAAGGTGTCGTTGCGCAAGTCGTTGACCACGACCTGGCTGACCTTGCCGCCCAGGTTGACGACGACGGTCTTGAGCAAGTCATGCGTCAGCGGCCGGGCCACGGCCACGCCCTGCAGCTCGATCGTGATCGATTCCGCTTCGCACGGGCCGATCCAGATCGGCAGGTATCGATCGCTCTCGAGGTCTTTCAAGATGACGACGCGCTGCTGCGTCATCAAGCTGACCCGAATACTGTCGATGGCGACTTCGATCATGCGCACTTCCTCCTAAACAGCCCGTTCGTGCCGTGCGACCAAGATTATACCACAGCGAGGCACGGGCGTGATCCTTATGCCCGCTGTGTGTGCACGCAAATGTTGTCAGTCGTTACAGTGCTCGCCAAACCGCGTCCTCGCGGTTGGCCGCCCGCGCGGACGCGGGCGGTGAGCGGCCTGACATGTTTTGCGTGCACACCCCGCTGTTGACGCATAGGGATGCGTCAACCACGGGGTTTTCAGGCAGGCTCTCAGGGCCTGATCGAGTGTTTTCGCAGGAGAGTATGGTATACTGGGAATGCGCCACAAGTAGCGTGTCCACAACGGAGTGAGCTTCGGCGGGCGGGGGCTTGCTGCGGCGAGTCCTGGTCGTCGCCGCCCATGCTGGCTTCGCTGCCCGGCCCTTTGCGGGCTGTGCGCCGCGCCAATCTGAGGAACGCCCCTAACGCATGCAGACGCTGCTGATACCATTCGCCACTGTCCTGTTGCTTGCCGGCGTCGCATTCACGCTCTTCGCCCTGCGCAAGACCATCCGCCAGTTCAGGCAGTCGCGCCGCGCGGCGTATTACATCCTCCGCGAAGAATCCGCCCGCAGCGCCGGCCGCTGGACGATCGTGACCATCGTGGCTGCGGCGGCGACGATCGCATTGGCCTTGTACGCCTCGCAGGCCACACCCGCATCCGCGCCCACGCCGACGGCGGCTGCGACCAAGGCCGTGCCGACGGTTGGCGCGGCGCCCACTCATACGCCGAAACCGACGGACACACCCAGCCCGGCGCCGACCGACACACCGACACTCACGCCGACGGCGACGATCGCGCCGGATGTGCCGGAAGTTCTTTTGACGCCAATCCCGAATGCCGCCACGCCGAACCCGGTGGCCAGGTTCGAATTCCTCACGCTGGCCTCTCGCCTCGACGGAGACCTCAATCCGGTCGATCCGGGCCTGCAATTCCCTGAGGGCGCGTCGCGCGTGTACGTGTTCTTCCGCGCGTCAGGCGTCAACAATGGCGCGAGGTGGGGCATCTTCTGTTACCGGGACGGCGACATCTTCGACTCGTTCGTCGGTCTATGGGACGATGGTCCGGCCCCTCAGACCTCGCGGGCGTTCTGCGCGCACGACGGCCGCCCGGGCGCGTTCGAGCTGCGCGCCTACCTGGGCACGAATCTCCAGTTCCAGGTGCAGTACTCGCTGGTCGGCCAGCCGCCTACTCCGGCGCCCACGGCCCCCGCTTCGCCGACAGCCACACCGTGACCGAACCTTCCGGTAACTGCTCAGCCGTCATGCCCGAATGCTTTTGTCGGGCATCCAGGCTGGCAGGTTACTGGATTCCCGCCTAAAGCGTGCGGGAATGACACCGCACGGTGCAAGCGCAATGGCTGAGCAGTTACACCTTCCGCAGGTTAAGTGCCCGCGGAAGGGTTCTCTAGAAAATATCCCCCACCGGCCGCTTGACTCTCCCGTCGCTGGAGGGTGTATCCTGTAAGCGAAGTTCTTCGGCCGGACTGTTCTGCGCGCAGAACCACGCACAGCATGATCAAGATCGGAGACTTTTCTCGAATCAGCCGCGTGCCGGTGAAGACACTGCGTTATTACGACGAAGTCGGGCTGCTCAAGCCCGTTGAGGTCGATCGCTTCACCGGCTATCGCTACTACTCGCTCGACCAATTGTCCCGGCTCAACCGCATTCTCGCCTTGAAGGACCTCGGTTTCTCGCTGGAGCAGATCGCGCAACTGCTCGACGAGAACCTGCCTGCGGCGCAGATTCGCGGGATGCTGCGGATGAAGCAGGCCGAGCTTCAGGATCGGGTGCGAGAAGAGCAGGAGCGATTGGCGCGGGTGGAAGCGCGGCTGAGGCAAATCGAACAGGAGGGTTCATTCTCTCATCGCGGCGGCAAGCTCCGCAGCGACTCTCGCGTTGTTCTCCAGCAGCGCGACGTTGGCGCGTAGGCTCTCGCCGCCGGTTGACCGGCTGACCCGTTCGAGCAGGAACGGCGTGATCGCCTTGCCTCGAATGCCGCTTCGCTCGGCTTCGGCCAGCGCTTCCTGGATCGCGTCTTCGGCGGTCGCCGGGTCCAATTCCCGCTCCGCAGGAATCGGCGCGGCGACGAGAACGCCGCCCTCAATCTCTAATCTCCATTTCGCCGCGATGATGGCCGCCGCCTCTTCAGGGGTGTCGACGCGCGCGCCGACAGGCAGCCCGCTGCGGCGCGAGTAGAACGCCGGGAACTCGTCGCACTGATAGCCGATCACCGGCACGCCATGTGTCTCCAGCCACTCGAGCGTCAACGGCAGATCGAGGATCGCCTTCGCGCCGGCGCACACCACGACGACCGGCGTGCGCGCCAGCTCGGGCAGATCGGCTGACACGTCGAACGGCTGTCCCCGGTGCACGCCGCCGATGCCGCCCGTCGCGAACACGCGGATGCCGGCCTGCGCCGCGATCCACATCGTCGCCGCGACGGTCGTCGCGCCGCCGCCTTTCTGCGCCACGACGACTGGGAGGTCTCGCCGGCTGACCTTGCGCACGTTCGAAGCGTTTGCCAGATAATCGAGCGACGCATCATTCAGTCCCACGCGAATGATCCCGCCGATGACGGCGATCGTGGCGGGCGTCGCGCCTGCTTCGCGTACGATGGCCTCGAGACGGCGCGCGACCTCCAGGTTCACGGGCCGAGGAAGGCCGTGCGCGATCAACGTCGATTCCAGTGCGACGACCGGCCGGCCAGCGTCGAGCGCACTTCTCACTTCGGGCAGTATCTGGATAAACGCCTTCATCAGATTGATCTCCACGAAGAACACGAAGGGGCACGAAGGAGATCATCACGAAACTCTTCGTGATCCTTCGTGTCCCTTCGTGGATCAATGTCATGCCGCCAGTTGCGCGTAGAGTTTCTCCAGGCTTAGCTCGGGATTGACCGTCTCCCTGGATTGCAGCGTGAGCGTGGCGGCGGCGATGCCCAGGCGCACAGCTTCGTCGGTGGGGATGTCGTTCAGGACGGCAAAGATCAGCGCGGCGGTCAGCGCGTCGCCCGCGCCGCTCGGATCGACGATGTCGACGTGCATGGCCGGCACAAGCCCACTCTCCTCGGACGTGGCGTAGGCCGAACCCTGGTCGGCGAGCGTCAGGATGGCGAAGTCGACGCCGAGCGACACCAGGTGACGGGCGACGTCGAGCGCCTCGTCCTGCGTGCTGGCGGGGGGAAGGCCGCTGAGCACGGCGGCCTCGGCGACGTTCGGCGCGATCAGGTGCAGTTGGCGCAAGTGGGGGCACAGCCGATCGGCCAGCGCGGTCGAGGTCGGATCGGCGCACACAAGCAGGTCGTGCTTCGCGGCCAGCTTCAAGATCGTGCTGAGCGCGTCGGGGGTGAGGTTAGCGTCGATGGCCAGCATCGACGCTTCGGCGAACAGGCGGCGGTGGTCGTTGAGATAGCGCGGCGTGATCGACTCGGCGATGCCCATGTCGCCGATGGCGACGGCCAGGCTGCCGTTCTCGTCGACGATCGCCAGGTACGAGCCAGTGCGCCCGCCGGACACGACGATCGACGGCGAAGTATCGACGCCGCACTCGCTCGCCTGCTGGAGGATTTGCGTTCCGGCGTCGTCGTCGCCGACGGCGGTGAGCAAAGTCACGTCGACGTCGAGGCGGGCCAGGTTCTCGGCGACGTTGCGCGCCACGCCGCCCAGGCTGCGCCGCACGCGCCCGGCGTTCGACGTGCCGGGCAGCAGCGGCCCCGACGCCAGGCCCTTGATGTCGAGGCCGGCGGAGCCGATGACGAGGACGGATGGGGAGGGGTGGCCGATCATCTCACGCGCCTCAAGATGGCGTCGACCTTCAAGACGAGCATCGCAGCCTGATGCGCGCCGACAAACTTTGGAGGAATGGCCGTGAACCGGAAGCCGCCGTCCGCTGTGCGCTCAAACTTCCAACCGGTGAAGTCGCCACCCGCTGCCGCGATCTGCTGATCGAACTGGGTAGGATCATCCACGCGGACGAGTAAATAGTCATCAGCGTCGAAGCCTGGTAGTCGTGCGCTTTCCGGATCAATCTTGATGGCCCAGTACCGAGCGCTCGGATCTAGACGCGGGGGGTGCAACGGGGTGGCGTCAGGGTTGTTCAGGTCCGGCAGCGGGCGAGCCGTGTACAACTCATCGTCGATTGTGCCCGGGTCCGATTTACCCGACTGATCATCAGCGGCCTGCTGCTTCGAGCGCAACACAAACAGGACCGGCTCCATGTAGCCTTGGAATGATGAGCTTTGAGCCGGTGGAAACTTCGGATTCGGGTCCAGAGCCGGCAGCCATATGAGTGGCAGCGTATAGGGGAGCGCAGGTATCCAGCGGGCGCGGCGCCCCTGCTCGCCGAATTCGACCAGATAGGCTCGGTTCTTGTCTGCTTCTGCTACCTGGCCTTGGGCCAGGGCTTTGGTCGCCAGGCTGTCGAACTCGTCCTGAACCTCTCGGATCGGCTTGACGAATTCGACGCCGAGCATCTCCAAATGCTGCTGGTGAACCGTCGCCAGTAGTGCCCGGGCAATGGCGGTGTTGTGCTGGCTCCGCATCTGCTTGGATAGGCGATAACAGTCGTCCGCGCTCGCAGCGGCCGCCTCGAAATCTTCCTGCCGGGCGTGCACCACGGCCAGATACGCGCACGCGTAAACCTGCATATGACGATCATGCGTCTCGTTGCCGTCACGCAGCGCGTCGCGGGCGTGGTCGGCTGCTTCTGATAGTTTTCCCCGCCTGAGCAACTCAATCGATCGGGCGCGAACTGACTCCAAGGCCTTGGACGGCTTCTTGAACTCGAAGCGAGAGAGCAAGTCGATCGGATCAAGCGGTTTCAGTGACATACGGCTTCATCTCTCACCGATTGATCATGCGCTGCAACTGTTCGAGGATACGCAGCGTCTTGTCGGAAGGCTCGGTGTCTTTCTCGGCCTCTTCCAGTATGACCTTCATCGTGCGGGCTTTGTCCGCCCCTTCCAGCGTCGCCTTCATCGTGCGGGCGATGACCTCGAGCATTTTCAGGGCCACCTCGCGCGACGGCAGGCGCGCGCCGCTGAGCGCCAGCATGCGGAAGCTCTGCGCAATGGATTGAATCATCTCGGCCTGCGCCTCGGCGCGCACCGTCTGCATGTATCGCAGCGCGTCCGCCATGCCCTCCGCCTCGACAGTGCGGGATTTCGATGCCCAGTAAGCCTCCCAATATTTACGGCGCTGCTCGTCGACGGATTTGTCAGTCGCCTCCAGCGCGCCGATCGTCATATCGATGAGTTCGACGCCACGCTTGCGCAGCGATTCCTTGTTATCGTTGAACAGCTTCTCAATCATGTCGCGGCGCGGCTTACGGTCAGAGTCTGGCGCCCACAGCTCGTCGAACATCCGCCCGGGTATCTCATCGGTGATGCCGGTGGACACGGTGCTTTCCCAGGCCAGCCCCGCCGGCCAATCGTACGCGATGGCGCGAACCGCCTGCGGCGAGGCGGGCAGCCCCGCTGGCGGCCCGGGCGGCTTGGTCTTGAATCCAAGCAGCAGCTTGAACTGGCGCCACCCCGATACGCGCGGCTGAGGTTGCGAGACCTGCTCGCCGTCTTTCTGTTTCATCAGCTTGAACGTGATCGTGGTCTTGCATTTGACCTCGATGCCGTCTTTGGTGTAGGCGGACTCATCCTTTGGGCGGCTGAGCGGCCGGGCGTCGACGAAGACGCGCACGCACTCGAACGCGCCGAGCGGAGTCACGCCCGGCCCGACGATGCGCAAGTAGCGCGCGCCGCGCTCGAGCAAAACTCCCATGCCGCTGTGAACGGACAGCGTTCCCGGCCCGCCGATCTTCTCGAGCACGTCGTTCTCGCGCTCCTTCTTCGCGCCCCCTCTTGAGTCCCAATCGATCTGCCCGTCTTTCACTGTGGCTGTCACGTTCGGGCCGACATTGAACAAACGCCTGAGAACGAACCCGACGCCGTATTGGACGCTCTTGAGGCTGTAGAAATCCCGCGTGAATCGGCCGGTCCGATGCATCGCCAGCCCGAAACCCAGGGCGCCGGGCAAGGCCATCCAGATCAGATTGACGATGTCATTGCCTGCATTCCGCTGCTGAAGATAGTTCGGCTCGCCGCCCAGCGGGTAGGTGATCAGCGAAACCTCGATGGGCGCGCCGAAGCTCCGGCCATCTGGCGCATACATGCGATACAGGAAATTCAAGAGCACGTTGTCCGCCGGCGGCGCGGCGAACGAGATATCTGCCCTGAAGACCCCTTCGGGCGCGACAGTCCCGGCCGGAGTGATCGTTTGAGACGCGGCGATCGGGTTGCTGTCCTCGCGGCGCAGCGTCGTCGCGCCGTCCCACGGGCACGTGCCGGTGTTGCGGATGTCGAACGGCAGCGTCGTGGTGACGCTCGAAACGACCGGTATCGGCGTCGGCTCTTGCAGCCTATCCCGTGGCGTTGCCGGATCCGCATCGTAGACACAGGGATTTCCATCGCTTTCGCCGGGTATGGCGGTCGCCGGATCGGGGAAGATCGGGAGCGCGATGAAGATGGGTCCCAGCGCACCTAACGCGACGATCATGACGAGGGTATAGAGACGGCGGCGTGTGGCATCCGTCGTCTCGCGCCCCCACCACTCGCGCACATCGGCCGCGAATGCCTGGAGAGCCTGACCAAAGCTAGGGCGTGGCTGCGCTTTCACTACTCGACTCTCCCCAGCATCCTGTGCACATCGCTCAGCGCTACGCGGGGTTCGCCGCTCAGCCGCTCGTCGAACCCCGGCTCGGCGGCCAGACGCTCGATGACTTCCAGCAGGCGCAGCGCAACCTGTTGGGCGTCTTCCACGCTGACCTGCTGGCTGACATCGAGCGCCTGGGCGATGCGCGTGATCAGCTCCATCTGCCCCTGCGCTCGGGCCAGCTCGATCAACCGGTAACGCTCGGCCAACCCTTCAGCCTCGACGACGTGTAAGCGGCTGAGCCATTCGGCTTTCCACGCCTCGACCCGCTGCGCGTCTACCCGCTTGTCGCGCGGGACGAACTGGGTGAGCCTGATGCCCAACACCGCAATGCCCCTGCCTGCCAGCGCTTCCTTGACATCGTGTTCAAGCCTTTTGCGAATATCCTCGCGCGGATCGAGGCGCGGGTCGTGCGGCTCGATCAGCCTGTCAAAGGTGTACTCGGCGATCAGGGTATGCGCGCGCTTGACCGCCTCGTTCATGACGATGTCGTCCCAGCGCAGCGACTCACCCTGCTCGATTCCCACGCGCGACTGCCCCAGCGCCAGGACGACCTGACGCGGCGACCATTCGTACGGCGCAGGCCAGCGCACTTTTTCGAGATCGATCTCCTCCAGCTTGAGCTTCGTCTTGTCGATGCGGAATCTGGCGTTGATCTTGAACATGACCCAGATGCCGTCGCGGGTTTGAGCCTCGACGTCTTTGCGGCGCATCTGCATCCGCAGATCGACTACCGCGCCGATTTTCTCGTCTTTGCGCATGAAGTGGACGCCCGGCTCGAGCATGCGGGTAGGGCGAGTATCGGTCGCAAGCAGGACGGCGCTGGTACCGTCGACGAAGAGGATGCCTTCGCCCCGTGCCTCGTCGCGAGCCTTGTTATCCGGACCGGGCAAAACCTTGCCCTCGCGTATGACGGCCATCGCCACCTTGCCGCCGCCTGCGTGACGGTGAATCATGCTCTTAACGTCTGCGCGCAATCTCGTGTGTGGCTCGACGGGAAGCAAAAAAGGCGCAGCCAGCTCCAGGCCGATGCGGTACATGCCGTAGGCCGTCAACAGCGCCCAGGCGATGCCGCCCCACGAGCGCTCAGGGTCGAGCAGGAGGCCTAAGATCACCAGAACCGGCAACAGCACGAGCCATATGCCCCGGCCGGCCATTGCGCGCCGCAGGAACTTCATCACGCCTCCACGGGCGGGGAGGTAGACCTGGCAGGTCTTGTCCGCCGATGTTAGCCGTAGACTGGATCGTGGAGACCTGCCAGGTCTGCCCGGAGAATCCAGGTGTGTTTGGGATACTATAGCATAATCGGCACAGAGGGGGAAATCAAAACCCGATTCCTTTTGGAAATCGGGTTGGAGACAAAATGTGATGCAAAGGTTGACACATGGCGTTTCTATGCTTTAATTAGCCTATGCCCACCACGCCCAAGACACCCAAGCCGAAACGTTCCAAGACGCCAAAGCCTAAGACGGGACTCACTCCCGCAGACGTTGAGGCCATAAGAGCCGTTATCCATTTGGAAGTTGACGAGTTGCGGGTCAAGGTCGATGCGCTAACCGAGGCTTTACCGAGTCGCGACGAGTTTGCGAGCCGAATGGATGAGGTGCTGGGCATTCTGAATGCTATCCGTGACGAACTCACGGCGCTCTCGTTTCGGGTGTCGCGGCACGAAGATCGAATCACCGCCCTCGAAGAAATCCACCCAAGCGGTCAACACCTCTAAACACGCCGTTGGCTGTTTAAATTTAAGACTTCCAAAGTCTTGGGTCGTCGCCCAAATCGGATCTACCGAAACTCAGGCGATCTGGATTATACTGTGCTTGGCACTCCTGCACGCTATCGCCTCACCACTCAGCGGCGAGCACGTCGAGGTGCTTGAGGAACTCGATCAGCTCGAGGCGGGTCATGACGCCGACGGAATCCCGAAGCAGCCGGTCGCGCATGCGGCGCAGCGCGGTGACAGGAAGGATGCCCTGTTCTTGCCACGGCAGCCAGCCGGTCAAGGATTGGCTGGTGAGGTAGGAGTGCCAGGCGCCGTAGTACAGCCGCATCGTCCAGTCAAGCTCGACGGGCATCGATAGCCAGACGGCGATCGTTTGGATCGGAAGGCGCCGCCGGGTATCGCGGAAGATGAAGTCCACGAAGGCCAGCCGATCGGCGATGGCCAGGTTGCGCGGCCCTAGAATCGCGCCGCCGATTTGCTCGGATACTAACGTCGCCAGGAGCTTACCGAGGAGCGGACGCGCATCCTCAACGTCGACGTGGAACGCCGGCGCAAGCAGCCGACGGCTGTTGCTCGTCATCAGCCAGCCCATGACGCTCTGACGCTGAAGGCTTTCGGTATCTTGATACGTGACCAGGTTTGGAGTAGGCACAATTGTGGTTTGCATTTCGTTAGAATTGTACCAGTGAACACATATGAGGCATATGGCCTGAAAGTTCTATTTTGTGTCCCTTGGCAAGAATTTCCTATGGATTCTCATCGGATGGTTGCGCCCATTAATCGAACTGCAAGACTCTTAAAGACTTCCGAAGTCTCAAGGCGTATTCTCACAGGCGACGGTGGCCATCAATCCGAGTAGTTTCGCTGGCGAGATGCCACTTAAAGACTTCGGAAGTCTCAAATGGAGGCAAGCCATGTCGCAACGCATGATTCGCGCCCCGCGCGGCACGCAGTTGGCGTGCAAGGGCTGGCTGCAAGAGGCCGCCCTGCGCATGCTGATGAACAACCTCGACCCGGACGTGGCCGAGAAACCCGACGATCTGATCGTGTACGGCGGACGAGGACGCGCCGCCCGGTCGTGGGAGTCATTCGACGCCATCGTCGCCGCCCTGAAGGAGCTGGAAAACGACGAGACGCTCCTGGTGCAATCGGGCAAGCCGGTGGCCGTGTTCAAGACGCACCCTGACGCGCCACGCGTGCTGATCGCCAACTCGAACATCGTGCCGCACTGGGCGACCCAGGAGAATTTCGATCGGTGGGAACGCGACGGTCTGATCATGTTCGGCCAGATGACGGCCGGCTCGTGGATCTACATCGGCACGCAGGGTATCCTGCAAGGCACGTACGAGACGCTCGGCTCGCTCGCGGGCAGGCAAGGATGGGCCGAGGGGCTTAAAGGCAAGTTCGTACTGACGGCCGGGCTGGGCGGCATGGGCGGCGCGCAGCCGCTCGCGATCACGATGAACGAAGGCGTCGGCCTGATCGTCGAGATCGACCCGGCGCGAGCGAGGCGCAGGCTGGAGACGAAGTACGTCGACGTGGTCGTGAACGACCTGGAAGAAGCGATGACGATGGTCGAAGAGGCAAGGAGCAAGAGGCAACCGCTGTCGGTTGGGCTGATTGCGAACGCCGCCGACGTGTTCCCCGAGCTGGTGATACGGGGCGCGCTCCCGGACGTCGTCACCGATCAGACGCCCGCGCACGATCCCCTCTCCTACGTCCCACACGGAATGTCGCTGGAAGCGGCGAACGTGCTGCGGACGCAGGATCCCGACGAATACACACGCCGGTCGATGGCGTCGATGGCGCGCCACGTGCAGGCCATGCTCGAGTTTCAGAAAAAGGGCGCGGTCGTGTTCGACTACGGCAACAACCTGCGCCAGCGCGCATACGACGCCGGCGTGAAGGACGCATTCGCCTACCCGGGTTTCGTGCCGGCTTACATTCGGCCCCTGTTCTGCGAAGGCAAAGGCCCCTTCCGCTGGGTCGCGTTGAGCGGCGACGAGAAGGACCTGCACCGCACGGATGAAGCCATCCTGGAACTCTTCCCGCACGACAAGCACCTCGAGCGGTGGATCCGCATGGCGCAGCAGCGCGTGAAGCTCCAGGGCCTGCCTGCCCGCATCTGCTGGCTGGGTTACGGCGAACGGGCCAGAGCCGGGTTGAAGTTCAACGAGCTGGTCGCGAAAGGCGAGGTCTCCGCGCCGATCGTCATCGGGCGCGATCATCTCGACGCCGGCTCGGTCGCCAGCCCGCGCCGCGAGACGGAAGGCATGCGCGATGGGTCGGACGCCATCAGCGACTGGCCGATCCTCAACGCGCTGATCAACGCCGTCGGCGGCGCGACGTGGGTGAGCTTCCACCATGGCGGCGGCGTCGGCATCGGCTACAGCCAGCACGCGGGTCAGGTGATCGTCGCCGATGGGACGCCCGAAGCGGCGAAGCGGCTGGAGCGGGTGCTCACCACCGATCCGGGTCTGGGCGTCGTGCGGCACGCGGACGCCGGGTATCCCGAAGCGATCGCGTTTGCGAAGAAGACCGGAATCAAGATGCCGATGCTACGATAAGCGAGTCAGCGAATCAGCGAGCCAGCGAGTCTGCGAATCAGCGAGTAAGCGCTCCACCTGTCGCTGATTCGCTCTGGTTTGTCCTCCGACCGTACTGGCGGTATACTGTACATATTATCTTGAACAGGTCGAAAGCATGCCCGAGTATCGCGTCAACCAGCTCGAAGCCGTGCTGCGCGCTCTGCACGAATCGGTCGAGGGATTGCAGGGCACGGTCGTCGTCAGCCTCGACGGGTTCGTCGTCGCAGCGCACCTGCCTTCCGGCAACGGCCGTCGCGAGCACGCGTCGAGCGCCGCCGACAGCCCACAGGTCGCCGCCATGGCGGCCTCGATCATCGCCTTGAGTGACAAAGTCCTGGCGCAGTTGGCGCGCGGCTCGATCAGCCGCGTCTTGATCGACGGCAGCGAGGGCGGCATCATCGTCGTGCCGGCCGGCGCCGAAGCGGCGCTGGCAGTGATGGTCGACCACGACGCGAAGCTCGGCCTGGTGATGCTGGTACTGCAGCGCTCAGCCGAGCAGGTGAAACGCATACTCGCGCGGTAGCGCTTCATTTTTGACACAGCGTGGTGTCCTCGGTATAATCTCGCCCGTTTAGGGTCTGACGAGCGTTTCACGCGCGTAACGCCCGCCCGTCCAGGGGCGGGTTTTTATTTGCGAGTTTGCGGAGAAAACTCTATGAAAATCATCATCGTCGGATGCGGCCGCGTCGGCGCCGAGCTGGCCATGTCGGTATCACGCAGCGGCCACGACGTGACCGTCGTCGATCAAAGCCCGGGCACGTTCGACCGGCTAGGCTCTGACTTCAAGGGACGCACAGTGCAGGGCTTCGCGTTCGACCGCGACGTGCTGGAGCGCGCGGGGATCGAGGCGGCGGACGCCTTCGCCGCGACCACGTCGAGCGACAACGCGAACATCATCGCCGCCAAGATCGCCCGCGACATCTTCCACGTCCCGAACGTCGTCGCGCGCATTTACAATCCGAAGCGGCGCGAAGTGTACGAGCGACTGGGCCTGCAGACGGTCGCTTCGTCGACGTGGGGCGCGCAGCGCATCGAGCAGTTGCTGCTCCATCCGGGCCTGGCCGACGTCGAGATGATCGGCCACGGCGAAGTCAAATTGATCGAGATGCAGGTCCCCCCGTCGTGGGTCGGCCAGCCGGCGAACCGGGTCATAGACGGCCAGGCGAGTGTGATCGCCGTAACGCGCGCCGGGCGCGCATTCGTGCCCAAGGACGGCGACCGGTTCCAGGCGGGCGACCTGGCGTACGTCAGCCTGCCGGCGGAATTGATGCCGCAGTTGGTCGAATCGGCGCTGCAGGTCCAATAAAGAGGAGAAGAGGTCATGTTCGTGTTAATTGTCGGCGGCGGCAAGATCGGCTCGCACCTGGCTACGCTGCTGCTCGAAGAGGGCCACATCATTCGCGTGATCGATCCGCGTCCGGACGTCCTGACGAAGCTGCATCGCGAGCTGCCGGCCGAGATGATCCACCCTGGCGACGGCACCGATCCGGCGCGGCTAGAGCAGTCGGGCATTCGCAAGGCTCACGTCCTGGCGGCGGTGACCGGCGACGACGACACCAACCTCGTCGTCACCACCCTGGCGCGCTTCGAATATAGCGTGCCGCGCATCATCGCCCGCGTCAACAATCCGCGCAACGCCTGGCTGTTCACGCCAGAAATGGGCGTGGACGTGGCGCTCAACCAGGCCGACCTGATAGCGAAGATGATCGCCGAGGAGATGTCGCTAGGCGACATGATGACGCTGCTCAAGCTGCGCAAGGGCGAAGTGGAGATCGTGGAGGAGAAGATCGCAGAGACCGCTGCCGCCAACGGTAAGGCGATCAAGGACATCCAGTGGCCGGAGGGCTGCACGCTGGCGGCTGTCATCCGCAAGGGCGAAGTGATCACCCCACGCGGCGACACGGTGCTGCACGCCTATGACGAAGTGCTGGCCGTCGTGCGCACCGCACAGCGCGAGGCGCTGGCCGCGCTGCTGGGACGATCGTGACCATGGCAACCAGCACAAGACGTTTTTCGCTGGCCGATCTGTTATTCGGCCGGCCACTGCAGACAGCCGACATTCCCCACCAGACGCTCAGCAAGAAAGTGGGCCTGGCCATCTTCGCTTCCGATAACCTGTCGTCGATAGCGTACGCGACCGAGGAAATCCTGATCGTCCTGGCGCTGGCCGGCACGGCCTACTTCGTGCTGTCGATCCCCATCTCGATCATCATCGCCACCATGCTGGTGATGCTCGTGATCTCGTACCGGCAGACGATCTACGCCTACCCGAACGGCGGCGGCGCGTACGTCGTCGCGCACGACAACCTGGGCGAGTGGCCGGCGCAGACGGCCGCCGCGGCGCTGCTGACCGATTATATCCTGACGGTCGCGGTGAGCGTTTCCTCCGGCGTGGCGCAGATCGCCTCGGCGTTCCCGGCCCTGCACCCGTTCCGGGTCGAGATCGCGATAGCGATGATTGCAATCATGACGATTATCAACCTGCGCGGCGTGAGGGAATCGGGGATGGTGTTCGCCATTCCGACTTATTTCTTCATCGTGATGATGTTTATGATGCTGGGCGTGGGGTTCTATCAACTGCTCACCGGCACACTCGGCACAGTCACCGGCGTGGAAGACGGCGAAGGCGAGATCGGCGTGCAGGCGCTCACGTTGTTTCTGCTCCTGCGGGCGTTCGCCAGCGGTTCGGCGGCCGTGACAGGGGTGGAAGCCATCTCCAACGGCATCACGGCTTTCAAAGAGCCGCGCAGCCAAAACGCGGCGCGAACCCTGATCGTCATGGCGGCTATCCTGGGGATCACGTTCATCAGCATCACAATCCTGGCCAACGCCGTGCATGTGGTCGCGTACGAGGGCGTAACGGAGACGGTCGTGTCGCAGATTGCCCGCACCATCTTCGCGGAAGGTTCGCTGTATCTGTTGACGGTGATTTCCGTGACGGTCATCCTCATCCTGGCGGCGAACACGTCGTACGCCGGATTTCCGCGCCTGGCCGCGCTGGCCGCTGGCGATGGTTACCTGCCCAAGCAGCTCACCTTCCGCGGGCGGCGGCTGGTGTTTTCGTGGGGCATCGTGGCGCTGGCCCTGGCCGCTTCCCTCCTGATCGTCGTCTTCGACGCCGAGACAACCCAGTTGATCCCGCTATACGCGATCGGCGTGTTCCTGTCCTTCACCCTGTCGCAGAGTGGGATGGTGGTGCGCTGGCGCCGGATCGGCCGCATGCGGCCCGGCGAAGAGATCGCGACGCACGACTCGGTCCTGCGTTACGATCCGCACTGGCGCGGCAAGCTGATCATCAACGCCGTCGGGAGCGTGATGACCGGAGTGGTGATGCTCGTCTTTGCCGTCGCGAAGTTCGCGCAAGGCGCCTGGATCGTCGTCATCTTGATTCCGGCCCTCGTGTACGTCTTCTTCCGCATCCATCGCCACTATCGAGATGTGGCCCACATTCTCAGCCAGGGTTCGCGCTGGCCGAACCTGCGCCCGCGGCCGGTCAAGACGCTGGTACTGGTGGACGACATTCACGCCGGGACGATCCACACCATCAACTTCGCCAAGTCGCTGGGCGTGCCCTGGACCGCGGTGCACGTAGCCATCGATCCGGAGAAGGCCGAACAGGTGAAGGAGAAGTGGCAGGAGCGCATCGGCGACGAGGCGTATCTCACCGTCCTGCCCTCGCCGTATCGCAACCTGGTCGATCCGGTGCGCGAGTACGTGCTCAAACTGCTGGAAGAAATGCCGAATGGTTTCATCCACGTCATCGTCGGCCATCTGGTGATGGACAAACTCCGCGAGCAGGCGCTCCACGAGAACGCGGCGATCATCTTGAACCTGGCGCTGCAGGACGTCGATCACGCGACGGTGACCACGGTTTCGTATCGCCTGGAGACGCACGCCAACGGCAAGGGCGGGCGCCGCACTATCTCGGTTACGGAATAAAAAGTGAAGACCTGGCAGGTCTGCGAGACCTGCCAGGTCTGTTATCACCCCGGTTCTTTCCGCAGCTGCTCGATCAGGCTCACGAGCTCGTTCCAGCTCTTCGTATCCTTGTGCAATTCGCCGATGTGGCTGTAGCGGATCACGCCGCGCTTGTCGACGAGGTAGAGCGTCGGCCAATAGTGGTTGTCGAACGCGCGCCAGGTAGCGAAGTCGTTGTCGATCGCCACCGGGTAGGGCACGTCCAGGCGGGCGATGGCGTCCCGGACGTTGTCGACGTCCTTCTCGTGGTTGAACTCCGGCGAATGCACGCCGACGACGATCAGGCCGTCGTCCTTGTACGTGTTGTGGAGTTCCCGCACCGCGGGAATCGAGCGCACGCAGTTGATTCAGCCGAACGTCCAGAAATCGATCAGCACGACGTGACCGCGCAGATCGGCAGTAGTGAGCGGCCCGGTGTTGAGCCAGATGTCGTTCTTCAATTCGGGCGCGAGAGGCCCGTCGGGTAACGGATTCGGCACGGCGTTCTCCTGTTCGGGCGCGGATGATTCGGGAGCATCTGCCGCCGGCGCAGATTGCCTGGCGGAATCGGCCGGGGCCACGGCGGCTGGCGCGCAGGCGGCGAGTATAAGGCCCGATGCGGCGAGGCCCAACAGCAAGCTTTTCATCGCGGCATCCCTCCTTTTACGCCTGCGAGTGTAGCCGCCAGATATTACAGCCCACTTACGGCATGGTATAATCGCGCCGTGCCCATACAAGTTGAACTCGACGACGTGGTCCGGCTGCGCAAGCCCCACGCGTGCGGCGGGTACGAGTGGACGGTCGCGCGCCTCGGCGCGGACATCGGCCTGAAATGCAACACGTGCGGCCGGCGCGTGCTCCTCACCCGGCGCGACTTCGAGAAGCGCCTCAAGACCTTCGTGCGGCGCGCGATGGCCGCCAGCGATCCGCCGCAGGCCCCACCTTCACCAGCGCCATCGTGACCCGGCGACCGGTTCGACTCGTGTTTCTGTTTGCCGATGTCGGCGGTGGGCATCGCGCGCCGGCCGAAGCCGTGCGCGAGGCGCTGCGGCGCACGGCCGGCGATGCGGCTCAGGTGGAGTTGGTCGACGCGCTCGCCGACTACGCGCCGTTCCCTTACAACCGCGGGCGGCAGACCTACACCCAGACTGCGCGCTTCGCACGTCCCATGCTGTGGCTGTTTTTCCACGGGCTGGATACCCGCCTGCGCATTCGTCTGGGCGTGGGCGTGATGTGGCGGCCCATGCGCCGGGCCATGCGCGAGATGATCCGGGATCATCCCGCCGACCTGTACGTCTCCTTTCACCCAACGTACAGCTATCCGCTCACCTGGCTGCGTCTGCCCAGCGTGTTCGTGTTCACCGATCTGGTGACGAATCACGCGCTGTGGTGCGCGCCCGGCGCGCAGTGTTACCTGGTGCCGACCGACGTCGCTCGCCGACGGGCGATCGTGCGCGGGGCGCCCGCCGAGCGCATCGCCGTGACCGGCTTGCCGGTTCATCCCCGCTTTCTCGATCCGATCGAGCCGCCCGACCGGCTGCGAAGCAAACTCGGCGTCGCCCTGGGCCAGCCGATCATTCTTTTGAGCGGCGGCGGCGAGGGGATGGGTCGCGTGTACGACATTGCGCACGCGATCGGCGAGAGCGGTCTGGATGCGCAGATGGTGGTCGTGGCTGGTCGCAACCAGGCGCTGCGAGAGGAATTGGAGCACGCCGACTGGCCCATGCCGACGCGCGTGCTCGGCTTTACCCGCAACATGCCGGACTGGATGGCGGCGGCATCTGTCCTGATCGCCAAGTCCGGCTCGAATACGATCGCCGAAGCGCTGGTGCGCGGCCTACCCATCATCCTGTTTGAATTTGTGCCCGGACAGGAAGAGGGCAACCCGCAGTTCGTCGTCGACGCCGGGGCGGGCGCTTACTGCCCCCGCCCGGCGCAGGTCATCCGCACGCTGCGCGACTGGCTGAACGATCCGGCCCGTCTGGAGCAGCTTGCCGTGAACGCGCGCGCCGCGTCTCGGCCGAATGCGGCATTCAGCGTCGCTCGCACCATAGTCCAGATCGCCGAGGAGCGCGCCCGTGATCGATCCGGATGATGCCCGGCGCTATTACGCCGACCGGCGCGATCCCGCGCACGATTTCGACCACGTGCTGCGCGTGACGGAGATGGCCGTGCGCCTCGCCCGCGCCGAAGGCGCCGACGTCGAGGTGGTGCGCGCCGCCGCGCTCCTGCACGACGTAGGGCGCGACGATGCGTCGGGACGGGATCACGCCGAAGTCTCCGCCGACGTTGCGCGCCGCATCCTCGAATCTCATCCGCCGGAGAAGGTCGAAGCCGTCACGCAGGCGATCCTTCAGCATCGCTTCCGCTCCGGCCCGCGGCCCGACTCGCTCGAAGCGCGCTGCCTGTTCGACGCCGACAAGCTCGATTCGATCGGGGCGATCGGCGTGGCGCGCGCGTTCGCCTTCGCCGGCTCCATCGGCCAGCGGCTGTGGGACGAGGTTACGCCCGACTACGCCGACCGCTTCGCGCGCGGCGACGTCCGGCCGGGGGAGCATACCTCGCATCACGAGTACGTCGTGAAGCTGTCGCGGCTGCGCGAGCGGATGACGACGCGGGCAGGGCGCGCCATCGCCGAAGAGCGACATGCCGCCATGGCCGCGTTCTTCGAGCGCCTGGCGCGTGAGGCGCGCGGCGAGGCTTAGACCCTCGCCCATTCCCTCTATGATACGCCCGAGCCAGGTCAACCTGCGAAAACTCGCCTACGGCCTGATCGCGCTGTTTTTCTTCGTCCTGGCGATTCAGTTGATGAAGGCCGGCGCGCGCGGGCTGGCGCCGCAGTTGGAGCAGGCCGGCCTGATCCGCAGCCCGCTCAACGGTCTGGGCCTTGGCTGGCTGGGCGCCTACTTCGTGCTCAGCGGATCGCCGGTCGCGGCGGCCGCGCTGGGCCTGTTCAACGGCGGCGCGCTCGACTCGGTCGAGACGTTCATGATGATCAACGGCTCGCGCATGGGCGCGTCGTTCATCGTGCTGTTCATCGGCTTCATCTACATGCTGCGCGGCCACGAGTCGAAGCGCAGCATGAGCGCGGGACTGCTTTCGATGCTGACGACGTGGACGACGTACATTCCCGCCATGGCGCTGGGGTACGCCTTGCTGTCGAACGGATGGCTGAAGCGGTTCCAGTTGTCGGCGACCGGGGAGCTGGTGTCGGCCATCGACGCCGTATTCGATCCGCTCGTCGCCTGGATCACCTCCTGGGCGCCCGGCCTGTTGGTCTTCGTCGTCGGCGTGGGCATCATCATCGTGTCCTTCAACCTGATCGATCGCGCGCTGCCGGAGCTAAACCTGGGACGCGCCGGGTTCGGCGAAGCGCCGCGCCTGTTGTATCGCCCCCTCGCCATGTTCATCCTGGGCATGGCCGTGACCTCGCTGTCGATGTCGGTGTCGGTTTCGCTCGGACTGCTGGTGCCGCTCTCGGCGCGCGGCTACATCCGCATCGAAAACGTCGTGCCCTACATCATGGGCGCGAACGTGACCACTTTCGTCGACACGCTGGTGGTCGCGCTGCTGATGAGCAACCCGGCGGCTTTCACCATCGTGCTGGTGCAAATGGTGAGCGTGACGATCGCATCGCTCGCCATCCTGCTCGTGTCGTATCGACGCTACGAGCGCTTCCTGCTGGGCACGGCCGGCGCGATCACGCGCAGCCGTCGCAACCAGACCATCTTCATGCTGGCGATGGTCGGCATGCCCATCGTGCTTCTGATGATTTGACAGGCGACTGATGCTCAGGCCCCCGAATGCCTCTATCGGGGGCAGGCAGTCGGAGTGTGCAAAGTGCGGATTCTGATGTGCTCAGACGGCTCGGCGACTTCCGAGCAGGCGGCGCAATTCGCCGCATACCTGCTGAAAGCGCCGGGTCACCAGGTGACGTTGTACGGCGCGATCGAGAGCGAGCGCGAAGCCGGCTCGATCAAGCATTCGCTCGACCTGCTCTTCGCGCGGCTCAGGCCCGCCCGGTCAGACGTGTCGATGAAGCTGGCGCGCGGCCACGCCGCCGAGGAGATTCTCAAGGAGGCAGAGGCGGGGGGTTACGACCTGATTATCGTCGGCGACCGCGGCCGGCGCGGATTGACGCGCTTTCTGATCGGCTCGACCTCGTCGCGCGTCGTGCAGTATGCGCCCTGCTCGGTGATGGTCGTCAAGAAGTCGTCGCGCGAGCTGCGCCGCATCCTGGTGTGCACGGCCGGCGGCGAGCCGGGCCTGCGCGACGTGCGCTTCGCGGCGCGCATCGCCGCCGTGACCGAGTCCGATATGACGGTGCTGCACGTGATGTCACAGGTGGCGCTGAGCGAAGATTCCGATCTATACGATCTGGAGGCCACGGCCGAGGAGTTGATCGAGCGCGGCACGCGCGAAGGCCGGCACCTCGCGGCCGCGCTCGAATCCATGCAGCAAGCTGGCGCGCGAGGCGAGGTCCGGGTGCGCCACGGCCTGGTGATGGACGAAATCGACGCCGAAGCTCGCGAAGGCAGCTACGACCTTGTCGTCGTCGGCGCGCATTTCGTGCGCGGCATGAGCCGTCTCCTGCTCGACGACGTCACGTCACACGTGCTGGAGGCGCTGGACGCGGCGGTGTTGGTCGTGCGGGATTAGCCACGACGATCATCTTCTCCGCCCCTTCGCCGTACGGCTCCAAGTCGTATGACCCATACACGGCTTCCAACTCGAAACCGGCCAGTCGCAGCAGCAGCTCGACCTCGTTGCGAAACAGGAACCGCATCTGGAAGGGGAAGGTCGTGCGGCGGATCAGCCCGCCCTCGTCAGGCTCGTCGACGATGAACATGACCGAGGAGACCTGGTTTTCCCAGTCGAGCGAGCGGGCCGTGAACTGCAAGATGAGCTGCCCGTGCGGGCCGGGCCGCGTGCGGTGCAGTACCAGACGGCCCTCATTCGACGCGTGCACATCGGGATTGAACAGGTCGAGGACGAGCAGGCCATGCGGCGCGAGATGCCGCCGGAGGCAGCTCAGCGTGTCGAGCTGATCGTCGAGCGTCGCGTTGTGCATGAACGTATTGATCGGCACAATCGCCAGATCGAAGCGCGCGCCGAGGTCGAAGCGGCGCATGTCGGCCTGCAGCAGCTTCACGCGATCGGCGAGGTCGGCACGCTCCACCTTGCCCCGTGCGATTGCCAGCATCGCTTCGGCGACGTCGATGCCGGTGACGGAACAGCCGTCCCGAGCAAGCGGAATCGCCACGCGGCCGGTGCCGCAGCCGAGCTCGAGCACGTGGCTACCCACTCGCTCAGCGAAGCCCCGATACATCGGGATGTCTTGTGTGAAATCGTCGTAAAAGAGATCGTACAGACCCGCGAATGCGGTGTAATCGCTCATCAGGCCAGCCTTATCCGAACGGCATTGGGATGCCGTGCTACGGCGTTTCCCGACAGGAACGAGTCTAGCACGGCGAGCGGCCTGGGGCAAGTTGATCTGTGCGTCGCCTGCGCTATAATCCATGCAGGCCCACAGGAGAGAATCGAAGACCCGGAGGGTGTGGATGGTCAAAGAGCGCATCCTGATTGCCGAGGACAATAAAGAGCTTGCCTCGTTTCTCCAATCGTATCTGCAGCAGCAGGGCTACGAGGCGCAGGTGGCCCACGACGGCGAGGCGGCCGTGCGCCTGTTTGTGGCGCAGCCGTTCGACCTGGTGCTGACCGATCTGCAGATGCCGCGTCTGAACGGCCTGGGCGTGCTGCATCGGGTGAAGGAGCGTTCCAGCGACGCGCAGGTCATCATCCTCACCGCCCACGCCACGCTGGACACGGCGCTGGATGCGCTGCGCCACGGCGCTTACGATTTCCTGCTCAAGCCGGTTGACAGCGTCGACCAGCTTCAGTTCACGATCAACCGCGCACTCCTGCAGCGCAGCCTGGAGATCGACAACCGCCGCCTGCTCGCCGAGCTGAAGGAGGCCAACGCGCATCTGGGACAGAAAGTGGCGGAGCAGACGCGCGAGCTGCGCGAGGCGTACGAGAAGCTGCAAAGCCTGGATCGCATGAAAAGCGAGTTCGTATCGGTCGTGTCGCATGAGCTGCGCACGCCGCTATCGGTCATCCTGTTGTCGACGCAGATGCTCCTCTCCGGGGCTGATTCGCTCGACGCCGATCGCCTGCGCGAGAATCTGAACAATCTTCAGCGATATAGCCGCCGCCTGAAGCGCCTGGTCGACAATCTGCTCGACTTCAGCCTGTTGCAGCGCGGCGAGCTGGAGTTGGATATCGGCCCTGTCGACGTGGCCGGCGTGATCATGGAAGTCGTCGAAGTGTATCAGCCGCGCGCGGTGGAGAAGGGCATTACTCTGCAGGCCGTGCCGCTCAAGACGCCGCTGACCGTCGTCGGCGACTCAGCCCGATTGTCCAACGCGCTGAGCCATCTGGTCGACAATGCGGTCAAGTTTACCGGCAGAGGCGGGCGTGTCGTGATCGGCGCGCACGGCCCGACGCAGGCGTCCGGCGGAGGGAAAACTCCGCACGTCGTCATCGGCGTCGCCGATTCGGGAGTCGGCATTCCGCCCGAGCGACAGCATCTTTTGTTCAGAGCCTTCTCGCAGCTCGACATGAGCGATAGCCGTCGATTCGAGGGTATCGGCCTGGGCCTGGCGCTGGCGAACCGCATCGTCACCGCGCACAAGGGCCGCATCACGCTGAAGAGCGAGCCGGGCAAAGGCAGCACGTTTGCCATCTGGCTGCCGATGGATGGGCCGCGCTAGCCGCGCAAAGTTCACAGCCGCCATGTGCGACGCACTTGGGAAGTGCGTCGCACATCGTCTCGCTCACAGCCCGCGTCTTCCCGGCCGTTGTCCACCCTTCCCCTTTTTGATGTGTTATAATGGCATCCCGCATCCCTTGTATCTAAGCTCAGGAATCCTATGCTCATCCCGTTTTCCGTTGAGAGCCTGATCGCATTTGCCGTCGTGGTGCTCGCCGCGCTCCCCTTGCACGAGTACGGGCACGCCTGGATGGCCGTCCGGCTGGGTGATCGGACGCCGTACTATCAGGGCCGCCTGACGCTCGATCCGCGTGCGCACCTCGACCTGGTCGGCACGCTCCTGCTGGCCGTCGCCGGCTTCGGCTGGGCCAAGCCGGTGCAGTTCGTGCCGTCTAACCTGCGCGACGCGCCGAGCTTCAAAGTCGGCATCGTTTTGGTCGCACTGGCCGGCCCACTGATGAATGTTGTGATCGCGATAGTCGCGGCGCTCCTGCTCCGTATCGACATCGGGAACCGGACCGTCGACGGAATCTTGGGGACGATTGTCTTCATCAATCTGCTGCTGGCCGTGTTCAACATGATCCCGCTCGTACCGCTCGACGGCTCCAAGGTGCTGTGGGGCTTGATGCCCGATTCATGGTCGCGTGCGTACGAGCAGATCCAACAGTACAGCCTGCTCATCCTGCTCGTGATGATCGTGCCGTTGGGAGGCGCCAGTCTTCTGAGCCGGATCATCTCGCCGATCGTCGTGACGCTGGGGCAGGCCCTTATCGGATTTTGAGAGCGACGTACCGCATTCGACAGTTGCTGGCTGCGCTCACGGTGCGCGTGTCTGAAGCCGATCTGGCCGAGGCGGATGCCTGCTTGCCGCCCGACGCGCGCAGCCTGTTCCGGCGCATGCCCCTCGACGGGCAGGCGCACGCGCTGCGTGTGATGCGCGATCTGGTGCGCGCCGGACATACGCACTCGTCGCTGCTGGCGGCGGCGCTGCTGCATGACGCCGGCAAATCGGCGGCGCGCATCACGCCGCTCACGCGGTCGATATTCGTCGTGGTCGAGCGCGTCGCGCCGCGCCGGCTCGTGCGCTGGCCGGCGACGGGCTGGCGCAGGCCGTTCGCCGCCCTTCGCGATCATCCGCGCGTCGGGGCCGAGTGGGCGCGCGCGGCCGGCTGCGACGAGCTGACCGTGTCGCTCATCGCGCGGCATCAAGAGAACCTGAGCAGCGCCGTCGCCGGCGAGGAAGATCGTCTGCTGAAGCTGCTTCAAGAGTTCGACGATCGCAACTGATCGACGACTCGACCATCCGGCTATCCGACCACTTGACTATTCGACTACCCGACCACCATGCCTTTCGTTTACATTGTCGAGTGCGCGGACGGAACGCTGTACACCGGCTGGGCAATAGACGTGAACAAGCGCGTCGCCGCACACAACGCGGGGCGCGGATCGCGCTACACGCGCGCGCGCCGGCCCGTGAAGCTGGTCTACGTCGAGAAGCGTGCGACGCGGGCTATCGTTATGAAGCGCGAGGCCATTATCAAGAAGATGCCCCGTGCCAAGAAACTACGCTTGCTACGCGATACATAATCATGCAATCATGCCGGTTAACCAATTACCAATCACTAATTACTGATCACTGATTACTGATCACTGACCACTGACCTAGCCATGCCCTACCGCATCTTGATGATCGCTCCCACCTCGTTCTTCTCCGACTATGGGTGCCACGTTCGAATCCTCGAAGAGGCGCGCGTGCTGCAGCGCCACGGCCACGCCGTGCGGATCGTGACGTATTACAAAGGCCGTGACCTGCCCAGCCTGGACATCGTCCGCACGCGACCCACGCCGTGGCACGCCGACTACGAAGTCGGCTCGTCGCGGCACAAGATCGCGTTCGACGTGCTGCTCTCGTGGACGTCGCTCCGCGCCGCGCTGCGCTTCAAGCCGGACATCGTCCACGCGCATCTGCACGAGGGCGCTCTGATCGGATCGGTCCTGGGCGCGATCAGCCGCGCGCCGCTGGTGTTCGATTATCAGGGAAGCCTGACCGGCGAAATGGTCGATCACCACTTTCTCAACCCGGACGGCCCGTGGCATGCGCTCGTGCGCTGGCTGGAGCGCCGCATCGACCACCGGCCCCGCGCGATCCTGACCAGCTCGCACGCGGCGCTGCCCCTGCTGCGCGACGAGTTCGGCGTCGATCCCGAGCGCATCATCCCCATACCCGACTGCGTCGACACGACGTTCTTCCGCCCACGCGCCGAGAGCGACGCGGTCGAGGTGGCCGCGATCAAGTCTTACCTGGGCGTGCCCGCAGATCGTTCGGTCGTGGTGTACCTCGGCCTGCTGGCGCCGTACCAGGGCACGCATCTGTTGATCGAAGCCGCGCGCCAGGTCGTAGAGCAGCGCCCCGGGACGCATTTCCTGATCATGGGATACCCCGGCACGCCCCAGTATCGGGCGATGGCCGAGGCGCTCGGCCTGAGCGATCACACGACGTTCGTCGGCAAGACGCTGTACGACGACGCGCCGCGCTACTTGCGGCTGGGCGACGTTGCCGCCGCGCCGAAGCTCTCGGAGACGGAGGCGAACGGCAAGGTCTTGAACTACATGGCGACCGGGCTGCCGACCGTGGCCTTCGACACGCCGGTGAATCGCGAATACATGCGCGACTACGGCTTCTACGCGCGGCCGGGCGACGCGGCATCTCTCGCCGGGCAAGTGCTGCGCGCGCTGGACGATGCGCCCGCGCGCGCGCGGGCGGCACGCGGGCTGCGCGCGCGCGCCGAGTCGGCGTTCTCGTGGGACGACGCCGCGCGCCGCATCACGGCGGTGTACGACGCCGTGCGCATGCGCCGCCGGAGCGAGCGGACGCGAGCGCTGCGCGCGCTCAGCTTCGAGCCGCCGCGCGGGGGCTGGGATGTGGGCTAGACTGCGCGAGCTGTGGCGCTACCGCGAGCTGATTCGCAACCTCGTTGAGCGCGATCTCAAGGTGCGCTACAAGAACTCCGTGCTGGGCATCGCCTGGTCGTGGCTCAATCCGTTCCTGATGATGATCGTGCTGACGGTCGTCTTCACGGTGATGGCCGGCAGCAGCCGCCAGCCCGCCTATCACGTCTTCGTCCTGATCGGCATCCTGACCTGGAACTTCTTCTCGGGATCGGTCGTCGGCGCGACGGGCAGCATCGTCAACAACGCGCATTTGATCAAGAAGGTATACTTCTCGCGCGCCGTGCTGCCCGTGTCCGTCGTGCTGTCGAACATGGTCAACTTCCTGATCGCCTTGCCGGTATTCTTCGTGCTCGCCTGGCTTTCCGGCGTGCCGCTCAGCGGCCGAATCGAGCTGACGCTCCTCCTGCCGGTCGTGATTTTGGTGCAGGTCCTCTTTACCATCGGCGTCGGCATGGTGCTGTCGACCGTCAACGTGTTCTATCGCGACACGCAGATCATCATGGAAGTGATCATGCTGGCGTGGTTCTTCCTCACGCCGATCGTGTATCCGATCGAGACGGTGCCGGAGACGGCGACGATCCTCGGCATGACCATCGATCTGCGCCGGCTGGTGTTCATCCTCAACCCGATGGCGTCGATCGTCGCCTCGTACCGCGACGTGCTGTACTGGGGACGCACGATCGGCGCGGACTTTTTCCTGCGCACGGCCGTCACGTCGATCGCGATCTTGGTCGTCGGCTACGGCGTGTTCGACAGGTATTCACGGCGGTTTGCAGAGGAGGTTTGAGGTTGGAGGTTGGAAGTTGGAAGTTAGATGTTGGAGCGGCGCCTCCAATCTCCAATCTCTAACCTCTAATCTCCAATCTCCAACCTCCAATATCCAATATCCAACCTCTTCTTTACTTGCCGTACAGTTCGGTTTATACTTTCGCCACGCACTCGACACAGTCCATTTCATCGTGAGGAGAGACATCATGTACGGTTACGCTGGTCAAATCCTGCACGTCGATCTGACGAAAGGCGCGCTGACCGTCGAGAAGCCGGACGAGTCGTTCTATCGGACGTACTACGGCGGCAGCGCGATGGGGCTGTATTACCTGCTGAAAAACACGCCGCCCAAAGCCGATCCCCTCGGGCCGGAAAACACGCTGTCGTTCTTCGTCAGCGCGCCGACCGGCGTAGCCATCTCCGGCCAGAGCCGCGCGACGGCCACCGCCAAAAGCCCGCTCAGCGGATTGGTCGGCGATTCGCAATCGGGCGGGTTCTGGCCGGCCGAGCTGAAATTCGCCGGCTTCGACGGCATCGTCATCACCGGCAAGTCGCCCAGGCCGGTCTACCTGTGGATTCACGGGGGCCAGCCGGAGCTGCGCGACGCAAGCCGCCTGTGGGGCAACGGCATGACCACGGGCGACGTCGAGAAGACAATCAAAGAGGAGGTCGGCGAGCCGAAGGCCGAGGTGATTCAGGTCGGCCCGGCCGCCGAGCGAGGCGTGCGCTTCGCCAACATCATGAACATGAGCAACCGCGCCTTCGGCCGCACCGGCATGGGGCCGGTGATGGCCTCGAAGAACCTCAAGGCGATCGCCGTGCGCGGCACGCGGAAAGTCGAAGTGTTCGACAAAAAGGCGATCGCCGAACTGAATCGATCCGGCACGAAAGACATCCCCAACAACCCCGACGTGAAGGGCCTGCAGGACTACGGCACGGCGAGCGTCGTCGGCTTCCAGAACTCGAGCGGCACCTTCCCGACTTTCAACTACGACAGCGGCGCGTTTGAGTACGCCGACGACATCAGCGGCGAGAAGATGGCCGACACCATCTTGAAGGAGAACGATACCTGCTTCGCCTGCACCGTGCGCTGCAAGCGCGTCGTCGAGACCGAATATAAGGGCGCGAAAATCATCCCCTTCTACGGCGGCACGGAATACGAGACGATCAGCACCTTCGGCTCGTACTGCGGCATCAATGACCTGAACGCGATCTCGATGGCGCACCAGATCTGCTCGGAGTGGGGCGTCGACACCATCGCCTGCGGTGCGACGATTGCGTTTGCGATGGAGTGCTTCGCGAACGGCGTGATCACGGCGGCGGACACCGGCGGCGTCGAATTGAAGTTCGGGGACGCCGACGCGATGCTGGCGATGCTGAACCAGATCGTGCGCAAGGAAGGCTTCGGCGCGATCCTGGCCGAAGGGTCGGAGCGCGCAGCGCAGGCGATCGGCCGCGGCGCGGAAGAGTATCTCATCACCGTCAAGGGCGCCGAGCTGCCTGCGCACATGCCGCAGGTGAAGAAGAGCCTGGCGCTGATCTACGCCGTCAACCCCTTCGGCGCGGACCACCAGTCGTCCGAGCACGATCCGATGTACGCGCCCGACCCCGAGAACAACAACGACAACCTGTACCTGCGCCGCCTGAAGGTGCTCGGCCTGGTCGATCCGCAGCGCGGGCGTGTGATGAACGAGGAGAAGGTGAAATTCGCCTACCGCACGCAATTGAACTACTCGTTCCTCGACACGGCGACGCTGTGCCAGTTCGTGTGGGGCCCGGCGTGGACGCTGTATGGCCCGGACGAAGAAGTGGCGATGCTGAAGGCCGTCACCGGCTGGGACGTGACAATCGACGAGATTCAGCGGATCGGCGAGCGGCGCTTGAACATGCTGCGCGCCTTCAACGCGCGCGAAGGCGCCGGCCGCGACAAGGACACGCTGCCCAAGAAGGTGCTGCACAAGCCGCTCCAGGGCGGTCGGAGCGACGGCCGTACCGTCGCGCCGGAGGAGCTCGACTTCGCGCTGAATGCCTATTACGAGATGGCCGGCTGGGATAAGGCGACCGGCATGCCGGCGCAGGCGAAGCTGAACGAGCTGGGGCTGGGCTGGATCGGCGGGAACGGCAGGACTAAGAAGGCCGTCACCAGGAAAGCGCCTGCGAAGAAAGTCACTGCGAAGAAGGCGGCCGCAAAGAAAGCGACGGTCAGGAAGATGACCGCCAGGAAAGTCGCAGCGAAAAAACCGGCGGCGCGGAAGACCGCCTCGCGGAAGGCGACTCCGAAGAAGGCCGCGAAGCGGTCGGCCCGGAAGTGGGATCCTCACGCAGCCGCAGCGCCGCGACGCCCGTTCCGCCGCCGCAGGTCGTCGTGATTCCATCGCAGAACCCTGCCCCTTCCAATGCGCTCTTGTATCCACCAACACTGGAGCCTCTCGCGCCAAGATCACGCCCGTTCACGATCATCGGCGAAGACGATTGAAAAGAACGTGCGACGCACTCTCGCCCTCGCAGCGAAGCGGAGAGGGTTGGGAGTGCGTCGCACGTGGGAGCAGACCGCCGGCGGCTGCGTTTTACGCTTTCAGCTTATAGCCGACGTTGCGCACGGTGACGAGCCGGCGCGGCTTCCCGGCGTCAACTTCGATGATCTGGCGCAGCCACCGGATGTGCACGTCGAGCGTGCGCGTATCGCCCATGTAGTCGGTATTCCACACCGCTTTCATCAACTGGCGGCGCGTGATCACTTCGTTCGGCTGGCGCATGAAGATCTCGAGCAACTGCGACTGCTTGGGGGTCAGTTGGTGCTCTTTCTTACCCAGCCGCACGCAGCGGGTGGCCACGTTGAGCGTGACATCGTCCAGCGTCAACACGTCGGCCTCGCCGCTGGGGAGCATGCGCGCGACGCGGTTCAACAGCTTGCGCGGCGTGAAGGGCAGCCTCAGAACGAAATCCGCTCCGCTCGTCGCATCGACCTCGACGTTCGAGCGCACCAGCAGCAGAATGGCGATGCCGTCGACGCGCGCCCGAATGGCGCGGCATAGGCGCGGGCCGTCGATGCGCGACGAGATCGAGTCGAGCACGATCAAGGCCGGCGCCTCGTCTCTCGCGCACGCCAGCGCCTGCTTGACGGTCGAAGCGCGAATCACGTCATACTTTCGCCGCTCGAGATACGGCGCATACGACGACTTCGAGCGAGCGCTCTCGATCAAGAGAATAGTCGGCATACCACGCGCCTGAGGTGTGTGACTGATCCCGTCCAGCGGGTACGACAATGCGGACGCGGGGAGCAAAAAGCCGCGGCCGGGATGACCGGCGCACGGCAGGGTTGAACCGAACGATCTACTTCAGGATCTGTGTCTTCAGGAACTTGTCGAGATAGATGATGGCGATGGCGCCGAACATAGTGGACGCCAGAATGAAATTCAGCGCCCCGAACTTCTGCAGCAGGAGCGGATCGCTGCTGGAGATCTGGAGAAAGTAAACGACGCCGAATGTAACCGCCGCTCCGATCGCCAGGCCGACGATGATCACAACCGCACGCTTGAGCGCCATGCACACCCCCGATGCCGAAGTGCCGCGATCTTAACCCAACCTGGGCGAAGCGTCAAGTAGGCGTCAGTTCTATCTTACGCAGCATGACGCCGGAGCACCACGCGCGGCAGCGCGCGCATCTCTTCCGAACCCATCGCCAGCGCCGTCACGAAGTATACCAGCACCCCGACGCCAGCGGCGATCGAGAATGGAATGCCGATCTCGAGCGCCGAGCGAAGCGTCGAGCTAGGTGAGACTCCATCCGGAAGCGACCAGCGCGCGAACACACCCTGCAGCGCGACGATCGCCAGGGCCATGACCAGCGACGCCGCCACAAAACGCGCCAGCGATGTCGCGATGCGGCGCCCGTCGATGCCGCGCACGCGGCGGTCGGCGATGAGCAGCAGGGCCAGGACTTCGAGACTGACGCCGATCGAGTTGGCCAGCGCCAGTCCGGCGTGTCCGAAAGCCTCGCGCAGAACCAGGCTGGCCGCAATAACGACGATCATGGCGCCGGCGGCGGCATACAGAGGCGTCCAGGTGTCTTGCTGCGCGTAGAAGATGCGGGCGCACACTTCGAGCATCGAGTGCGCGATCAGGCCGAGCGCGTAGGCTTGCAGCGCCCAGACAACCGCGTCAGTCGCGGACGCTTGGAACAGCCCACCCTCGAACAATACGCGCACGAATGGGCGCCCCAGGACGATCAGCCCGACGGTGGCCGGGACGGTGAGCGCCAGGATAGTGCGCAAAGTCGAAGAAATCGTCGCGCGGAGTTCGTCGATTTTGCCCGAGGCCGCCAGCTCGCTGAGCGTCGGAAACACGGCCGTCGCAACTGCCGTGGCGATGACCGTCTCGGGCAACTGCATCACGCGCCAGGCATAGTTGAGCGCGGTGACGCTGCCCGGGCTTAACTGCGAAGCAAGACTTGTGGCAACGACAAACGTGAGCTGAACGACTCCTAATCCGGCGACGCGCGGCACGAGCAGTGCGAGGACTCGTCGAAGCAGAATATCGTTCAGACTGAGAACCGGCGACCAGCGCGCGCCGTAGCGCGCCAGGCCGGGCACTTGAACGAGTAGATGCAGCACTGCTCCAACAACCACTCCGATCGCCGGCCCCCACACGCCTATCGACGGCGCGAGCAGGATCACACCTGCCAGGATGCCCAGGTTATACAGGATCGGCGCGAGCGCGGGCAGAAGGAAGTGCTGATGCGCCTGCAAGGTGCTCATCACGACAGCGCTGACGGAGAAGATCGCCGTCGAGATCAGGATCAGGCGCATCAGGTTCGCCGTCAGCAGTTGCTGATCGAGCGTGAACCCCCGGCCGACCGTCAGGCTCACGATCCATGGCGCGAACAGGGCGAGGATCGACGATCCGATCAAAGTCACGAGAAAGGCGAGAGTCACCACGGCGCTGGCCAGCCGCCACGAAGCGGCTCGATCGCGCGCGATCAGGCCAGAGAGCACCGGTATGAACGCCGACGCCAGCGCGCCCCCGGCGACGAGCGTGAAGAGCAAGTCGGGCAGGCTGAAGGCGGCGTAGTAGGCATCTAGCTCGCGGCCCGGGCCAATAATGCGGGCGAGGATGAGGTCGTCCAGTATGCCCGTGACTTTGCTGGCGAGGAAACCTGCGCCGACGAGTAGCGCGGCAATGGCGATGCGCCGGTTGCGAGTGAGAGTGGCCTCGGCAGATGGGGAATCTGTCATCGTCGGGGTCAGTTGCTTCATTGGCC
>Ga0209342_10000751_pt1 | contig 37819 bp, 37 predicted proteins | sample RifCSP16_2_FD_184023 | JGI IMG/M metagenome (GOLD analysis project Ga0209342, IMG submission 184023) | Soil microbial communities from Rifle, Colorado - Rifle CSP2_sed 16_2 (SPAdes) (version 2) | ecosystem: Environmental > Terrestrial > Deep subsurface > Rock core/Sediment | place: Rifle...
CCGCCGAGCCGTGGGGGACGGCGGCGGTCGCCGAGCAGGCCGGCGAGGCGGCGCGGGCCGCTGGCGACGTCGCGCGCGCCGAGGAGCGGTTCGTCGAGGCGCGCGGCCACTACGAGCGGGCGGCGATGGCGGCCGCCTGGGCGGCCGCGCTGGCCCGCGCCCGGAGCGAGAACCAGGCGCGTGCCGCGCGCGTCGCCGGGGCGCGGCGCGCCGCGGAGCAGGCGGCGGCGCCGCGCTGGGCGCCGGAGGCGTGGCGGCGGGCGGGGGAGCTCCAGGGGACGGCGGACAGCGCCGCCGGGCGCGACGAGCACGAGCAGGTCGCGGAGCTGCTGCTCGCGGCCGAGGCGGCGTACCGCCGGGCCGAGAGCGAGGCGCTGGCGCGCGCGACCGCGGCGGCCGCGGCCGAGCGCGAGCGCCTGGACGCCATCGCGCGCCAGCGGCAGGCGGCCGAGCGCCAGGCCGCGGCGGCGGCGGCGGCGCGGGCGGACGCCGAGCGCGCGGCGGCGCCGCGCCACTTGGCCGCGGCCTTCGCGGGCGCGCGGGGCCTCGAGGAGGAGGGCCGCGCGGCGCTCGGCCGGAGCGACTGGGCCGCGGCGCAGGAGCGCCTGCGCGGCGCGGAGAGCGCCTTCCGCGAGGCCGCGGCGGCGGCGCGCCGCGAGGGCGAGCGGCTGGCCGGGCTCGAGTGGGAGCGCGCGGCGGCGGTCCGCGCCGGCGCCGACGCGGCGCGCGAGCGCGCGATGGCCGAGCAGGCCGACGCCGGCCGCCTGGCGGGTGCGCGGCTCGAGGGCGCCGCGCGGCGCGCGCGCGCCGCCGAGGCGGCCGAGCGGGCGCAGGACTACGGGCGCGCGGCGGCGCTCTGGCGCGAGGCGGGCGAGGCGTACCGGCAGGCGACGGCCGAGGCGAAGGCCGCCGCGCGCCAGCCCGTGCGGGTCGTGCTGACCGCGCCCGCGGAGCAGGCGGTGGTCGAGCAGGAGACGCTCAGCCTGACGGGCACGATCAGCGCCCCGCGCGGCCTGCAGCGCGTGCTGGTGACGCTCAACGGGCGCGAGGTGTCCCGGCGGGACACCGCGGCCTCCGGCTCGCTGCCGCTGGCCGTCGCGGTCCGCCTGCGCGAGGGCCAGAACACCCTGGTCGTCACCGTCACGGACACGGACGGGACGATCACGCAGCAGGTGCGGAGCGTGCAGTTCGAGCGGCCGACGCCGCTCACGGTCGCCGTCCGCTATCCGGAGAACGGCGCGACCCTGGCGAGCCCCTCGTCGGTGGTCGCGGCCGTCGTCTCCTCGAGCCGCGGCATCGCGAGGGTCAGCGTCACGCTGAACGGCGAGGAGGTGCACGCGCAGGTCGAGCGGCGGCCGCAGCGCTCGGTGGCCGTCGCCGTGCCGCTCTCGCTCCGGCCCGGGTCGAACGTCATCGTGCTGAGCGCGACCGAGCCCGGCGGTCGGACGCAGGCGGACACGCGGACCGTGGTGTTCACGCCGCCGGCCGCGGCCGGGACGCAGGCCGCGGCCGCCCCGGCGGCCGGGGAGGCCGAGCACTGGGCGGTCGTGGTCGGCGTCGGCGCCTACGACAGCCCCGACATCCCGAAGCTCCGGTACACGGTGGAGGACGCCGAGGCGGTCGCGCGGACCCTGGTGGAGCACGGCGGCTTCAAGCCGCAGAACGTGCTGCTGCTGACCGACCGGACCGACGCCCGGCCCACGCTCAGGCGCCTGAAGTGGGCCCTCGGCACCTTCCTCGCCCGCTCGGCGAAGAAGGGCGACACCGTGCTCATCTTCTTCGCCGGCCACGGCGCGCCCGAGGTGGACGTCGCCGGACGCGAGCGCGACGGCCTCGCGAAGTACCTCGTGCCGATGGACGCCGACGCCGACGACCTGTACGCCACGGCGCTGCCCATGGACGAGTTCGAGACGATCTTCGGCCGCATCGAGGCCGAGCGCATCGTCGTGTTCCTCGACGCCTGCTACAGCGGCGCGGCCGGGGGCCGGACCTTCGCGTCGCGCAAGACCCGGGCGCTCAACCTGGACGACCAGTTCCTGGAGCGCCTGGCCCAGGCGCGCGGCCGGGCGATCGTCACGGCCTCGCGCGCCGGCGAGGTCTCCGTCGAGCTCTCCGAGCTGGGCCACGGCCTCTTCACCTACTACCTGGTCGAGGGCCTGCGGGGCGCCGCGGACCGCGACCGCGACGCGATCGTGACGCTCCAGGAGCTCTACCAGTACGTCGAGCAGCAGGTGAGCCGCCACTCGCGCGCCGTGGGCGCGAACCAGCACCCGGTGATGAAGGGCGAGCTGGAGGGGCTCCTGCCCCTGGTACGGGTCCGCAAGTGAGCCAGCCCGAGCGGATCTACGGCCTGCGGGAGCTGACGCGTATCCTCACGCTCACGCCCAAGCGCGCGGCGCAGCTCCGCCGGCTCGAGCTGCTGCACGGCGACTCCGGCTACACGTTCCGCGAGCTGCTCGCGCTCCGCGCGGCGAGCGCGCTCCTCGACGCCGGCGCCTCCGTGCGCCAGATCAAGCAGGCGCTCGCGGCGCTCCGCCGCCAGGACCCGGGGCTCGAGCAGCCGCTCGCCGAGGTGCGCCTGGTCCTCGAGGGCGACCGGCTCCTGGCCCAGTCCGACCGCGTGCGCTTCGACCCGCGCACCGGGCAGCTCGTGCTGGCGCTCGACAGCGGCGGCCTCGAGCGGGCCGCGACCGCGACGCTCACGACCGGGCTCGTGCGGCCGCTCGCGCCGCCGGCGGAGCAGGCGGAGACGTGGTTCGAGCGCGCGAGCGAGTGGGACGGCGACCCGGCGCAGTGGGAGGACGCGATCGAGGCGTACCGGCGCGTGGTCGCGATCGACCCGACCTACGCCGCGGCGTGGAACAACCTCGGGCTCCTGGTCCACCGCATGGGCGCCTACGACGAGGCGCGCACCGCCTACGAGACGGCGCTCGCGCAGGACCCGCAGTGCTGCGAGGCCGCGTACAACCTCGGCTCGCTCCACGAGGACCGCGGCGAGGTCGAGGCGGCGATCGAGAGCTACCGCCAGGCGCTCGGCCTCTCGCCGGACTACGCCGACGCCCATTTCAACCTCGCCGGCGCGCTGGCGCGGGCGGGGCGGGGCGACGAGGCGGTGCGGCACTGGCAGCGCTACCTCGAGCTCGACGCCGGGAGCCCCTGGGCGCGGATCGCGCGCGCGCACCTCGAGGTCGTCGAGCCCGACGACGACCGGAAACAGAAGGAGTGAGGCCGTGAGGGTGCTCGTCGTCGGCGGGGGCGGACGCGAGCACGCGCTCGTCTGGAAGCTCGCGCAGAGCCCGCTGGTCCAGCGGCTCTACGCGGCGCCGGGCAACCCGGGGATCGCCCGCCACGCGACGTGCGTCGCGCTCGCGACGGACGCGCTCGACGACCTCGTGGCCTTCGCGCGCGACGAGGGGATCGATCTCACCGTGGTCGGGCCCGAGGCGCCGCTCGTCGCGGGTCTGGTGGACCGGCTCGCCCAGGCGGGCCGCGCCGCGTTCGGCCCCGGGGCGCGGGCCGCGGCGATCGAAGGGTCGAAGGTGTTCGCCAAGGGCCTGATGGCGCGCCACGGGATTCCCACCGCGCGCTTCGCGACCTTCGACGACCCCGCCCACGCGCGGCGCTACTGCCGGGAGACCGGCGCGCCGATCGTCGTGAAGGCCGACGGGCTCGCCGCCGGCAAGGGCGCGATCGTCTGCCGGACCCTCGACGAGGCGGACGCCGCCGTCGGCGAGTGCATGGAGCGCAAGGCGTTCGGGTCCGCCGGGACGCGCGTGGTGGTCGAGGAGTTCCTCACGGGCGAGGAGGTCTCGTTCTTCGCCCTCTCCAACGGGCGCGACCCGTTTCCCCTCGCGGCCGCCCAGGACCACAAGACGGTCTTCGACGGCGACCGGGGGCCCAACACGGGCGGCATGGGCGCCTACTCGCCCGTGGCGTCGTTCGACGCGGCGATGGAGCGGCGCGTGATGGAGACGATCGTCGGGCCGACGCTCGCCGCGCTGGCGAAGGAGGGCGCCCCCTACCGCGGCGTCCTCTACGCCGGGCTCATGCTGACGACGGACGGCCCGAAGGTCTTCGAGTTCAACTGCCGCTTCGGCGATCCCGAGTGCCAGGCGCTCGTAGTCCGCTGGCCCGGGGACCTCGTCCCGCTGCTCCTCGCCGCGGCGCGCGGGGACGCCTGGCCCGCGCTCGCCGCGTGGCCGTCGCAGGCGTCGGTCTGCGTGGCGCTCGCCTCGGGCGGCTACCCGGGCAAGTACGCGACGGGGCTCCCGATCGAGGGCGTCGACGCGGCGGCCCGGCACGCGGGGGTGCGCGTGTTCCACGCCGGGACGGCGCTCGCCGACGGCCGGCTCGTCACCGCGGGCGGCCGCGTGCTGTCCGTGACCGCGGTCGCCGCGACGCTCCAGGGCGCGATCGACGCCGCCTACGGCGCGATCGGCGAGATCCGGTTCGAGGGCATGCACTACCGCACCGACATCGGCAGGAGGAGGCCCGCCACATGAGCAGACCCGTCCGCGTCGGCATCGTGCTCGGAAGCGACTCGGACCTCGAGGTCATGCTGGAGGCCGTGAAGGTCCTCGACGCGCTCGACGTGGGCAGCGAGGTGGTCGTCGCCTCGGCCCACCGGACGCCGGAGCGGACGCAGGAGTACGCGCGGAGCGCGCAGGGGCGCGGCCTCGGCGTCCTCATCGCCGGCGCCGGGGGCGCCGCCGCGCTGCCGGGCGCGCTCGCCGCGTGCTCGCCGCTGCCGGTGATCGGGGTCCCGATCGCGGCGACGCCGCTGGGCGGCCTCGACGCGCTACTCTCGATCGCGCAGATGCCGAGGGGCGTGCCCGTCGCGACCGTCGCGATCGGCGCGTGGGGCGCGGCGAACGCGGGCGTCCTCGCGGCGCAGATCCTGGCGCTCGGCGACCCCGCGCTGGCCACGCGCCTGCTGGCCTACCGCAAGCGCCTCGCGGACGAGGTGGACGAGCGCGCGCGTCGCGTGGCCGAGCGGCTCGGGTCGGGAGCCTCCGCGTCGCGGGCGTGACGGCCGGCGGGCGGACGCGGCTCCTGCGGGTGGACCCGTCGTCGCCCGAGCGTGCGGCGCTCGCCGCCGCCGCCGCGGCGCTGCGCGAGGGCGGAGTGGTCGCGTTCCCCACGGAGACGTTCTACGGGCTCGGCGCCGCCGCGCGCCTGGCCGCCGCGGTGCGACGGGTCTTCGCGCTGAAGGGCCGGCCCGAGGCCAAGCCCGTGCTGCTGCTCGTGGACGGGGTGGCGATGGCCGAGTCCGTCGCGGAGGTCACCGGGGAGGCGCGCGCGCTGATGGCGCGCCACTGGCCCGGGGCCCTGACGCTGGTGCTGCGCGCGCGCCCGGGCGTGCCCGGGGAGGTCACGGCGGGCACCGGCACGGTGGGCGTGCGCCTGTCACCGCATCCGGTGGCGCGCGGCCTCGTCGCGGCGCTCGGCGAGCCGGTGATCGCGCCGAGCGCCAACCCGGGCGGGCGCGAGCCGCCGACGAGCGCCGCGGCCGTGCTGGCCTACTTCGGCGAGGCCCTGGACCTCGTGCTGGACGGCGGCGCCACGCCGGGCGGCGAGCCCTCGACCGTGCTCGACCTGACCGTCACTCCCCCCAGGCTCCTCCGGCAGGGCGCGGTAAGGTTATAACCATGCGTGTCACGGGCGTGATCCAGGCGGGCGGCAGGAGCACGCGCATGGGCGGCCGGCCCAAGGCGCTGCTGGAGGTCGGCGGCCGGCGCATCATCGAGCGCGTGCGCGACGCCGTGGCGCCGGTCGTCGGCGAGGTCCTGCTCGTCACCAACACCCCCGACCTCTACGCCTTCCTCGGCCTGCCGATGGTCGCCGACGTCTACCCCGACCACGGCTCGCTCGGCGGCATCTACTCGGGGCTCGAGGCGGCGCCGGGGGAGGCCGCGTTCACGGTGGCGTGCGACATGCCGTTCCTGCACCCGGAGGTCGTCCGCCTGGTGGTCGCGCGCGCCGGAGCGGCCGACGTCGTGATCCCGCGCGTGGGCGGCCAGCTCGAGACACTGCACGCGGTCTACGCGAAGAGCTGCCTGCCCCACATCGAGGCGCTCCTCGCGGAGCGGCGCTTCAAGATCGCCGGGTTCTTCAACCAGGTGCGCGTGGCCGAGGTCCCCGAGGCCGAGATCGCGCGCCACCGCGACCCCGCGCTCGTCTTCATGAACGTGAACACGCCCGAGGAGCTGGCGCGGGCGCGCGAGCTGGCGGCGGGCCTCGGATGAGCCGGCTCCGGCCCGCGATCCTCGTCCACTACCACGAGCTGGCGCTCAAGCGCGGCAACCGGCCGCTGTTCCTGCGCCAGCTCGGGCGCAACCTCCTGCGCGCCACGTCGGACCTCGGGCCGGCGACGCTGCGGCAGCTCTCGGGCCGCCTGCTGCTCGACCTGGACGGCGCCGCCCCGCTCGAGGCGGTCCGCGACCGCGTGACGCGCGTCTGCGGCGTGTCGAGCGTGGCCATCGCCTACCGCGTGACGTCCACCGTGGACCAGATGAAGGCGACGATCGCGCGGCTGATCGAGGGGCGGAGCTTCGCGTCGTTCCGGATCAGCGCGCGGCGCGCGTTCAAGACGTACCCGCTGACCAGCGTGGAGCTGAACCGGGAGCTGGGCGCCTTCGTCCTCGGGCGCGCCCCCACGCGGGTGGACCTGCACCACCCGGAGCTCACCATCCACGTCGAGGTGCTCCCGGCGGAGACGTTCGTCTACCTGGACCGCGCCGCCGGCCCCGGCGGCCTCCCGGTGGGCGCGAGCGGGACGGTCGCGGCGCTGCTCTCCGGCGGGATCGACTCGCCCGTGGCGGCCTGGCGGATGATGAAGCGCGGCTGCCGCGTCGGCTTCGTGCACTTCCACAGCGTGCCGTACCTGCCGCCGACCTCGCAGGCCAAGGCCCGCACCCTGGTCGAGCGGCTGACCCAGTGGCAGTACGACTCGCGCCTCGCGCAGGTGCCGTTCGGCGAGATCCAGCGCGAGGTCGTCCTGAGCGTGCCCGGGCCCGCGCGCGTCGTCGTCTACCGGCGGCTGATGATCCGGATCGCGGAGGCGCTCGCGCGCCGCTGGGGCGCCCAGGCGCTCGTGACGGGCGAGAGCCTGGGGCAGGTGGCCTCGCAGACGCTCAGCAACCTGGCGCGCATCGACGAGGTGGCCGGCATGCCGGTCTTCCGGCCGCTCATCGGGATGGACAAGCTCGAGATCACGGACGAGGCGCGCCGGCTCGGGACGCTCGAGATCTCGATCGAGCCCGACGCCGACTGCTGCACGCTCTTCGTCCCCCGGCACCCGGCGACGCGCATGTCGGTGGACGAGGTGCGCGCGGTGGAGGCGCGGCTCGAGGTCGAGCGGCTCGTGGCCGCGGGCGTGGACGGCGCGGTGGTCGAGGCCTTCGAGTTCCCGGCGCGGGCGCCCGCGGCCGTGCCGTGACGCCCGCGCTCACGTTCCTCGGCGCCGCCGGCACCGTGACGGGCGCGAAGTTCCTGCTGGAGACCGGCGGCCCGCGGCTCCTGCTCGAGTGCGGCATGTTCCAGGGGCTCCGCGAGCTCCGGGCGCGGAACTGGCAGCCCCCGCCCGTCGAGCCGCGCGCGCTCGACGCGGTGCTGCTGTCCCACGCGCACATCGACCACTCGGGCTACCTGCCGCGCCTCGCGCGCGACGGCTTCGCCGGGCCGATCTACTGCTCGCCGGGGACGGCCGACCTGCTGCGGATCATGCTCCCCGACGCCGCGCGGCTCCAGGAGGAGGAGGCGGAGTACCGGAACCGCACGGGCGCCACGCGCCACGCGCCCGCGCTGCCCCTCTTCGGCGCCGACGACGCCGAGCGCGCGCTCGGCCTCGTGCGGCCCGTGGCGTTCGGCCAGCGCTTCGCGCCGGCGCGCGGCGTCGACGCCGCGTTCCGCTCGGCCGGGCACATCCTGGGGGCGTCGATCGTCGAGGTCGCCGCGGCCGGGTGCCGGCTCGTCTACTCGGGCGACCTCGGCCGCTACGGCGCGCCGGTCATGCGCGACCCGGAGCCCGTCGAGGGCGCCGGCACGCTGCTGGTCGAGTCCACGTACGGCGACCGCCTGCACCCGGCCGACGACGGCACGCCCGTGATCGAGCGGGCCGTCGCCCGCGCCGCCGCGCGGCGGGGGTTCCTGCTGATCCCCGCCTTCGCCGTGGGACGCACGCAGGAGATCCTCTACCTCCTGCGCTCGCTGGAGGAAGCCGGGCGGATCCCGCGCGTGGCCGTGTACCTCGACAGCCCGATGGGGATCGAGGCGACGGTCGCCTACGCCCGCCATCCGGAGGAGCACGACACGGCGGCCCGGGAGGTGGCGGCCGGGGGCGGCCGGCCGTTCGTGCCGGCGCGCTTCCACCTGTCGCGGACGACCGAGGACTCCAAGCGGCTCAACGACCTCGAGGGGCCCGCGATCGTCGTCGCCGGCAGCGGCATGGCGACCGGCGGGCGCATCCTCCACCACTTCCGCCGCCGCCTGCCCGACGAGCGCACCACCGTCCTGTTCGTCGGCTACCAGGCGGCGGGGACGCGCGGGCGGCTCCTCCGCGAGGGCGCCGACCGCGTGCGGATCTTCGGCGAGGACATCCCGGTGCGCGCGGCGATCCTGACGACCGACGCCCTCTCGGCTCACGCCGACCGGGACGAGATCCTGCGCTGGCTCCGCGGCTTCCGCCGCCCGCCCGCGACCACCTACGTGGTCCACGGCGAGCCCGAGGCCGCGCGGGCCCTGCGCGACACGGTGGAGCGCGAGCTCGGCTGGCGCTGCCACGTCGCCGAGGACGGCGCGCGCGTCGCCCTCTAGGCCGCTAGGCGGCGGGCGCGAGCGCCACATGTTGGGCGCTTGACTTGCCGCGACCCCAACAGATATGGTCAGACGTATGACGGCGATCGCCCTGGGCGCCGACCACGCCGGCTACCCCCTCAAGGAGGACCTCAAGGTCTGGCTCCACACCCGCGGCTACGAGACCGTCGACCTGGGGACGCGGTCGTCCGAGTCGGTGGACTACCCCGACTTCGCCGCGGCCGTCGCGCTGGCGATCATCTCGGGCAAGGCCGCGCGCGGCGTGCTCGTGTGCGGCACCGGGATCGGCATGGCGATGGCCGCGAACAAGGTGCCGGGCGTCCGCGCCGCGGCGTGCACCGACTCCTACACGGCGCGCATGAGCCGCGAGCACAACGACGCCAACGTGCTGGCGCTCGGCGCGCGCATCACCGCGCGCGACGCGGCGATCGAGATCCTCGACACGTGGCTCTCGGTGCCGTTCGCCGGGGGGCGCCACGTCCGGCGCGTCGAGAAGCTCGCCGACCTCGAGCGCGTCCGGAGCTCGGCGGCGGAGAGGGCCGATGCCAAGGCTCGCTGAGGTCGATCCCGACGTCGCCAGGGTCCTCCGCGAGGAGGCGCGACGGCAGCACCGCAACCTCGAGCTGATCGCGTCGGAGAACTTCGTCTCGGAGGCGGTGCTCGAGGCGGTCGGCTCGGTGCTGACCAACAAGTACGCCGAGGGCTACCCGGGGCGGCGCTACTACGGCGGGTGCGAGGTCGTGGACGTCGTCGAGGAGCTGGCGATCGCGCGCGCCAGGGAGCTGTTCGGCGCCGAGCACGTCAACGTGCAGCCGCACTCGGGCGCGCAGGCCAACATGGCCGTCTACTTCAGCGTGCTCAAGCCGGGCGACGTGGTGCTCGGCCCGAACCTCTCGCACGGCGGTCACCTGACGGCGGGCAGCCCCGTGAACTACTCGGGCAAGCTCTACTCGATCGTGGCCTACGGCGTCCGCCGCGACACCGAGCGGATCGACCTCGACGAGGTGCGCGACCTCGCCCGGAAGCACCGGCCGCGGCTCATCGTCGCCGGCGGCTCGGCGTTCCCGCGCGCGATCGACTTCGCCCCGTTCGGCGAGATCGCGCGCGAGGTCGGCGCCGTGCTGATGGCCGACATCGCGCACCCCGCGGGCCTCGTCGCCGCGGGTCTGCACCCCTCGCCGGTCGGCATCGCCGACTTCGTCACGACCACGACCCACAAGACGCTGCGCGGGCCGCGCGGCGGCATGATCATGTGCGGCGCCGCCCACGCCCAGGCCCTGGACCGGACGGTCATGCCCGGCGTGCAGGGCGGGCCGCTCATGCACGTGATCGCGGGCAAGGCGGTCGCGTTCCGCGAAGCCCTCACGCCCCAGTGGCGCACCTACCAGGCGCAGATCGTGAAGAACGCCAAGGCCTTCGCGGAGGCGCTGCTCGCCCGCGGCTTCCGGCTCGTCTCGGGGGGCACCGACACGCACCTGATCCTCGTGGACCTCACGAGCCGCGGGCACACGGGCAAGGCCGCCCAGGAGGCGCTCGACCGGGCGTGGATCACCGTCAACAAGAACACGATCCCGTTCGAGACGAAGAGCCCCATGGTGACCAGCGGCATCCGCCTCGGCACGCCGGCCGTCACCACGCGCGGCATGCGCGAGCCCGAGATGGCGGAGATCGCCGGCCTGATCGACCGCGTGCTGTCCGACCTCGGCTCGGCCTCGACGGAGGCGAAGGTGCGCGACGAGGTGCAGGCGCTCACGAACCGGTTCCCGCTGTACCCAGAGCGTACCGGGTGACGGGAGGGATGGCCCGATGAAATGCCCGTTTTGCGGCCACACGGAGGACCGGGTCGTGGACTCGCGCGTCGGGCGGGAGGGGGAATTCATCCGCCGCCGGCGCGAGTGCCTCAAGTGCCACCGGCGCTACACGACGTACGAGTACATCGAGGACGTCCTGCCGCACGTGGTCAAGCGCGACGGGCGGCGCGAGCCATTCGACCGGCAGAAGCTGCGGGGCTCGATCCTCAAGGCGTGCGAGAAGCGCTCGGTCGGCGTCCAGGCGGTGGACGACGTGGTCGCCGACATCGAGGCGCGCCTGCACGACCGCGCCGAGAAGGAGATCTCGAGCCTCGAGCTGGGCGAGCTCGTGATGGAGCACCTGCAGAAGCTCGACCAGGTCGCCTACGTCCGCTTCGCCTCGGTGTACCGCCAGTTCAAGGACATCGGCCAGTTCCTCGACGAGGTCAAGGGGCTCCTCAAGGAGGACAAGGGCAAGCCCGCGGCGCCCAAGCCCGGGCGCGCGCTCGCCAAGACGAAGTAGGCGGGGGCGTCTCCAGATGATTCGGCCCTGCCGCAACGGGAAGCCGACAGGGCCGAGCGCCTCAGGGGCGCTTACTTCTTCTTCTTCTTCTTGGTCGCCTTCTTCTTCGCCACGCACTCACCTCCCTCCCGCGTCGGCGCCGGGCTCCTCCGCTGCTGCCGCCAATGCTAGTGACCGGCCCGCGGTCTTGTCAAGGCAAAAATCCACTATATGGGGGGTCGGGCCGTCCCGGGTCCCCACGGGTGGGGTCGGCCGCCCCGGCCCCCGTCGTTGACATCGCCCCGGGCCGGATGTAGCGTGGGCGGCGTTATCCGGGCCCGGCCCCGGCGCGCACCGCCACCGTATCCGACGCTGAGGAGAGCTCACCGATGAGGCGCACGCTCAAGAAGCTCGTCTTCGTCGAGCCGAAGTCGACGCACCTGCACATCTACAGCCGCGTCTGCATCCCGCGGCTCGGCTCGGTGCTCCTCGGCACGATCATGCGCGCCAAGGGCTACGACGTCCGCGTCTACATCGAGGACATCAAGGACGTGGACCCGCAGGAGGTCCGCTCCGCGGACCTCGTGGCGATCTCCGCGATCACCTCGACGGCGCCCCAGTCCTACCGGCTCGCCGACCGCGTGCGCGAGGCGGGGGGGATCGCGGTCATCGGCGGCACGCACACGAGCTTCCTCCCCGAGGAGGGGCTCGAGCACGCGGACTTCGTGGTGCGGGGCGAGGGCGAGTTCGCCTTCCAGGAGCTGGTGGACGCCATCCAGGCGGGCGAGGGCTTCGAGAAGATCCAGAACCTGTCCTACCGCGTGGACGGCCGGGCCGTCCACAACCCGGAGCGCCCGAAGATCCCGAATCTCGACGTGAACCCGATCGCGGACTACCGGCTCATCGATGGCTGGAAGCCGGGTGGGGTGGTCTCGATCGCGACCTCGCGCGGCTGCCCGTTCTCGTGCACGTTCTGCTCGGTGCCCGGGATGTACGGCCACGCGTTCCGCACGCACTCGGTGGCGCGGGTGCTCGAGGAGCTGGAGCTCCACAAGGGCAACATGTACACGTTCTTCGCCGACGACATCTTCACGGCGAACAAGAAGCGCGTGAAGGAGCTGCTGCACGGGATGATCGCGCGCGGTCTCACGCCGCAGTGGGGCGCCCAGGTGCGCACGGAGACCGTGGACGACCCGGAGCTGCTCCAGCTGATGCGCGACGCGAACTGCTTCAACGTCTACGTCGGGTTCGAGTCGATCAACCCGCGCACGCTCAAGCTATTCAACAAGAAGCAGGACCTCGCGAAGATCGAGCGCTCGATCGAGCGGTTCCACGCGCACAACATCCGGATCCACGGGATGTTCGTCGTGGGCTCGGACGAGGACGACCTGGAGACGCTCGACGCCACCGCCGAGTTCGCGCTCAAGCACGACATCGACTCGGTCCAGTTCATGATCCTGACCCCGATCCCGGGCTCGCCCGACTACGAGACGCTCTACGCCCACGGCGAGAAGTACGTGATCTCCAGGAACTGGCAGTTCTACGACGGCCACCACGTCGTGCACCAGCCGCGCCGCCTCTCGCCCTACGAGCTGCAGGTGGGCGCGATCGCCGCGATGGAGAAGTTCTACTCCTGGCGGGGCATCGGCAAGAAGCTCTGGAAGCGGGACCTCTACTACGCGACGATCCGCTACTGGGGCAAGAAGATGCTCCGCGAGTGGTGGAAGGACGAGGAGAACCGCGCGCACGTCGAGTGGCTGCGCGCGCAGCTCTACGCCGACGCGCGGCAGCTCGGGCACGGCGCCGTGCGCACCGTGGGGCTCCCGGCCCTGCTGCTGCAGGACGCGGTGGGCCGGCTGCTCCAGCGCTTCCTCGGCGAGCTCGGCGTCAAGGTCGTCCCGCTCGCGGAGGCGGCGGCCGGGGCGGCCGCCGAGAGCGCGGCGCGGGCGCGCGAGACGCTCGACTGCCTCATCACGCCCATCGTCAAGCGCGCCGAGCAGGAGCGCCAGGAGTTCCACACGCGGCTGGCGGCGGTGACCGAGGCGCTCCACGCGCAGTGGGAGCGGCTGCCCAGCGTGAGCTTCCCGATGGTGGACGGGCAGGGGCCGGTCTTCGAGCCGTTCGCGAAGATCGGGCTGCTCGTCACGCAGAACCTCGACCGCATCCGCGACGCCTACCGGAACGCCGGCGTCGCCGAGGGCCTCTGGGAGGCCGCCTAGCCTGCGGGAGGCTACTGGGGCGCCTTCGGCTCCTGGACGGAGGACGGCTTGCGGGCGTGGCGCCGCCGCACGAACTCCTCGTTCAGCGGCACGCCCTTCTTGCAGTAGGGGCACTCGTCGGGCTCGTACGTCGGGAAGTCGCGGCTCACGAGGCTGAACACCGGCTTGCCGTCCACTTCCACCGACGTGCGGCGCCAGAGGCAGCCGATCCCCACCACCTGCCCCCCGAGCTGCTCGACCAGGTCGACGAGCAGGTTCAGCGTGGAGCCGGTGCTGACCAGGTCCTCGACCAGCAGGACCTTCGACCCCAGGCGGATGAGCCGCTGGAACTCGACCGGCAGCGAGACCCGCCGCTTGCCCCCCGACAGGCCCTTGATGCCGTAGACCACGACCGGGCGGGAGGGGTGGGCGCGCGCCACGCAGTGGGACAGGATGAGCGCGCCGGGCCCCGTCGAGAGCACCATGTCCACCGGCCACTGCGCGAAGTGCTTCGCGATCACCGCGCCGAGCCCCTCGGTGAACGAGGGCTCCGTGGTGACGAGCGTCTTCTCGATGTACTCGCTGGTGTGCTGGCCCGACGGCAGCAGGATGTGGTCGTGGGCGTGGTAGGCGCCGGTCCGCTTGAGGATCTCGAGGTGGATCTTCTCGCGGACCTCGGTCTCGACAGCGGTGGGATCCTTCCTGCCTGCTGCGGTCATCCGACTCCTCCTGCGGGCATTATCGCATTTTCTTGCTAGACTTCGCGCATGCGGGTGCTCGCCGTGGAGACCTCGACGCTGGCGGGCGGCGCGGCCCTGCTCGACGGCGAGCGCGTCGTCGGCCAGTACCTGCTCGACGTGCGCGTCACCCACTCGGAGCGGCTGCTGGTCGCCGTGGATCGCCTGCTCGAGGACGCCGGCTGGCGGCCCGCGCACCTGGAGGGCCTGGCCGCGAGCGTGGGCCCGGGCTCGTTCACGGGGCTCCGCATCGGGCTCGGCACCGTCAAGGGGCTCGCGCTGGCCCTCGCGATCCCCGTCGCCGCCGTGCCCACGCTCGACGCCATGGCGGCGGCGCTGCCGTGGGCGACGCTGCCCGTGTGCCCCGTCCTGGATGCGCGCAAGGGCGAGGTGTACGCGGCGCTCTACCGCTGGGACGGCGCCGGCATGCGGCGCGAGGGGGACTACCTCGCCCTCGCCCCGGACGCCCTGGCGGCGCGCCTGACCGAGCCGACGGTGGTGCTCGGGGAGGGCGCCGGCCTCGTCCGCTCGCCGCACGCGCGCCCCGCGCCGCCGCCCTGCCGGTCGCCGTCGCCCGCCTGGGTCGGCTGGCTCGGCCTCGCGCGCCTGCGCGCGGGCCAGACCGTGGCGCCGGCCGACCTCGTCCCGATCTACCTGCGCCCCTCGGAGGCGGAGCTCAGACGGCGTGGCCACGCTGTCCGTTGACCGGATGCGCCCCGAGGACCTCGACGTGGTCCTCGCGATCGAGCGCGCCTCGTTCTCGATGCCCTGGTCGCGGGGCGCGTTCCTCTACGAGATGCAGCAGAACCGGGTGGCCCGCTGCGTGGTCACGCGCGAGGACGGGCGCGTCGTCGGCTACCTCTGCCTCTGGGAGATCGCCGACGAGGTGCACATCACCAACATCGCCGTCCATCCCGACGCCCGGCGCCGCGGCATCGCCCGCCGGCTGCTCGCGGGCGCCCTGGAGGACGTCCGCCGCCGGCGGCTGCGGCTCGTGGTGCTCGAGGTGCGCCCGAGCAACACCGAGGCGATCGGGCTCTACGCCTCCTTCGGCTTCCGGGTCGTCGGACGCCGCCGGGGGTACTATTACGACACGGGCGAGGACGCGCTCGTGATGGAGCTGGCCCTCCACGTCCCGCAGCCGGGAACCCGCGCGTAGCCTCCCGAGTTAGCTCAGCGAATCGGTGTCTCGCCAGGCGCCGACCGGCGCCAGACAGTCAAAGAGGAGGCTGAAATGCATCGTCCTATCTTCGTGGCGTTCATGCTGTTTCTTGCGGCTCTGCCCGCGACGGCGAGCGCCGACACGCTCCAGTTCAAGCTCCTGCAGAACCAGTCACGCGCTACTTTCAAGACCGACGCGCCCCTCGAGACGATCGTCGGCACGACCGCGGCCGCCGGCATCTCGGGCAGCCTGAGCGTGGACCCGGCCAGGCCGCAGGGCGCGCGGGGGAAGATCAGCGTGGACATGGCGCTGGTGCGCAGCGGCGTCGACAAGCGCGATGCCGACATGCTGACCAAGGGCTACCTCGACGCGCAGGCCGACGAGGCCAACAAGCTGGTGACGTTCGAGATCAAGTCCGTCGAGATCGCCGGGCCGCTCGAGCCGGGGCGCGAGACGCCGGCGAAGGTCCACGGCACCCTCACGGTGAAGCAGAGGCCGGTCGACGTCGTCGCGGACGCGCGCGTGACCTACGTCAAGCTCACGCCCGAGCAGGTCGAGGGCCAGAAGCGCTTCGGCTTCACCGCGGACAATGTGAAGGTGCGGGCGAAGTTCGGTACGCTCTTCACGAATCACGGCATGCAGGTGCCGCAGCTCCTGTTCCTGAAAGTGTCGAACGACATCCAGCTGGAGACCGACCTCACGTTCGTCCGGCAGTAGCGCATCCGCTTCACTCCGCCGACGCGGGGAGGGCGGTCCGCACGCCCTCCCCGCGTTTCTGCTAGAATCGCGTTCCCGTGACACGCGACCCCGCGAGGCTGATCGAGCGCATGCTGACGGGGGACCGTCTGGCGCTCGCGCGCCTGATCACCCAGGTCGAGAACCGCAGCGACGCGGTGCCCGCGATCATGAAGGCGGTGCACGGCCGCGCGCAGGGCGGCTACGTCGTGGGCGTGACGGGGCCGCCGGGCGCGGGCAAGTCCACGGTCGTGGACCGGCTGACGGCGCGCCTGCGCGCCGAGGGCGCCACGGTGGGCGTGGTCGCGGTGGACCCGTCGAGCCCGTTCACGGGGGGCGCCGTGCTCGGCGACCGCATCCGCATGCAGTCCCACGCGCTCGACCCCGGCGTGTTCATCCGGAGCATGGCCACGCGCGGCTCGCTCGGGGGGCTCGCGCGCGCCACCGGCGACGTGCTCAAGCTCCTGGCCGCGTTCGGCCTGCAGTGGATCCTGATCGAGACCGTCGGCGTCGGCCAGACCGAGCTCGACATCATGAAGCTCGCCGACACCACGGTGGTCGTCCTCGTGCCCGAGTCGGGCGACGCCATCCAGACGATGAAGGCCGGGCTGATGGAGGCGGCCGACGTCTTCCTCGTCAACAAGGCCGACCGCCCGGGCGCCCCGGCCCTCATGGCCGAGCTGAAGTTCGCCGCGCACCTGCACGCTGCGAGCGCGACCTCGCCCAAGGACATCGCCTGGGAGATCCCGGTGCTCTCGGCGGAGGCGCAGAACGACGTCGGCGTGGACGCGCTGCTCGTCGAGCTGCGCCGCCACCGCGCGGCCCTCGAGGCGACGGGCGCCTTCGCCGCGCGGCGGCGCGCGCGCCGCCTGGCCGAGTTCAAGAGCCTGCTCGTCGAGGAGTTCCGCATGGAGGTCGAGCGGGCGGCCCGGGCGGGCGAGCTGGGGGGCGCCTTCGCGCGGGTCGTGGACGGCACGCTCGACCCGTACACCGCCGCGCACGCGCTCCTGCCTGTGCTAAGGTTGAGGCCCGAATGAGTCCCGGCATCCCGTTCCGCGACACGTTCTGGAACGTGCCCGGCTGGGCGCAGGTCGCACTCTACGTGGGCGGGCTCGTCGCGCTCGCGATCTTCGCGTGGGGGCTCGCCGAGCGCGTGCGCCTCTGGCGCCGCGGCCAGCCCGAGCAGCGCTTCGACCGGATCCCCGCGCGGCTCGGCCTCGTCCTCACGCACGCGCTCGGGCAGGTCCGCGTGCTCTCGCAGGCCTACCCCGGCGTGATGCACGCGATCATGTTCTGGGGCTTCCTCGCCCTGCTCATGGGCACCGTGCTCGCCACGATCGACTGGGACGTCACGCTGCCGCTGTTCGGGTACAAGCTCCTCGCGGGCCACTTCTACCTCGCCTACGAGACCGTCCTCGACCTCTTCGGCCTCTTCTTCGTGCTCGGCCTCGGCATGGCCGTGTGGCGCCGGTTCGTGCTCCGGCCGCACCGCGTGGACCCGACGGCGCGCTTCGCGTGGGTGCTGGCGCTGCTGCTCGTGATCAACGTGAGCGGGTTCGTGATGGAGGCCGCGCGCCTGGCCGTCGTGCAGCCCGACTGGGCGCCGTGGTCGCCGGTGGGCTGGCTGCTCGCGCGGGGCATGCGCGGGCTCGGGATGGGCGAGGGCGGGCTGCGCGCGACGCACTTCGGCGTGTGGCTCTTCCACGCGGTGCTCTCGCTCGGCTTCGTCGCGCTGGTGCCGTACTCCTACTTCATGCACCTCGTCACCACGCCGCTCAACGTCTTCTTCGCGAAGCTCGGGCCGCGCGGCGCGCTCCGGCCCATCGAGAACATCGAGGAGGCCGAGAGCCTCGGCGTCTCGACGTTCGAGGAGTTCTCCTGGAAGCGCCGGCTCGACTTCGACGCGTGCGTGGAGTGCGGGCGCTGCCAGGCGGCGTGCCCGGCGTACCTGGCCGGGACGGCGCTCTCGCCCAAGTCGATCATCGTGAAGCTCAAGCGCCACATGCACGGCGAGCTGCCGGGGCCGATCCACGGCCAGTTGATCAAGCCGGACGAGCTCTGGGCCTGCACCACCTGCATGGCGTGCGTGCAGGAGTGCCCCGCCTTCATCGACATCGTGGACACGATCGTCGACCTCCGGCGCTACCTCGCGCTCTCCGAGGGGGCGCTCCCGTCCACCGCGCCCATGGCCTTGCAGAACATCCAGCGCGCGGGCAACCCGTGGGGGCTCCCCGCCGCCGAGCGGCTCGCGTGGGCCGCGGGGCTCGCCGTGCCCGTGCTCGAGCCCGGCCGCGAGGTGGAGTACCTCTACTGGGTGGGCTGCTCGGCCTCGTACGACAAGCGCAACCAGGCGATCGCGCGCGCCGTCGTGCGCGTGCTCACGGCGGCCGGCGTCTCGTTCGCGGTGCTGCAGGAGGAGCGCTGCCACGCCGAGGTCGCGCGGCGGCTCGGCGAGGAGTACCTCTATCAGACGGTCGCGCGGGAGAACATCGAGGCGCTCAAGCGGTACCGGTTCCAGAAGGTCGTCACCCACTGCCCGCACTGCTTCAACACGCTCAAGAACGAGTTCCCGCAGTTCGGCGGCGCGTGGGAGGTGCTCCACCACGCGCAGCTCATCGAGCAGCTCCTCGCCGCGGGCCGGCTCACGCCGAAGAAGGCGCTGCCGGCGACGGTCGCCTTCCACGACTCCTGCTACCTCGGCCGCTACAACGGCATCACGGAGGCGCCCCGCAACGTGGCGCGCGCCGTGCCGGGGCTCCGCCTGGTCGAGCTGCCGCGCAACCGCGACCGGGGGCTCTGCTGCGGCGGCGGCGGCGGGCACATGTGGATGGAAGTCAAGTCGGAGAAGAAGGTGAACCTCCTCCGGGTCGAGGAGGCGCTCGCGGCCAGGGTGGACGTAGTCGCCACCGGGTGCCCCTTCTGCCTGGCGATGGTGGACCTCGGCCGGAAGGTCAAGGAGGCCGAGGAGACCCTGCACGTCAAGGACGTGGCCGAGCTGGTCGCCGACAGCCTGGAATGAGGGAGCTCCTGCGCGCGCTGCCCGCCCTGGCGCGCACGGTCGCCGGGCTCGCGACCGATCCGGCGCTGCCCCGGACGGCCAAGGTCGCGCTGGCCGCGGCGGTCGTGTACCTGGCGAGCCCCGTGGACCTCGTGCCCGACTTCATCCCGGTGCTCGGCTACCTGGACGACGTGCTCCTCGCGGCCGTCCTCGTGGACGGCCTCCTCAACTGGGTGGACCGCCCGCTCGTGCTCCGCTACTGGCCGGGCACGGCCGAGTCGCTCGAGCGCCTGGCCCGCGCGGCGCGGGTGCTGGCCGTCTGGGTGCCGCGCCGGCTCAAGGCGCGGCTCTTCGCGGGGACGCGATGAGGCTCCGCCCCGACCCGCTCGCGAGCCGCTGACGATGCGGCCCGAGTACACCGAGCTGCTGCGCCGGCGCCTCGAGCTCCCGCTGGCCGAGGGCCCGGACAAGACCGCGACGCTCGAGGCCGCGGTCCGCCGGCTCGTCGAGCCCGGCCAGACGCTCTGGGTCGGCGCCGCCCACGGCCGCCCGAGCGCGCTCGTGCGGGAGCTGACGCGCCAGTGGTGGGGCCGGCAGCCCGGCTTCACGCTGGCGCTGACCGGCTTCGGCTCGCCGCTGACCGCGCTGGTCCTGGGCGGGCTCGTGCGCCGGCTGATCACGACGTTCGTCGGCGAGGGCTACCCGTTCCCGGTGCCGCAGGCGCTCGTCGGCCCGGCGATCCTCTCGGGCGCCGTGAGCGTGCAGAACTGGTCCATGCTCACGCTGCCGCTGCGGGCGCTGGCGGGCGCGATGGGCGTGCCCTTCATGCCCACGCGCTCGCTCCTCGGCTCGTCCATGGAGGAGGACAACGCCCGCGACGGCGACTTCGTGGCCGTGGACGACCCGCTCGGCAGCGGCGAGCGCGTCGGCCTCGTGCGCGCGCTCGTGCCCGACGTGGCGCTCTTCCACGCCTGGGCCGCCGACCGCGCCGGCAACGTGCTCACGGCGGCGCCGCTCAACGAGAACTTCTACGCGGCGATGGCGGCGCGCCGGGGGGCGATCGTCTCGGTCGAGAAGCTCGTGTCGACCGCGTTCATCCGCCGGCACGCGGGCCTGGTGCGCCTGCCCGGCCAGTACGTCGCCGCCGTCGTCGAGGCGCCGTTCGGGAGCCACCCCGGCGGGATGTACGGGATGGACGTCCCGGAGCTCGAGGGCTACGCCGAGGACCTGGAGTTCATCGTGGAGCTGCGGCGCGCGTTCCGCCGGGCGGAGACCGCCGAGGCGTGGGTGCGGGAGTGGATGCTCGAGGTGCCCGACCAGGCGGCGTACACCGCGAAGCTCGGCTACCAGCGGCTCATGGAGATCAAGGGGCGGGCGGCGACGGACGCGTGGGTCGCCGAGCTCGAGATGCTCCGGGACAACCTCGGCCCCGACGACCGCGTGACGCCCGGCGAGCGGATGGTCGTGACGGCCGCGCGCCTGCTCGGCGCCAAGGTCCGGGCGCAGGGCTACCGCACGTTCCTGGCGGGCGTCGGCAACTCGAACCTCGCCGCCTGGCTCGCCGCGTACACGCTCAAGGCCGACGGCGTGGACGTCGAGCTGATGGCGGAGACGGGCATGGTCGGCTACCTGCCGCGCCCCGCCGAGCCCTTCGTGTTCTCGTTCCGCAACTTCCCGTCGTCGAAGATGCTGACCGACATCGTCCACGTGATGGGCATCTTCATGGGCGGCCGCCAGAACCGCTGCCTCGGCTCGCTGGCCGCCGGCCAGGTGGACAAGCAGGGCAACATCAACTCGACGCTGATCCCGGGCGTCCTGTACATCACGGGCTCGGGCGGCGCCAACGACATCGCCTCGGCCGCGCGCGAGGTGGTCGTCTCGCTCGCGCAGAGCCGCACCCGCTTCGTGGACAAGGTCCCGTACGTGACCGCGCCCGGCCGGCGCGTGAGCACGGTCGTGTCGGACCTCGGCGTCTTCGAGAAGCCCGACGAGCACGGCGAGCTGGTCCTCACCGGCGTGCCCGACGGGCGGCCGGAGGCCGAGGCCGTCGCCGCGGCGCGCGCGGCGTGCGGCTGGGAGCTCCGCGTCGCGCCGGCGCTCCACCGCCACGCCGCGCCGACACCCGACGAGCTGCGCCTGACCCGCGTGTTCGACCCGCGCCGCTACTTCATCGGAGGCCTCGATGGCTGACGCAAAGCTCGGACTCCTGAGCGTGGGTGCCTGCGTGCCGCGCTACCGCCTCACGGGCAAGCTCCTGGCCCAGGTGTGGGGGAGCGGCGGCGGCGAGCGCGCCGTCGCCAACTACGACGAGGACGCCCTGACCATGGCGTGCGAGGCCGCGCTCGACGCGGTGGCCGGCCGGGACACCGGCCGCATCGGCGCCTGCTTCTTCGCCTCGACCTCGGCGCCCTACGTGGAGAAGTCGAACGCGACGCTCGTCGCGACCGTCGCGGACCTCGGGGCCGAGCTCGTGACCGCGGACGTCGGCGGCTCGCTCCGCAGCGGCACGACCGCGCTGCGGCTCGCGCTCGACGCGGTGCGGGCGGGCACCGCGGCCGAGGCGCTCGCGGTCGCGTCCGACATGCGGCCGGTCGCCCCGGGCAGCGAGCTCGAGGGGCTGCTCGGCGACGGCGCGGGCGCGGCGCTCGTCGGCGCCGGGGGCGTGATCGCGACGTTCGAGGGCGCCCACAGCGTGAGCCACGAGTTCACCGACGTCTGGCGCAACCAGGGCGACCGCTACGTCCGGTCGCTGCCCGACCTGACGTTCGTCCGGGCGTACGGCCTGGACCGGCACATCGCCGAGGCCGTGGACGGCCTGCTCCGGAAGACCGGGCGCACGCGGGAGGACGTCGCGCGCCTGGTCCTCTACGCCCCCGACGCGCGCCTGCACGCGGCCCTCGCGCGCCAGCTCCGGCTCCCGGAGGCCGCGGTGCCGAAGGAGCCGCCGATCGCGCGGGCGGGCAACACCGGCACCGCCTCCTGCCTGCTCGGCCTCGCGGCGGCGCTCGAGGAGGCGCGCCCGCACGAGCAGATCCTCGTCGTCTCCTACGGCAACGGCGCCGAGGCGCTCCTGTTCGAGGCGACGGACGCGCTCGCCGCCTGGCGGCCGGCGCGCCCGGTCGCCGCGCAGCTCGCGCGGGGCGTGCCGCTCACGCACTACGGCAAGCTCCTGCAGTTCCGCCGCCACGTGGAGACCGAGGTGATCCGCGCCTTCTCGAGCGTGCCCACGATGGTCCGCGAGGAGCGCCAGAACTTCCGGCTCTACGGCCAGAAGTGCCAGGACTGCGGCGCGGTGAGCTACCCGCGGCGCCACCTCTGCTGGCAGTGCTCCTCGGCGCGGCTCGGCGAGCACCGGATCTCGCGCCGCGGGCGGGTCTTCACGTTCACGAAGGACCACCTCGTGCCGAACCCGGACCCGCCGACCGTCATGGTCGCGGCCGACCTGGAGGGCGGCGGGCGCTTCTACGCCCAGCTCACCGACTGCGACCCGGCGAGCGTGGCGTTCGAGCTGCCGGTCGAGCTCTGCTTCCGGCGCCTGCACGAGGGCGAGGAGTACGTGAACTACTTCTGGAAGTTCCGCCCGGCCGTGTGAGCTCCCGCCCCGCGCATCGACGACGCGATCTGCTGATCCTGATCAGGCGTGGCCAGATCCTTGTCTGGCCGCGCCACTATCCGGAAACACGCAGCACCGGAAGGTGCATATTTCGAGCGTGCTTCCGGATTCTCCCGGCCGGTACGAGGCTTGCTCGGGCATGTCGGCGGGGAGCGAATGAGCCACGGGGATCGGCGTGCCGCCGGGCCGTCACGATGATGAAGATCGTCTGCTCGTGGTGCCGGCAAGAGGGCCTGCCGGGGCTGGTCGGCGAGAAGCCGCCCCTGGACGACCCGGAGGAAACGCACGGGATCTGCCGGCGACATGCGCGAGCGCTGCTCGAGGCCCTTCCCTCGGCGTCGTTTCCTCGGGTCGACCTGCTCGTCCTCGTCCACCCGCGGGAGCCGAGGCTCTTCGACTACCTCGAGCGCCGGCTGGCGGGCGTGCGTGGCGTCAAGGTACTCCTCGATCGGCGGCGTGGCGAACGCCGCCGGCGGCAGGAGCCCGTGGAGTCGGAGCGGCGGCGGTCTCGTGCCGACAGACGGGTCCGGGACGAGGTGCCCGTGCCGCCCGGCTACCTGCTCGTCTGGTTTGGACGGGGGCGGCCGGCGTAGATCACACGCGGGATTTCTGCTCGTTGACGCCGGGCCCCGTCGGGAGGTAGCGTGGGCGCGATGCCGGACGCTCCGTCGCGGCTGATCCTCGTCGTGGACGACGACGCCCGCTTCGCGGACGTCCTCCACGACGTCCTGAGCGAGGACGGCTACGAGGTCGCGATCGCGGCGAACGGCGCCGACGCGCTGGCGGCGCTCGCCGCGCGGCCGGCCGACCTGATCCTCGTGGACGTCCGGATGCCGAAGCTCGACGGCCCCGGCCTCTACCGGGAGCTCGCGGGCCGCGACCCGGACCTCGCGGGCCGGGTGATGTTCATGACGGGCGCCGCGGTGGACGCGGCGACGGCGGAGGTCCTCGCCGCGGTCCGCACGCCCACGCTGCGCAAGCCGTTCGAGCTCAAGGACATCCGGGCCGCCGTCCAGCGCTTCTTCCTCGCCTCCGGGAGCTTCCACGGCGCCCGCTTCCCCCGGCCGGGCGCGCCGAGCTGACCCTCCGCGAGCGGCTGCGCGCGCTCTTCCCCGGCGCCTCCGGCCGGAGCCTCAAGCACTGGCTCGAGGCCTCGCGCGTCCGCGTCAACGGCGTGGTCGTGCGCCGCGGCGACGCGCCCGTGGGAGAGCGGGACCGGGTCGAGCTCGGGCCACCGCCGCCGCCCGCGTTCCCCGCGCCGCTCCGGCTGGTGCACGAGGACGAGCACGTCATCGTCGTGGACAAGCCCACGGGGCTGCTGACGATCGCGAGCGCGTCCGAGCGCGAGCGCACCGCGTACCGGCTGCTCCGCGACTGGGTCGCGGCGCAGCGGCGCGGGCGGGTCTTCGTCGTCCACCGGCTCGACCGCGAGACGAGCGGGCTGCTCGTCTTCGCGCGGACGCCCGCGGTGCAGCGGGCGCTCCAGGCCCAGTTCGCGGCGCGGACGCCCGAGCGCGTCTACGTGGCGCGCGTCGAGGGCGTGCTCCGCGAGGACGAGGGCACGCTCGAGGGCCGGCTCGCCGAGGACCGGGCGCTGCGCGTGCGCCCCGCGCGCGGCCGGGCGGGCCGCGAGGCGATCACGCGCTGGCGCGTGCTGGCGCGCGACCGGGAGGGGACGCTCGTCGAGCTGCGGCTCGTGACGGGGCGGCGCGGCCAGCTCCGCGCCCAGCTCGCGGCGCTCGGCCACCCGATCGTCGGCGACCGGGCGTACGGCAGCCGCCGGGACCCGCTCGGGCGCGTGTGCCTGCACGCGACGCGGCTCGGCTTCCTGCACCCGGACGGACGGCGCGCCGTCTTCGAGAGCGCGGCGCCGGCCGCCTTCCGTCGCGCCTAGCCTGCCGTCCGCCGCGAGGCTGGGCGATCGGCACGCGCGCCCGCGGCCGCGTGCGGGCAGGGGGTCGCCGGGACCCGTTCCCTCCGCGTGAGTCGCGAGCCGCCGCGCGCCCGGATGGAGCCCAGCCGCGCCGGGGCAACGGACGCGTGCCGCGTGGTCCCGGGACTCCCTGCCCGCACGCGGTCGTGGGCGCCGGGATGATCGGGCGAGAGGTTAGCCGGGGACGAGGAGGGCGAGGCCGGTCAGCGTCACCCCGAGCAGCAGGGCCTCGATGTGGACCTCGCGGGCCTGGCGGCGGAGCTGGGCGGCGAGGACGGGATCCGCCACGGGCTCCTCGCCGCCGTCGAGATCGCGCCGACCGCGCGCGGCGAGGCGCACTCAGGTGCGGTGGCGCGCCTGCCCGAAGCCGAGCGCGCCGAGCCAGAAGGGCAGGAGGAGCGCGAGCCGCGGCGCGCGGCCCGCGTCGAGGCTCCAGAGGACGACGAGCGCCGCGACGCCGAGCAGGAGGGCGCCGGCGCCGATGAGCCGGCGCCGCACGCAGCCGCGCGGGCCGATGTTGGCGACGCGCGCGCCGGCGGCCACGCTACTCCGCCACCAGGACGAAGTCCTGCGCGAGCGCGGCCTGGCCGCGCGCCGGGTAGAGCTGCGTGACGAGGACGCGGTGGCCCCGCGCGCTGACGCGCACGTGCAGGTGCGGCGGCCGGCCGGGGTAGCGACCCGGGAAGGTCGTCTCGTAGCGATAGCGGCCCTCGGCGTCCGCCCGCTGGGTCGCGCGGTGCGCGGCGTCGTAGTCGCCGGCGGCGTCGGCCGACCACCACTCGAGCGTCGCGCCCGCGAGCGGCGCGCAGCCCGCGGCCGAGCGCACGACGCCGGTGACGGCGAGCCCGCGCCCGGTGGCCGTCCGCGCGGGGGCGCCGGGCACGTAGAAGGGGCCGAGCGCGTCGGGGGCCGTCGGCCGGCACGCGGGCTGGGCCAGGGCGGCGAGCGGGGCGGCCACGACGAGCGCCAGGAGGGCGGCCGGGACTCGGATCACGCGCCAATGCTATCATTCCGCGTCCGGGGACGCATGAACGAGCCCGCTCACCAGCCGACCAGCGACCCGCCGAGTCCGCTCGCGTGAGCACGACGCCCGGGCCCGCGCGCCCCGCGCCGGCGCCGCCGACGCGCCTCTGGACCGTCCTCGCGGCCTACGTGCTCGCGTTCGCGACGATCGTGCTGCTCTCGCTCCTCGCCGGCGCGATCCTGCGCGACCTCTACCCCGACCTGCCCGACCGCGAGGTGTTCGGCGGCCTGGCCGGGCTGCTCGCGGGCGGCGTCGCCTCCTCGGCCGGCCTCGCGCTGACCGTGGCGGTGGTCACCCGGCCGCTCACGCCGGCGGCGCTCCGCCTCCTGCCGGGCCGGGAGACCGGGCGCGCGCTCGCCGTGATGGTCGTGGGGATGCTGGCGCTCGGCCAGGCGCTCGACTCGCTCACGATGCTCATGGGCCTCGGCCAGCAGGGCACGATGGTGGCGATCCGCAAGGCGCTCGAGGGCGCGGTGGGGCCCGAGCTGTTCCTGGCGGTGCTCGTCATCGGCGTGCTGGCGGGCACCGCGGAGGAGCTGTTCTTCCGGGGCTACATGCAGACGCGCCTCGCCGAGCGCCTGCGCCCGGCCCTCGCCGTGGTGGCGACGAGCGCGGCGTTCGGGCTCCTGCACCTCGAGTGGCTCCACGCGCTCCTGGCCTTCCTGCTCGGCCTCTACCTCGGCTGGATCACCGAGCTGTCGGGGAGCGCGCTCCCGGCGATCGTCTGCCACGTGATCAACAACGCCCTCTTCACGCTGCTCACCGCGCTCTTCGGGGCGCTCGAGGGCGGCGGCGTGAACGCGGCGCTGCTCGCCGCGTGCGGCCTCGTCTTCGTCGGCTGCATCGTCTGGTTGCGCCGCCCCGTCCCGGCGCTATAGTGTTGACGGCAAGTCGTGGCGAGCGGTGAGATGGTTCGAAGGAGGGATCCATGAGCCTCGGCGGCAAGGTCGCGATCGTCGGCAGCGGCGTGATCAAGTACGGCGAGAACTTCCACCAGAGCCTCACCGACATGATCTACGAGGCGGTCACGCAGGCACTCGCCGACGCGCGGATGGAGCGCCAGCGCCTGGAGGCCGCGTGGCTCGGCTGCTACGAGCCGATGCTCTACGGCTTCGAGGGCAACTCGGGCGCGTTCGTCTCCGACCCGCTCAACCTGTTCCCGATCCCGGTCACGCGCGTGGCCGCCTACTGCGCCACGGGCATCGAGGCGGTGCGCAACGCCGCGCTCGCCGTCGCCTCGGGCGAGTACGACGTGGTGCTGGCCGTCGGCGCCGAGAAGATGCGCGAGGTGCCCTCGCGCGGCTCGCTGGTCGCCCAGGCGGTGAACCGCGGCCACCCGGTGCTCGCCAAGGGCCGGACGGCGCCCGGCATGTTCGCGCTCCTGGCCACGCGCTACTTCAAGGAGTACGGGGCCGACGAGGAGGCGCTCGGCGCCGTCGCGGTCAAGAACCACTACCACGGCTCGCTGAACCCGAAGGCGCACTTCCAGAAGGAGATCACCCCGGAGCAGCACCGGCGCGCCCCGAAGGTGGCCGAGCCGCTCGGGCTCTTCGACTGCTGCCCGACGACCGACGGCGCCGCCGCGGTCGTGCTGGCGCGCGCCGACCTGGCGCCGAAGCTCACCGACACGTACACGATCCTGCGGGGCGTCGCCTTCGCCGTGACCGCCGGCTACTGGAACACGCAGTTCGACCCCTCGTGGTCGTTCACCTCGTTCCGCTCGACCCAGGAGGCCGCCAAGGCCGCCTACCGGATGGCGGGCGTCACGAACCCGGCCAAGGAGATCAAGGTCGCCGAGTGCCACGACTGCTTCACGATCACCGAGATCGTCAACTACGAGGACCTCGGCTTCGCGCGGCCCGGCGAGGGCTGGAAGTGGGCGACCGGCGGCGTGACGAAGCTCGGCGGCGACCTGCCCGTGAACACCTCGGGCGGCCTCAAGTCGTGCGGCCACCCGATCGGCTCGTCCGGCATCCGGATGATCGCGAACATCCACGACCAGCTTCTCGGGCGCGCCGGCCGCATGCAGGTCAAGGGCGCCACGCTGGGGCTCGCGCACAACCTCGGCGGCCCCGGCGCGGTGTCCGCCGTCGCCGTCCTGTCGCAGCCGTGACGCGCGGCGGGGGCGCCGCCGGCGCCCCGCCCGTGCCCGACGCGCTCGTCCGGGCGCTGCTCGCCGCGCGCGCGCAGGGCCGCGCGCTCGCGCCGCCGAGCGCCGCGCACCCGCTCGACGCCGCCCAGGCCTACGCGGTGCAGGACCGGCTGCGCGCGGCGCTGGTGGCCGGGGGCGAGCGCGTCGTCGGCTGGAAGGCCGGCTTCACCAACAAGGCCTCGCAGGCCGCGTTCGGTTACGACGCGCCCGTGTGCGGCTTCCTCCTCGCCTCCGGGATCCTGCCGAACCGGAGCGCCGTGGAGACCGCGCGCTTCGTCGGGCTCGCCGTCGAGGCCGAGGTCTGCTTCGTCATGGCGCGCGATCTGGCGGGCCCCGGCGTCACGGCCGCCGCGGCGCGCGGGGCGGTCGCCGGCGCGCTGCCGGCCCTCGAGCTGATCGACGTCCGCTACGCGGGCAAGCCCGGCGGCACCGACCTCATCGCCGACGGCGTCGCGAGCCACGCCGTCGTGCTCGGCGCCCCGCTCACGGACGTGGCGCCGCTCGACCTCGCCCTGGAGGGCCTCGTCTGGGAGCTGAACGGCGCCGTGGCGGCGACGAACACGGCGGCCGAGGTGCTGGGCGACCCGCTGAACGCGCTGGCCTGGGTCGCCAACCACCTGGGCGCGCGGGGCCTCGGCCTCGTCGCGGGCGACCTCGTCATGTCGGGCTCGGTGTCGGTCCTGCTGCGCCCCGGGGCGGGCGACACCGTGCGCGCCCAGTTCACGCGCCTCGGCGCGGTCGCGGCGCGGTTCGTCTGATGCCGCCGGCCGGGGAGCGCCTGCACGGCCGCACCGCGGTGATCACGGGGGCGGGGGGCGGGATCGGGCGCGCCGTGGCGCGCGCGTTCGCCGCCGAGGGCGCGGCGGTCGTGCTGGGCGACGCGACCGAGGCGGTGGAGGCGGTGGCGGCGGAGCTGGCGCGGGGCGGCGCTCGCGCGGTCGCCGTGCGCGGCGACGTGACGCGGAGCGCGGACATGGAGGCGCTGGCGGCGCGGGCCGCGGCCGAGGGCGGCGCGCTCGACGCGCTCGTGACGTGCGCCGGGGTCGGCGACGCCGGGCTCCTCGTCGAGCAGGACGAGCGCGACTGGCTGCGCGTGATCGACGTCAACCTCGGCGGCACCTACCGCGCCGTCCGCGCCGTGCTGCCCCGGATGCTGGCCACGGGGCAGGGGCGCATCGTGACGATCGCCTCGATCCTCGGACGCCTCGGCGGCTTCGGCTTCGTCACGGCCTACGCCGCCTCCAAGCACGGCGTCATCGGGCTCACGCGCGCGCTGGCCGCGGAGCTGGGCGCCCAGGGCCACCCGGGCATCACCGTCAACGCGGTGTGCCCGGGCTACACGCGCGCCGGCATGGGGATCGCGCTCCAGGCGACGCCGCAGGGCCCCGTGCGCGGCGACGAGATCTTCGAGCGCTACTACCGCCGCCTGGTGCCGCAGCGGCGCATGATGGAGGCCGAGGAGATCGCCCACGCGGCGCTCTTCCTCGCGCTGCCCGAGTCGGCCGGGATCACCGGCCAGGCGCTGAACGTGGACGGCGGCTTCCTGATGTCCTGAGCGGGTGTCTGTCAAGGAGCGAGCGAGCATGAGCACGGTACTCTACGAGCAGCAGGACCGGGTCGTCACGATCACCCTCAACCGGCCCGAGGCGATGAACTCCGTGGACCCGGAGACGCAGGCGGCGCTCGTCCAGGCGTGGACCCGCTTCCGCGACGACGACGCGGCCTGGGTCGCGATCCTCACGGGCGCCGGCGAGCGCGCGTTCTCCGCGGGCGCCGACCTCAAGAAGTTCGTCCCCGCCGAGTTCGCGCCCGGCGGCGGCGCGCCCCACAACGCCCACGGGCTCGGCGGGATCACGCGCGGGCTCGAGGTCTGGAAGCCGATGATCGCCGCGGTCAACGGCTACTGCCTGGCGGGCGGGCTCGAGCAGGCGCTCGCCTGCGACCTGCGGATCGCGACGCCGAACGCCACCTTCGGCCTCACCGAGGTGCGCTGGGCGATCATCCCCGGGGCGGGCGGCACGCAGCGGCTGCCGCGGGCGCTGCCGCTCGCGAAGGCGCTCGAGATGATCCTGCTGGCGCGGACGCTCACGGCCGAGGAGGCGCTGCGCTGGGGCCTGATCAACGCCGTCGTGCCGCCGGCGGAGCTGCTGCCGACCGCGCGCGCGTGGGCGCAGGAGCTGTGCGAGAAGGGGCCGCTCGCGCTGCGCGCCGCGAAGGAGGCCGTGGTGCGCGGGCTCACGATGCCGCTCGCCGACGGGCTCCGGCTCGAGGCGATGCTGTCGGCGGGGCTCCGCGGCACCGAGGACGCGGTGGAGGGCCCGCGCGCCTTCGCCGAGAAGCGGGCGCCGCGCTTCAGGGCGCGGTGAGGGGCCGGGCATGACGCTCGACGAGCTGGTCGCGCTGACGCGGGCGCGGCTCGGCGCGCGCGCGCGGCGGGTCGTGCCGCCAGGGCCGCTCGTCCAGGCCGCGGTGCTGGTGCCGCTCGTGGACCGCGGCGAGCCGTACGTCCTGTTCGCCAAGCGCACGGAGGACGTCGGCACCCACAAGGGCCAGATCTCGTTCCCGGGCGGCACGCTCGACCCTCTGGACGCCTCGCTCCTCGACACCGCGCTGCGCGAGTCCGAGGAGGAGGTGGGGCTCCCCCGCGCGGCGGTCGAGCCGCTCGGCGCCCTCGACGACCAGGAGACCTACGCGACCCAGTTCGTGATCACGCCCTGGGTCGGCGTGGTGCGCGAGCGGGTCGTCTGGCGGCCCGACGGCGCGGAGATCGAGAAGGTGATCGAGGTGCCGTTCGGAGCGCTCGCCGAGCGCGCGAGCTTCCGCGTGGAGCACTGGGAGCGCGACGGCGTGGTCCGGCCGGTCTACTTCTTCGAGTACCAGGGCGAGACGATCTGGGGGGCGACGGCCCGCATCCTCAAGGGCTACCTCGACCTCCTCGAGGGCCCAGCATGAGCTATGACACGCTGCTGACCTCGCTCCAGGACGGCGTGGCGCGGATCACCCTGAACCGCCCCGAGGTGCGCAACGCGCTCTCGCGGACCCTGCTGGGCGAGCTGGAGGCGGCGCTCGCGGCCTCGGAGGCCGACCCGGCGGCGCGCGTGATCGTGCTCGCGGGCGCGGGCGACAAGGCCTTCTGCGCCGGCGCCGACCTCAAGGGCACGGGCGACCGCGGCTCGACGCTCGAGGCGCGCGAGGCGTTCAGCGCCCTGCCGCGGATCCTCGAGCGGATGGCGCGGATGCGCACGCCGGTGATCGCGCAGGTCCACGGCTGGGCGCTCGCCGGCGGCTGCGGCCTCGCCGTCGGCTGCGACCTGGTCGTCGCCTCCGACGACGCGCGCTTCGGCCTGCCCGAGATCAAGGTGGGCGTGCTGCCGCTGATCGTGATGGCGCCGATCCTGCGCGCCGTCGGGCGCAAGCGCGGGATGCTCATGGTCCTCTCGGGCGAGCCGGTCTCGGCGCCGGAGGCCTTCGAGATGGGGCTCGTGAGCCTGGTCGTGCCGCGCGCCGAGCTCGCCGCGCGCACGGAGGCGCTCGCCGCCGCGCTCGCCGGCCTGAGCCCGACCGCGCTCGCGCTCGCCAAGGAAGCCGCGTTCACGCTCCAGGACATGGACTACGCGGGCTCGCTGCGCTACCTGCGCGAGCTGACGACGCTCGTGTTCCTGTCCGACGACGCCAAGGAGGGGATCGCGGCGTTCTTCGAGAAGCGCCCGCCCCGCTGGACCGGCCGCTAGCGCGCACTCATAGCCTGTGAGCGAATCGCGCTGTCGAGGGGCGCCACGGCTGTGCCGGGGCGCGCCCCGAGCGCCCGGGGGGGCTTGGGGGGCGCCCGGAGCCCCCCATGGACTCAGGCGGCGGGCAGGCGGACGCGGAGCGTCGTGCCGCGCCCGGGCTTGCTCTCGGCCTCGAGCGTGCCGCCGTGCATGCGCACGATGCCGAGGCTCACGGGCAGGCCGAGGCCGGTCCCGTGCCCCTCGGGCTTGGTCGTGTAGAAGGGCTCGAAGATCCGCGCGAGGTGCGAGGCGGGGATTCCGGCGCCCGCGTCGGCGACGGCCGCGGTGGCGACGGGGCGCCCCTCGTCGTCCTGCGCGAGCTGCGTCTGGACGAGCAAGAGGCCGCCGTGCTCCTCCATCGCGTCCACGGCGTTTGCCAGCAGGTTCAGGAACACCTGGGTGAGCTGGTCGCGGTCGCCGAGGATCGTCGGGAGCGCGGGGTCGAGGATCCGCTCGACCTCGATGCCGGCGCGCGCGATCCGCGCGCCGAGCAGGTCGAGCGCGCGCTCGATCGGCTCGTGGAGCGACAGCGGCGCCCGCACGGGCTCGCGCCGCCGGGCGAAGTCGAGGAGGCCGTGGACGATCTTCCCGGCGCGGTTCGCCTCGGCGACGATGGCGCCGAGGCGCTCGTGCGCGGTCGAGCCGGCCGGCGCCTCGCGCTGGAGCAGGCCGCTCTGGCCCAGGATGACCATGAGCGGGTTGTTGACCTCGTGGGCGACCGAGGCCGCCAGCTCGCCGATCGCGGCGAGCTTGGCCGACTGCACGACCGAGTCCTGCGCGCGCCGCAGCTCGTCCATCCGCGTCTTGAGATCCTCGTAGAGCCGCGAGTTGCTGAGCGCGATCGCCGTCTCGCCCGCCAGCATCTCGAGCAGCTCGATCTCCTGGCCGTCGAAGATCTCGCCCGAGAGCTTCTCGCCCACGAGCAGGACGGCGGCGACGGCGCCCCCGAGCAGCACGGGGACCAGGAGCGCGACCCGCGCGCGCTCGAGCCGCGCGATCGCCGGCCGCAGCCGGTCCTCGGCGGGCCCGTGGAACGCGCCCTCCTCGACGACGAGCGTCCGCCCGGTGGCGCGCAGCCAGAGCCCGAGGGCGTCCTCGACGGCGGCGTCCGCGGCCGGGGCCTCGGCCGCCTCGGAGGCCGCGCGGGCGAGCGGCGCGAAGGCGCCGGCCGCGGGGTCCCAGGCGAGGAGGCTCGCGTGGAGCACCGGCACGCGCCGGACGAGGCCCTCGGTGAGCGTGCGGCCGAGCGCCCCGAGCTCGAGCAGCGAGCCCAGCTCGCGGTTGAGCGCCAGGAGCGTGTCGCGCACGCCGTGGCGGCGGCGGAACATCACGCGCTCGAGGCCGCCCTCGAGCTTGCGCAGGAACGGCAGCGCCACCGTGAACACGAGCAGCAGGATCAGCGTGTCGCGCGCGAGCGGCGCCAGCTCGGCGACGGGCGCCGGGGCGGCGGCGTGCCCCTGGAACAGCTCGTCGAGCGCCCAGCGCGCCGCGAACAGGATCGGCGCGAGCGCGGCCGAGGTCAGCAGGTAGAGGACCGTGCGCCGCGCGAGCAGGCCGACGTCCACCAGGCGGTAGCGGACGATCGCCACGCCGAGCGCGAGCGCGAAGACCGCGTTGGCCGGGATGCCGATCGGGTAGAGCCAGTCCCAGCGCGCGATGAAGCGGACGAAGTCCACGGCGCCGCCCAGCAGGCTGACGGCGACGCCCAGGATGACGAGGAGCGTGCGGTTGCGCCGGAAGCTCGAGACCTGCGCGCGGTGGGCGCGGAGGAGCCGGACCAGGCCGAGGACCAGGTAGCTCTGGAAGTAGACGAAGAACGGCGCGTAGAGCGGGCCCGCCGCGGGCATGAAGCCCCACGCCGAGACGTCCACGCCGCGCAGGAACCAGTGGGTCGGGCTCACGGCGAGGAACAGGGCGGCGAGCGCGTAGCCGGCGACGAGCGTCGGCCGGGGGCGCCGCGCGTCGAGGAACGCGAGCACGTAGTGGTAGAAGAGCACGGGGATCGGGATCACGCCGACGTGGAGGAAGTGCTCCCAGGCCACCGCGGTCTCGACGCTCGCCGTCGCGCGCAGGCCGAAGACGCCGAGGTTCCAGACGGCGAGCCCGGCGGTGAGGTACGCGAAGAGGAGGTTCCGGGGGCTCCGGCGGTCGGACACGAGCGCGCTGCCGAGGAGCAGCAGGTTCAGGCCGAGGGCCAGGAGCGGCAGGAGCTTATGGACGAGCATCGGGCTCCCAGAGGCCGAGGGACGGGAAGCCGTCCCGCGCGCGCTGCGCCCGCATCTCGTCCTCGAGGATCGCGAACACGAGGATGTCCCAGCGCTGGTCCGCGTAGGTGCGCGCCTCGCGCAGGCGGCCCTCGAGGCGGAAGCCGTTGCGGCGCAGGGCGTTGACGCTGAGCACGTTGTAGGCGTAGACCTTCGCCTCGACCCGGCGCGTGCCGAGCGCGTCCATCGCGTACGCGAGCGCCAGGCGCGAGGCCTCGACGCCCCAGCCCGCCCGGAGCCCGTGGACGCTCGCGACGGCGGTCTCGAGGAACGCGAAGCCCTCGAGGAGGTTCACGCCGTAGAGCCGCACGAACCCGACCGGCGCGGCGCCCTCGGCCGCGGGCACCACGAGGAGCGTCAGCGCCGCGGGGTCGTGGAGGGCGCGGGCGACGAACTCCGGGTCGTGGACGCGCAGGTGACGGCCGAGGTAGAGGAGCGGGCTCCCGACCATCTGGTCGAGCAGGGGCTCCTGCGCCCAGCGCTCGAACAGGTCGAGCTCCTCCCACGCGGGCGGGCGCAGGAGCAGGCGCGCCGTCCGCGCGACCACGCTGGCCGGCGCGGCGGGCGGCTCGGGGGCCGCCACCGGCGCGGCGGGGCCGGCGCCGGGGCCCTCGAGCGGCAGCTCCTCGAGGAGCCCCGCGGCGAGGAGCGCGCGCCAGACGGCGGCGCTCGGCAGCACCGAGACGGGCGTGGCCTGCGCCCCGGCGCGGGCGACGGCCTGCACGAGGGCGGCGAGGCCCGTCACGTCGGTCGCCTTGACGCCCTCGAGGTTGAGCCAGAGACGCCGCGGCGCCGCCTCCAGCGCCGCGCACACGCGGCGGCAGAAGCCCGGCGCGGCGAGCGCCGTCAGCGCCTCGTCGGCCACCAGCTCGATCTCGGGTCGCGTCGCCATGAGTTTCCGGATCGATGGGCTGCAAGGAGAGCGCCACGGCGTGACATGAGGCGGATGCACCAGATTTTGGGTCAGATTGACGGGGGCCCGACGGTGCCGCCGGGGGGGTGCCTGAAAAGCGGCATGTCGAACTGCTCAGAAAGTTGCCGCTACGGCCACCAGAGGTAGAGGAACTTGGGCCCGGTGCCGGCGAGCGCCGCGAAGCGCTCGAGCGCGGCGTCGAGCGCGGGCGCCGGCGCCTCGGCGCTCGCGTAGTAGGTCGCGCGGTACTCGCGCGGGCGGTGGTAGACGATCACGCGCGCCTCCTCGACGCCCGCCGCCTGGCGGGCGACGGCGAGCGCGTCGGGCATGTAGCCGACGCGGTCCACGAGGCGGCGCGCGCGCGCCTGCTCGGCCGTGTAGATCCGGCCGTCGGCGAGCGCCGCGGCCTCGGCGGCCGGGATCCGCCGCCGCTCGATCACCCTGGCGACGAACTGCGCGTGCAGCTCGTCGATCACCGACTGGAAGATGCCCCGCTCCGCGTCGGTGAGCGGGCGGAAGGGGCTCCCCATGTCCTTGCGCGCGCCCGACTTGATCGCCGCGGCCGAGAGCCCGAGCTTCTGCATGAGCCCCTCGGCGTTCAGGCTCACCATGATGACGCCGATCGAGCCGGTGACGCTGGTCGGGTGGGCGACGATCGTGTCGGCGGCGAGCGCCACGTAGTAGCCGCCGGAGGCGGCGACGTCCATCATGATCGCGACGACCGGCCGCTTCGTCCGCCGGCGCCACTCGGAGATCTCGCGGTACAGGACGTCGGAGGCGGTCACCGTGCCGCCCGGGCTGTTCACGCGCACGACGAGCGCGCGGACGTCGTCGTCCGCGGCGGCCTTCAGCAGCTCCTCGCGCACGCGCGCGAGCAGCGGCACGCGCGGCGGCGCGGCGCCGAGCGTGAGGCTCGGCCGCAGCCCCTCGTCGGCGAGGAAGCCCGAGACGTCCAGGAGCAGGACCTTCGCGCGGCCGCCGCCCTCGACCACCTCTTCCTCGAGGGGCCGGATGCGGGGCGTGAGGTCGAGCGTGATCAGCGAGCAGCCCGCGAGCGCGGCCGCGAGCGCGAGGACGAGCGCGGATCGCATGGCACGAGTATACCGGAGGCGCGCCGGCCGGGGCGGGGGCGCTATACTTGCTCCGCCCGTGAGCGCCACGTCCCTCACCCTCGACGACGTCCGGACCGCCGCGCGGCGGCTCGCGGGGCGCATCCACCGCACGCCCACGGTCTGCGCCGACGCGCTGGACGAGGCCTCGGGCTTCCGGGTCTTCCTCAAGTGCGAGAGCCTGCAGCGCGCGGGCTCGTTCAAGATCCGCGGCGCGCTGAACAAGCTCCTGTCGCTCGGCGAGGCCGAGCGGGCGCGCGGCGTCGTTGCGTACTCGTCGGGCAACCACGCCCAGGGCGTCGCGCTCGCCGCGCGGATGCTCGGGACGCGCGCGCTCATCTGCATGCCGAAGGACGCCCCCGCGGGCAAGCTCGCGGCCACGCGCGGCTACGGCGCCGAGGTCGTCTTCTACGACCGGCTCACGGAGGACCGCGCGGCGGTCGCCGCGCGCATCGTGGCCGACACCGGACGCGTGCTCGTGCCGCCCTACGACGACTACGCGATCATGGCGGGCCAGGGGACCGCCGCGCTCGAGCTCTGCGAGGACGCGCCGGACCTCGACGCGCTGCTGGCGCCGGTGGGCGGCGGCGGGCTCATGGCCGGCTGCGCCACGGTCGCGCGCGCGCTGCGCCCCGGGAGCGCGGTGTTCGGCGTCGAGGCCGACACCGCCGACGACACGTACCGCTCGCTCCGGAAGGGGGAGCGCGTGACGATCCCGCCGCCGCCGACGATCGCCGACGGCATCCGCATCCAGACGCCGGGCGCGCTGACGTTCCCGATCCTCCGGGCGCTCCTCACCGACGTGCTGCTCGTCAGCGACGACGAGATCCGCGCCGCGCTCGCCTTCCTGGCGCTCCGCGCCCACCTCGTGGTCGAGCCGACGGGCGCGGTGGCGCTGGCGGCGGTGCTGGCGGGCCGGCTCCCCGTGCCGAAGGGCGCGCGCGTCGGGGTCGTGCTCTCCGGCGGCAACGTGGACCCCGCGCTCCTGACCGAGATCCTCCAGAAGGCATGAGCTTCACGATCCTGATCGCGGACGACGAGCCCGACATCCGAGACTACCTGTCGGTGACGCTGCAGGACCTCGGCTACCGCACGCTGACCGCGCGCGACGGGCTGGAGGCGCTCGCCATGGTGGCGGCCGAGGCGCCCGACCTGGTGCTCCTCGACTGGCGCATGCCGCGGCTCGACGGCCTCGAGGTGTGCCGGCGGCTCAAGGAGAACGAGGACACGCGGCTGATCCCGGTCGTCATCGTGACCGCGCTCGACGGGCTCGAGAGCCGCATCCGGGGCATCGAGGCCGGCGCCGACGATTTCCTCACGAAGCCGATGCGCCGTGGACGTGAAGCTCGGCGACCTCCGGCGCATCCGCGACCACTTCGCGCGGTTCGTGCCGGAGGCCGTGAAGCGGCTGGTCGCGCTGGACCCCGCGGCGCCCGCGCTGGCCAAGCGCGAGCGCGACGTCTCGGTGCTGTTCGTGGACCTGAGCGGCTACACGACGCTCTCCGAGGCGCTGGACCCGGGGGCGCTGAACGCGCTGGTCGAGCGCTACTTCTCGAGCTTCCTCGACGGCATCCAGGAGGGCGGCGGCGACATCAACGAGACCGCGGGCGACGGCTTCATGGCGATCTTCGAGGACCGGGACCCGCGCGCCCACGCCGGCCGCGCGGTGGACACCGCGCTCGACCTCCTCGCCCGGGCGCAGCGCCTGAACCGCGAGAGCGGCCCCGCGCCGCTGACGATCCACATGGGGATCAACTCGGGCCCGGCGCTCGTGGGCGCGACCCGGTTCGAGGGCGCGCGGGGGATCCGCTGGACCTTCACGGCGAGCGGGGTCGTCACGATCCTGGCCGCGCGCCTGGCCGCGGCCGCCGGGCTCAACCAGCTCTTCGTCGGCCCGGAGACGGTCGTGCGCGTCGGGAACCGCTACGAGGTGCGGGCGGCCGAGACGGCGACGCTCGGGCAGGTGCCGGAGGGCGTCCAGGCCTACCAGGTCCTGGGGCCGCGCCTCCGGCTCGACTAGCGTTCCGTCCCCGAACTCCTGTCGAGCTCGCCGCCCGTCGTGCTGGCCGCCAGGCGCGGGCGGTAGGGGTCGACAGGACCCGTTC
>Ga0209342_10000753_pt1 | contig 37703 bp, 35 predicted proteins | sample RifCSP16_2_FD_184023 | JGI IMG/M metagenome (GOLD analysis project Ga0209342, IMG submission 184023) | Soil microbial communities from Rifle, Colorado - Rifle CSP2_sed 16_2 (SPAdes) (version 2) | ecosystem: Environmental > Terrestrial > Deep subsurface > Rock core/Sediment | place: Rifle...
ATATATTAAAAAATTGAAAGTTAGAAGGAGAATAGCATGTCCAATTCAATCGATAGTTCACACCTGCCATTCGGAGACCATAAAAACGCGCCTTGGTACGGCAAGGATATCATTTCGGTAAAACAATTCAACCGTGATGACCTGGAATATATTTTCGGCGTCGCCCATGAAATGCACGGCATGGTAGACAGAATTGGGACATTCGATCTTCTAAAGGGAAAGATCCTGGCAAACCTTTTCTATGAACCAAGCACACGCACCTCATCAAGCTTTACAGCTGCAATGGAACGGTTGGGTGGATCGGTGATCCCCATCAACGAGGTGAAGTATTCATCGGTTGCGAAGGGAGAATCCCTGCCTGACACTGTTCGAACCCTGGAATGTTATGCAGATGTTATCGCTTTAAGGCACCCGGAAACCGGTTCAGCAGCAATCGCAGCCAAAGCGGCACGGAAACCTGTCATCAACGCCGGCGATGGCATCGGTGAGCATCCAACGCAAGCCCTGCTGGACACATTCACGATCTTTGAAGAACTGGTTTCCGGGAAGATCGATGGGAAAACCGTTACCATGCTGGGCGACCTTAAATATGGGAGAACTGTCCATTCCCTGGCACGATTGCTTTCGCTTTACAAAGTAAAATTAAATTATGTGTCTCCTGACATCCTACGGATGCCGGAGGAAGTTATGTCAGAAGTCGGTGTAAAAGGGATCCTTCAGGCAGAATTTGACAGCTTGGAAAAAGTATTACCCGAAACAGATGTCCTATATGTCACCCGGGTGCAGAAGGAACGATTTGAAAACCCTGCTGAATATGAAACCGTTAAAGGTGCTTTCGTCATTAACCCGGAAATCATGCAAGCTGCCAAAAAGGAAATGATCGTCATGCATCCATTACCAAGAGTTGGAGAGATCAGTCCCGACTTTGACGATGACCCGAGGGCTGCCTATTTCAGGCAAATGGAATACGGACTTTACGTGCGGATGGCACTGCTTGCCATGGTCCTCGGGAAAGCATAAGGAATCAGGAAACCCATGGAAACCTTTTACTCAATACTTGAAAAACGGGTGGAGGAAAGCGATTCCCTCCTGTGCGTAGGGCTTGACCCACACCCAGATGGCATTGATGAGTTCAGCGCTGCCGGTGTAAAAGCATTTTGCAGCAGGATCGTAAAAGCTACTGCTCCTTTTGCAGCAGCTTTCAAACCCAACGCAGCTTTTTTTGAACTGCTTGGATCCAAAGGTTGGGATGTTTTAAAGGAAATAATCGACCTGATCCATGAGGAAAGCTCGAGATCCGAGGTCAAGATCCCAATCATCCTGGATGCCAAGCGAGGGGATATTGCATCCACCGCCTATGCATATGCCCAATCCGCATTCGAAATCATCGGTGCGGATGCGATCACTCTGAACCCATACCTCGGAAAGGATTCCATCGATCCGTTCCTCACCTTCCCAGGGAAAGGAGTATTTCTTCTCTGTAAAACCAGCAATACAGGGGCATCAGATCTGCAAGATCTGCGAATGACAGATGCATTAAATTCGGAAAAGCAAGAAGGGGTATTTCTGTATGAGCATGTCGCCCGGCTGGGGCAAACCTGGAATACTTCCGACAATATCGGATTAGTGGTTGGCGCAACCCACCCGGAGGCACTTGAAAGAACAAGGAGAATGGCACCCGATTTGTGGTTCCTTTCTCCGGGAGTGGGAGCGCAAGGTGGTGATCTTGAGACTGCCCTGCGCAGTGGTTTACGCAAGGATGGCGGGGGAATGCTGATCAATTTGTCGCGAAGCCTGGCGCGAGAGGAAGACCCTGCAAAAGCGGCTGCATCGTTTTGTGACCTAGTAAGAAAGGCAACGCAGAAGAACGCGAACCAACAGGCTTTGCAATGAAAGAAAACCTTTCTTCAAAACAATTCACTCAACTGGCAGATGGATTATTGGAAGCAGGCTGCATCAAGTTTGGTGAATTCACCCTGAAGAGCGGTTTGATCTCTCCAATCTATATTGACCTGCGACTCCTTATCAGTCACCCTAAGCTGCTTAACAGTGTTGGAAAGGCTTACCTGAATATATTGAAAAACCTGAAATTTACAAGACTAGCAGCACTGCCATATGCCGCCATTCCGATTGCCACAACGATATGCCTGCAAGGAAAATATGCCATGATCTACCCGCGAAAAGAGAGCAAACAATACGGAACCAAGGCAGTGATCGAAGGTGAATACCACAAAGGGGAAAGAGTGGTTGTGATAGACGACCTGGCTACGACTGGCGAGAGCAAATTTGAAGCGATAGTGAAACTGACCTCTGCGGGTTTGATCGTGGAAGATGTGGTCGTGCTGGTGGACCGCGAATCGGGGGCAAACGAAAACCTGAAGCAGGCAGGTTATAAACTGCATGCCATCTTAAGGATCAGCGAGCTTCTGGATCTCTGGGAGCGGGAAGGGAAAGTGGAAAGACATTTCATTCTTTCCAGCCGGGAATTCTTACGGAATAACAGAATTAATAATTCCCCCACGGGTATTTAGCCTTACTCAGTGTGTTATGGTAATTGATCTACGAAAATAACATCCTTATATCCCAAGGCAATGAATAGACGAGTTAAATAGGTTTCGGCATTTTGGCGAGCAATATTCAGGATCCCATCTTCGATCGCAGCTTTGCGAATCTCAATTTCAGCTGTTTGCCTGGCCAGTGTTTCAAGGTCGGTATTGGGTTTCCGCAAGATTCCTGTATCTCGTTCATACACATAAGTCTTTTCATTATCGAGCGTGGCGATAAACACCTCAGCAGCTGGAAGGCGGACATAAAGAACACTCCCATCCAGCCACAAATTCTCAGGAACAAATCTTTCCAGATCGATACCTGCGATAACAGTCCCATGTGCCACCAATAGGAGACGGTCTTCAAACAGGAACGCAAAAGGTCCCTGGTTTATTTCAGCAGTGATTACTTTTTCAACGGTGTACTGGATTGTCTCCAGGCGAGCAAGCGAACGAATTTCATGGATAATGGTTACCGGATCAGGGATAATCGTTGGTGTTGGATGCAACAATTCGGAAATCTGAGTGCTGAAGGAATTATTGGCTTGTTGGAGAGGATTGATCGCATTCGAGATACCCGTGTTGATTGATCTCAAAGCAAACCAAACCAGGGCGATAAGAAGAATAACTAAAATGATCTGAACAATTTTCTTATTCATACTTTCATTATAGTGTAGATTTGCATAATTAACCATCGATCCCTGAATTTCCAAATGAGGATGCATTTAATGCTGATGCCATCTGCAATCCATGAACAATTAAAATTGGTCCGAGATAACTGCAAGAAGGGAAATTGGAACGAAAAAACTAGCCATTTTTCGAGATTCCATCATTATTAATCCGATACTCCAAATAAAACTCCAGCAACATAGTTAAAGTATAATAACGGCATGCTTGATATCAATGTACCAGGTCGTGAAAAGTTAGAAATCATTCACCTGGTATGTGATATTAATGGAACCATTGCCAAGGATGGAATCCTGATGGATGGCATCGGTGGAAAGTTCAACGACCTACGCAATCAACTGGAAATCCATTTACTGACAGCCGATACCCATGGAAAGCAAAAAGAGATAGACAAGATCCTGAATTTACAATCGGTCATTATTTCCACAGGAAATGAAGCCTTTCAAAAAGGGGAATTCGTTCGTACCCTTGGTGCTGAAAACGTCGTGGCGATTGGACAAGGTGCGAATGATGCCGAGATGCTACGAGCTGCCAGCCTGGGTATTTGCGTGATCTCACCAGAAGGAACTGCGATGGAAACCCTTCTTGCAGCTGACCTGGTCGTCCCTGATATTTATGCAGGGTTGAAATTGCTGGAGAAACCATTGCTTGTTGTTGCGGATTTGAGAAAATGAACCTAGACGAAGAATTACAGCCGATCGAAGAACCTCAAGAACTATCTCCTGCACGCAGACGGCGAGCCAGAAGGTCTCTATCTCTGTCCAATGATTCGGAAAGAGCTGAGCAACTAGAGGAACTTTCCCGCAAGGCATTTCCATCCTTTGAGACATTTTTCTTCTCATTAATTGCAGGCATTATCCTCGGCGCTGGATATCTTCTTGATTCCCAAACCATCCTGATCCTGGGTGTCCTTACCTTACCGATACTTTCTCCATGGGTTGGGCTCATGCTGGCTACTGTAACAGGATCTGTGCGGTTCTTCATGCAGACGCTCATTGGGCTGGCTATAAATTTCGGGTTGATATTCGGAAGCGGGATCCTGGCTGGAAAAATTTCTTTAATTTACCCGCCATTCTCCGGTTACCAGGCAACCCTGCATTCGCATTTATGGCTGCCAGACATTGGATTGGTGATCCTGGGTTCAGTCATGATGGTGACAGCATTCATTCGATCTGAAAAACGCCCCATCATTCCGAGTGTGATGCTGGCATATGAATTGTATCTTCCTCTCAGCATTGCCGGTTTTGGATATGGATCTGGTGAAAACATCTATTGGCCAAATGCAATCCTGGTATTCAGTGTGTATTTCGCACTGGCAACATTAACTGGTTTATTAACACTAGCATTCGTAAAATACCGACCCCGCCTGGCAGGCGGTTGTTTAATGACCATCATTGTTGGATTACTGGCGCTGGCATCATTTTTATGGATAAGTGGAGCAGCATCGTACATTCAACAATATTTCCCAATTCCGTGGAACATACCATCTCCTCCTGTTCAAGACATGAGAATCTTTCCATCACAAACCAGCAATGGCAACCCTGAAATTGTACAACTTTCAGCGTTCCCTTCAGCATCTGCAACGGAACAGATAAAAGAAACACCGACTCTTCAACCTTCACCCAGCCTTTTACCAACTATCACGATTACCCCTGAACCAACTCCCATTCTTGCATTTGTCACCACATTAAACAACGAGGGTGCCAACCTCAGAAATACACCGGAAGGAACAATCATTGCCACCCTTCCAGACGGTACCCTGCTGGAGATCCTGCCAGAAAGTCAACTACTCAATGGAATCAACTGGATCAACGTTCGGACAGCAGATGGACTGGAAGGATGGATCATCCAAGATATCATAACCTTAACGACTCCAACACCCGGGCCTTAATCCTATCCTGCAAATCTTCTACTTTCTTTATAAAAATCTCTTTCACCTGGAGAACATAATCCATGACAATCCACTTTGGGACTGATGGCTGGCGGGCAGTAATTTCTGATACTTTTACATTCAATAACCTAAGGATTGTCACACAAGCTATTGCTGATGCGGTCATGTCCGATCACTGGGTAAAGCAAGCAACCAACGGCAGCAACCCCAATCCCCGAAAGATGGTTGTCGGATATGACACACGGTTTCTTTCTGACCGGTATGCCCGGGAAGCTGCACGAGTGCTGGCAGCCAATGGATTTACAGTGCTGCTGGCACAGGCAGATTCCCCAACCCCAGCCATATCTTATGCTGTTCTGAACAGTCAAGCTATTGCGGGTGTGATGATCACAGCTTCGCATAATGCACCGAGATATAACGGAGTAAAACTGAAATCCTCTCTTGGCAATTCAGCCCTTCCGGAACAATGCCGCAGGGTTGAAGTCTACATTAATGACAATGAAGAGCGGGCACGAGGCCCGAATTTAATGGAGTATGAGAAAGCGAGAGAAATTGGACTGATCGAACGCTTTAATCCCCTGGACGCCTATTTTACCCATCTTCACACACTAATCAATTGTGATGTGATCGCTGAGAACCCTCAACGATTCATCGTTGATTCCATGTATGGATCAGGGAGGGGTGTGATCAAATCTTTCTTACATGGGACAGGTTGTGAGATCAATGAAATACGCGGAGAGATGAACCCGGGATTTGGCGGGGTTCATCCGGAACCAATTGGCCGCTACCTGGGACCCCTAGCCGGTGCGATCAGCACGGGAATGGGAAATTTTGGCCTGGCGACCGACGGAGATGCTGATCGAATAGGTGCCATGGACGAACGCGGCAATTTTATCGATCCACACAAGATCATGGCACTGGCATTGAAATACCTGGTCGAGAAACGCGGGATGAGTGGTGCAGTTGTGAGGACCGTATCGACGACAAGGATGATCGATCGATTAGCAAAGAAATACGGGTTGAAGGTAATAGAAACCCCTGTTGGTTTTAACCACATCGCTGATCATATGATGAATGGAGACGTTCTCATCGGTGGAGAGGAATCGGGAGGGATCTCTTTCAAAGGACATATCCCAGAAGGTGATGGACCCTTGATGGGATTGCTGCTTGTTGAAATGATTTCGTCCTACGAAAGTACATTATTTGAAATGGTTGAAGAGCTCCTGGAAGAAGTTGGACCAGTTGCGTATGAACGGAAGGATATCCGGTTGAGTCATCCGGTTTCAAAAACAAGCATGGTACATTACATGACAAGCAACGCTCCCAAGGAAATTGGCGGTGAAAAGATGGTCGAAATCAGCACAATGGATGGCGTTAAATACATCCTTGCGGATGATTCCTGGCTGCTCATCCGTCCCTCCGGTACCGAGCCAGTTCTACGGGTGTATGCTGAAGGCAGGGATACGACCATGGTCAAGGCACTGCTTTCTTTCGGCGAGGTAGTAGCAACCACCGTGGTCTGATCACCTTAATCATCATCCATCCCATGGCAATTAAACAACCTTACCGACTGGCAGTGATCGAAGCTGTCATTGTCAACCTGTTATGGGCTTCCACATTCATTTTTGTGAAAATCTCGCTCAGAGAAATGGGTCCGTTAACCATTGGTGGATTACGATATTTTCTTGGTTTTCTCGTGTTAGTCCCATTTCTACTCAAATCAAAAAAAAGAAAACGAATATCAAATAAAGAATGGCGCAACCTGGCGATCATTGGAATCAGTTCCTATACACTTGCAAACAATGCCATGTTCTGGTCATTGATCTACCTGCCAGCAACCACAGTATCCTTCATGATGGGATTGATCACACTGCTTGTGTTCATAAGCGGCGTGATCTGGTTGAAAGAATTGCCCAATCGACTACAATTTTCCGGAATATTACTAACTCTTATTGGAACCGGTATGTTCTTTTCAGTAGGGCTAAAACCAGGAGAACCACTGGGAATTCTCCTGGCAGGCGGTTCGTTAATCTGCTTTACGATCTTTGGCGTTATGGGAAGAAATACTGCCAGGGCAAGATCAGTGGATACCCGTTCGTTGACAGCCTTCCCGCTTGCCATTGGTGGAGGATTATCACTGTTAATCGCGATCCCGATCGAAGGATTTCCCCATGCTTCCATTCAAACATGGGGGTTGATCGCATGGCTTGCAGTAGTCAACACATCCCTTGCATATATGCTCTACAACCATTCACTGCAGATACTGACTGCATTTCAAATGAATGTGCTGCTCAACCTTGCCCCAATCGGAACAGCTGTACTGGGATGGTTCCTGCTGGGTGAACAACTAAACCTGCTTCAATTCATTGGAATCGTTGTCGTGATCGTTGGAGCCAGTCTTGTACAAGTTAGAAATTCAAGTGAGAAATTAAAGGAAGAGATCGTTGTTCCTTGATAAAGTTATCAAACTTTAGTAAAGTAAGGGATGCGATTCAAACCTTAAACCCCCCTATTCTTTAGTCTATCAGCAGGGAACTATTAATTTATCACTTCAAGATTTACCAGGGGAACGATTTCCATTTTGCCATTTTCAAGCCGAATCTCGGCAGCTGGTAATTTCAACCCAGAAGGAAATTCAAACCTATCTTCCAAAAACCTTGATACAGTTCCAACTCCTGACAGACCTGGGTTCAGGATAATCCGAACCTGGCTTCCAACGGAGAGAAAACCAAAATCCATGGCAAGCGGCTTTTTTCCGGAGGATGGCAAAGGAATAAAGACCTCAGGGCGAACACCTGTATAAGGGTCAAAATTATTACCTATCAAGATCACATCCTTGTTGATATTGTCTTGCAACAACTTATACACGAGCGAACTCATGCGATGATGTCCAAAACCTTCCGTCACCATGATCGGAAGATCCAGATCTATCGCCTGCGACAACAGATCAGATGAGATGCTACCCAAAATCAATCCCCGAACAGGCAAGTCAGCAGCCTTTTTAAGAGCTTTTTTATCACTGCAGTGGTTTGCGAAAACAATTGAGCCGCGATAATTCGTATTCAATTTATCAATATTGAGTATGTTATCGCTATTTCCTTTAACAAAGTTGGATTGAAGGCTACCAAATCCAAATTTCCCATTTCCCCAGAGACCCTGAATGATCGATCCTTCTGCTGTGATCTCAACACCCTTATCCTGAAAGATCTGCGTTATCTTTCCCTGATAATTAGCCAGCAGTTCAAACTTTGAATCACCTGCCTCAAGTAATACCTGACCTTCTCCCACAAGAATCACATGCCCATTAACGGGGGAGAGAACCGGGAAGGAAAAGAAACCCCTGGCAGGAGCAATGACCTGGTTTACCGATAGTCTATCTCCAACATGGCAATTGATGAGAGAATCTGCTTCTTCTGAAGAGATGTGCAGAAGGGCGGCAACATCCAATAGAACATGTTCCGAGCTGAATTCAGTCTCTGCTACTACTTCCATTGGAGAAACCACCTGTCCCTGACCGACCAGGATTCGACCTGGGACAGGCAATACTCTCTTCCTCTGGATCAAAGTTGATGGATGAATATGTGAAAGCGGGGCATACATAATATTAACTCTCCAAGCTCCAAATCCATTTGTTCATCATTTCGCGCCTGGTATTGTCATTACCGGATAAAAGAAGCGGTCTCCCTCTTGCATCAAAAACCACACCCAGGTGGGTTCCGCTAACCTCAACTTCTCCTTTCTTCCCATAACCGAAGCCAACATCGACATGGAAACGAGGTTCCAGGAGAAGTCGGGCTGATTTTCCAATTGGGAGAGGAAGAACTTCAAAGGTTCCCTGATCTATCTCAAAGGTCAAGGTGTTTCCATCGTTGGTTATCAATGATCCTGACAGAAGTGGTGTTCCCTGACGTGCGTTTGAAACTGGTGTGACTACAAATGCCAAACCCTCAAATACACCGGATTCAAGCACCTGGACAGGGACAGAAGGGTTGACATCTGCCACAGCGCCAAGAATTGGAAGGAGATGGTTGGGATCCAAAATGAATGTTGTTGTACCAACAGGTTGCAGAGAATCCAGAAGGATTAAAAGCGTTTGACCAAACGCGGGAGCATTTAACAAGACGCTTCCCGATACAAGTATCGGTTCACAATATGGCAAGGTGAATTCGAACAAACGTGGAATTTCTGATGGAATCTTTTTCCTGAGCTGTTCAACCGCAAGAGATAGTACCTGGCGCGCAACAGCCTGTTCCAATACCATGTCTTCCCGAGTAACCGGGATCGAAGAGGGGTATTGCCCTTTCTGGTTGAGATAATTTTGAACATAGTCCGGTGAAATATCAACTGTAAGCCAGCGAGTTACACTTTCCAGTGGTGTAATATCCAAAAGATGAATAAGCGCATTTCCCAACCCAAATTGTGGATAAACTCCCTGGATCAACTGCCCATTGAATCCAAATGAAATTGTCGCGGCTGATGCACCGAGATCGACTGCCATGATAGCCTTATTTAACTCAAATGCCTTGCTCATGAAACGTACCATTCTGCCATGGGCATAACAGGAAGGAAGTGTATACCCACCTGACCAGGCATAAAGCTCCTCAAATCCTGGACTTCGATTTCGATTCACCTGGGTGATCATCTCAGAAAGGTCTTTCGCCGCTGGTTGGAGGTCTTCAACATTACCAAACGGTCTAATATTGGAAGATACACGAACCGAGGATGCGAGTGATCCGAAAGATTCCTTAATCCCATCTGCCAATGCTTGGTTACCTGTGAACAAAATTGAAGGTCGTTCCGCTGCAGGAATCAGGTAACATGCCAACCCAACATAATCTGCCAGGCGTCTCATTGAAATTGAAGCACCATTATCGGTACCGCCAGCAATTAAAATTGTGTCCGGGTGAATTTTAATGATCGTATCAATCCACTCATCCGGTTTACGCTGATCGCCCATACTGAGACAATCCACCACTTCGGTATAAGCTGTATCCGCTAGATTCCTTATACTTTTAAGAGAGTCATCTTTAACCAATCCGACCAATACTGTCCTGAAGGCAGGACCAGCAGAATAGACATTTATCAGACAATCTATTCCATTGCCACCACCAGAGGGACTTATAAGGGTTTTATTTGAACTCAGCAGCTGCCTTCCAGCGTTTTTCTCCAGCTGCGCAATCACCTCGAAAACCCCTATTCGAGGATCATTTAATGGTGCGATGGTCGTTGAGGGAGATACAGCGAAGGCAATCAGTCGATAATTGCCATCAACCAGATCAAAAAGGAACGCCCTTGTATTGCATAAACCCAAATCTATGGCTAGAATGGATTCTGTTTCTACAAAAGGATCAGCCATATCAGATTAGTGACAGGAGAAAAGTCCAAATAAACATAACCCTATCAACGAGGGCAGTAAGAGCAGCAGTCAGAACACCAGCGAAAACTACACCAAAGGTGATAGCAATAAAAATCTTACCCAACAAGGAAAGCAATTCAACAAAGCGGCCGCGTTTTGCACCCTGAGGAGTTTTCCTGGCAGTATACTGAAAATATACCAACGTACTTATGGTACCAATCATGAAAACCACACTTTCAAAGATCTTCTCAACTGCACTCCCGCCAGCAGAAAGGTCAAATAAGTTAATGGTAGATATTGTTTGAGGAATTATCGTGCCGAGTACTGCACCACCAATAACGACGGCAGCTCCAATTCCCACCAGAAAAGCCATAACCGGGTTTCCCAAACGAGAAACTCGAGGGAACAGTTTAAAAACAAGGAGCACTCCCATAAAAAGAGGAATCCAGAGAAATAAAGATCGTGAAGAATTTCCAGTGATCAATGGCACGAACAATTTTGGCCAGAGGATATCCTGGAAGGCAACCGAGGCAGCGTACCCAGCTGATACACCAATAAAAACATAGATCCCCAAGCGGAAAAGAGGGTTGTCTCCAACCAAATAGCTTAGAATCATGATCGTAAAAAGAAAACTTATCACTGCAGAGGCAAATTCCATCGTTGGATTGAGAGCCATATTAAACCTCTTCCTTCCGTGTAAGTTTACGATCTCGCAAAGAACCGAATAAGCTCCAAAAGCCTCCGAAAATGATGATCAGTTCGATCACAAACAAGCCTGATCTGAATGAGGACCAATACCCAGCGCTTAAACCGGATATTCCCATCGCCTGTTCATAGGCTTTTCCACCTGCGAGACCAGTAACCATTCCATCCACCTGACCTGATTCGAAGTATGGACGAATCATCGGTTCTGCTTGAGCACTAGCAACCATCAGTAAAGGAGTATTGCCAAGGTGTCCTTCAACCTGTTCAATCCAATTACGCGCGGTCTCAGAGTTTTCTGTCAGGAGAATCAACGCGGCGAAACCAGAGAGGCTACCAACATCCTGTAAAACCTGGGTATCCTCCCATACATGGACACCATCTGTTGAAACAGGCAAGGTATATGAAGGGTTATTCGCAAAACTTGCCATGCCTTGTATATCACCGGGAAGATAACCAAGTTCAGTCACCCTGGGATCAATCAACGAAGTCCCCTGAGAGCGGACACCATTCATCAAATGATCTGCAAGAACCAATCCTGTTGGTGAAGTTGATAGATACACCAAACGAGTATTCTTGTTAATAAGATCACCCACTATCGATGATGCTGCAGCTTCCAACTCGGCTGAATATGCAGGACCGTAGTCAAATATCATCAGTACGGGAGAATCATTGGGTAATCCAAAAATAATCTTACGAACCTGGATCATCTCGGGCGGATAATTTGATGCTGGCAAGGCAACTGGATAATTGATAAGAATAGGTACCAACACTGCTGCCAACATAATGATAGTTACTATCCAACGCAGCAACCTTTGAGAAGATCTCTTTACAGGCAGAGGAGGTTTTTTGGGATTTGATTCAGAATTGAGAATCTGTTTAAATAATTCCACCTGTTGATTTTGCTCACCTGATAAAACTGGAGTTTCCTGATAAGGCTTCGTGCTATGCCTGGTTTCCGTATTCGCAGCAAGTGGAAGGACACCGGCAAGACCTGCAAGTGGACCTGTATTCTCAACAAATTCGTTCAATTTTTCATCAACAATTTCATCCTGCGGAAGCATTGACTCAACCGGCTGCATATCCTGAATCCACTCGGGTAATTCACCTTCCGGGATAGCATCCAATTTCTTTGCTACTTCCGCATCCATCAGCTCATCAGAACTTAAAACTTCAGGATCCTTTAATTCCTTTAACCATTCGGGTAAATCAACTGTTTCCAATTCACCCGATATATCATCCATTATTCCATCGTCCAGATCCAATGATCCAGGAGTATCAGAAGAGGTACCAGCCTGGGTGAAATCCTGCAACGATCCTGATGGCATGGTAGTACCAGGTGCCACTGATTCATCAGACGATAATTTCTCAAGCGAAGATCCATGCCTGAAGGATTCGAGAGACTCAACTTGCGAGTTAAGATCATAATCATTTGCCTCGAGAACTGATGCTTCAATATCCTGGTTCTTTTCACCTGGGGGTACAAGACCTTCCTTCAAGGCCATTTCATCGTCAAAATCTCCAGCTCCCTGATCGATGGCTGTATCTTCGAAAGAGATTTCAGGAGTCCCAGAACCATTGGATTCTCCAAATTCCAAAGAATCAGCACCAATTTCCCTCAACCAAGCCGGCATATCACGTTCATCAGAATCAACATCATTGCCAGAAGGAAAAGTTTCAGCCTGCAGGTCAGCCATCCAATCAGGTGATTGTGCTTCATCCAAAGCAGTTCCTTCTGAAAGATCCAGTGTTTCAGCCTGTATGTTCCTGAGCCAATCCGGTGTTTCAATATCTTCTTCCAATGAAGATCCTTCAGTTGAATCCTGAAGCGATTCCGGTAATGCTTCCACATCACCCAGATCACCTTCATCCGTAATATCTACACCATCATCTATATCCCTGGAGACAGAACCTTCAATGGGTTGAAGACGATCCAACCAATCGTCATTCGATCCAGTGTCATTCATTGGTAAATCAGATACTGGTTGGGAGTTTTGTTGCCTTTCAGATTCATCATCGTTCTTAAAATCCTGAAGCCATTCGACAAGATCTTTTTCTGCGTAACCATCCTGCTTTTCAGCATCCTGGTCGACCTGTTCTGCTCCAGTATTTTCCTGTGAATTCAAGCGGCTCAACCAATCATCATCTGAACCATCTCCAAAGGTATCAGCAGATCCCCCAGGGATAAGATCTGGTGTTTCCATCTCATTATTGCTTTCCTGGTCCAAACCAGCCAACCACTCCTTTACTTCAAGTTCGGCAGGATCTGATGGTATTTCAATATAATCATCCAGAAGAGAATCCATTTCATTCGAATCAGCTTCCTGATTTCCTTCGATCCTTTCTGAAATATTAACTTCGGATGATTCAACCGGATCTGAACCTTCCATATCATCAGAGGGAGAAGGCATATGAAGCGGTGTTAATCGTGCCTGGCAAAATGGACAAATCTCAAGTTCATCAGATGAAAGCTTTCCACACATCTGGCAGCGGATATCAGCCATCATTTACCCCCATAAGGACGGTCAGCGCCAAATAGAATTCGCAACCCCATGGTTAAGGCAGCCAATCCAACCCCCAAAATAATTCCCCTTGCACCTGATGCAGCCAAAACCTGGGCAATAAATGGTTTTAAAAATCCACCAAGAAGTGGAAATTCGCCAAACGGAGATGGGGCGGTACCAACCAGGATCAACAAGGCAGTAACCAAAAATGTTATTGATACCCATCCAGGTTTCCGCCGTAAAAGATGAATGGCAGCAATTAGAAAAGTGATCGATAACACTGCCATAAGACTCAGTTCAACAGGAAGTTGAATGGAATTGAAGATGAAATTCATAATCGGATGACCTGGTTTGAGAATCAACCCCAACGCCAAGGTTACGAACATGGAAATGATAAGCATCAAACCAAAGAATCCATCTTTTTTTCCGGATGTAAAGTGCGAAATGTTGACAATCGAGATATTCAGTACACCTATAAAAACCATAAATGCAGCCAGGATCACTGCCCAATCGAGGAACAGACTCCGCAATTCAACAAGAATCGGAATTTGAACAAAATAACCGACCAAGACTACCAAACCAGATAAAATCGCAATGGAGGTTGAGACAATACTTTTCAAATTACACCTCCCAATTTCAGGATCGCTCCAATAAAGATGCAGGCGATAACACCCCATCTAAGGATATCCTGAACAGTCAGGCTGGCTGCATGAACCGGTGTATGGTTAAGATATTCACTAACTGCAAAGAGCTCCTCTCCGACCAAGGATTCGCCTGTGCTGGCAAACATGACCGCCTGACCTGAAATATCATCACTGGCAGCCACGGTTGTGCCGTTGTTTCGAAGTGCGGATTCCATAATGAGACCAGCTTCGATACCAAAATCACCAAGGAGAACATTCGTGGAAACATTATTATTGCTGATCACAGGTATGGTGCCAGCTGCATAGGAGAAATCTGTCAGACCGGTAAGGCGTGATTGCCTGAATGAAATTTCTTCACTCCCAAGATGTTCCCTGTTAGATAATCGAAGAATATCCTGTGAGAGGATGGATAAACTGGGTTCGCCGGATGAGGTTACCATTGGAAGATCACTTGATTGAATCACCGAAGAGAGACTGTTGAGCGTACTTAAGCCAGCCAATCCAGCTGCTCCCTGAGGTGATACGAGCCTTCCCTTGCCAAGGGATAAATGAACTCGTGTCCCACCTTCCACAGATCGATCGAGGGCCTGGCGTAATTGATCAATGGCTGGAATCACACGACGGGAAGGAACAGCTTTACGCTTTATTATCGCAAAAATCAGTATCAAGATCGCAGTAAGGGCGACCAAACCAACTGCAAGGAGAACCGTTATATTCATCGTTACCCTTTCTCTCTTAAATACGCTGCAAAATCCCGACTTCTCCCTGGGTCTTCAAGCAAATCCACCAACTCCTGATATTCAGCTGGTGATTGACCTGATCGAAAAAATGGCTCCCCAAAATGAAGTGCTTGTGCACCAAGGACTGTTAATGGTCCAAGAGCATCCAAAAGCCATGCCACGGTTCCATCCAAACCAACCTTTCGCAAATAGGCTGCCAAAGAAGTCCAGGATGTGTGAGCTTCCCTTGTATCCAAAAGATCCACCTTAAATCTATATAATCCTACAGAATAAGAGCATGTTAAATCATTTTATATCGACAAATAGATAAGGTCAAGTAGAGGTAAGAGGGTATTCAATAGCTCATTTAACCCATAAAAATGAGTATTGAAGAATTTTTGAACAAGCAAGGCTCCTTTATGAACAAGAAATAACTCCCAGCAGTTTTAAAGGTGTTAATAAATTCATTGATCAAGAGTTTACCAATACCCCAGAGAATTTAAAGGATATTTGCTTATAGTATAATGAGTTAAACACCCAATATCTGAGGAAATAATGAGCGGAAATATGATTCGAGTATTAGTCGCCAAACCAGGTCTGGATGGACATGATCGCGGAGCGAAGGTTGTCGCGCGTGCATTGCGAGATGCTGGAATGGAAGTCATTTATACAGGATTACGTCAGACGCCTGAAATGATCGCTGAAGCTGCCCTTCAAGAAGATGTGGATGCAGTAGGATTATCGATTTTGTCAGGTGCACACATGGCGTTGGCACCCCGAATCCTTGAACTTCTCAAAGCGAACGGCCAGGCAAATGTCAAGGTATTCCTTGGAGGAATCATCCCGGACGAGGATGTTCCCAAGTTAAAGGAGATGGGCGTCACTGGTATTTATGGACCAGGTACCTCAACGGAGGATATTGTTAATGATATTCGAGCAGCCATCCCAGAACACGCAAGTTAAATGATCCGGATTTGATCCTTAATGTAACATGCCTACCCTTGTAAAAGCCCTTCTCAATGGTGACCGACTAGCACTCTCCCGCCTTTTATCACAAGTTGAAAATGATACCAAAGAAGGCCGTAAAGCACTTGAAGCGCTTTTTGTTCATACCGGCAGGGCACATTTAATAGGTGTTACCGGGGCACCTGGAGTCGGAAAATCCTCCCTGGTAAATCAATTAGTCCAACATTTACGCAAGAATTCAGAAAAGAAGATCGCCATCATCGCTGTCGACCCAACGAGCCCGTTCAGCGGAGGAGCTGTACTGGGAGACCGGGTAAGGATGCGGGACCTGTCTGGTGATGAGGGTGTATTCATCCGATCGATGGCATCTAGAGGGAACCTTGGTGGTTTAGCTTATGGCACTGCCGCCCTGACACAAGTCTTCGATGCAGCAGGTTTTGATATGATATTCATTGAAACCGTTGGTGCTGGTCAGGCAGAGGTTGATATTGCCCGACTCGCCCATACAACCATTGTTGTTGAAGCACCAGGAATGGGAGATGACATCCAAGCCATCAAGGCGGGTATACTCGAAATAGCTGATATCCTGGTCATCAACAAAGCAGACCGTCCAGGTATCGAGCATACCGAGAAAGCGTTACGGGGAATGCTGGAACTTGCCCACCCAATTTCCAAACAATTCCTTCATCATGGGCGGACTGAGAAATTAAGGATGAGTAATAAGCCAATTATTAGTGAAGATGGTTGGATAACCTGCATCCAAAAAACGAATTCCAAAGATGGCAGCGGAGTTCCAGAGCTGACCGAGAAGATCAGAGAACACAGTATTTACCTCAACAAAAGTGGTGACCGCTTAACAAGGGATCGAAATCGACTTGAAACTGAAATCGATATCATGATCCAAAATACTTTGAACAAGGAATTTCGGGCGAAACTTCCAGAGGAAAAATTCGAACAAGTCCTTGAAAAGGTCATTGGTCGAAAACTGTCACCATGGGAAGCCGTCAGACAACTTATCAATGGGAGGAATCCATGATCACTGGAGAAAGAATCCGCCTGCGCGCTGTTGAACGAGAAGACCTTCCTTTTTTTGTTGAATGGCTAAATGATCCTGAGGTTGTCAAGGGATTGGTCATTAATTTTCCCCTTTCAACGATAGATGAAGAACGCTGGTTTGAGAAAGTATCAGATCTGCCACCGGAAGAAAAACCACTAGCCATTGAGATCAGAGACGGTGAACCATGGAAATTAGTGGGAAACAGCAGCTTTCATAACATATCGCTCATTAACCGATGCGCTGAAGTTGGGATTTTCATTGGCGACAAGAAGGAATGGGGCAAAGGGTATGGAACAGAAACCATGCTAATGCTCCTACAACATGGTTTTGAAACATTAAACTTACACAGAATTTTCCTACGCGTTTATGAAGATAACCTGCAAGCCATCAGAGCCTACGAAAAAGCGGGTTTCAAACATGAAGGCCGCCTGAGGGAAGACCGTTATTACCGGGGAAAATACTATGATACCCTGATGATGAGCATGTTAAAAAATGAATGGCTTTCGAGAGAGTCGCTGGAGGATTAAATGCCCATAAATCAACACGAATTAAAAATATATGGAGAAATCAAGCTTTTCGCCGGGACAGCATCCCCAGACCTGGCGCAAAAAATCGCCGACTACCTGGGAACCACCCTGTGCGGGAGAGACATCGTATTATTCCCAAATGATAATATTTTTGTCAAATTACATGGGAGTGTCCGTGGACAGGATGTTTACGTCATCCAAACCACTTCATCTCCGGTTCAATACAATTTGATGGAATTACTGATCCTGTTACAAACATTGCGGTTGGATTCAGCAGCAAGGATAACAGCAGTCGTGCCCTACTTGTGCTATGCCCGATCTGACAGAAAAGATCAACCAAGGGTGCCCATAACCGCTCGATTGGTGGCAGACCTTCTTCAAGTTTCCGGGGCTGACCGGTATATCACACTGGATCCCCATTCCGGGCAGATGCAAGGCTTCTTTTCAATCCCTGGGGATGTGTTAACCACTGCCCACCAAATGATCGATTATGTCAAAGACGAACTACGACCGAAATTAAAGGATCCGGTTGTTGTTACTGTTGACCTGGGATTTGCAAAGAAAGGACGGAACTTTGCTGCTGGAATCGATACGCCAATCGCATTCATCGAAAAAAGAAGAGCAGCAAACAATGCAAAAGCCGAAGCCTTGACCTTAATTGGGGATGTGGCAGACAGGGATGTCGTTCTGGTTGATGATGAAGTTGACACAGGCGGATCCATTATGCAAGCAGTTAAACTTATCAAGAATTCCGGAGCACGAAATATCTATCTCACATTCAGCCATGCGGTTTTATCCGGTGATGCAGCGGAACGATTGGCTGCTTTGCCAATAACTGAATTCATCACGTCAGATACAATACCCATCCCACCTGAGAAAGCAAAGCACCTTGGGAAAAGGTTGAAAGTGCTTACGGTCGCTCCCCTGCTTGGAGAAGTCATCCGCAGGGCACATGAAGGCCGAAGTGTCGGAGAGATGTTCAATGAATAAACAAAAGTTTTAAGGAGACAAAAGATGAAAGGTAACCCAAAAATAATCGACAAACTGAATTTTTTACTGGCTGACGAATTAACAGCCATCAGCCAATACATGGTTCAGGCTGAGATGTGTGACAATTGGGGGTACAAGGTCGTCGCAGATGTGATCGAAAAACGAGCAATCGAAGAAATGAAACATGCAGAAAAGCATATTGCCAGAATCCTATTTCTTGAAGGGATGCCCATTGTCAGCAACCTGAACAAGATCAATATCGGTAATACTGTGGAAGCGCAGCACAAGAACGACATGGAAGCGGAAAGTACAGCGATAAAGGAATACAACCTGGCAATCAAGCTGGCTGTTGAACTGGGTGATAATGGCACCCGCGATCTGCTGGAGGAAATCCTTGAGGATGAAGAGGAGCATATCGACTGGATCGAAGCTCAACTGGACCAGATCAATCAAATGGGTATTCAAAATTACCTGGCACAACAGTTATCCTAACCATCAAATTGAAGGAAGGACCCGGCAGTTAATTCAACCTGCCGGGTATTAAACTCGAGAGAAGATCATCTGGATGCCTGAATTACCTGAAGTTGAGACAATCGTAAGAAAAATCGATCCGGAGGTGACAGGGAAGGAGATACTCTCTTCCGAGCTGCGCTGGAATGGAAGCCTGGCTTATCCCACCCCCCTTAAATTCAGTCAATCCGTAGGGGGGCAATTCATCCATTCTGTATCCAGACGTGGAAAATTCATTATTCTAAAACTGAATACCCATCACATTCTGTTCCACCTCCGTATGAGTGGAGATCTCTTCATTCGATCTGAAAACAAAGCTGCTGAAAAGCATGATCGGGTAATTCTTAATCTCTCTGGAGATAATTCGCTGGTATTTCAAGACCCAAGAAAATTTGGCAGGATGTGGTTAACTCAAGCCCCTGAATCAATCCTTGATAAACTTGGACCGGAACCACTGGGCAAACAATTTACAGCGGATTTGTTTTACTCAATGCTCAATAAGCGTCGCAGACAATTAAAACCATTATTATTGGATCAATCCTTCCTGGCGGGCATGGGAAACATATACACAGACGAAGCCTTATTCGCCGCCAAGATACATCCTTTGCGAATATCCGACAGCCTTACAATCGAAGAATGCAAATCCCTATGGAAGGCAATCAGAGATATTCTCCAAGAAGGGATCAAACGTAATGGAGCCAGCATCGATTGGGTTTATAAAGGTGGGGATTTTCAAAACCATTTCAACGTATATGGCAGAAGAGGTGAAACCTGCCCAAGATGCGGATCAATCATTCAAAAAATATCCGTTGGGCAGCGAGGGACTCATTTTTGCCCGAATTGTCAACAAGGAGGATAACCAGATGGTGTGGGATACGAAAACCATAGGTATAGTCATTGGGATTTTCTTACTAGGATATGTCATCGGCCTGGTTGAAGCAGCCATCAAGCAAAGAAACAAAGACAAGAAAATTGGAACGAAAGCAATACAGGAAGAAAGCAATTTAATCAAGGAGATCCAACCAAGCCTGCTGCGAATTACCCGGAGTCCTTCCGAGTCACTGATACTTGAAATGGGCGGTGAAATTTATAATAAACCAGGAGAACTTCCCGTTGAAAAACGGAGCTCACTTATCAATCTACTAATCAGGCTTCGTCCATGGGTGGAAAATGTAAAGAACGAGCCGCAATTAAATCCCTCCCAGGAAGCTCATAAACCTGACGATCCCAAACTGACACCCATAAAATCCAACCAAAAACAAGACTCGGTTGCCAAAGCCAGTGATGAGCCAAGAGCGGGAATGGTTTCAGAAATCGATGATATTTTGCAGAAGAAAATCATATCATCCACTTTATCCAATAAAGGTATCCACCTGCTCGAAACAGAAACTGGTGGAGTTATGGTTTATGTTGGTCTGAATAAATATGAAGGGGTAGAAGCTGTTCCAAACCAAGAGATCAAAAACCTGATCCAATCTGCTGTAAGAGAATGGGAAATGAAAAATTAATCAGTCATCCAGGCAAGCTCGAACGGTAAGAATGGGACACTTAACCGTTTCCAATATTTCTGCAGTGATATTTGGTAAGGCAAAGTGTCTTAAACCCTGGGAACTAAAGATAGATCCCATGCAAATCAACTCATAATCACCTGCAGCAACCTCTTTTAATATCTCCGAAATAATATTTCCATGCCTGATCTTTACTTCAGAAGCAAGCCCTAATTTCTGTACTTTAGAAAGAGCCTGCCGAAGATTTTGACCTTGTGGCGTATCGGTTGTCATCAGATCTGCCCAGTGGTCTTGCACTTCCTTAGCCAATGGATAGTCCAACGAAATCGGCTCAACAACATGGAAAATCGTAATGGAAGCTTCCAGAGAGCGGGCCAAGATCAACGATCTATCAAGGACATCCTGTGCGTAACCGAGACCTCCCAGACAAACGAGAATCTTCTTTACAGGCAGGTGATATTCCGGCACGTAAAGGATCGGTACTGACAGATCTTCCATTAATTTTCGGATCGAATGTCCATGGACAACCTGGTACAAGAATGACCTTCCAAGTGGACCCAAGACAACCATTTCACAAGATCCCCGGATCTGTTCGTTAATCAATTTTTCAATGGTTCCGATCAATTCCACTACCTGGTAAGAAACCCCTTTGATTTTCATATCCTGGCATATTCTTTCGATCATTTCTGCAACAGGATGATCCTGATCAGAAGGTTCCTGTATCGCAAGGAGTTTAATAGAGAGGTTCAACTTTCCTGCCAACCAGGACCCAAATTCCAAGGAAGGTCTGGTTGCCGGATGACCATTGGTAACCAATATCATGTTTTCATTTTGATCATTCATCTAAGCAACACCAATCCCAGAATACCTGCTCCAAAAAGGACAAGAGGAGAAGGGACAGCCACAAGAAGTGCAATAAAACTAATTAATGCAATAACTATGGTCCGATAGTTTTGTTTCTTTCCATCGCGGAATAAATCCCATGCCACCATTAATATTACAACTGCAACTGCTGGCGTCAACCCTTGAATGAAACCCTGAAGCCAGGTTTGCTCTTTGATCCTCTCAAGGATGGAAACCAAAGCAAGCATGACAATTGTTGGAGGTAAAATAGACCCGATCAATGCTGCAATAATTCCGATATACCCTCCTGATGCATAACCAACAAACAACGCCAACTTCAGCGCCTCGCTTCCTGGAAGGAGGTTCGAGAATCCAACCGCCTCCACGAATTGAGATTCTGTCATAATCGTTCCAACCGACTCCTTATATAAGAGCCCAATTGAAGCGGGACCTGAGGTAGAAAGCAGGTTAACTTTCAGGAACATCCAGAATAATTTAATTGAGCGTTTAAATTGATCTTTCTTTTTCAAAATATCAGTACTCCTGCAATCCCTGCTGCCAAAAGAACGATTGGCGGGGGAATTTTAAAATGGAGGGAAAGCCATGCGCAGATGGCGATCAGAATGGTTTTCCAACCCAGACCAGATTGGGAATCACTGAAAAGAAGTTGATAGGCTACAAATACCATTAATATGGAAACAGCTGGAATCAGTCCTGTTATGAATCGCACCATCCACCCTTCCCTGTGGAGCCTATGAAGAATTGAAACCCCAAAAAACATTAATACTGTTGGAGGAAGGATCGTTCCAATCAACGCAACCAAAGCACCAGGGATCCTGGCAACTGAATAGCCTATGAACATTGCCAATTGGAGAGCATCACTCCCAGGAAGGGCACTTGAAAAACTAACCGCTTCCACGAATTGAGCCCCAGTCATCAGGGAACCTACAGTTTCCTGAAACAATAATCCAACAGATGCAGGACCTGAGGTGGTCAATAGGTTTACCCGCAAGAAGAGCCAGAAAAGATCAAGGAGGGCAGACATTCTTCAATCCCTTATCGGTGACCTGTTTCATAATCCACCTGGAAAACATGGTTAAACGGTTTAAAAATTCTTGAAAAGATAGGTTTCGCCCCTGTGGTAACCCCTATCCATGTAGTATTGGCGAGTTCCAATGGCGGCAATTACGCATATTCGCTGATACCCCGAACTGTGAGCGATACTCTCCGCTTCCTGCAACAAGCGAGTGCCCAGCCCGCTATGCTGTGCCACTCCGGAGAGATCTTCGCCTACAGCGAGTGATTGCCCATAGACATGAACTTCCCTAATGATGGCAGCACCTTCCAGATCTGAAAGGCCGACATGCGGTGATGGTTTCCCGGGTAAAGAGAGGCGGATGAATCCAGCTATTTTATCGCCAGGTGTGACAAAGGAGATAAAATGCTCCTGCGCACCTCCTGCGCCATATACTTCATCCTGCATGGACAACCTGGAGACATCCACTGCCATCCCTCTCACTTCACGGCACCTGATACATTCGCAATGCGTTCCCCGCCTGGACAATTCCAGGTGTACATCCTGCCGGAGACTGGTCCTTTTATTGCCTTCCACCACATGTGTTGAGGGAATATCACGGATCACTCGATTGACCCGGCAATAGCGCGGGATAGCGGGTTTAATATCTGCCAAAAGAGAAACCAGTTCCTGCTGTGTGTATGGTACGTATTCACCGCGCTGCCAGTATTCATAAAGGGGGGCATTTTCCAACAACTGGCAGGGATAGATCTTAATTTCATCCGGACAGAGATCCAACCATAAGCGTTTGAAATCCTCCCTATCGGAGTCGATGGTTGCACCCAACAAGTTGGGCATCCAATGCAGGACAATCTTGAATCCGGCTGCCCGTAATAAAGCCACCGCCTGGTGGGCTCTGGCAACTGTATGACCGCGATTGTTGAGTTCGAGAATATGATCGTCCAAACTCTGGATACCCATCTGGATCTTGGTCACTCCCAGATGCCTCAACCAAGCAATTTCCTTAAGGTCGATCTCATCCGGGCGAGTCTCCACCACCAAACCCACATTGCGATGGTTTGATGATTCATTCATTTCCTGAGCATCTTCAAGAGAAAGTGCAACCTTCCCATTTAATGCATCGAAACAACGGGTGACAAACCATTCCTGGTAATCTTTTCGATACGCCGACCATGTTCCCCCCAAGATGAGCAATTCCACCTTATCAGTGGGATGCCCCACTGCCTGGAGAGATTCCAAACGGGAAGCGACCTGGTCAAAGGGATCAAAATCATGCTCTAATGCCCGCATGGCACCTGGTTCATCGGGAAGATAACTCTTGGGCATGCGAGCATCATCCGGGCAAAAAATGCAATTAGCAGGGCAGGGATAAGGTTTGGTTAAAACTGTAACAGTAGTCACCCCGGAAAGAGTACGAACGGGTTTCATTCGAATGGAGGCAAGAAGGCCAGGTTCCGGATCCCACTCTCCACTTTCGATCATATTGTTGTAAGCGGCTACCAAAATCGATTTGCTGATATGACCTTGATCTCCTGGATGACGACGAACAGCATCCATGACCGGCAGACCCTGACGGACATCCTGAAGAATTAAAAACGCAAGGTCCAATTTTTCCTGCGTGAGGTTGTGTTTTGTCGTCCAATCCTTATTTTGCATAATTTTTCTGCTTTATTCTCATGGTTGATGGTAGAAAAACTTATTCTGCCAAATCGGTCAATCCAGCCAGGATCAAAACAGCGGCGTAAGATCGTATGGTTTGAATTGCGACTGATAAGGTTTCAATCCACTGTATGGATGTGTATAATCTAGTTATGGATGAAAGAACAATCCAAAAGCTCCTTGAAATCAATAAACAATTCTACCAAAATTTTGGAGATGAATTCTCAGCAACTCGCGGGAGAATCCAACCGGGGGTGAGATCGATCCTTGAAAATCTGGATGGCAATGAAAATATCCTCGACCTGGGTTGTGGGAACGGTGAGGTTGCCAAGCAACTGGTAAAACTTGGTCACAAGGGTACTTATACCGGTCTTGAACTGAGCCGCTCATTATTAAAGGCTGCCAACGGAAAGGAACATCCATCCTCGACCCGATTTCTGCATGGTGACCTGGCGAGCAAAGACTGGGATCAACAATTCGGCGAAGATCAATTTGACATGGTGTTTGCATTCGCAACTCTGCACCACATCCCTTCCATCCTATTAAGGAAACAGATCATAACAAAAGCGAAACGATTGTTAACCCCCAAAGGGTCATTCATTCATTCAAACTGGCAATTCCTGAACAGCCCAAGGTTAAAAGGAAGGATACAGCCATGGAGCAGCGTTGGGATGGATGATAAAGAACTTGATGAAGGCGATTACCTTTTGGATTGGAAAAGGGGAGGAAATGGATTGCGATATGTTCACCATTTCAGCGAAAGCGAGTTGAGATCTATTGCCAATGAAACTGGTTTCCAGGTTTACAAGTCTTTCCTATCGGATGGATACGAAAATCGCCTTGGTTTGTACCAGTTATGGGAATTAACCGATTATAAATCAATGAACACATAAAACTGAGCAAGACGAAAGCGGGAGAACAAATGAAATCAAAAAATGAAATAGTTGCAGACTGGCTACCTAGATATACAGGGACTCCCCTAAAGGATTTTGGGGAACATGTGTTACTGGTAAATTTCCAACACTACCTGGAATTGTTTTCAAACTGGTATGGTACACCAATAAATGGGATGGAATTTCCCATGCCAAATGCAACCGCAAATGGAATAACGATGATCAACTTCGGGATGGGCAGTCCGAATGCTGCAACTGTTATGGACCTATTATCAGCAATCAAGCCCAAAGCTGTCCTTTTTCTTGGAAAATGCGGAGGATTGAAGACCAAGAACAAGATTGGTGATCTGATCCTTCCGATTGCAGCGATACGGGGAGATGGTACATCGAATGATTATTACCCTCCTGAAGTCCCTGCCCTACCGGCATTCAACCTTCAAAAGGCTGTTTCGACGACAATACGCAATCACAGTCGTGATTATTGGACTGGAACAGTGTATTCAACAAACAGACGGGTTTGGGAACATGATGCTGAATTCAGGAATTACCTGAAGAAAATTCGGGCAATGGCTATTGATATGGAAACAGCAACTATATTCATCACCGGGTTTGCAAACCAAATTCCTGCCGGGGCTCTACTCCTCGTTTCAGATCAACCAATGGTACCGGAAGGGATTAAGACTACCATCAGTGATAAAAAGGTTACCGAGCAATTTGCAGATATTCATCTTCGAATTGGAATAGATTCCTTAATGGAAATCATAAATGGTGGTTTAACAGTTAAACATCTTCGATTTTAAAAATGAAATTTCCGGAATCCAAAATCATGATAGCGATTACACGGAAAGTGAGCCCGTCCATCAATCAATGTGAGCTGACATACCTGGAGCGTCAACTCATTAATCCTGATATCGCCAATAGCCAACACAGGAATTACGAACAAGCTTTAAGAGTTTTAGGACTGGAAGTCATTTCGCTACCAGCTGAACCAGATCTTCCAGATTCTGTTTTCGTTGAGGATATCGCATTGGTGTTAGATGAAATTGCTATTCTGACCAGGCCAGGCGCAATTTCCCGCAGAAAGGAAGTGGAAAGCATAGCTTCTGCATTGAAACCTTACCGGGAACTGGTATACACCCAAGCGCCGGGCATTCTTGATGGAGGTGACATCCTGGTTGCTGGAAAAACGATTTTCATCGGAAAATCTACACGAAGCAACGATGAAGCAATCCATCAATTAAAAACGATCGTCGATCCATATGGATATAAAATTAAAGTTATCGAGGTAAATGGATGCCTGCATCTTAAATCAGCTGTAAGTATGGCAGCCGAGGGAACTGTTATTCTTAATCCAGATTGGATCGAAAAAGGTCATTTTCAAGGATTTAGAATCATTGAAGTTGATAAGTCTGAGGAAAATGCAGCCAACGCTTTACAGATAGGCTCAACCGTGATCTATCAACCCTGTTTTATGCGTACTGCAGAAAAATTGATTGAAGCTGGATTGAACCTCAAGATGGTGGATGCGTCAGAATTAGGCAAGGCAGAAGGTGCGCTGACCTGTTGTTCCCTGATCTTTCATTCGTGATCAGTTTTCTGCTGATGGAGATAAGATCCTTCCGACGCTATTTCCACCTGTGCTTTTAGCGATATACATCGCCTTATCTGCCAGATGGATCAAACTCAGTAGCGTAGGCATTTCGTCGTTCAGCTGTGCTATTCCCAGGCTTATATCAACACTGACCAAACCGGCATCTGTATTAACCCTGGATTCTGAAACTTTTTCCTTAAGACGCAACGCTACCTTATGAGCTTCCTTCTGATCGGTTACCGGCATGATAATCGAGAATTCTTCCCCTCCATAACGCCCCATTGTGTCCTGTTCACGAAGGTTATTCTTAATAATATCTGCAGTGTTTTTAAGAACCTGATCGCCAATTATGTGCCCATAGGTGTCATTAACTTTTTTAAAATGATCGATGTCAATTATCATGGCTGATAAAGGTAATTCGTATCTACGAGCTTCTTTGAATTCATGTTCTGCCAATTCAAAAAAATGACGCCGGTTATAAACCCCAGTTAGATCATCCAACACAGCCATTTTTTGGACTTCTTCCATGAGGTGGGCATTCTGCAGCGTAATTGCCACCTGGTTTCCAAAAATCGACATGGCTGGAATGTCACTTGCCTGGAGATCCTCGCCCCACAACCAGATGAATCCCTGAATGTTTTCCTCCAATACCAAAGGGAGCTGGCAAATAAGCATTGAAGATGTCACACCTGTTGGAGAAAGAATCTTTTGAATAGTTTCCCTGGTAACTCCAGAAACATAGCTGCTGACGACTTTTGCTGGATCCTGTAAAAGAACAGGTTCCATTGATCTCGACGATTGCTCCCAAATACTCTCCAATGAGAATGAATATTCGCCTATTTTTTTTCTGCCAATCCGTTCAATAATCTTCACGATCCGTTCAGGAATAGAAGTAAATACAACATGCATCTTGTGGTCTTCCAAGCGGGGTAATGCGATCACACAGAACAATCCTAGCGAAGACAATTCCTTTCCCAATGTCTGCATGACCCCATCCGGAACGATAACCTTTGATGCTTTTGAACTGACCTGTGCCAGTGCTTTAATTAATGCATTAGATCGTGCGAGCGCGGAAGTTTGTCTCTTTTGATCCTCATCAATCCGCAAGCGTTCGATGGCTGTTGATAATTGGGAGGTCATTATCTTTAAGAGATCTTCATCTCTTTTGGAGAAAGCATTCAAACGAGAACTTTCTGCATTGAAAACACCAATCACTTTATCTCCTATTTTGATAGGGATGCACATTTCAGATTGGGTTTGGCTATCCACCTCCAGATAATCAGCAACTGAGTGAATATCAATCTCCCGCCTGGGTTTCCCTGTCCTGGCGACGTATCCAGATATTCCCTGATCCAAAGTAACAGTGGTTGGTATTTCGTAAACTCCCAAACGATATGAAGTATGCAAGACCAGCAATTCACCGCTTTCATCCAACATCATTACACCAAAATTATCAGGGTACAGTTTTTCACCGATCAACTGCGTCACAAATTCGATCAATTCATCTTCGTTATGAGCATCAGCAGCCGCAACTGATATTTCGTTCAGAACTGATAATTCTTCGTTCCTGCGACGTTCTGATGAAAAAAGAAGCATATTTTGGATGACAAATGAAACCTGATCAGAAAGAACAGACACCAATTGGACATCATCGTTATTGAAACCTTGAGGCTTGTTCATAAGAAATATAAATCCAAGCATGCTCATACTTGTAGTTCTTAATGGAACAGCCATGAACGAGTTCACACCCATGGATTGAATGTGTTCCCGAAAAAATGGATCGATCAATTCCGGGGAATTCGAATAATAGGCTGGCTTATCCGAGAAAATTCCCGCCAAATCACCATTATTCGAAGAGAGCCGGAATTCACGAGTTTGTTTACCATCCATGCCGAAGGCAGATGGCTGGAAGACAATTTTATTTGTTTCAGCATCATACAAACCAACCATGCATATATCAGCACCAAGAATGGCTGCCAAGATCTCGGATAATTGGCCATATGTTTCCTGTGTAATTTCCGGATATTTTAAGACTTGAGAGATCCTGTGCAATCCGCTTAATTCCCTGACCCGGGATGTTGTTTCTTCCAGAAGCGTGATCCTTGAAACAGCCAAGGAAACATGTCGAGATACCAATTCTCCCCATTTCAAATCCTGTTCTGAAAATTGATCTTCTGAGTGGAAGCCTAAAAACAATCCACCCTGTTCCCTCCCTTGAGAATAGAGTGGTACAGCCAGGATAAACTTGAGCTTCTTTTTGGAAGTCAGGAAAGATGAGAGTTCAGTTTCATCGAGAATTTCAGCATGTCCGACTTCCAAAACATTCAATGTAAGTTTTTTTAAATCCTGATCAAAAAGACCAGCCAAGAATTCTTCGCTCCCTGAGCCGAAAGCAGCCAAAGGAGAAACGCAATCACTTTCATCATCGCAAATCGTAATCATACACATATCAGCGGAGAATAAATCAGCCAAGCGACCAACAAGGTCATTAAGCATCCCTGACATGTCACTTGAACCCAATGACGCAGCCACGATCTCATTTAATAATGAAACAAATTTTGCCTGTTCTGACTGTAAAATGGCTGTATGGTCATTCTCTCCACCCACCTTTGAGAGGTCTCGCTTTTTCCCAGTTATCGCAAGAATAATGGTCACCACTATTATCGTAACCACCAGGATTATCAATCCTGATGAAAACAACTTTTCCATTGAAACCATTTTCAGGAAAACTTGAAGGTATACGAGAGTAAAAATTCCCAGGAATGATATTAATAAATTCTTCCATACTCCCAAAGATCTTGAGAAAACAATTACCGGAATTAATAACAGTGGACTTGCATCGAAATTGGGGGCAATCAGTACTTTTAAAAGGATCACAATAAAAATGCACAGCCCCCATAAACCAATGGCCATCACCATTTGTGAAAAAACTCTGAAGGGTTTGGTTTTATTCGTTTTCATTATCGGAATATAAATACTATAGCATCTAATTTCAACATAATTAAATTACTACTATAAGCGATTTCAGAAATTTCCCCGAGAAGAACCATAAAAAATACTTTACAAATAACTTACAAATATCATTTATTCGATCAATGGAGCTGTTTTTTTCGTCTTTTCAGATGGCTATTCACCCAATATTTCAAAAAGGTTGGAATTAACCATTTATTTGCTCCTTCAAAGCTTTTATTTTTCATTATTATATTTCATTTGATCTTTGTTAAGTTTATTTTGAATTATAGCAATTACTATTCAAATTAACGCTGCCTTAATGAGAAATCATCATCAAATTGATGATGATTGTCATAAATAAATTATCCAGCCAATAAAGGGAGAGAAATCAGATGCTAGGGGATATCCATGGCAAAATACACCTGGGTTCCCGAACTCAGGAATATACTCCGATTGGGACTAATCGCCATGGAAGTAATCCCTGAAGAGAACAGCGTTTTATCCTGATCCACAGTGGCGCGAAACTGGTTCTGGAGATAAAGGGAATCCTGTCGGGGACTGAATCGGTAGACTGCAGCAGTAACAGGCGCCAGCATGTAAATGGATGGATCAGGTGGAGTTGTAAATGTCATTTCCGTGAAACTTGCATCTGAAAGAACTATCCCACTCTGGTATCCGATCCTCATATCTGTCATTGTTTGCGGATCATTGCAGCGCATTGGAACAACATCACCCAACTGCCCCGGTGTACAACTGGAAACATGACCATCATTAAAAAGAAAGTATAAGTCTGCGCCTGACACGGCGATATCGGTAGCTTGATTTAATTGCCTGGGAACATAATTCCCGGAGAAATATAAGCCCGGTTTTCCACTGAAAAGATTCATCCCATCAAGGTCGTAATACCATACGGCATTACCTACCGGATCAAGTATGTAAATAGTTTCGTTCTGTCCAGATAATGCAAACCCGACCGGTGATTTCCAGAGAATATCTGGTGCCTGCAATTTCCAAGCAAATGGTTCAGCATCAGGATTGCAATATATAAGCGTACCGGTTCCGTCCATTGCCAGCAGGGTTGATCCTCCAAATGGATTTACTCTTGGAAGAACCTGTAAATCAATTAATGAAAAGACATCAACAGTATTATTTGGAGATGAATCGGAAGAGCCAGCCATCGATCGATAAGTCCCTGGTCCGCAAACAAATTTATCATCCAGGATATAGCCACTGCTTGTCAGGTAGGCTCTAATAATCCGACCACTATAATCATCCAACATATACAGGTCGGTCTCTCCAGCTGCCATCTTTCCCACTTGAATGGTCCTGGGCAAGCCACCATAGATAGCAGGGCGAAAATCCAAGCGGATAATCTGATCCATTGCATCGAGAGAACCCTGTGCCTGCAAACGCAATGTATAGGAATCCTGCGTGGTCTGATAGCTTTCGGCACGATCCAGGTAGAATAACGTGCTTTCCCAAGCCCTACGGACAATGGCAGGATCAGTCTGTCCGATAGCGCCAACTGCTTCACTGACAGCCAACTGGTAGTTTTCAGCAAACTGTGCAGAGCGTCCATACCTGACATATACCAAACTGGAAACAATTACAACAACGATGGGTATGAACATGGCGATGAAAGCCATTGAAGAACCATTCATCGGCTGCGGTTTCCCATCGGGAGAAGCTGGCAGGATCCTCTGAAACAATGTCCGAAAACTGCCAGTGAGATTGTTTCCAAAAACACGAACCGATTGAATTGCTGAGAGCAAGAAGGAGGAGACTGGTTTTCGTATCTTTGAACCAAAACGCTTAATCCCTGACAACCCAATTCCAGTACTGGAATCAAAACTCTGTTTTCCAGCTATTTTCCTTGATCGTGCAGAAGCTGCAATTGATCCACCAGGATCAGAATCGTTTCCCCCCGTTTTTTCACGAGAACCTGAGCCACCAAGCAAATTCAAGAACCGACTTGAAGAGCTGCCTTGTTGAGTGAACTGTTCCTGGATAGGCTGGTCAGAGAAACTTGATGGTGTATCTGTAAATTCGGATTCTTCAAGCGATGAGCCCTGGTCAAAACCCATTTGAGATTCTGTGTAAGAACTTCGGTCTTGCACCTGAAAGGGATCGAATTCCATTTCAGGATCAGTTGGGATCTCCACAGGTTGTTGATATTGAGGAAAGTCAGGAATCTCCATCTGGGGGTCTGGGGCAGGTTTGGTTCTGCGTGGGTGATCATTTACGAGCAAGTGCAACATCCCACTGCCTTTAACCACCTGAATGATGACAGCACCAGCATCTTCGGCTGCAGTGGATTGCAATTTTCGATATAATGCCTCCAATGAAGTACCACCGCGCTCATTCAACAAAGCGGACATCCAATTTTCAGGCAGATGGGAACAAATCACGAGGTGCTCGCCTGGTTTTAAATCCATCTGGGAATAATAGAGGTTGGCTTTTTGGGTAAAACCAAGACCACGACCTGATAAAGCCTGATCGTGAATATGTTCCACCCCGACGCCTGTAAGCCGAAAGACATGGGTTGGGCCACTTTGCATGAGTACCAGACTACTTCCCCTGAGAACCCCCATAACCAGACGACCGATGATATATTGTCCCTGGCCGGTCGTTCCAAGATTCCTCGTCATGAGGACCTGGTTAAAAAGCTCTGCTGTGGAGCGCAGCGCGGCTGTCAGTGATCCCTTGGTGGAATAGAATATACTGGTCATTTTTTGCGTGATTTTGGTATACTCATCCAGCTGGATGGGATTATTCCCATTCAGGGACAAATAGATGAAGAGATGATCGCCTTCCCTACCCCTTACAAACCGATGCGGGGGAGGAGCAACAGCCAATCCAGGCAGGAAACCTTCGTCCTGTCCCGATTCCCGATTAAATGGAAGGAAATTAAGATCACACTCGATAATCATGTCCACATTATAAGGCAATCCAGTGAGTGCGTATATTGGTATTAAAATGGTAATCAGACTGGTAATTAACCCCCATAACAGTTCCATCAAGAAGAAGGGATGAACTCAATTAAAATCAAAGAGAATGATTTATAAAAGAGCATGCATGGAATTTAAATTAATTAAAACAACAACTGAATTTGATCTACTGAAAAATGATTGGAACACATTACTCACGGGAAGTATTACGAATGTACCATTTCTGAGACATGAATACCTGCGTGGGTGGTGGCATAAACGAGGTGGTGGCGAATGGGAGGATGCTGAATTAGCCATCATCACAGCCACTGAAGATGAGCAACTGATAGGGATCGCTCCTCTCTTCTTAACTGCCAACCCTGTTAATGGGAGAAATGAAAAAACTTTGATGCTGTTGGGCAGCATCGAGATATCCGATTACCTGGACTTGATTGTGCGAGAAGAAAATTTGAATAAATTCACATCCGGATTGATCAAATTTCTTGCCGGCAATCTCGACATGGATTGGAGCAGCTTAGACTGGTTCAATATCCCTGAAGGTTCGAAAAGTATTGGTTCAATAAAAGATGCTGCTGAAACTCAAGGATGGAAGTTTGCGCAAGAGAAGTTTCGACCCTCTGTGGCTGTAGAATTAGCAGGCGATTTTGACGAATACCTGGCAGGTATTGACAAAAAACAACGACATGAGATCCGACGAAAACTACGGAGAGCAGCTGAATTCTACATTCCGATCACATGGAATATCCTGAATGATGAGACACAACTTGAAACCGGGATTGATGATTTCCTAACCTTAATGGCTAATGAACCTGAGAAAGCCAGGTTCCTGACCAGCGAAATGCAGGAACAAATGAAAATTCTCATGCAGGCAGCATGGGATGCCGGTTGGCTGCAATTATCTTTCCTGGAAGTAGGTGGAGTCAGGGCAGCCTCCTACCTCAATTTTGATTACAACGGAACCATATGGGTTTACAACTCCGGAATGGATCCACGCTTCATGGATCTCTCTCCAGGATGGGTATTACTGGGGCATCTTCTTATGTGGGCAAATGATAACGGGAGATCGGTATTTGATTTTATGCGCGGTGATGAACGGTACAAGTTCAAGTTTGGGGGTACAGCACAGTATGTCCAGCGTATCATGGTATCGAAAAAATAAAGGAACTTCAATCCTTTTCATTCCTGGCAGCAAGGTGTTGATCCAATAAATCGATCAACTGGCTGCGCGAGTAATTGTGCATGGGATTGTCATTCTCATCCAGCAATTTTTCAATCAATGCATTGATGACACGATCACCCTCCCATTTTGTCCCCACGAGGTAACGGAGTTTAGGGTTGTCGGAAAACAAGGCATGCAGGACCGCCTCAGTGACAATTGCCGGCGGGGAAGGCTTGCGGTTGGTTTCAGATTCCTCCCCTTCAGGCTTTGAGGGAGCTTCCTGTGGCGGATCCATGAAACTTGCCAGGATGAGATCTGATTCTTCTTTGAAGGAACCCCTGGCAGCTTTGAAATGCTTTATCATACCGGGCATTGATTTTTCCCCAATAGCGGAGATGATACCTCCAGGTTGAACAATGGCAACCTTGACACCAAACGGGTCCAATTCCTGCCCCAAGGCAAAAGTATATGCCTCCAGTGCATGCTTGGTCATGGTATAAGGACCGTAATATTTTTTGGAGATCATCCCTCCCTGAGAACCAATATTGACAATCCGACCCTGAGATGCTATGACCATTTCCACAAAGGCATTGGTCATGCGGTGAACTCCAAATACATTCACATTGAATATCTTGAGCAACTCATCATCACTCCAGGCAGGGAGAAGACCCAACTCCCCAATACCTGCATTATTGACCAAACCATAGAGTCCCTTACCTGTTCTCTCCACCAATTGAACAGCATTCTCGACCTGACCAGGATCAGTTACATCTAATTGAATTGGAAAGACATTGGTGATCTTTTGCAGTTCAACAATATCATCCTGATTTCGGGCAGTGGCAAAAACCGGGTATCCTTTTTGCGCGAGTGTTTTCGTTAGGTGATTTCCAATGCCGCTGCTGGCTCCGGTGACAAGAATCGGCAGTAAATTTTTTGATGAATCCATAATTAATAATTTAACTTCTCCCTTAATAGTCAAGTAAATTCCTGAACCAGGAACCTACCTTGAGAAATCCGAACATGTTTTTATTGCTGGTATTTTGGATCCCCATAAATTGAAAGTATCTCGCCATAAAAGATACGGTGGTAATCCTTAGCAGGGTATTTCTTCTCCAGGCGCGGGTCTAAAAATTTTGTTTTTTCCATGTCATCCCAATAGATCTTGCGGCATTCAAAAGTCAACTGTGCCTGTTCAAACCCTGGAGATGGGATCAAAGAGGATGCTGAAGGGATAAGACCGGATCTCTTGATCTTATCCCCGTCCCTGCCTGATGTATTACCAAGCAAGTGCAATGCAGGCGCGTATTCTTCAGAAAACGAAGTGACCGTGAATGTATCAAATTTCTCCATGAATTGGTAGGTATAACGGACTGGACGAACAACCACCTGAATAAAAGGTAAACTCCACATAACACCGATACTTCCCCAGCCAACTGTCATGGTGTTAAATTCACCTGTGGAATAATCTCCACAAGTTAACAACAATCCCTGTCCCTGCCAGACGGCTATAGCGTTGATATTCAATTGCTCAAATCTGATCCTGATCTTATCCATGCCTATACTCATCCTTGTAAAATATCGTAGAATACAACCGGTTCCTGTCTTTCAACAAACTGCTCGGAAACACGAGCCAGACCGAGCAAACCTGCTTCCTGCCAATACCTTCCTATAGCCTGCATGCCAATTGGCAAACCGTGATCGTCATAGCCAACAGGGAAGGAGATGGCAGGTTGACCTGTCATGTTTGCTTGTGTCGCAAAACGCATGATCTCAATCACTGTGGAAAGGTCAGAGTTACCATCCGGTAATGCATTCTCAGGGATGCGTGGAGCGACCATGCCGGTTGAAGGAGTGAGGATCATATCGACCTGGTTCATGACCAGATTCATATCCGTAATCAAACGCGTCCGAATTTTTTGAGCCTGGACGTAATCCATGGCGGTAAGCGCCTTTGCCAGAGCCAGGTTGATACGCACTTCCAAGCCATGATCTTTATAATGTTCCGGGTAGGTGGCGCTCATGGATTGAACCATCTCAGAAAGGATGATCACTGAGTGAGCCGCCCGGGCAGATTCCAATCCCGGAATGGTTATTTCCCTAATTTCAGCCCCGAGTATCTCAAAATTAGCAACCATTGCTTCACATGCAGAAACCACTTCCGGGTTGGCGTGATCGAACCATGGTTTAAAGATTCCCAATTTCAATCGTTTTATATTCAGCTTATCCCAACCTTTAATCGTCGGAGCAGGTTGATGGAGTGAATTTGGGTCATTCAAATCAGAGCCTGCCATGACTGCATAGGCGAGGGCAGTATCAGCGGCGCTGGCTGCCAACGGGCCAACATGGGCAACACTCCAACACAATGGGTAGGCTCCAAATTCACTGACACGACCAAAAGTTGGTTTTATTCCGAAGGTTCCACAGAAGGAAGCCGGGATTCGGATTGAACCGCCGCCATCTGCTCCAATTGCGATAGGGCACAATCCGGAAGCCACTGCGGTTGCCGGACCACTGGAACTACCGCCAGTAAAGTGATCGGTATTGTATGGATTGCGAGTTGTGCCTGTAATGGGATTGAGACCCGTCACACCAATCCCGATCTCATGCATATTGGCTTTACCGATCAACAAGGCACCTGCCGCCCGCATACGCGCGACTGCTGTAGAATCTACCTGTTTAATGGAATTGCCAAGAAAACTGGTACCCACAAAGGTCGGGTAGCCTTTCAAATCGAGCTCATCCTTGACAGCTACCGGGACTCCATCAAGGATGCTCAATGGTCTGCGTGCCTTATGCCTTTCTGCTGAGCGGGCTGCCTGTTCCAGGACATCATCCTTGTTGACTGCGATCATGGCGTTCAAAGCAGGGGTTCGAGAATTACTGGATTCCATGGCATTCAATACTCGCAAGGCAACTTCCCCGGGGTCAAGAATTCCGTGGCGATAAGCATCTGCATAATCCATCACACTTGAAAAATGAAAACCGGAAGAGTGGGGAATTGGTTTATCTGGCCATTCCTTCTCAGGAACAGAAGAAGAACTTCCAGCCAATTTCCCGGTAAATTCCAATGGGAGAAAGGTGGGAGATTCTTCAAGGACCTGCCTGCGAAGCTGGTTGATACCGCTGCTTTCAAACAGGTTCGGAAATATCAACCCCCCCAAGGGTCCTTCCACCAATTTCACAAAAATTTTTAATAGAAACCCTGATAAATAAGGCAACTTGATCGACTTCAGATCATATACTTTTTCTTCAGATGATTTATTATTCACATTCTCCTCCATTGGTTGGTATTGAGTCCTATTAATTAGTATATGGACAACAATAATATCAGTCAAGCGAAGTAAGCTATTTGGCAACTTGACAGGCTAAAAAAGGAGCTTATAATGAATATCAATAAGTGCGTTGACCGGGACGAGTAGACATCATGGTGGTTAACAGAGAGTGCAAGGCCTTAGACTGAGAGCCTGCCTAAGCAACCGATGTTGAAAACCCCCCGCGAGCATGATTCTGAACACCATTAAGGTCATTAAGATGAACGGTTGGCTGCGTTACAAGCCCCAAGGAGATGTCCTGGTTTTGATTAAATAATACAGGACAAATCCGGGTGGAACCACGTGAACGTTTATACGCTCCCGTCCCGGAATTGGACGGGAGTTCCATATTTAATTAAACAATTCCTTTTCGTTTAAAAGGAATTTTCAAGGAGGTAAAAATGGCTGAGAAAATAGAAGAAAAATATGAAGATAGCGACCTTTACCGGATCAGGCACTCAGCAGCGCATGTGATGGCGCAGGCAGTGGTCGAGATATTCCCTGAAGCAAAATTTACCATTGGTCCTCCCATCGAAAATGGTTTTTACTACGATTTTGACCTGCCACGCCCTTTGACGCCGGAAGATCTCAAGGCGATCGAAAAACGCATGCGCCAGGTGTTTGCGGGAAAGCATCAATTTGAAAAAAAGATCGTTTCCGCTGATAAAGCGCGCGAAATCTTTGCCGATCAACCCTATAAATTG
>Ga0209342_10000754_pt1 | contig 37688 bp, 37 predicted proteins | sample RifCSP16_2_FD_184023 | JGI IMG/M metagenome (GOLD analysis project Ga0209342, IMG submission 184023) | Soil microbial communities from Rifle, Colorado - Rifle CSP2_sed 16_2 (SPAdes) (version 2) | ecosystem: Environmental > Terrestrial > Deep subsurface > Rock core/Sediment | place: Rifle...
CGGCAGCCGTTCGAGAACTGTACGTGGCTGATCGCGATGGTGGCCGCCCGTGGCGCTTCGCCCTCCGCGAACGCCTCCACCCGCAGCATGCCCTCGACCGCGGGCACGAACCTCACGGTGACCCCACGGTGGATCCAGGGCAGCGTGACGGCGGGGAACTCGAGCTCGTCCGAGAGCACGGGCCCGTCGTCCTCGAGCAGGTCGGCGATCAGGTTGATCCCGGTCGAGGTGTTGGAGACAAACGCGATCTCCGCCGGCTCCGCTCCCACGAAGCGGGCGACCTTTCTCCGCACCGTCTCCCGCCGCTCCAGCCACGAGCCCCAGTGGCGGTCGCCGCCCTCCTCGAGCTCCCGGTAGAAGGCCGTGACCGCCTCCCGCACCGGGCGCGGAGTGAGGGAGGTGGCAGCGGCGTTGAGGTAGACCCGGCCGGCGAGGCCGGGAAAGTCGCGCCGCACCTCGTCCCAGATGCTCGGCACCGCCGCCGAGGATACCCCCAAACGCGCTACACTCCAGCCCTCGTCGGCGGACCCTGAACGGAGGAAGCGATGGGCAGCCTGATCTTGATGCTGATCGTAGGGGGTGTCGTCGGCTGGCTCGCCAGCATGGTCATGAAGACCAACGCCCAGATGGGGGTGATCGCCAACGTCGTCGTGGGCATAGTGGGCTCCGCCCTGGGGTCGTGGCTCTTCGGGATCGTCGGCCTTGGCGCCTTCGGCACCATCGGGCGCCTCGTGATGGCGGTAGCGGGTGCGGTGGTGCTCATCTGGATCCTGAAGGCACTGAAGATCTACAAGTAGACCCGGGCCCACCAGCTGAGCTGGTCGCGGGAGCCCCAGGCAACTCCAGGACCCGGCTTCCTGTGCGGATCCGAGGGATCCGCCAGGGCCTGCAAGCCCGCGTGATCATCGGGTCCAAGGGGTGAAACGAGTCAACGTCTGCCTTAGACTTGGACGATCGGTCGGCCGGGGTGGCGAAACGGCATACGCGATGGGCTCAAAACCCATTGGGCCGCAAGGCCCGTGCGGGTTCAAATCCCGCTCCCGGCACCACGTGCTCAGTCGCGCAGGAAGGGCGAAGTGGCGTCAGGCCGTCGCCGAGCGCCGACGGGACCTGAGAATCAGTCCGACTCCCAACGCGACGAGAAGCAGCGGCCAGAGGGTTTCGAAGCTCGCCCACTCCGGCCACTCCAACCAGCCGAGGTTGTGAGCGAGCAGGACGGCGCCGCTGACGATAAGGAAGGAGCCCACGACCGCCTGGGCCTTGGAGGCGTCTGCCGGCCCCACGCCGACGCTCTCGGCCGCCGAGCGCACCCCCCCCTCGGCGGCGGACCGCACCTCGGCTGCCAGCCGGGCACCGGCCTCGCGTACGTTGTCGAAGCCGGTCCCCGCGGCGGGACCCGCCGTCTCGGGGACCTCCGCGCGGGGGATGATCAGCCAGCAGACGAGGTAGGCGAGCAGGCCCACTCCCTGAGCGAAGGCAAGCACGACGAAGGCGAGGCGCACGAGGACGGGGTCGACCTCGAGGTACTGCCCGAAGCCGGCGGCGACGCCCCCGATGATGCCGCGGCGCGTATCCCGGAATAGCCTCTTCGGCACGCCAACCCCCCGGGAGCCTCACGGGGCTCCCCTGTCAGCAGGTACGGCAACGAGGTCCAGGGGGTTCGCCGGATTCTCTGCCTCGGACCCTCCCACGACCACGCTAGCGTGCGATCGCCACGCCTCCGCACGTCGTGCGAGAGAGGGGCGGGCCGGACGATTGACCGTTACCGCACGATGTGCGAGGGTGGGCCCAGCGAGAGCGAATGGCCGATCTGGATGAGGCCACGGACGCCAAGCAGTTCCACGTCGGGGTCCCCCCGGCCGCCGAGGGGTTCTTCCTCAAGGGCTCGAACGGCCTCGACTGGGGGATGAAGAACCGCCTGGCGCGGGTATTCGACCCGCGGTCCGGCCGCACCGTGATGCTCGCCTTCGACCACGGCTACTTCCAGGGGCCGACCACCGGCCTCGAGCGCATCGACCTCAGCATCGTGCCCCTCGCCGCCTACGCGGACACGCTGATGCTGACCCGCGGCATCCTGCGCAGCGTGATCCCGGCGTCGATCCGGCAGGCGATCGCGGTCCGTGCCTCGGGTGGACCCAGCATCCTGAAGGAGCTGTCCAACGAGCGGCTCGCTCTCGACGTCGAAGACGCCGTGCGGATGAATGCCTGCGCGATGGCGGTGCAGGTCTTCATCGGGGGCGAGCACGAGACGCAGTCCGTCATCAACATGACGCGGCTCGTCGACATGGGCCTCAAGGTGGGGATCCCGACGCTGGCGGTGACCGCGGTGGGGCGGGAGCTGGTTCGTGACGCCAAGTACCTGGGTCTCGCCACCCGGATCTGCGCCGAGCTCGGCGCCCAGTTCGTGAAGACCTACTACTGCGCCGAGGGCTTCGAGAAGGTGACGGCCGGATGCCCGGTGCCGATCGTCATCGCCGGCGGCAAGAAGCTGCCCGAGCTCGATGCCCTGAAGATGGCTCATCGATCCATCCAGGAGGGCGCGGCGGGCGTCGACATGGGCCGGAACATCTTCCAGTCCGACTCGCCGGTCGGGATGATCAGGGCGGTTCGGGCCGTGGTGCACGACAACGAACGGCCCGAGAAGGCTTACGAGCTCTACCGGTCCGCGAAGAGCGCGCCGACCTCGAGATAGGAAGACCTTCGCCGTTTCTTCCCCTCCGGCAGATGGCAACGGCGTAACATAGAGGGGTGCTGGCAGGGAGGTCCTGCCGCCCCGGTGCCCACGCCAGTCCGCGGTGGGGCGCCGGGTGACGTTCGATCTGGACAAGAGGTCCCGGCTCCGGGGGCACCCGACCGGGTCACAGGACGATCATATGAAAATCAAGGTGTTGGGACTGACCGCCCTCGTGGGGATCGCCATCTTTGCCATCGCTTGCTCGCAGCCGCCGACGGATGCCATCAACGCCGCCAAGGCCGCCCTTGAGGCGGCGAACGCCGCCGAGGCCGGCGACTACGCGCCCGAGGCGTTCGCCGAGGCGCAGACCGCCCAGGCGGCCCTCGAGGCCGAGGTGAAGGCGCAGGAGGGCAAGTTCGCCCTCACCCGCTCGTACGCGAAGGCCGCCGAGCTCGCCGCTGCCGTCAAGGCCGCGTCGGACAAAGCCGTGGCCGACGCCGCCACCGGCAAGGAGGCGATGAAGGCCGAGGTCACGGGCAGGATCGAGACCGTCAAGGCCTCGGTCGCCTCGGTGAAGGAGATGCTCGCCAAGGCCCCGAAGGGCAAGGGCAGCCAGGCCGACGTCGAGGCGATGAAGTCCGACCTGGCTGGCATCGAGGCTTCGTTCTCCGAGATCGAGACCGCGATCGGCGCCGGGACGTACAAGGACGCCAAGGCGAAGCTCGACGCGGCGCAGAAAGGTGCGGCCCTGATGAAGGCCGACATCGAGGCCGCGATCGCCGCCAAGGCCGCGGCGGTGAAAAAGTAGGACGACGCCCACCCGAGGCGTGTCTCTGCGTCGGCTCGCCGTCGCCTCGTTCACCGGCCTGCTCGCCCTCGTCCTGGCGGCGGTCGCCGGCGTGCTTCGGAGCGGCCGGACGTCACCCGTGCCGGAGCGGCTCGAGGCCGCCCGCCAGGCGGTCGTCGCCGCCCACGGCAGCGCGGCGCGGGTGTGGGCTCCGGGCGCGCTGGTCCTCGCCGATTCCGCGCTCCGCGAGGGCCTCGACGAGCACGCCCGGCAGGGGGCGCGGTTCGTCCTGACCCGCGATTTCCGACCCGCGGCCGCGGGCCTCTGGCGCGCCGAGACCGCGGCGTGGGCCGCGGCACGGGAGGGGGCTCTACGCCAGGCGGAGGCCCGCGCCCTCGCCGAGGAGGCGCTGGCGGTGGCAGAGGAGGACTTGGGTCACGCCCTCACCCTCGCGCGGTCGGCGCGGCTCGAGCCGGCCGAGCGCGTGCGCCTGCAACGCGCGAGGCTGCTCGCGGGCGAGGCGCGCTCCCTGATGGAACACGGCGCCTACCGCGAGGTGAGCGAGCGCTCCGACCACTCCCGCCAGGAGCTTCGCGCGGCGCTCGGGAGGGCCTTCGCGGCAGCGCTGCGCTACACGGAGCAGCGGCACATCCGGCGGTGGCGGGGCTGGATCGAAGAGACGCGGGCGTGGTCCCGCACGGCAAGCGAAGCGGCGATCGTGGTCTCGAAGGAGGGCAACGAGCTCATCCTCTACGAGCGCGGGCGGGCCGTTCGCCGCTACCCCGCCGACATGGGCTCGAACGGGCTCGGGTTCAAGGCGCAGGCCGGCGATCGGGCGACCCCGGAAGGGCACTACCGGATCGTGGCGCGCAAGGACCAGGGACAGTCGCGCTACCACAAGGCCTTGCTCCTCGACTACCCGAACGAGGTCGACCGACGGCGACTCGCCGCGGCAAAGCGCCAGGGCCTTGTCTCGATGAAGGCGAGGCTCGGGGGCCTCATCGAGATCCACGGCGAGGGGGGGCGTGGGAGGAACTGGACCGAGGGCTGCGTCGCGCTCTCCAACGCCGACATGGACGATCTCTTCCGTCGCGTCGACGTCGGCACGCGCGTCACGATCGTGGGCAGCGACGGCCAAGGGGGCGCCTTCTCGGAGGTGCTCGCGCGCTTCGCGCACGGCGGGGGAGCCGAGAAGCCGTGAGCGTGCTGATCGGACCGGAGACGGCGGCGCCGGCCGAAACGCTCGCGTCGGTCACACGCCGGCTCGCACCTCTCGCGCGCGACCGGCGTTGGCAGCTCGGGCTGGTGGCGACCGCCGTCTTTCTCCTGGCCGTCGCCGGGACCGGCTACCGCTACACGCCGGTGGTGGCGGCCGCCCCCGATCCTGCCGCCGCGGTGGCGCGCCCCTCGCGCGACCTGCACCGGATGCTCGCGGCGCGCGCGCGTCTCGCGTCGGCCCTCCGCAGCCGGGTGCCGCACGGCACCCACATCGTCATCGACCAGACGCACAACAGGCTCCGCCTCATGCGCGGCGAGACCCTGCTCCTCGAGGCCCCCTGCTCGGCGGGCTCGGGGATGATCCTCAAGGAGGGAAGCCACGGGCGCGTCTGGGTCTTCGACACGCCGCGAGGGGCCTTCGAGGTCCTGTCGCGCGTCGAGAACCCGGTGTGGCGCAAGCCGGACTGGGCCTTCGTGGAGGAGGGGCAGCCGATCCCGCAGGACCCCGGCGACCGTTTCGAGTATGGGTCGCTCGGCGAGTACGCGCTGTATTTCGGCGACGGCTACATGATCCATGGCACGCTCTACGAGCGGCTGATCGGCCGGCCCGTGAGCCATGGCTGCATCCGCCTCGGCCGCGAGCCGCTCCGGGAGCTGTGGAGATCGACCGCGCTCGGGACCCCCATCTACATCTACTGATGCCGAAGCCACGGCTCCCGACCCCACTCGTCGTCGCCCTGACGGCGGCCGTACTCGGAGGCACTGCCCATGGCGCCCGCCCGCGTCCGGACCCGGCCGAAGAGGCCGCCCGGGCGCGTCTCCGCCGTGCAACCGCGCAGCTCCGGCAGCAGCTCGCGCTCTCCTCCCGGACGGGGTTCTACCTGCGTCTCGACGCGTGGAGGGGCACGCTCGCCCTCGTCCTCCAGGGCGTGGTGCTCGAGGAGCACAGGATCACGCGTCTCGAGCGCGGCGAGCCGCGGATCGTCTTTGTGCGGCGCGGCCTCCCGGAGGACTGGGACGTCGCCGCCTTTTCGGGCGGCGAGCTCGACCCGCCACGCGAGCGAGACCGGATCGAGATCGTCGCCCCCGAGCCGTCGACGGGTGCGGCTGGCCCCGGCTCGGAGACGATTCCCGGCCCGCCGCCCATCCCGGCCACGGCGGAAGAGAGCTACTCCGTTCCCTCGCGCTACCGCATCGTGTTCAACGAGGGCGTCACGATCGAGATTCGCTCTGCGGGGGGAGCACGGAATCGCAGCGTGTTGCAGCGCCTTGCCGATGCCGCCTCGCTGTGGACGCACGACCGCGCGGGCGCCCTCCGCTGGAGCCGGAACGACCGGGTTCGTCTGCGCGTCGAGCTCGCGGCCGAGGACGCGGCGGCGCTCTACCGCTCGCTGCCCCCGGACATCCGCCTCGTCATCCTCGGCACCGCCGCCGACTGACGCGTGGGCGCGGGAGCGCGACCCCTGAGCCCGCTACTGGCCGAACACCGCGCGGAGCAGCTTGAGCATCGCCGCCCAGGACGCCTTGTCCGCCTCGGCGTTGTAGGCGAGGTTGGGCATGCCAACCTTGTCCGCGTCGGGATTGGTGAAGCTGTGCTTTGCCCCGGGCAGGTTGACGAACTCGTACTTCGCACCCGCGGCTGCCATCTCCTTCTTGAAGCCGTCGATCTGTTCCGCCGTGATCATGGCGTCGTCGGCCCCGTTCAGGACCAGCACCTGCGCCTTCACCATGCCCGCCATCGCCGGTTGCTGGGTGGCGATCGCACCGTGGAAGCTGACGACCGCGTCGAGATCGACCCCCGCGCGCGCCATGCCGAGGACGACGCCGCCGCCGAAGCAGTACCCGATCGCGGCGACACGGTCGGGATCCACGTGCGGATCCTTCTTCAGGAGGTCGAGGGCAGCCAGGAAGCGAGCCTTGACGAGGGCGGGATCTTTCGTTGCCTCCGCCGCGAAGGACTGGGCTTCCGGCGGATGCGTGGTGACCTTCCCCTTGCCGTACATGTCGACCGCGAGGCCCACGTAGCCGTCCTTCGCCAGGCGGATCGCCTGATTCCGCGCGTGCTGGTTGTGGCCCCACCACTCGTGGACCACCAGGACGCCGGGACGCTTCCCCTTGGCCTCCGCGTCCCAGGCGAAGAAGCCTTGAAGCTCCGTGTCGCCCTGCGTGTAGGTGACCTCCTTCGTACGGACCTCCGCGCCGGCGAGGAGCGAGAAAACGAGCAGCGTCGCCGCTGCGAGCACCGTCGTGCCATTCATCCTGAGCCTCCTTCTCGCCGTCATTCCGGCAACCGGACGACCTGGTCAAGCCCCGCGCCTCCTCCTGCCGACTTCGCCGGGAGCGAGTGCCACGTCTCCCTCGGCACGACCTTCGGATGTGCGGTATCGGCCTCGTAGTGCGGCGACATGATCTGGACGCCGTGCTCGTTGAAGACGTCGAGGATCTGCGCGTGGAGGTCGCTCATCACGCGAAAGCGCGGACGGGCCGGATCGGGGGCGACGGCGAGCGTGTACTCGACGTAGAAGTCCTCGAGCGCCGTCTGCAGCACGTACGGGACCGGCGTCGGACGCACCCCGGGAATGCGCTCCGCGGCGAGAACGAGCAGGGCCGCGACCTGGCGCCAGGGTGTGTCGTAGCCGATCGTGACGGAGGTCCTCGCGAACACGCCCTCCTCCGCGTGGCGCGAGAAGTTCGTGGTGACGGTCGACGCCACCACGGCGTTGGGGATCGTCACCTCCTCGTTCCGCGGCGTCCGGACCTTGGTCGAGAGGACCCCGAGGTGAGCCCGTCCGAGCGTCGACACCGTGTCCACGAGGAAGCCTCGGAGCGCCTCGCTCCAGGGGCGGGTGTAGGGGAACTGCCTCAAGACGAAGGAGAGCCACCAGTAGGCGACGAGCAAGACGGATACCCCGAGCCCGACTGCGATCGTGCGCCGCACGACCCTCAATCCTCGCACCTCGCTCCGGAGCCAGAGGTCGCCAGGGGGCACCCGCTGCAGCTGCTTGCGGAGCTGCTCCTGGGCCTTGCCCACCAACCAGGCCGACAGCCGGCGATGCACCCGCGCCAAAGCGGCGACGAGAAGGAGGGCGACCGCGGTGGCGCCACCCGCGAAGAGCGCGCCCCGAAGCAGCCGCTCGGGTGAGCGCGCTTCGTCCGCCTCCGCCAGGGCGCGCCGGAGCTGCTCCATCGCGGCGTGGCTCTTGCCGTCCAGTGTCTCCCCCGCCAGCTCGTCGACATCCGCGGGGAAGATGGTGAACACGTCCTGTCCGGCGACGGTCAGCGAGACGAACCCCATCCCGACACGCCGGGCGACGGGGCCGATCACCCCTTGCTCGACAAGATCATGCAGCCGGGTCGCTGCCCCCGCTGCACGCCGGGCCGGCAGGTTCGACAGCAGGCGGGCCCGGAGGACGGTGATCGTCCGGTTGTGAAACACGAGCCGGGCGGCCTGCTCGGCGGGCGCCGCCTCCGCGACGTGATCCAGCGCTCCGGGGGTGCGGGCGGATTCCGGTCCGCCGACCGTGGCCGGAGGCCGGTCGACGGCGGGGGCCGCCTGTGCCCGCGTGCGGGACACGAATGGCGACGCCCAGGACAGCGTGCCGGCGATCGCCATCGCAATGACGGTGGATCGCCATCCCACGCGGTACCCACCCAGGTCTCTGTCAACGGACATGACCAACTCCTTCGCGAAGATCGGTTGTCATCGCGTCCGTGTCACCTTCTGAATGGCGCGTGGAGAGTCGACGTCGTGGCCCCGGGCGTGTGCGAGGCTCATGGCGAGAAGCTGCCCGGGGACGATCAGCGTGAGGGGCGACAGCCACTCCGCCACCGTGCACGGGATCTCCAGCCGGACCGGCGCCATGTCGAGCGCCTCCCGGCGGTCGCTCACGCAGATGACCTGCGCCTGACGCTCCTTCAGGGTGGCGATGAGGCTCAGCGACTCCTGAAGCAGGCGACCCGAGGGCGCGAGGACGATCGCCGGAAAACCCCGCTCGATGATGGCGAGCGGCCCGTGCAGGAAATCGGCGCTGCTGTATGGCTCGACGACGGTGTAGGTCAGCTCCTTCAATTTCAGCGCCATCTCGAAGGCGGTCGCGTAGTTGTAGCCGCGCCCGATGACGACCGACCGCTCCATCTCGCGGCACTCCGCGGCCACCCTGGCCACGGCCGCGCCCGTGGACAAGACCTCCTCGATGACCCCCGGAACCTCCCCCAGTGAGGCCACGGCCTCGTCGTCGCTGGCGAGGCTCGCGCTGAGAAGGGCGATCGCGGCCAACTCCCCAGTGTAGGTCTTCGTCGCCGCCACCGCCTTCTCCTCCCCCGCCTGCAGGTCGATGACGACATCTCCCTCCGCGGCGAGGTCGGACTCTCGGTCGTTCGTGATGACCCCCGTGAGCGCCCCCTGATGTCGCGCCGCGGCGAGGACGGCGACGATGTCGGGGCTGCGGCCGCTCTGGCTGATTCCGAGCACGAGCGCGTTTCCGAACCGGGGGGGTCGCCCGTAGATCGTGATGAGGCTGGGCGCCGCAAGCCCCACCAGCAGCTCGTTTCTCACGCCCAGGACGTACTGCGCATAGCGGGCCGCGTTGTCGCTCGTCCCGCGAGCGGCGATCACGACGTGGGTGATTCCTCTCCGGCGGATCGCCTCCGCCAGCTCCCTGGCCGCTCCGCGTTGGTCCCGCAGGAGCCGGCGGATCACGGCCGGCTGCTGGTGTATCTCCTTGAAGAGCTGTGTTTGCGCGATCGCGGGGTCCACCGCTTGCTTACCTCAGGCTCGCGATCAGACCCCTCACGTCCTGCGCGAACCGGTCGATGTGGGTCTGGACGTAGGCGGCGACGTCCTGGTCGGGATTCCGGACGAGGGGCGTGAGATCCATGCCGAAGGTGAGCCCGCTCGCCCGGTCCACGCCGTGCGACTCGAGGTAGGTCGCGTGCGCCCGCCGGCGCCCCATGGTCGCGAGGTCGTAGCGCTTGCCCCCGCAGATCTGCGAGTCGAAGACGCCCAGGAGCGCCATCTGGAGGTTCTCGTGCGCCGAGCAGTCGAAGAGGACCTTGTCTTCGTCCCGCAGCCAGCCGAGGTCGCGCCACACCTCGCAGCCGTAGAGCCGGGTCGGACGGCTCCCTTCCGGCAGGCGACGGATGGCCTCGATGACGCGGAGCCCGACCGCAACGTGCGTGGCGTGCTTGTCGGCGATGTTGTGCGTGTAGACGACTTCCGGACGGGCGCGCTCGAGGATCGCCACGAGATCGGTGACCGGCCGAGCGTCGGAGGCGCTCTTGACCGCCGCGCTCGGGTAGTCGAGCAGGATCTGGGCCGCGTACTCGCCGACGTAGGCCGCCTTCTTCTGCTCGCGGATGCGAACGAGGCGCATCGCGTCGTCCGTGTAGTCCCGATAGAGGTCGTCGCGCGGAGAGCCGGCCCCGTTCGTGGCCACCACCCCCGTGAACCACTTGTCCTCACTCTGGAAGCACTGGAGGACGCCCTCGATGGCCATGATCTCGAGATCGTCCTGGTGCGCGCTGACCGCCAGGTGGGTCGTGCGGGGAAGTGCCTCCGCAGGGGGAAGGCCGTCGGGGACGAAGATCTGCGCGGTGTCGAGCTGGAACTTCATCGTTCACTCCCTTTTTTGAACCACGGGCAGGCTGGCGGCGGCGATGGACTGTCCCACCCTCCGGCTCTTCTCGTCCGGGAGCTGGATGTTGATCCGCCCCGCCCGCTCCGGAAACTCCTCCTCCAGCACCTGCCGGGCCCCGTCCACGATCAGCTTTCCTCCGGCACCGGACGTGCAGCGCCCAAGGACGAGCACGTGCTTCAGTCGATAGAAGTCCGCGTAGTGGGCGATGCCGTAGCCCATGTAGACGCCGATCGTCTCCCATATGCGCCGGGCCCCTTCGTGGCCGGAATCCAGCTGCTCCTGCACCCGCTCCAGCCTCCGGGCCTTGGTGAGATCGGCGGGAAGATCGATCCCAACCGCGGGGGCCAGGCGGAAGACGCACTGCTGCGAGAAGTAGAGGGCGCCGCACCCGCGGTCGCCCGACCATTCGTCGACGGGGGCGGTCGGGCTGAGGTCGATGGGGGCGAACGCGAGCTCGTTGAGCCAGTCCGTGATGTTGCCCTTGGGCGTGATGTAGCCGGCGGCCTGGCTCGAGCCGAGTGCGACACCGAGGATGCTGTTGTCCTCGAGCGACATCGACCCCGCCAGTGCCGTGACCTCGCCGTCGTTGACCACCTCCAGCGGTACGCCGAACTCGCTCCGGATCCGGGCGAACATGCTTCGTACTTCTTCAAAGCGCTCCTTCGGAACGCCCCGGAAGAGGGAGGCGATCATCGGTCGGTTCTGGACGATGACGCCGGCCGAGCTCCCGCCGATGGCGTCGACACGGGGCAGCTTCGACGCCGCCCGGCGGATCGCGAAGAGGATCATGTCCAGGTGGTAGCGGGGATCGTCGTGCCCCTGGGGATCCCACTCGATCTCCTCGCTGAACACGGGCTTGCCGTCAACGACCGCCGACACCTTCAGATCGGAGGCCCCGAGATCGAACCCGATGCGGCACCCGTCGAGGTGGCGTCCCAGGGACTGTTCCCCCTCTCGCTCCTCGGGCACCTCGTCGACGCCGCAGGTGACAACCGTGAACGGCTTCTGATAGACCTCCTCGCCCATGAAGTGCTGGTCGAACGAGCGGGGACCATTCGGGGAGTAGCACTGCTGAAGGTGGCGACCCACGCTTCCCGGCCCTCCGACGTAGACGCGCCAAGCGCCCCGCTGCCAGAGGAGGAACTTGAGCAGCCGCTCCGCATACCACAGGTTCTCGCGCGCCAGCGGGTGTCCCTCCGGGAACACGGCCGTCTCGAAGCGGGAGATCGACTGATCCGAGCGCTCCAGACCCAGGACCAGGGGGACTCCTGCGCCGGAATCGGCCACCGCTCGCTGGAAGCTTTGATTCGCCAGCACCGCGGGCCGGAAGCCCTCGTCGAGGGGAGGGGTTCGTCTGGGCCTCGCGCGCTCGATCAGTGTCGACATCGTCCTCGTCACGCACCTCGCCGCCCGGAGGCCCGTTGAGGGTAGCATCCCTCCGCCTGGCGTGCTTATGGCAAGGACGCCTTCCCCGACAAGGGCTGAACGATCGAGCCCGACGGCAGCCTACGCGTCCATGCCAAGAGCGGCGCCGGCGACATCATCACGCGCGAGACCCACGGCGACTTCGAGCTCGAGCTCGAGTTCAAGGTCGCCGCCGGCGCGAACAGCGGCATCTTCTACCCGGCGGGCGAGCTCGCCGGCAAGCCCGTCTACTGGAACGCCTTCGAGTACCAGGTGCTCGACAACGAGCGGCACCCGGACGGGAAGATCTCCTCCCATCGCGCGGGCTCCCTCTACGCTCTCTACGCGGCGGAGGGCGCGGTCACGAAGCCCGTCGGGGAATGGAACCAGGCCCGCATCGTGATGAAGGGCACGCGCATCGAGCACTGGCTCAACGACACACGTGTCGTCGCCTGCGACACGGCGAGCGAGGACTACCGCAAGCGCCTCGCCGCGAGCAAGTTCGCGACCTGGAAGGGCTACGGGACGCACGCGAAGGGTCACGTCGGACTCCAGGATCACGGCGACGACGTCTGGTTCCGCAACGTTCGGATCCGCGCGCTGCCCTGAGACTCCGGACCCTACCGCTTCACCCCTGACCCGCTGGAGAGCTCGGAGCGGACGAGGTCGACGAGCGGGCCGCGCAGAAGGCACAGTCGGATCGTCCGGAGAAGGCAATCGGGGTTCGCGGCGAAGAAGCCGCGGACGGCCGCCACATAGGCCCGTGCGCAGACCTCGAGCGGCACCGCGAAGATGCCGCTGCTCACGGCGGGAAGCGACACCGATGCCCAGCCGCGCTCGTGGGCGCGCCGAAACGCAGACTCCAGCGCCTGCTTCAGCTGCTCCTCCTCCTGGCCGATGCCCTGGTGGGGACCGACGGCGTGAATGACGCCCTTGAAGGGCAGGTGGCCGGCCGTGGTGACGACGGCTTCGCCGACCGGGATCGGGCCGCGCTCGCGGACGATCGCGTCGCCTTCGCGGGCGAGAAGGGGGCCCGCCGCACGCGAGATGGCGGCGGCCACCCCACCGCCGTGGGCCAGGTGTCCGTTGGCGGCGTTGACGATCGCGTCCACGGGCTCGGCCAAGAGGTCGCCGATCACGACCTCGAAGACCCGCCCGCCCGGGAAGCCCTCGCGGGCGACGGTTTCGGCTGCCATGCCGCCCTTCCAGCTCGTTAGAAGTCTGCTCCCATTACCCGGACATACTCCTACGGCACGAGCAGGACCTTCCCCGTCGTCCGCCGCCCTTCGAACGCCCGGTGCGCCTCCGGCGCTTCCGCGAGCGGGTACCTCCGGTCGATCCGGACCCGGAGCCGTCCCGCCGCCACGTCGCCGAGCACCTCGCCCGCCCGCGCCTCCAGGCTGGCCCGATCCGCGGTGTAGTGAAACAGCGTCGGGCGGGTCAGGAACAGGGAGCCTTTTTTCGACAATACGAGGGGGTCGATCGGGGGCACCGGCCCGCTCGACTGGCCGTAGAAGACCAGCATCCCGCGCGGGGCCAGGCAGTCGAGGCTCCTCTCCCAGGTCGTGACCCCCACCGAGTCGTAGACGACGGCGACGCCGCGGCCGTCCGTCAGCCGCTTGACCGCGGCCTTGAAGTCCTCCCGACTGTAGAGGATCGCCTCGTCGGCCCCGGCGTCCTTGGCGAGCGCGGCCTTCTCCTCGGTCGACACCGTACCGAGGACGCGCGCGCCGCGGCGCTTCGCCATCTGTACGAGCAGCAGCCCCACGCCGCCGGCGGCGGCGTGGACGAGGCAGGTGTCCCCCGGCTTCAGGGGGTAGGTGGTGGCGGTGAGGTACTGCGCGGTCATCCCCTGCAGCATCACCGCCGCCGCGGTGGAGCTGTCGACGCCCCGCGGCGGCTTGATGGCCTGCGCCGCCGGCACCAGGTGGCGCCCGGCGTAGGAGCCGAGCGCGGTCGCCCAGGCCACGCGGTCGCCCTCCCTGAAGTCGGTCACGTCAGGGCCGACACCTTCGACCACACCCGCCCCTTCCAGCCCCGGGACGAAGGGAAGCGGGTTGGGGTAGAGCCCGGTGCGGTGGTAGACGTCGATGAAGTTCAGCCCCGCGGCCTCGACCCGGACCCGCAGCTGGCCGGGTCCGGGCACGGGGTCGGGCAGCTCCACCAGCCGCAGGACCTCCGGACCGCCAAAGCCTTCGACACGAATCGCCCTCATGGGAAGCCCCCTGTCGCGCCGTATAGCCTACGACGAAGCGTGCTACTCTCGCCCGAGGTGGAAGGCCGGTGCAGCTGAAGCGGCGCGAGAAGGTCCTGCTCGCGGTACTCGCGGCGGCGGCCGCCGCCGCCGTGCTGCTCTGGACTCGACACCCCGAGTCAGCCCCGGTCGCCCTCGGGCGCAGCCGGCCCGCTCCGTCCCTCGAGCCCATACCCCGGATCGACCTCGCGCGGCTCTTCGAGCCGCGGCCGGACGTCGAAGTGGGGCGCCGCGATCTCTTCGCGTTGGGCACCGCCACCGACGCGGAGGACACTGCGCCGGTGGCGGTCACTCCCGCGACGCCCAACCCCGTTGCCGCCGTCCCCTCCGGCGCGGACGTCTCCGTGATCGACCCCGCCCTCTCCCGGCTCGCTCCCCTCAACCTCAAGTTCATCGGCTCGGTCGAGAACGCGAGGGGAGTCCGCGTCGCGGTGCTCCTCACCGACCGCAACGAGGTGCTCACGGGCCAGGCGGGCCAGGTGGTGGCGAACCGTTACCGCATCGCCCGCATCGGGATAGAGTCGGTCGACCTCGAAGAGGTCGGCTCCGGTCAGACGCGCCGCGTCCCCCTCAAGGGGAACTAGAGCGGGCTCACCGGCGGGCGGTGACATGGCGACGAGCGGCGCGGGAGTCTACACCTCGATCGTCCCCTCGAGGTACCTCACGGCGCGGCCCGCAATCCTCACCCGCTCGCCCCTGTCCTCGCAGACGAGCTCTCCTCCGCGGGCAGAAACCTGCCGCGCGAAGAGGTCCTTCTTGCCGAGGCGCCCCGACCAGTAGGGCACGAGCGTGGAGTGGGCGGAGCCGGTCACCGGGTCCTCGGGGATGCCGACCGCGGGGGCGAAGAAGCGCGAGACGAAGTCGCAGTCGCGCCCGGCGGCGGTGGCGATCACCGCCATCCGGTCGAGCGCCGCCACCTTCGTCATGTCCGGTTTGAGAGCCCGGACGTCGTCCTCGGTGGCGAAGACCGCCAGGTAGTCACGCGAGTGGAGGACGGCCTCGGGCTTCCGCCCGAGAGCCTCCGCCAGCGTCGGCAGCGCCATCGGGTCCGGCTCGGGCGCGCGCGAGGGGAAGTCGAGCACCAGGAGGTCGCCCTCCGCCGTGACGCCCAGCAGACCGCTCCGGGACTGGAAGGTGACCCTCGTCCGGCCGGGCTCGAGGACGTGGAAGACGACCCAGCCCGAGGCCAGCGTCGCATGCCCGCAGAGGTCCACCTCCGTCGCGGGCGTCATCCAGCGGATGTGGTAGTCGCCGGCGCCGCCGACGAAGAAGGCGGTCTCGGCGAGGTTGTTCTCGGTGGCAATGCCCTGCAGCGTCGCGTCGTCGAGCCAGCGCTCGAGGGGAACGACCGCGGCCGGGTTGCCCCCAAACACACGGCGGGTGAACGCGTCGACCTGGAAGAGCCTCAGCCTCATGGCGGGAGTATGGACCGGGCCCCCGGCCGGGAGAGAATGGGCGCCATGTCCGAGATCGCCCCCTCGCCCGCCGCCCGCGAAGCCGGCCGGCTCTTCGCCCGGTTTGTCGAGCTCATCGCCCGCCTCCGCGCGCCCGGCGGCTGCCCCTGGGACCGCGAGCAGACGCACGACAGCGTCAAGCCGATGACGATCGAAGAGGCCTACGAGGTCGCCCGCGCCATCGACGAGAAGGACGACGAGGAGCTCAAGGGCGAGCTCGGGGATCTCCTGCTGCAGGTGGTCTTCCACGCGAACATCGCCGAGGAGCGCGGGGCTTTCCGCGTCCAGGATGTCATCCGCCGCGTCCTGGACAAGATGGTGCGCCGCCATCCCCACGTCTTCGGCGAGGAGGCCGCCGCGACCCCGGGCGAGGTGCTGCGTAACTGGGAGGCCATCAAGCAGGCCGAGCGCGAGGAGAGGGGCCAGGACGACGGCAGCGGCTCCATGCTGGACAGCGTCCACCCCGCCCTGCCCGCGGTGATGGAGGCCTTCCAGATGACGACCAAGGTTGCCCGCGTCGGCTTCGACTGGCCGGATGCGAGCGCCGCCCTCGTCAAGCTCGACGAGGAGGTCGCGGAGCTGCGCGAGGCCATCGCGGCGAGGGCGGACCACCGCACCGTCAGCGACGAGGTGGGCGACCTTCTCGCCGCCGCCATCAACGTCGCGCGCCTCGCCGGCGTCGATCCCGAAAGCGCGCTCAAGGCCACCAACCGGAAGTTCCGGCGCCGCTTCCGCTTCGTCGAGGACCGGCTCCGCGCCGAGGGTCGGCGCCCCGCCGACTCGAGCCTCGAGGAGATGGACCGTCTCTGGGACGAGGCGAAGCGGGCCGAGCGCGGAGGCGGCGGGTAGGGCAAGGAGGCGGCTACCCAGACGCGCGGCGCGAGGCCCGTGCCGGCACGACGCGCAGCAGCCAGTCGCGGATGTCCGCCACTTCCTCCGCGCACAGGCTGTGGGGCATCGGGTAGGCGCGCCAGTCCACGTCGTAGCCGCGCGAGCGCAGGAGATCGCGGGAGTCCTCGCCGAGGGAGATGGGCAGGAGGGGGTCGAATGAGCCGTGCGCCATCATGATCGGCACCGCCGCGTTCGCGGGGTGGGCCTCGGCGGCCAAGCGGTCGGCGAGCGGCAGCATCGTGGACAGGGCCAGGATGCCGGCGAGGCGCTCGCCCTCCCGCAGGCCGATGTGGAGCGCCATCGCCCCGCCCTGCGAGAATCCGGCAAGCACGATCCTCTCCGCCGCGATCCCGCGCTCGCGCTCGCCGCGGACGAGGGCGGAGATGGCCCGGGCCGATCCGCGGATGCCGGCCTCGTCCTCCGGCGCGCGTCGGTCGAGGGCCACGATGTCGAACCAGGCGCGCATGCGAAGGCCGCCGTTCAGGGTCACGGGGCGCACGGGGGCGTGGGGGAAGACCCAGCGGACGGCGGGTGAGGGTGGCAGGCGCAGCTCCGCCACCAGTGACTCGAAGTCGTGGCCGTCGGCGCCCAGACCGTGCATCAAGATGACGGCGGCGTCGGCGGCTCGCTCGGGCTCCACCTCCACCGCCTCTAGGCGGACGAGGCTCACGGGTCCGGCTCCCCCAGCCTCGCCTGCAAACGCCGGCGCAGGCCCTCGGGCAGGCGCGGGCTGTCGCAGCTCCGGCAGATGCGCCGGAGGATGGCCAGGTCGTCCCACAACGCCTGGCAAGAGTCGCACTCGGTCAGGTGCCGCTGCAGCTCCGCGCATACGGCATCGGAGAGCATCTTGTCTTCGTAGGCCACCAGCTGGCGCCGCAGATCCTCGCAGGTCATGCTCGCACCTCGTCCCGCGGTGCGGGCGGGCCGCTCCCCCGGAAGTGTTCGAGGAGCAGCGCCCGCAGCCGCAGCCGCGCCCGGTGCAGATGCACGCGCACCGCCCCCGCCGAGAGGCCGAGGATCTCGGTCACCTCGTCGGTAGGCCTTCCTTCCGTCTCCTTCAGCTCGAACACCGCACGCTGCAAGGGTGTCAGCTCGCCCAGGGCCCGCTCCAGCGCCGCCCGCGTCTCCGCCCGGAGCAGCAGCTCCTCCGGCGGCTGTGCCCCCGCCGGCCCGCGGGCTAGCCGCTCGTCCTCCGCCGTCGGCTCCCCGTGCTCGTCCTCCGGCAGGGGCTCGAAGCGCCGACGCCGGCGCAGGAGATCGATCGACTTGTTGAACACGATGCGGTGAAGCCAGGTCGAAAGTCGCGCCTCACCCCGGAAGGCCTCCCCCTTCTCGAGGGCAGAGGCGAAGGCCTCCTGCACGGCGTCGGCGGCGAGCTCCCGGTCGCGGGTGACCCGAAGGGCGAGCGCATAGAGACGGTCGCCCTCCTCGACGAGGGAGCGGGAGAGGGCTTCTCGGCCCGAAGCCGCAACCCCGCCCTCGCTCATACGCGTCCGGTGCCCACCCCCGCCGGCGCGACCTGACTCTCCAGCATCTCCGCGATGATCGGCTGCGGCACAGCCCCCACGCGCTGGTCCACGACCCGGCCGTTCTTGAACACGATCAGCGTCGGGATCGAGCGGACGTTGAAGCTCTCCGCGATCTCGGGACTCTCATCGACGTCGAGCTTGCCGACCTTGGCGCGACCGGCGTAGGCATCGGCCAGCGCCGCGACGGCGGGGGCGATCATCCGGCAGGGCGCACACCACCCCGCCCAGAAGTCCACGAGCACCGGTCCCTCCGCCTCCATGACTTCACGGCGCCAGTTCTCCTCGTTCAGCACCACCACGTTCTTGCTCAAGCTCGACTCCTTCTCGCTGATCCGCCTCGCGCGACGGTGTCCAACCGCGCTCGGGACTTCTCGTCCAGTCCTTGGACGCGTTCGTCCCCTCCAGTGTTACAGCCGCCGCCCTCGACCGCAAGTCGCTCTCCCGCTTGCGGATCCGTATACTTCCGGGCGGGTCATGCCCTGGATCCGCTCACCCGATGCCCTCTTCGCGTTCGTCCGCTCCCTCGGGGGCTGCCGGGCCGTCGGCCTCGACACCGAGTCCGACAGCCTCTACCACCACTTCGACAAGGTCTGCCTCCTCCAACTCGCGTCGGACCGCGGCCAGGTGGCGCTCGTGGACGCGCTCGCCTTTCGGGACCTGAGTGCCCTCGCCCCGGTGATCGCCGACGGGGCGATCGCCAAGGTGTTGCACGGCGCCGACTACGACGTGGCCACCCTCAAGCGCGACTTCGGCTTCGCCTTCGCGGGGATCTTCGACACCATGATCGCCGCCCGCTTCCTGGGTTTGAGCGCGGTGGGCCTGGCCGCGATTGCGCAGTCCGAGCTGGGCGTCACGCTATCGAAGGACCGTCAGAAGGACGACTGGTCGCGGCGTCCGCTCTCCCCCGAGCAGGTGGCCTATGCGCTCGCCGACGTGCGCCACCTGGTCGAGCTCGGCGACCGGCTCGAGGCGCGGCTCGCCTCGCTCGGCCGGCGGGAGTGGGTGCGAGAGGAGTGCGAGGCGGTGGCGGCCCTCCCCCCGTTCGAAAGGCGGCGCGATCCCGAGGCCTATCTGGCCATCAAGGGCGCCCGCCGCCTCGCACCGCGACGGCTCGCGGCGCTGCGCGAGCTCTTTGCCTGGCGCGAGCGCCGGGCGGAGGCGACCGACACCCCCGCCTTCCGAATCCTCGGCAACGAGGCCCTCCTCCTGCTCGCCGAGCGCGGCCCGCGGACGGTGACGGAGCTGGCGGGCGTCCCCCGCGTGCCGTCGCGCCTGCGCCGACACGCCGACGACCTCCTCGCCGCCCTCCGCCGCGCGCAGGACCTGCCGGAGGCGGAGCTGCCCGTCGTCCCGCGGCGGCCGGCCGCGCCCGTCCTGTCGCCGCCGGTCCGTCTCCGCGCGGAGCGCCTCCGGGCCTGGCGCACCCGCGCGGCCGAGGCCCTCCGGCTGGACCCTTCCGTCGTCCTCCCGCAGCGGCTCATCGAGCGGCTGGCGGCGGCCGCCCCGTGCGACGAAGCAGGGCTCGCAACGGTCGAGGGCCTGCGCCGGTGGCGCGTCGCGGCCTTCGGCAGCGAGATCCTCGCCGCCCTCGAGGGCCGATGACGGCTCTCGCTCCAGGCGCAGGGCGGATATCATAGTCGGCCTTGAAGATCGGCAGGTTCGAGATCCTGGCCGAGCTGGGCCAGGGCGCCATGGGCCGGGTCTACCGGGCGCACGACCCGGTCCTCGATCGCCCGGTCGCACTCAAGACCGTCTCCGCGGCGCTGCTCACGGGAAAGGATACCCTCGCCCGCTTCCAGCGCGAGGCGCGGGCGGCGGCACGTCTCCAGCACCCCAACATCGTCACGATCTTCGAGCTCGGGGAGGTGGAGGGGACCCACTTCATCGCGATGGAGCTCGTGGAGGGGATGGACCTCGCTCAGGCGATGACGCCGCCGGACCGCTACACGGTGGAGCAGAAGGTCCGACTGCTGGTCGACGTCTGCCGCGGCCTCGACTTCGCCCACAAGACGGGCGGCCTCGTCCACCGCGACATCAAGCCGACCAACATCCGCCTCACGAAGGATGGAGTCGTCAAGATCCTCGATTTCGGGATCGTGCGAATGCTCGGCGAGGCGGACCTGACCCAGGCCGGTATGGCGCTCGGCACGCCGAGCTACATGTCTCCCGAGGTGGTGCGCGGAGAGAAGGGCGACCACCGCGCCGACATGTGGGCGGTGGGGGTCATCCTTTACGAGATGCTGACCGGGCGCCGGCCCTTCGAGGCGAAGACGATCACGAGCCTCATCCACAAGATCACCAGCGAGCCGCCTCCACCTCTTGACCTGGAGGCGCTGAAGCTGCCCGCATCTCTGGTCGCCGTCGTCGAGCGGGCGCTCGAAAAGGAGCCGGGCCGCCGCTACGCCGACCTCGCGGAGATGGCGCGGGCCATGCTCGAGTCGATCGGGGCCACGCCCCCGCCCGAGCCGCCGCTCGACCCCGCCGTCCGCCGCCGCGCCTACGAGCTGAACTACGCGGACGCGCGGCGGCGGCTCGCGGAGGACGATCTCTCGGGGGCCCTGGAGTCCGCGAAGCGGGCGCAGGCCCTCGAGCCCGAGCGCACCGGGATCCTCGCGCTGATCAAGGCGATCGAGGAGGGCATGAAGGCGGCGCCCACCGTCCGCCGGCCGCCGCGGGAGGAGCCCCCGCCGTCGAAGGGAGTGTCCACTGTCCCGTCGAGGGTGTCCCCGGCGGCGACGGCGTCGGTCGCGGCACCTCCCCTCGGCGCGGCGGAGGTGCGCGGTCTCGGCGCGGGGGCCTTCCGGGAGGCGGGGACGTTCGGCGAGCCGCCCACGACGAAGGAGGTCGCCCTTTCCCCGGTCACCGATATCCTTGCCGTCGCGGGAGCGGACGGCGCGATCCGCCTGTGGAACCTGCAGACGCGCGCCCGGGCGCAGGTGCTCCGGACGGACCTTCACCAGCGGACGGGCCATGACGCGGCCGCTCTCCGCCTCGCGTTCTCACCCGACGGATCGCTCCTCGCCTCCGGCCACGTGGACGGCGCGGTGCACCTCTGGGACATGGCCCGCGGTGAGGAGGTGCCGGTGCGGCTGCGGCACGAGCAGGGGGTGGGGGCGGTCGCCTTCTCCCCGGACGGGGTGACGCTCGCCACCGGATCGCTGGACTCCAATTTGCGCCTCTGGGACGTCGGGGCGGCGCTCAGCGGGGAGGCGCGACGCGAGCTGATCCGCCAGCCCGCCGGCGTCACCGCCCTCGCCTGGGCCGGCGGGGGCGAATGGATCCTCACCGGCCACACCAGCCGCGTGCTGCGCCTTATGGACATGCGGGGCCGGCTGCTCGCCACGCTGCGCGGCCCGGAGGCGCTCGTCAACCTGCTCGTGCTCTCCCCCGACGGCCAGCACGTGGCGGTCGCCAGCCAAGACAAGACGGTGCGCCTCTTCGATCTCGCCTCCCGTGAGCAGGTCGCGGTTCTGGGGGGTCTCCGCCGGCCCGCGACTTCGGTATGCTTCCTTGCCGACGGCCTCTTCCTTGCCACCGTCAGCCAGGACAACGCGGTGCAGCTCTGGGACCTCGAGGCACACAAGGCAACGGCGGCGCTCTGGGGGCCGGCCGACGAGAGCTTCGTGGGCCTCGCCCTCTTCGGTGAAGCCAACCACCTCGCCGCCGCCCTCGCCGATGGCCGGATCCGTCTCTGGGGTCCGGCGGCCTGATTCGTCTCCGAGCGCTGCATGTCTGAGCTCAGAGCGGGATCCGGGGGGTAGCCCGCACGGACGATTCGTCGAAGCGGGTGAGGCGGTAGGGATTCGTTTGCGACCGCTCGCGGCCGACGACGAGGTCGGCCAGGAGCCGCGCCCCGGCGACGCTGCCCATCACGCCGTGTCCGCTGTATCCGCAGTTCAGAAAGAGACCCTCGACCCCGCTCGGGCCGATGATGGGCCTCGCGTCCGGCGTGAGGTCGTAGAGCCCGGCCTCGAGCGTGACGTTGGCCCGGGTCAGATGGGCGGCGACCTCGCTCCAGAACGGCGACAGCGCGGCCACGGCGTCGATGACGATCGCCGGGTAGTCGTGATCGACCGGCACCTCGTCGCTGGGCTCGCGCGGCCCCTCCGGCAGCGCCCCTGACCAGGCGAGGTACGCGCCCGGGCCCTCGGGTCGCCAGTGAGCGCCGTCGTCGAGGCTCACCGTCATCGGGGCCCCGCGCGGGATCAGCGGATGGGCACGCACGCCCGCGCGCTGGCGCCGCTCGGGCGTGATCGGCAGGGCGAGCCCGGCGCGGGCGGCGAGCCGTCCCGAGTAGGGTCCGGCCGCGATGACGGCGCGGGTCGCAGCCACGCGCCCCGCGCTCGTGACGACGGCCACGAGGCGGCCCCCCGACACCTCGAAGCCGGTCACCTCGACCTCGAGGGCGATGCGGGCGTGCGAGGCCCGCGCGAGCCCGTAGGTCAGCTCGTGGCTTGCCAGCCAGCCGTCCCGCGCGCGAAACGCGGCCGCGGTCACGTCCTCCGCGAGGTACGGAAACCGCCGCCGCGCCTCCGCCCCGTTCAGGCACTCCACGTCGTCGAGCCCCGCCCTCCTCTGGGCGGCGACGCGGGTCTCGACCCGGAGCGGTCCTTCCTCATCCCGCGACGCGAAGAGGTACCCCTGCTGATGGAGGCTGATGTCCCAGCCCGGGAGGTCGACGACCTCCGCGAAGCGCTCGAAGACGGAGATGCTCTCCTTCATCATCCGGATGTCGTCCGCGTCCTCGAACTGGGCGCGGAAGGCCTCGAGCGAGCGGGGGGTGGTGAGGCGGGCGAGGGCCGGCAGCCGCTCGACGAGGAGCACGTCGAGCCCGGCCCGCGCGCAGTAGAAGGCGCTCGCGGCCCCCACGACGCCCCCACCGATCACCACGAGCTCGGCCCGTGGAGGGAGCGCGCGCGCCTCAGCCTTCACGCCCGTCTCCGCAGGGAGAGGATCTCGCGCTCCCGCTTCCACAGGCCCATGCGATGGAAGGCGAAGTCGTACTTGACGGGGTCCCGGGGATCGAGCCGCCGCAGCCGGCGTGTGAGGTCGAGGGCCATCGCCCAGCCCGGGGAGCGGTAGCGCGTGAGTCCCGTCCGGCGCGCGATCGCGTAGACATGCGCGTCGAGCGGGATCACGAGCTGGGAGGGGTCGGGCCGTGGCCAGAGTCCGAGGTCCACGCCCTCACGGCGGACCATCCAGCGCAGGTAGAGGTTGAGGCGCTTGCAGGCGCTTCCGCCCCGGGGTGAGGGAAAGAAATAGCGGACGCCGGCGCGCGCGGGCAGGCGCCGGCCGCCGTAGAGCGTACCGTGGTCGAGCGCGAGGGCTCGCGCCGAGAAGGAGATGAGCGCCGGCCCGACGTCGGGGTCCCGCGGCGCGAGGCCTTCGGCGAAGAAGGCCTCGATCGAGCCGTGCGACTCTCGCATCTGTCGCATGAAGAAGAGCAGACACGCCACGTCGCGCCCGTCGATCCAGCGATGGCGGAAGCGGCGGAGGCTCCGCGCCGCCTCCCGGGGGTCGAGGGCAGCCACCGCCTCCGCCGGCCGCGGGCCGACCGCCTCGAGGACGGTGGCGACGCTACGCTTGATCTGGGCCACGGTGCCGAAGGCGAGGCTCGAGGCGAGCAGCCCCACCACCTCGCGGTCGGCGGGTGTGGGCTGTGCGCGCACGAACTCGAGCGGATCGGGATCGACGAAACGATGGTCGTAGCGCCGGTAGAGGGACTCCAGCCTCCGGCGCAGCTCCCCGACGCGCACAGCACATTCTAGGCGTTGGTGCCTTGCGCCGGGCGGGCGCGGCGAATACCATGCCCACCATGAGCCAGGCACGGACGGCCCGCAACCGTCACCGTGGCGTGGCCGAGCGCGTCCCGGCGCGCGAGCTGCACGACGGAGGGGACGACGGGCTCGTCCCGCTCGAGAGCGTCGACCTCGACCGTGTGACGTCGTTCGCCGATCTCCTGCGGGCGATGTCGAGGACGGCGTTCAGCGGCCGCGCGCTCGGCGAGGCGTTCGACGTGACGGTGGCCATGGTGAAGGACCCGGACTGCAAGGTCGTCCTGACCCTCTCCGGCGCCATGACCATCGCCAAGATGGGCAAGGTCATCTCCAAGATGATCGACACCGGCATGGTCCAGGCCATCGTCTCCACCGGCGCTCTCATGGCGCACGGGCTTTCGGAGGCGGTGGGGCTCGTCCACTACCGCCACGACCCGCGGATGTCCGACCTGGAGCTGTTCAACCGGGGCTACAACCGCGTCTACGACACCCTGGAGATGGAGGCGAACCTCAACTACGTCGAGGGCTTCGTCGGAAAGGCGCTCGACCGCCTCGAGAAGGAGACGGAGCTGTCGAGCGAGATCGTCTGCCGCGCCCTGGGCGAGGTGCTGGCCGAGGACCCCGAGGGCTCGGGCGTGCTGCGCAGCGCCTACCTGAAGAAGGTCCCCGTGTTCGTGCCCGCGTTCACCGATTCCGAGCTCGGGCTGGACCTCGCCACCTGGGCCATGAAGAAGGCGCAGGCGCGGGGGGCGAACGGGACCGAGGCCCTCCTCGGGCACGTCCCGAGCTTCAATCCCTTCCTCGACCTCAACGGCTTCGCCCGCTTCGCGCTGTCGGCAAACCGGCTCGGCATCTTCACGATCGGAGGCGGCGTCCCGCGGAACTGGGCCCAGGAGATCGGTCCCTACATCGACATCTCGAACCACCGTCTGGGCCTGACGCTCCGTCCCCCCCGCTACCACTACGCGGTGCGGATCTGCCCCGAGCCTGTGCATTGGGGCGGGCTGTCCGGCTGCACGTACTCGGAGGGGGTGTCCTGGGGCAAGTTCGTGCCTCCGAGTGAGGGCGGCCGATTCGCCGAGGTCTACGTGGACGCCACCGTCGTCTGGCCCCTCCTCGTCAAGGGCGTGCTCGAGGAGCTCGGGCTCTCTTAGGCGTCTCCCGGCTCCATGACTGCCGCGCGCCCAGCGAGCGGCCTCGCCCGCGGCGAGGACGGGATCGTTCGCTGCTTCTGGGCGGGGAGCGATCCCCTCTACCTCCGCTACCACGACGAGGAGTGGGGCTTCCCCTCTGCCGACGACCGGCGTCTGTTCGAGAAGATCTGCCTGGAGGGCTTCCAGTCCGGTCTGAGCTGGCTGACCATCCTGCGCAAGCGAGAGGCCTTCCGCTCCTCGTTCTGCGGCTTCGACGTCCACGCCGTGTCGCGCTTCGGCCGCCGCGACGTGGCGAGGCTGCTGAGGGACGCCGGGATCGTCCGCCACCGGGGCAAGATCGAGTCCACGATCAACAACGCGAGGCGCGCGATGGAGCTGCAAGGCGAGGCCGGGTCCCTGGCGTCGTTCGTCTGGCGCTTCGAGCCGCCGGCCTCGGCGCGCCCGAAGCGTCTGACCTGGCCGGCGCTGCGGCGGATGGCGACGACGCCGGCCTCGGTCGCCCTGAGCCGCGCCCTCAAGCAGCGAGGCTGGACCTTCGTGGGCCCGACGACGGCCTACGCCTTCATGCAGGCCGTGGGCCTGGTCAACGACCACCTCGAGGGCTGCGCCGTCCGCGAGCGCGCCGAGCGGGCGCGTGCCCGCTTCCGACCGCCGGCCTAGTGTTGCGAACCGAAGTCGTGTGAACGCAGCCGAGAGTACGGCGAGGGGCTCGGCGGGCGGGGCCCCGGCGAGGACGCCGTTGCGCTTCGAAGCTGCGCGCCCCTAGACGGGGTGCACGCCGAGCCCCAAGCAGTCGCGTGCGGAGCAGCGCCCGCAGGGCGCGTGACCGCGCGAAGACAAAGAGGAGCGCGAGGGCCTCCCAGAGCGCGGGCGTTAGGAGCGCGTCGCGTCCGAGCCGGCCGCGCGACGTGAGCGCAGCCCATCGGGCTCGTGCGGAGCAGCGCCCGCAGGGCGCGTGACCGCGCGAGGGGAGGCCCGAGCGCCTTCAGGCGTAGGCCGGCGGCCGCTCGAAGCCGCCCACGACGTCCCCCATCCGCGCCGCCAGGTCGATGGGAGTCGCGTCTTCGAGGTAGGGCCCCATGATCTGGATCCCGACCGGCAGGCCCTCGCCGGTCAGACCCACCGGCGCCGTCACCGCGGGCAGGCCGGTCATGGTCGCGAACGAGATCCAGAAAAGCAGCTCCTCGTACGCCCGCTCCCCCTCCGGCGTGCGGAGCCGCCGCTCGTTCCATGGCCGCGCGTCGTGAGGGAACGCGGGCACGAACGCGGTGGGCATCAGGAACCCGTCGTGGTCCCGGAAGAAGCCCTGCCAGATCTCCTGGGCGCGCAGGCGTTGGGCCTGGACCTCGCGGAAGCGGGCGTGCGTATCGGTCAGCGCCCGGGCGCGCAGCATCGCCAGCGAGTCGTCCCCCGCCGCGGCCCGAGCGGGGAGCTCTTTCACCTCGTCGTCCTCGGGGGCGCCGATCGCGGCCATCAGCAGGTAGTAGTAGGTCCGGTACTGCGCCCAGGGGTCGACCTCGGGGGGCCAGCCCCTCTCGAGCCGTACCCCGGACCTCCCCAGGGCCTCGACCGCCCTCGCGAGCACAGCCTTCACGTCCGAGCCCACGGGGCAGCGCGGGTCGTCGAGCACGTAGCCCACGCGGTACTGGCGCAGCGCGTAGTGGCGGGGAGCGGGCAGGCGCCAACGGTAGGCGATCGCCTCTGGCGCCGCCGGACCCCCGAGCACTTCGAGCGCCAGCGCGAGGTCGGGCGCCGTCCGTGCCATGGGCCCGGCCACGGCCAGCTCCGTCGAGGGCTGCGGTCGCTGGAAGGGCGGCGGCGGGATGTGGCCCCGCTGCGGGACGAGCTCCAGCGTCGGCTTCAGACCGTAGACGCCACAGAAGTGCGCGGGCACGCGGATGGAGCCGCCGATGTCGCTTCCCATCGCCAGGTAGGCGAACCCGGCCGCGAGCGCAGCGGCGCTGCCCCCGCTCGAGCCCCCGGGGGTCCGCCCGAGGTCCCACGGGTTGTTCGTCCGGCCGTAGATCGGGTTGTCGCTCTGCCAGTCGCCCAGCATGGGCGGCACGTTCGTGTTGCCGAGGATGACGGCCCCCGCCGCCCGGAGCCGCGCCACCGCCTCCGAGTCCTCGGTGGGCACGTAGTCCTTGAGCGGCGCCGCTCCCGCGGTGGTCCTGACGCCCCGGATCTCGAAGGCGTCCTTGATGAGCACGGGCACGCCGTGGAGAGGGCCGGTGGCGGCGCCGTGGGCGATCGCCTCGTCGGCCGCGCGCGCGGCCGCGAGCGCGTCCTCGGTGAGGACGTTCACGACCGCGTTCAGGGCGGCGTTGTAGGTCCCGATGCGCGCGAGCGTGAGCTGCGTCAACTCGACGGATGAGACGCGTCGACTGCGGATGGCGGCCGCCGCCTCGACCGCACCCGCGAAGGCGAGCTCGACGCTCGCTTGCGGGACCTCGAGCCCGCCGCCGAGGAGCGACCCCCGGACGCGCGAGGGAAGCGCCACGCTGCACGAGGCCAGAGCGCCCCGAAGGAGTTGGCGGCGCGAGACGTGCCCGGCCAGCCTTACACCCCCCAGTCCGCGTGGGCCGGGGCCTCCTCCGTCTCCACCGACCAGCGCGACCACGACAGGTGCCGGAGGACGGCGTCCGTCACCTCCTCGGTCGTGGCGCTGCCGCCCACGTCCGGCGTCCTCCGTTCCCGCAGCGCCGCCACCGTGGCTGACTCTACCGCACGGGCGAGATCGGACCGGCGCAAGGCGTGCTCGAGCACGAGGGCCACGGTCAGGATCGCCCCTGTCGGGTTCGCGATGCCCTTGCCGGCGATGTCGGGGGCGGAGCCGTGGACGGGCTCGAAGAGCCCGGGCCCAGGGCCGAGCGAGGCCGAGGGAAGCACCCCGATCGATCCCGCGAACGCCGCCGCTTCGTCGCTGAGGATGTCGCCGAACATGTTGTCGGTCACCACGACGTCGAAACGGTGGGGGGCGCGGAGGATCTCGAAGCTGGCCGCGTCCACGTAGCGGTGCTCCAGGACCACGTCCGGATACTCCTTCGCGACCTCGCTCACCACCCGCCGCCACAGCCGGGACGCCTCGAGCACGTTCGCCTTGTCGACGGAGGTGACGTGCTTGCGCCGCCGGCGGGCGAGCTCGAAGGCGACGTGGCCCACGCGCCGTACCTCCTCCGCCGTCTGGCGCCAGGTGTTGACGGCCACGGAGTCGCTGAGGGAACGGGGCTCGCCGAAGTAGACGCCCCCCGACAGTTCGCGCACGATGAGGATGTCCGCGTGCCGGGCCAGCTCCTCCCGCAGCGGGGTCGGCAGGCCCAGGTAGCGCGCGGGCCGCAAGTTGGCGTAGACGCCGAGCTCGCGCCGCAGGCGGAGCAGGCCGTCCTCCGGCCGCAGGAGTGCCCCGTCCCACTTCGCCCCGCCCACCGCCCCGAGAAAGACCGCGGCCGACTCCCGGCAGAGCGCGATCGTCTCCGGAGGCAGCGGATCTCCGGTCGCGTCGATGGCGGCCCCGCCGACCAGGCCCTCGCGAGCCTCGAAGCTCAGGCACGCCTCGAGCACACGCAGCGCCGCCCGCGTCACCTCGGGGCCGACGCCGTCGCCGGGCAGGACCGCGATTCGTGGCTTCATGACAGCCTCCAGGGCGGGGAGCCCGACGCCGCCTCAAAGGCGGCGATCTCCTGCTCCCGCGAAAGCAGGACCGCGAGCTCGTCGAGCCCGTTCAGCAGGCAGTACCGTGCAAACGGCTCGAGCGGGAAGGAGCTGCGGCGGCCGCCGATCGTGACCGTGAGTTCCTCGAGGTCGATCGCGACCTCCGCCCCCGGCACCCCGACGAGCTGGGCGTGCGTCGCCGGATCCACCACCACCGGCACAAGGCCGTTCTTGAGCGCGTTCGCCCGGAAGATGTCGGCGAACGCCGTACTCACCACCGCCTCGAACCCCGCCCCCTGCAGCGCCCAGACCGCGTGCTCGCGCGAGGAGCCGCAGCCGAAGTTGCGCCCCGTCACGAGCACCCGGGCGCCCTGCGCCTCGTGTCGGTCCAGGGCGAACTCCGGCCGCGGGCGCCGCTCGGCATCGAAGCGCCAGTCCGCGAAGAGCCCCGCCGCGAGCCCCTCGCGGGAGGTGGTGACGAGGAAGCGGGCGGGGATGATCTGGTCGGTGTCGACGTTGTCGACGGGGAGGACGACCGTACGGGAGCGGATCTCACGGACGGGGTTCATCGCCGCGCCCTAGAGCCCGCCGCAGGGAGGGGATGAGTGGGGACACGAAAGGGGCCCGCGTAGCGGGGCGTCGAGCTCATGAGAGCAGCTCCCGGGCGTCGGCGACCTTCCCCGTGACGGCAGCGGCGGCGGCGGTGAGGGGGCTGGCGAGGAACGTCCGCCCGCCCTGACCCTGTCTCCCCTCGAAGTTGCGGTTGGAGGTGCTCACCGCGTACTGTCCGGCCTGGAGGCGATCGTCGTTCATCGCGAGGCACATCGAGCAGCCCGGCTCCCGCCACTCCGCCCCCGCCTCGCGGAAGACACGGTCGAGGCCCTCCGCCTCCGCCTGCCTCTTGACCTGCTGAGAGCCGGGCACGACAAGCGTCCGCACCCCGGCCGCCACCCGGCGGCCGCGGAGGACGCGGGCCGCCTCGCGCAGGTCGGATAGCCGCGAGTTCGTGCAGCTCCCGATGAACACGACGTCGATGCGGCGGCCGAGGAGCGGCTGGCCGGGGGTCAGGCCCATGTAGGCGAGGGCCCTCTCGCGGCTCGCGTCCCCGTCCGGCTCCGGGATGCGGTCCCGGATCGGCATGCCCATCCCCGGGCTCGTGCCCCAGGTGATCATGGGCTCGAGCGCTCGGGCGTCGATGCGAACCGTTCGATCGAAGACGGCCCCTCCGTCGCTGGGCAGCCTCCTCCAGCGCGCGAGCGCGCGCTCCCAGGCCTCGCCCGCGGGCGAGAACGGCCGGCGGGCCAGGTACTCGTACGTCGTGTCGTCGGGGGCGACGAGGCCCGCTCGAGCCCCGGCCTCGATCGACATGTTGCACACCGTCATCCGCTCCTCCATCGAGAGCGACCGGATCGCCGATCCCCGGTACTCGAGGGCGTGCCCGGTGGCGCCTCCCGTCCCGATGCGCGTGATCAGGGCGAGGATCAGGTCCTTGGCGGTCACGCCGTCGGCGAGACGTCCGTCGAACTCGACCTCGAAGGTGCGCGGCCTTCGCTGGAGCAGGCACTGGGTCGCGAGCACGTGGCCGACCTCGCTCGTGCCGATGCCGAAGGCGAAGGCCCCCATCGCCCCGTGCGTGCTGGTGTGGCTGTCTCCGCAGACGATCGTCATCCCCGGATGCGTGAGCCCTAGCTCGGGGCCGATGACGTGGACGATGCCCTGCCGCTCGTGGTCGAGGGGGTAGTGGGTGATCCCGAACTCGCGGCAGTTGCGCTCGAGCGCGCTCACCTGCTCCGCCGCCGCCCCCGACGGGGGGGCGCGCCGGCCGTCGGGGCCGAGGGCGGTCGGGATGGCGTGGTCCATCGTGGCCAGAGTGCGCTCCGGTCGGCGCACCCGCAGCCCCCGGCGCCGCAACTCGACGAAGGCCTGGGGGGACGTCACCTCGTGGACGAGGTGGAGGTCCACGTAGAGCACCGCCGGTGTCTCCGCGGTCTCCGCCGAGACGAGGTGGGCTTCCCAGATCTTGTCGACGAGCGTGCGGGGCCGCTCGGGCATCGCCGTCCCTCAGGCCGCCGCCCGCGCCTCGCGGGCGGCGGCTACCGCCGAGAGGTATGCCTTGAGCGTGGCTTCGATGGTGTCGCGGCTCGCCGCCTGCCCCAGCGATTCGATCCCGTCGTGGACGACCCGCACCGTCACCTCGGCGAGCGCGTCCTTGCCCGCCGTGAGCGCGCGGGTGTGCAGCTCCAGCAGCTGCAGCTCGAAGCCGATGGCCTCGTCGGCGGCCTTGAGGGCGGCGTCGAGCGGACCGCTGCCCACCGCCGATGCGGAGCGCCGATGTCCCTCCACCTCGACCTCGACCGTGGCCGTGGGGAGGATGTTGTTGCCGGAGAGGACCTGGTAGCGGACGAGCCGGGCCCGGGGCTCGGGCGAGTGGTCCACGATCGCGAGGAGGTCCTCGTCGTAGACGAACTTCGTCCGGTCGGCCAGCTCCTTCACGCGGGCCGTCACCTCCTCGACCTCCTCGTGCTCGAGGGTGACACCTAGCTGCTTCAGCCGCGCCTCCACCGCGTGCCGGCCGGAGTGCTTTCCCAGGATCAGCATCGACTCCGCGACTCCCACGCTGGCCGGGGTCATGATCTCGTAGGTGAGGGGGTTGGCGAGGACCCCATGCTGGTGGATGCCCGCCTCGTGGGCGAAGGCGTTTCGCCCCACGATCGCCTTGTTGGGCTGGGGCCAGACTCCGGTGAGGGTGGACAGGAGGGTGCTCGTCGGCGCGAGCAGCTCCGTCCTCACGCCGGTCTCGGTCTGGAGCGCCTCCCGGCGGACCTTGAGGGCCATGACGATCTCCTCGAGGGACGCGTTGCCGGCGCGCTCGCCGATGCCGTTGATCGTGCACTCGACCTGGCGCGCCCCCGCCTGCACGGCGGCGATCGAGTTCGCGACCGCGAGGCCGAGATCGTTGTGGCAGTGCACGGAGATGACCGCCCCCGGGATGTCGCGCACGAGCCTCCGGACCAGCTCCGCGTACTCCTGGGGCAGCGAATAGCCGACGGTGTCCGGCACGTTGATCGTGCGCGCCCCCGCCGCGTGAACGGCCTGGAGGACCTCGCGCAGGTAGCCGTAGTCGGTGCGGGAGGCGTCCTCGGCCGAGAACTCGACATCTTCGGCGAAAGTCCGGGCGAGCGTGACCGCCCCGACCGCCTGTCGGAGCGCGTCCTCGGGCGTGATCTTGAGCTTCCACTTGAGGTGTATCCCGGAGGTCGCGAGGAAGGTGTGGACGACGGGACGCGCCGCGCACTTGAGCGCCTTGCCCGCGGCCTCGATGTCCACCGGCTTGGCCCGACAGAGAGCGGCGACCCTCGCGCCCCGGATCTCCTCCGAGATGGCCTGGACCGCCTCCAGGTCCCCCGCGGAGGCGATCGGAAAGCCGGCCTCGATGATGTCGACGCCGAGCCGCTCGAGCTGGCGCGCCATGCGTACCTTCTCGGGGGTGTGCATGCTGCAGCCCGGAGACTGCTCGCCGTCCCGCAGCGTCGTATCGAAGATCGTGATGCGCCCGCTCATCGTCCCACCTCCACCCCCTCCACCCGCACGCGGCGGACCTCGCCCTCGGGCGTCACCGTGACCGCGTCCAGGAAGGGCATCATCGCCCGCAGGCGCTCGCCCACACGCTCGATCGGATGGTCGCGCTCCGCGCGGCGCCTCGCGCCGAACCAGGGCCGCCCCGCCTCGTTCTCCGCCACCCACTTCCGCGCGTAGTCGCCGCTGCGGATCTCGCCCAGCATCCGGACCATCTCCCGCCGCGTCTCCTCGGTGATGAGGCGCGGACCGCCGGTGTAGTCACCGTGCTCGGCGGTGTCGGAGATCGAATGCCGCATGTAGCTCAGCCCCCCCCGGTACATCAGGTCCACGATCAGCTTGAGCTCGTGCAGGCACTCGAAGTACGCGATCTCCGGCTGATAGCCGGCGGCGACGAGCGTCTCGAAGCCGGCCTTGACGAGGGCGGAGACCCCCCCGCAGAGCACGGCCTGCTCGCCGAAGAGATCGGTCTCGGTCTCCTCGGCGAAGGTCGTCTCGATGACCCCGGCCCGCGTGCACCCGATCCCCTTCGCATAGGCGAGGGCGGTCGCCTTCGCCTTGCCGCTCGCGTCGCGGTGGACGGCGAGAAGACCCGGCGTCCCCTGCCCCTCCCGGAAGATCTCGCGCACGCGATGGCCGGGGGCCTTGGGGGCGATCATCGAGACGTCTACCTCCGAGGGCGGCTCGATCGTGCCGAAGCGAATGTTGAACCCGTGGGCGAACATCAGGGTGTTGCCCGCCTTCAGGTGGGGAGCGATGGCCTCGCGGTAGAGCTTCGGCTGGGCAGTGTCGGGGGTCAGGATCATGACGATGTCCGCCCGCTCCGCGGCCTCGGGCACCTCCCGAACCGTGAGGCCCTCCGCCTCCGCACGCGCTCGTGAGCGGCTGCCCGCGGGAAGGCCCACCTCCACTTGCACCCCGCTGTCGCGCAGGTTCAGCGCGTGCGCGTGGCCTTGGCTGCCGTAGCCGATGACAGCCACCTTGCGCCCCGTGAGCAGCGACAGGTCCGCGTCGCCGTCGTAGTAGATGCGTGCCACGCCCTTCCCCCTTCCTAGCTCGCCGGCGGCGCCGTCGCCGCCGCGCCCCGCAGCATCGCCACCTTGCCCGTGCGCACCATCTCCAGGATCCCCCGGGGCCGTAGCAGCTCCACGAGCCCGCCCACCTTCTCCTCGTCCCCGGTCACCTCCACGATGACCGATTTGTCCGCCACGTCCACGATCCGGCCCCGGAAGATCTCGACCAGGCTCGCCAGCTCCGCGCGCTCCGCGGGGCGGCAGCGCACGCGGATGAGCGCCAGGTCCCGGTCCACCGTCGGCATGTGCGTCACGTCCGTCACGTCCATGACCGGGACCAGCTTGCGGAGGTTGGCCGCCACGATGTGGGCCGGCACTCGCGCGGTGTCGACGACGATCGTCATGCGCGAGAGCTCCGACGTCTCCGTATGCCCGACGGTGAGGCTCTCGATGTTGAACGCGCGGCGTCGGAAGAGGCTCGCCACCCGGTTCAGCACGCCGGGCTGGTCCGCCACCCGTGCCACAAGCGTGTGCTTCATGCCTGCACCTCCTCCTCCGCCGGCCGCCGGATCATGGCCCCGAGATCGCCGCCCGCGGGGACCATCGGATAGACCGAGTCCTCCTGCTCCACCTGGAACTCGATGAGCACGGGGCCTGCCCTTGCGCGCGCCTCCTGGACCCGCGGCACCACGTCCGCGCGCCGGGTGACGCGGTGGGCGGGGATCCCGTAGGCGCCGGCAAGGGCGACGAAATCCGGTGACAGCATGGGCGTCGCCGCGTAGCGTCGGTCGTGGAAGAACTCCTGCCACTGGCGCACCATGCCAAGGAAGCCGTTGTTGACCACCGCGATCTTGACGTCGAGCTTCTCCTGCTGCAGCGTCGCCAGCTCGCACTGCGTCATCTGGAAGCCGCCGTCCCCGGCCACGACCCAGACCTCGGCCTCGGGCCGCGCGAGCTTGGCCCCGATCGCCGCCGGCAGCGCGAAGCCCATCGTCCCGAGCCCGCCGGAGGTGATCAGCGTTCGCGGGCGTTCGTGCTTGTAGTACTGCGCCTCCCACATCTGGTGCTGGCCGACGTCGGTGACCACGACCGCGTCGCCGCCGGTGGCGGTCCAGAGGTCGTGGAGGACGTGGGGCGCGAGGAGCCGGCCGTTGTGCTCGCGGTGCAGAATGTCCCGCGACCGGGTGTCCGCGCGCCACTCGTCGAGCTCGGCGAGCCACGCCTCGTGCCGTCGGGCGGACAGCTTCGGGGTGAGGGCCTCGAGCGCGGTCAGGAGGTCCGACACGAGGGCGACGTCCACGCGGACGTTCTTGCCCACCTCCGAGGCGTCGATCTCGACGTGGATCTTCTTCGCGTGAAGGGCGTAGGACTTGAGGTTGCCCGTCACGCGGTCATCGAAGCGCATGCCGAAGGCGAGCAGGAGGTCCGCGTGCTGGATCGCACGGTTCACGAAGGCCTCTCCGTGCATGCCCATCATCCCCAGGCACAGGGGATGGCTCTGCGGGAAGCCACCGATGCCGAGCAGGGTCAGGGCGACGGGGGCACCGGTCCTGTCGACGAAGTCGAGGAGAGCCTGTGTCGCGCCGGACCTGATCACGCCCGCGCCGGCGAGGACGAGGGGGCGCTCCGCCCTCTCGATGAGTTCCGCCGCGCGGGCGAGCTCATCCTCCGTCGGCGGCCGGGGCTGGAGAAGCCCGGGGAGGTGAACGCTCTCCGGCCAGTGGAACTCGGTCTTCGCCTGCTGCGCGTCCTTGCAGACGTCGACGAGCACCGGCCCCGGGCGACCGGTGCGGGCGATCACGAAGGCTTCGCGAAGCGTCCGCGCCAGGTGGCGTACGTCCGTCACGAGGGCGTTGTGCTTCGTGATGGGCAGCGTGATCCCCGTGACGTCGGTCTCCTGGAAGGCGTCCGTGCCCAGCACCTTCGACGACACCTGGCCGGTGATGAAGACCGTGGGCGAGGAGTCGAGCATCGCGGTGGCGATGCCGGTGGTGAGGTTCGTGGCCCCGGGCCCGGAGGTGGCGATGGCCACGCCGACCTTCCCGCTCGCACGCGCGTAGCCGTCGGCCATGTGGGCCGCCCCCTGCTCGTGCCGGACGAGGACGTGTCGGATCGGGTAGTCCAGCATTGCGTCGTAGGTCGGCAGGATCGCGCCCCCGGGGTAACCGAAGACGGTCGTGACCCCCTCCCGGACCAGGCATTCCCAGACGATCTGCGCGCCCGTGCGTTGCACTTGCACCTCCACGAAAGGGCCCCAAAAAACGAAACCCCCGAGGTCTCCCTCGGGGGTTCGTTCCGGCCTCGACTTGTCTCAGCCTAGATCACCGAACCCCCGAACGGTCGAATGGGCAGCAGAACCAGCAGCAGCAGGGAAAGGCGGACGGGGAGCCGCGAGGGGATGGCGAGGCGAGTCGAAGCGACGGTACTCATGTTGAGGCGGAGAGAGTAAGGGCGTCCCGTGCGCGTGTCAAGGCCCCTGCTCGACACATGAGTCGCTTTGATATCAGCAATCGATCGCCTTCATGTCTCCTCGCGGAGGTGGCCGAGCCGCGGATCAGTCCCGGCCGAGGTCCGTCACCGCGCCCCGGCTCGCGCTCGAGACGAGCTGCGCATACTTGGCGAGCACGCCCCGAGTGTAGCGCGGCGGGGGCGGCGCCCAGGCGGCCCGGCGGCGGGAGATCTCGCCCTCGTCCACCTCGAACCGCAGCCGGCGCTCCTCGGCGTCGATCGTGATCGTGTCGCCCTCGCGTACGAGGGCGAGCGTGCCGCCCGCCGCCGCCTCCGGCGCCACGTGCCCGACGACCATGCCGTACGTGCCGCCGGAGAAGCGACCGTCGGTGATGAGGCCGACGGAGTCGCCGAGCCCGGCGCCGATGATGGCCGAGGTCGGCGACAGCATCTCGCGCATGCCCGGGCCGCCCCTGGGGCCCTCGTAGCGGATCACCACCACGTCCCCGGCCTTGATCCCCCCGCCGAAGATGGCCTTGATGCAGGCCTCCTCGGAGTCGAAGACGCGCGCGGGCCCCGTGATCTTCGGCCGCTTGACGCCGGTGATCTTTGCCACCGCCCCCTCGGGGGCGAGGTTGCCACGGAGGATCGCGAGGTGCCCCTGCGGGTAGAGGGGCCGGGACCACGGCCGGATCACCTCCTGCCCCGCCGATGGCTCGTCGGGCATCTTGGCAAGGGTCTCCGCGACGGTCTTCCCCGTGATCGTGGGCACCTCGCCGTGCAGCCTCCCGTTCGCGAGAAGCATCTTCATGACCTGCGGGACGCCGCCGGCACGGTGGAAGTCGGTGGTGACGAAGCGGCCGGAGGGCTTGAGCTCGCAGAGCACCGGGACCCGGGCCCGGACGGTCTCGAAGTCGTCGAGCGCCAGCGGGACCTTCGCGGCGTGGGCGATGGCGAGGAGGTGCAGCACCGCGTTCGTGGAGCCGCCCACCGCCATCACGACTGCGATCGCGTTCTCGAACGCCTCCCGCGTGAGGAGGCGTCGGGCGGTGATCCCCTGCCGGATGGCTTCCGCGAGGACGCGCGCCGACTGCGCCGCGCTCTCCGCCTTCTCCGCGTCCTCCGCCGCCATCGTGGAGGAGCCGGGCAGGCTCAGGCCCATGGCCTCGAGGGCCGAGGACATGGTGTTGGCGGTGAACATCCCGCCGCAGGCGCCGGGGCCGGGGCAGGCCTTGCGCTCGATCTCGAGGAGCTGCTCCCGCGGGAGCCGGCCCGCCACGTGCCGGCCGAGCGCCTCGAAGACGCTCACGATCGTGAGGTCCTCCCCCGCGTGGTGCCCGGGCTTGATCGTGCCCGCGTAGACGAAGACCGCCGGGATGTCGAGCCGGGCGAAGGCGATCGCCGCCCCCGGCATGTTCTTGTCGCAGCCGCCGATGGCCAGCACGCCGTCCATCGCCTGCGCGTTGCAGACGGTCTCGATCGAGTCCGCGATGACCTCTCGCGAGACGAGCGAGTACTTCATCCCCTCGGTGCCCATCGAGATCCCGTCGCTCACGGTGATCGTGCCGAACACCTGCGGCATGGTGCCGGCCGCGCGCAGGGCCTCTTCCGCGCGCGCGGCCAGCGCGCCGATCCCGACGTTGCAGGGAGTCAGATTGCTGTACCCGTTCGCGATGCCCACGATGGGCTTGGCGAAGTCGGCGTCGGTGAAGCCCACCGCGCGCAGCATCGAGCGGTTGGGCGCGCGCTCGATCCCTTCGGTGACGACACGGCTGCGGCGCTCGCTGGTCATCGCTCTCCTCCGGTGCGCCCGCCCATCTTACGCCGGCCGATGAGCCCGGCGGCGGCGTGATACCATCCGCCCACCGCCAAAGAGCGTGCGCCTCGCGCCCGGAACCCGCGTCGGCCCTTACGAGATCCTCGCCCCCTTGGGCGCAGGAGGCATGGGCGAGGTGTATCGCGCCCGGGACGGCCGGCTGGCGCGCGAGGTGGCCCTGAAGGTGCTGCCGGCGCGCCTGGCCGAGGATGGCGAAGCCCTCGCCCGCTTCGAGCGCGAGGCGCGGGCGGTGGCCGCCCTCTCGCACCCGAACATCCTCTCGATCTTCGACTTCGGCCGGCACGAAGGCCTCGTCTACGCCGTGACCGAGCTCCTCGAGGGCGAGTCGCTGCGCGAGCGGGTGTCGGCGGGCGCGCTGCCGGCGCGCAAGGCCGCGGAGTACGCG
>Ga0209342_10000755_pt1 | contig 37617 bp, 30 predicted proteins | sample RifCSP16_2_FD_184023 | JGI IMG/M metagenome (GOLD analysis project Ga0209342, IMG submission 184023) | Soil microbial communities from Rifle, Colorado - Rifle CSP2_sed 16_2 (SPAdes) (version 2) | ecosystem: Environmental > Terrestrial > Deep subsurface > Rock core/Sediment | place: Rifle...
CCCGTAGGGCCAATGACCACGGTTTCGACGCCCGCCGCCGCCAGGAGCGCGGAATCCATCCACGGCGTCTGCCCGCCATAGCGGGCCGGCGTGCCCAGCTCTGCTTCCAGCGAGCGCGCCACGCAACGCACGATCTCTGCGTCACGCGAGACTTCGAACGGCTCGCGGGCAAGGGTCAGATGGTGCGTTGCCCGGAACCGGGCATCGCCTCGGGCGAGCCCGTCGATGATAGCCGCGACTTCCCCGACGACCTGAGACTCGGTCTCCCCGGGAATCATGCGGCGCTCGATGGTGAGCTTCGAGCTTGCCGCGTAAACCGACGGCGCAGTGCCCCCCTTGAGCACGCCGGCGTGGAGCGATGGTGGGCCCACCAGAGGATGCGGTGTCCGGGCCCGGAGCTCCCGCTCCAGGTCGGCCAGGCGCCCGAGAAACTGGCCCATGGCGAGGTTCGCATCCACGCCGAGGTCCGGCCGGCTACCATGCGCGGCGCGGCCCTCGGTGGTGACCTCGATCCACGCGAAGCCTTTGTGCGCGAGGCACACCTCGAGATGGGTGGGCTCCGTCACAATCGCGCCATCCACCTGATAACGAGGAATGAGATCGGCAGTGCCGATGCTGGCGTTCTCCTCGTCCGCCACGCCGGCGATGAGCAACGACCCCCTGAACGGTGCCTTCGCGTCGGCCAGCGCCTTCGCGCCGCCGAGCATGGCGGCGAGGCTGCCCTTCATGTCATATGAGCCCCGGCCGTAGAGCTTGCCGTCACGGATCTCGCCGGAGAACGGCTTGGGCATGCCTGCCACGCCAACGGTATCCATGTGGGCATTGAGCATCAGCGACCGGCCGCCGCGTCCCCCCGGTTCTGCACGCCCATCGAGACGGCCCACCACGCTGACGCGCCCGGGCTCGGATTCGTGCGTCGCCACGTCGAGGCCGGCAACCTCGAGCGCGCGCGCCACGTACGCCGCTATCTCGGCTTCGCCCGGTCCACCTACCTCCAGCGCCGGGTTGATCGAATTGATGTGAACCAGGTCCTGGAGCGTGCGCGTGACGTACTGGTGATCCACCGGGGAAACCATGAACGGATTCTCACTGAGAAACTGGTGCGCTGGAATATGCCCGCCCTTCCCTTCAGGGGGAAAGCGGGCCAGAATTGCGCGTCGCCTTCACCCACGGTGAGGCCATGACCGAACCAGCGAAGCCGTTCCAGCCGTTCGTGCCCGCGTCACAAGCCCCGGCCGAGTTCACCGTTCGCGCCGTTATCGTGGGCGCCATCTTCGGCATCATCTTCGGCGCCGCGACCGTCTATCTGGCGCTCCGCGCCGGCCTCACGGTATCGGCCTCGATTCCCATCGCGGTGCTCGCCATCGCCCTGTTCAAGCGGGGCGGGTCCACGATCCTCGAAAACAACATCGTTCAGACCATCGGCTCGGCGGGCGAGTCCATCGCCGCCGGCGTGGTGTTCACTATCCCCGCGCTGCTGTTCTTGTCCGGCGGCGAAGCGTATTTCAACTATTTCAACATCCTCACCCTCTCGCTGGTGGGCGGGATCGTGGGTGTGCTCTTCATGATCCCGCTCAGGCGCGCCTTGATCGTCAAGGAGCACGGCACGCTCCCCTACCCGGAGGGGACGGCCTGTGCCGAGGTCCTGGTCGCGGGAGAGCGCGGCGGCTCCATGGCGGGGCTGGTGTTCCGCGGACTGGGCATCGCGTTCCTGTACAAGTCGCTCATGAGTATTCTCGGCCTGTGGAAGGACGTGCCGGCGTACGTGACGTCGCGCACCGCGGCGCTGCCCAACGCGACCGTCCACGGCGAGATCACGCCCGAATACCTGGGTGTGGGCTACATCATCGGGCCACGCATCGCGGGGAACCTGGTGGCGGGAGGCGTGCTCTCGGCGCTGGTCCTGGTGCCGCTGATCAGCATCGTCGGTGACGCCCTGCCAACCGTCCTGCGGCCGGGCATAGGGGATCGACTCATCTCCCAGATGTCGGCGAACGAAATCCGGCTGGGGTATGCCCGCTACATCGGCGCGGGGGCCGTGGCCGCGGCGGGGCTCATCACCTTGCTTCGGACGCTTCCCACCATCGTCTCGGCCTTCAAGGAGAGCTTCGGCGCGCTGGCGGACATGCGCGCCGGCCGAGCGCCGGCCCGCACCGAGCGCGACATCCCCATCACCTACGTGATCGGTGGCTCGCTGCTGCTGATCCTCATCGTGGCGGTCCTCCCCCAGCTCCCCGGCACCTTCCCCGGCACGCTGCTCATGGGCGTGCTGGTCGTGGTCTTCGGGTTCTTCTTCGTCACCGTCAGCTCGAGAATCGTCGGCATCATCGGCAGCTCGTCCAACCCCGTCTCGGGCATGACGATCGCGACCCTGATGGCCACCTGCTTGATCTTCGTGTCTATCGGCTGGACGGGCGAGGTCTATCAGGCGCTGGCGCTGTCGGTGGGCGGTATCGTGTGCATCGCGGCGGCGAACGCGGGCGCCACCAGTCAGGACTTGAAGACCGGCTACATCGTGGGCGCGACGCCGATTTCCCAGCAGATCGGTCTCATCATCGGTGTCGCCGCCTCCGCGTTTGCGATCGGCTGGACGCTGAAGACCCTGGATGCCTCGATGCAATTCGAGGGCGTAGCGCACGCCATCGGCACCGATCGCTACGCCGCGCCGCAGGCCACGCTCATGGCCACCATCATCCGCGGCCTGCTGGCCCGGGACCTGCCGTGGGGCCTGGTGTTCGCCGGAGCGTTCATCTCGGTGGTGGTCGAGCTCTGCGGCGTGCGCTCGCTGTCGTTCGCGGTGGGCGCGTATCTCCCGCTCTCGACCACGGCGTCCATCTTCGTGGGCGGCGCGCTCAAGGGCATCATGGACAAGATGAGCGGCCGGAAGGCGGAGGAGACCGAGGTCAGTTCGGGGATGCTCTACAGCACCGGGCTGGTGGCCGGCGGTTCGCTCACCGGCATCGCGATCGCGCTGCTCGCTGGGATCGCCATTACGGTCGAGGGCCAGGAGATCTCGATCATCCAGTGGATCGGGGACACCGTGGGCGTGCACGGCTGGGAGCGGCTGGGCGGGCTGGCGGACCTCATTGGTCTGGTGATGTTCGGCGTGCTGTGTGCGTTCTTGATTCGGGCGGCGAGGCGGAAGCTGGAGCTATAATGAGCTGGCGGCTGTCGGCCGTCGGTGTGGTGCTGCTGGCAGCGTTCACCGGATGTCGATCGGTGCCCGAGATTACGGGCACCTACGACCTTGTGGCAGTCAACGGCGCGCGGCTCCCGGTTCGCGCGGGCCGGATGGCTCAAGGGTCGTCCGAGTTGACCGGCGGCTCGGTAGCGCTGAACCCGGACGGCACCTACCGGCAGCGTCTGCTGTTCCGGGTTCAAACCCAGGCCCGCGCCGAGTACGCGGACTCGGCGGTGACTGTCGGGACGTACGAGCGGCGGATGAGCACGGTCCGCCTGCACGCGCCGGGTGGAGACATGTCCGCGCAGCTGGCGGGGCCTCTGCTCACGGTGTCGCTGGGCGGATGGACCTACGCGTTCAGGAAAGCCGGGCCTTAGCGGTCGTGAAGGTCGGACCGGTGGGGTTCGCGGGCTCCGGCAAGATCACGCGACGCTGGAGCAAGACCAGCGCTACACGTCGGGAAGCCGACTTCCTGGAGGCGGATCTTGCTGACGCGCAATACTCGGCCGAGGATTTGACCGGCGCGTTGCACGTGCCGCCCGTAACGGAGCGATAACCCGAAACCTGTCGCGCGAGGTCTGGCGTCTGGCCCCGCCGTCGGTTAGCGTCTGAGACGGCCGACCGGGGCGGCCGACGGTCCGCGTAAAGGGTCGAACCCACTCCCAAGACCTCAACGACGGTCAGCGACCCTGACTTCCAGCCCGAGCAACGCGGACACCGGGCACGATGGCGGTAGGACGGGGCTCCACTTGGCGGTGCGCCACCCGGACGCCGTGCGCCTCCTGCTGGAACGCGGCGCGGATCCCAACGCGCGCGAGGCCGGCGACAACGCGCTCCCCCTCCATGTTGCGGCGAGCGGCGGGTACGTCGAGTCGGTGCGGGCGCTGCTCGACGCGGGCTCGGACGTCCACGGCTTCGGCGACGCGCACCGGCTGGAGTCCATCGGGTGGGCCACGGTGTTTGGCGTGGCGCACCGGCACGTGGTGGATCTGCTGGTCGAGCGCGGCGCGCGCCACCACGTCTTCTCCGCTATCGCCCTGGGCGATACCGACCTGCTCCGGCGCGTCGTCGCCCAGGATCCGAACGCCATCAGGCGGCGGCTGTCGCCCTCCGAGCAGGAGCAGACGGCCCTGCCTTACGTGATCGCCCCGGCGGACGGGCTGGTCGGCGGAATGTTCCGAACCGGGGACCATTACCGCACGCTCGAGGCCCTGATCGAGCTCGGCGCGGATGTGGAAGCCGTGGACACGAAGGGGCGGACGCCCCTCGCGGTCGCGATGCTGCGCGGCGACCAGGAGGCGATGCGCCGCCTGTACGCGGCCGGAGCCAGGCAGCCCGCGCTGCCCGACCCGACACCTCCGGAGGCGCTCGCCTCGCTCGGAGCCTCGATTCGCGGGCTCACGCCCATGCTGGCCGTGCCGGACCTGGAGGCGACGGTAGCCTGGTACCAGGCGGCCGGATTTGAGCTCACGGGCAGCCACCGGGAGGAGGGGAAAATGGACTGGGCCTCCGTGTCGCTCGGCCAAGCCGAAATCATGTTCATCCCGACCGGCGACCCGTGGCACAAGCCGACGTCCGGGCTGAGTCTCTGGATCCGCACGGACCGCCTCGACGACCTGTACGCCGTCCTCAAGCGGCAGCAGCTCGAGCGAGCCCACGCGGCACTCGCCGGGGACGCGATGGACACGCCGGAGGTGCAATTCACGCTGGATCTCCACACCGCGTTCTACGGCCAGCGGGAGTTCGGCATCCGCGATCCAAACGGGGTCGAGCTGATGTTCACGCAGCCGCTGGAATAGCCGCGTGGATGCCCACGGCAACCTCCTTGTTGCGGTCTAAGGTGGACCAACGTCGCGGGCCGCCATTGACACCGCCCCTCCACTCAGCACATTCGGTGGCCATCGCCGCGCGGCCCCTCGTGCGTGATAAGCCAGCGTGCCCGCGAGCCAAAGGAGAGACGATATGGTGGCGAACCTGAGCGACCCCGACGGGCCGCATGACCGGGACCTCAACCGGCGCGAGTTCCTCCACGGCGCCGCGGCAGGAGCAGCGGTCTTCGCCGTGGGCGGGCGCCATGCAGGGCCGCTCGTCATCCCACCGCAGCAGGATCCGGTGATCGCGCAGATCGCGGCCCGGCACGACGCGACGGTGAAGATGCTCCAGGACTGGATCGCGCTCCCCTCCATCGCCGCCGAGGATCTTGGGTTTCCCCAGGGCGCGGAGTACATGGCCCGGCTCGCCCGCGACGCCGGCTTCCAGCACGTGGAGATCGTGCCGACCAAGGGCAAGCCGGGCGTCTTCGCCACGCTGGACGCCGGCGCGCCGACCTCGCTCGCGCTCTACTTCATGTACGACGTCAAACAGTTCGATCCCGCCGAGTGGACCTCGCCCCCGCTCGAGGCGCGGTTGGTGGACAAGCCCGGCCTGGGCAGAATCATCATCGGGCGCGGGGCGACCAACACCAAGGGGCCCGAGGTCGCCTGCCTCGCGGCCCTGCACGCCTTCAAGGCCGCCGGCCAAAAGCTGCCGGTGAACCTGGTCCTGGTCGCTGAGGGCGAGGAGGAAATCGGCTCGCCCAACTTCGGAGAGATCGTCTTCACGCCGGAAGTCGAGGCGGCCCTCAGGCAATGCGTCGGCATCATCATCCCGCTCGGCAACCAGGACCTGGACGGCTCGGTGCAGATCAACCTGGGCGCCAAGGGCATCGTCGAGCTGGAACTGGTGTCCAGCGGGGAGAAGTGGGGGCGCGGCCCCAAGCACGACGTGCACTCGAGCCTCGAGGCCCAGCTCGATAGCCCGGTGTGGCACCTGGTACAGGCGCTCCACACACTGGTCCAGGCCGACGGTCATACCCCCGCGGTCGAGGGCTTCTTCGACAAGGTGAAGCCGCTTACCGCCGCACAGACCGCGATCCTGGAAGCGTCGATCCCCAAGCGCAGCGAAGCCGCCACCAAGGCAGCGCTCGGCGTGGAGCGCTGGTACAAGGACGAGTCGTGGCACGACTCCCTGGTGCGCCTGGCGTCGCAACCCACCATCAACATCGAAGGACTGGTGGCCGGCTACACCGGCCCCGGGGGAAAGACCATCCTGCCCCACCGCGCGGTCGCCAAGATTGACATGCGCTTAGTACCCGACATGACCGCCAAGGGCACGCTGGCGCTGCTCAAGGCCCACCTGGCCAAGCACGGCTTTGGCGACGTCGAGGTGAGCATGTCCGGCGGCTACGATCCCACCGAGACCTCGCCGGACTCGAAGCTGATCCAAGCGCAGATCGCCGCCTATCGTAAGCTGGGGATCGATCCGGTCCTCTGGCCCAGGCTCGCGGGCTCCTGGCCCGGCGTCACCTTCACCGGAGCACCGCTCAGGCTCGCGGCCGGGCAGTTCGGCCTGGGACACGGGGACGGCGCGCATGCGCCGGATGAGTATTTCATCATCGAGTCGGCGAACCCCAAGGTGGCGGGCATGGACGGCGCGGTGCGGAGTTACGTAGAGCTGTTCCGCACGATCGCCTGACCGGAAGGACATGGCCCTTGGCTGGAGTGTAGGCGCCCGACTGTTGCGCTGGCTGATCAGTACCGGCATCACCGTGGCGGTGTTCTACGCCTTGGCCGGGCGCTGGGACCTGCCGTGGCTCTGGGCCACGGCCGTCGTGGCGTCACTGGTGACGCTGCCGCTCACGCTCACCATTGACCCCGACCTCGCGCGAGAGCGTCGGCGGCCGGGTCCCGGCGCCGTCGACCGCGTCACCCGCGTGATCATGACGGCGGCCGCAGGCACGCAGGTCGTCATCGCGTGTCTCGACGTCGGCCGCTTCCACTGGTCCGACAGGATACCGCGTGCCCTGCACATCGTGGGACTGGTCTTGCTTGCTGGAGGATTCGGGCTCGTCACCTGGTCCGCCGCGGTGAATCGTTTCTTTTCGTCCGTAGTGCGTATCCAGTCGGAGCGCGGCCACGCAATCGTCACCACGGGCCCATACCGCTACCTGCGCCACCCAGGCTACCTCGGCATGCTCCTGGGGTACCCGGTGATCGCGCTGGCGATCGGGTCGTGGTGGGCCCTCATCCCCGGTGCGCTGTGCGTTCTGATCGTGCTTCGCCGAACGATGCTCGAGGACGCCTATCTCCTGGAGCACCTCCCGGGATACCGGGAGTACGCCGCGGCGGTCCCCAGCCGCCTGATTCCGGGCGTATGGTGAGGGCCTGCCGGCGTCGCCAGTGGCTTCTGCTCGTCGGCGGTCTCGCGTCCGGGGGGTGCGGCGACGAGCTGGCGACGTATGCGTCCATGGGACCCCGCTATGAAGCCCGGACCTGGCTGGCCGCCACGGCTAATCCCTTCCCGTTCGCCTCCAACCGCTTCGAGAGCCGGGAGGCCGCAGGGGCGTTCATCGATTCGCTCTACGCCCTCGGCGCGGACACGGTCTACGTCCTCAACGTCCAGCAGGACTCCGCCTGGGTGCGCCAGGAAGGCGGCCCCTACGCCGATGCCCTCCTGGTGCGACTGCCGGCCGATCCAGGGGCTCGCGCCCGACTCCTCGCCGTGAACGCGCGCGAGGCGCGCCGCGAGGGATTCGAGCCGGATCGTGACCGCGGCCAGCGCTATCTCTACTTCTGGTGGGACTGACCATGACTCCAGCCTTGACGCCGCGTGGCGCGGCACTCGTTCTCGCGATGGGCGCGATCGTTGGGTTGGGGATCCCGAAGCTGGCAGCGGCCCAACAGCGGGGCCTGGGCCCCGCGAGCGAGCTGCGCGACACCATTGATCTGTTTGCTACCGACCGCGCCGCCCTGCTCCGGCGCTACGGCGTCCGGTACTCCCCCGCCCAGCGGACGCGCCTGCGGGCCTTCTACACCGGCTGGCTGCAACGTCTGGAACGGGTGCGCTTCGCCGCGCTGGGCACCGAGGGCCGAGTGGACCGGGTGCTGTTCGCCAACGAGCTCCGCTACCAGCTGGCGCTCCTGGACCGCGAGGAACGCCAGCTTCAGGAGATGACGCCATGGCTTTTCTTCGCGCGGACGGTGATGGAGTTGGAGGAGGGCCGCCGCCGGATGGAGCCGGTTGATCCGCGGCGGGCGGCCGAGACGCTCGCCGCACTCGCACGCCAGGTGGACTCGGCCCACGAACGCGCACGGGCGGCGTGGCCCAGAGACTCGGCGGCTCCTCCGGGGACCGGGCGCCTCACGCGGGTGATCGCGCGTCGGGTCACGGGGGCGCTCGACGAGCTGGATCGCACGCTCGAGCGCTGGCATGGGTTCCAGGCAGACTACGATCCGCTCTTCACGTGGTGGACCGCCGATCCGTACCACAGGGCCGACTCGGCGCTCGGGCGCTACGCCCGATTCCTGCGGGAGATGGTGGTGGGGGCCCGCCCGGGCGAGGCGGAGCCCATGATCGGGGATCCCATCGGCGCCGACGGACTCCGGGCAGACCTCGCCCACGAGATGATCCCCTACACGTTGGAAGAGCTGATCGCCATCGCCGAGCGGGAGTTCGCCTGGTGCGAGGCGGAGTTCCGGAAGGCCGCGCGGGAGATGGGCTTTGGCGACGACTGGAAGGCCGCGCTCGAGAAGGTGAAGCAGACCTTCGTGCCGCCCGGTGAACAGCCGCGGCTGGTGCGCGACCTGGCGCGCGAGGCGATCGGGTTCGTCGAAGAACGGAACCTCGTCACCATTCCCCCGCTCGCCAAGGAGATCTGGCGGATGGAAATGATCCCGCCGGAACGCCAGCGGGTATCGCCGTTCTTCCTGGGCGGCGAGGTCTTCCAGGTGTCCTATCCCACGGACGAGATGACGCATGACGAGAAGCTCATGAGCATGCGGGGGAACAACCCGCACTTCTCGCGCGCCACGGCGCATCACGAGATGATCCCGGGCCATCACCTCCAGGGGTTCATGACGTCGCGGTACAACACCCACCGGCGCCCCTTCGCGACCCCGTTCTGGGGCGAGGGGTGGGCGCTCTACTGGGAGATGCTCCTGTGGGACCTGGGTTTCCCCCGGGGCCCGGAGGACCGGATCGGGATGCTGTTCTGGCGCTCGCATCGCGCGGCGCGGATCATCTTCTCGCTGCGGTTTCATCTGGGCACCATGACGCCGCAGCAGGCGGTGGATTTCCTGGTCGAGCGCGTGGGACACGAACGGGCCAACGCCGAGGGTGAGGTGCGCCGCTCGGTGGCCGGCGACTACTCGCCGCTGTACCAGGCGGCGTACATGTTGGGCGGGCTCCAGTTCCGGGCTCTCTACCGCGAGCTGGTAGACGCAGGCCGGATGTCGGCGCGCGAGTTCCACGACGCCGTGCTCCAAGGGGGCTCGATCCCCGTCGAGATGGTGCGGGCCCGTTTGACTGGACAGGCGCTCAGCGCCGACTACCGGCCCCAGTGGCGGTTCGCGGGGGAGGTCGGCGGGCGATAGGTGTAGACACTTCGTGAGCGCTTGATGGCCGAGCCCGCATCACAGGCCCTCGACACCTTCCGTCGCGCGGCCGACGCTCTGGAGAAGCGCGACTGGCACGGCGTCGCCGCGCTGTGCGATCCGATCTCGCTTCGAGTGTTTCATCGCCAGCTGGTGGAGCAGTTCGCACCGCGGACCCCGCCTCCTGAGTTGACCGTCTCTGAGCTTCGCCGACATCAGCCGGACATGCCTCCGGAGGTAGCCGAGTACCAGATCAAGCAGATGCAGCAACTCCACGCCGAACGCCTCTCGCGCATGGAGGATGAGGTCGCCGGGGTGCACTCGGTCGAGGAACTCCGGGCGCTGGACCCAGTGGAGGCCTGCGCCCGGTCGCTCGAAGCCCACGATCCCGAGCACCAAGTGCGGCTCTTCCTCGCACGACACCGGAAGTCCGGCCATCCCCGAGAATTGGGTGTATACGCCATGCCGCGAGAACGGCTCGAGCCCATCGGCGTCGTGGTCGAAGATCGCTTCGCGCACGTCCCCTACCGGCGCACATCTACATCACGCGCACCCGCTGAAGGCGAGCACCGGGAGCGATTTCTGGAACCCTACACGGCCGAGGAGCAAGCCTGGCTTCGCGACGCAGCCGGTCGCCACGTGGAGGTGGCCACGCTGCTCCGCCAGCCGGATGGTTCCTGGCGGTTGTGTGCGGAGCACGGACTCTTTCAGGGCACGACCTGGTTCGGCCGCGCCGAAATCAACGTGATCGCAGAACAACAGCCACCGCCTTCCGAACCCTAGACGAGGCCTTCCCGGATGCGCCCCTCCACGTCGTTGTGCACCGCATTGCTCTCCTTGGCCTGCGGCGCCCAGCCGGCCCCGAGCCAGGTTCTCCGCCTCGCGGACCTGAACACCCGACAAATCCGGGGCCTGGACCGATCGCAGACCGCGGTCCTGCTGCCGGGCGGCATGCTGGAGGAGCACGGCCCCTATCTGCCCGCCTACACCGACGGAATCTTAAGCGCGCGGCTCACCGAAGCGCTGGCGGACGCGATCGTGGCGAAGAAGCCCGGCTGGAACGCCCTGATCTTCCCGCAGGTCCCCTTTGGGTCCAGCGGCTCGAACGAGCTGGGCGGGCACTTCGTGTTTCCGGGAACGTACGCGGTGCGGCCGGCCACGCTCCGCGCGGTGTTCATGGACCTTGCCTCGGAACTGGGCGAGCAAGGCTTCCGCTGGATCATCGTGGTGCACGTCCACGGGGCGCCGCTTCACAACCGCGCCCTGGACGAAGCCTCCGACTTTTTCCGCGACACCTACGGCGGCCGCATGGTCCACCTCTGGGGACTGGTCCCGGTCCTGGGCGGCTGGGGGCAAGCCCTCCAAAGCCTCAGTGACGCCGAGAAGCAGGAGGAGGGCGTGTCGCTGCACGGCGGGATGGACGAAACCAGTCTCCTACTCTACCTGCGGCCGGAACTGGTATCGCCGGATTACCAGAGCGCACCGGTCGTCACCGGCCACTCGCTGGAGGAGAGCTTCGCGGTCGCGAAAGCCGCCGACTGGCCTGGCTACCTTGGCTCTCCGCGCCTCGCCACGGCCGCGCTGGGTGAGCGTATCTGGCGGTCCTTCGCGGCGGCCGCAACCGACCACGCACTGCGTGTGCTCGACGGCGCCCACCCCACCCAGTTCCCCCGGTACGCTGATCTGCTGGCGCGGAACCCGCTCTACCAACAATGGATCAACGCCGCCACGGCCCATGAGCAGGAGCTTGAGGGCAAGCAGCGCGAATGGCTGGGCCGGAGACCCCGCTGACATCGAACCATCCCGGGCCGGGGCGGTCGCGGCGGCGGATGCCGGGCCAGCTCCAGTTCGCCTTCGGGCTGGGGATCAGCGCGTTTATGCTCTTCGCGGGCGGGACCCTGGTCCTCATGGCCGTGGGTGTGGTTCAACCGGACGAACCCGCCGGCTGGGGCGGCCGCATCCTCGCGTTGCTCTTTGGCGGCGGGATCGCGTATTGGGGCGGTTGGCTCATCCTCATGCCGCTCCGCACCATGGCGGCGGCGGAAGGGGCGCACGACTGGCTCGGCGCGGCCCGGCTCGGCCTGGCGCGGCTGGTCCTGCGCGTGGACGTCCAGTCGTTCCTGGCCGCCATAACGCTGGTCCCGCTGGTGCTGGGCTACTGGCGCGAAGTGCGCGGCGGTGCGTGGTGGGGGCCGTCGCGCGAGACGCTGATCGGGCTGGTCCCTATCGAGTTCCTGCTCATTCACGGGTTTCCGTTCCTCGCCGTCGCCGCCACCTTTGCTAGGATCCCGGATCGCTGGCCGCGATGGGGTGGACGGATCGCGGTGGGGGCGTTCCTGCTGCTCTATTCGCTGTTCGCCTGGGGCGTGTTCGAGGGGCCGTCAGGAGTGGTCGCTCTCCTCTACCTTTCGCTTCCCAACGTGCTGGCCTTCGCTCACGGGATGAATGACTGGACGGTTCGCACGACGGCCGTCGCCCGCTGGGCCACCAAGTTGATCGCGTTCATCGGCGTCGCGATGTTGCTGAACGAGCGCTCAATCGGCGGGCCGGGCGCGTTGCCCCTCGGGCTCTACTACTTCACCATCCAGACCTTGTTAGAGCTGTTCCGTGTGGCGGATCTGCCGCTGGATCTGGGCGAGGCCTGGGCGCGGCTGCCTGCGGAACAGCGAAAGAGCAGTCAGCTTTCAGCATTCAGCAATCAGTGAGCGCGAGGGCGGAACTTCCTGCGTGACCTCGGGGTTCATAGTGCAGCCTGCTGATTGCTGATTGCTGACTGCTGATAGCTGAATGCTGATTGCTGTCCGCCTGGAGGTGTGATGGAAGGCAAGCTTCGAAAGTCCGACGCCGACTGGAGGAAGCAGCTCACCGCCGAGCAGTACGCCGTCACCCGGCAAAAGGCCACCGAGCCGCCGTTCACGGGAACACACTACCTGAAGAAGGAGACCGGCATCTATCACTGCGTCTGTTGCGGCAATGCACTGTTTGTCTCGGACACGAAATATGAGTCCGGCACCGGCTGGCCCAGTTTCTGGAAGCCGGTGAGCCCGGAGGCGGTACGTACCGAAGACGACCTGAGCCACGGGATGCGCCGCATCGAGGCGCTGTGCGCCAAGTGCGACGCCCACCTGGGGCACGTCTTCGACGACGGGCCGAAACCCACGGGACAGCGCTACTGCATCAATTCCTGCGCGCTGGACTTTGAGGCGGGGAAGCCACTGCGTGAGGGGGGGTAAGGAGTGAGGGGGTACCCCTCACCCCTCACGCCGTTGCTGTTTCCCCCTTACCGTCGTTTCAGTAGATCCGCGCGCTCACCCCCACGAACCCGGTCATCATCGTCGACCCGGGGCTCTGCGGACCCAGGACCTGGAGCTCGAAGTAGGGCCGAATGCGGCCTACGGGAAGCTCAAGGCCGCTCAGGACGACGAGATGCTGTTCCTCAGTTGACCGGGCAGACTGAGTCTCGCTCAGCCCACCCGCTCGTCCGCCCACCCCCACAAACCACCCCGTCTCCCGCCCCAGAGGCCGCACCCGCAGCGCGCCAATCAGCTCCCACCCAGAGCGCGGCGTCACCGAGCCGGGGTCGAGCGCGCTCACGATCGAGCTGAACGCCGTGTACAGCTCGATGGGCCCCGCGAGCCCGATGCCTGCCTGCACGCCCACCCGGCCGCGCCCGCCTTCGGCACCGGCCATTGCCGTACCTGCGTGCGCGCCCACGTCCAGGTGCGTCGTGTGACCCGCTCCGTCGAGCCCGGTCCACAGCACCGTCGCCCCGCAGACACCGAACGGACGGTCGAACTCCGGGGGCACGAAGGGGACGCGATAGACCTCGATCGCCGCGAGGTTATCGAGGGACCAGTCGTTGACTGAGTCGCTCGGCATGGGCATACCGTCGACGAAGATGGCCCCTACGCATCCGCCGCCACCGCGGAACGCAAAGGGGTTCAGGCGACGAACCACGTCGCTGATGTCCCACACCGCCCAGCGTTCCCACTCCTCTTCCGTGGCGAAATACCCCTGACCGACTTTTCGGCGATGGTAGAACCCTACCAGGTTCCACGGTATGGGTCTTCCCTCAACCAACAACGTATCCAGAAGGGCCGGCGCGATGGCCCGCAGCGTCAGGGGGTAGTCAACCTCCTCCCCGGCGAGCAGCTCGAGCAACGGCGTGACCAGTAGCCGGTACCCCGGGACCTGAAACCGCAACCGATACTTCCCGGGTCCCGGCGCCGCGAGCGTGAATCGCCCGTCGTCCCCGGTGGTCTGCTGGCCAGCAACGACCCCGGCGGAATCCAGCAGCGTCACCGTGACACCGGTGACGGGGCTGCCGGTCGCCTCGTCCACGACCTGACCGCCTATGGATTGGGCCAGGGCCGCGCCCGGCGCGAGGATCGTGAGAAGGGGGAGGACCCGGAGTACCTTCGAGAGTCGTCGCATGGCCGCAACGCCTCCGACATGGAGAGGAGTTAGTTCGATCGGCGCGCTAGAACCGTGCCGCGGCGTAACTACAAGCCACCGCATGGATTAGCCCCAGAGACCGGTTCGTCGGGTCGTCCTCCCCAGGGGTCGTCCACACCAGCAACTGTCCTAAACACCGCCGCCTTTAAGGATTCTTCATTCAAAGTTCGACTCCGTTTGCCTAGGGGGACCGCTTCATACACCAGGACCAACAACCGCCAGTTCCAGGGCCTTCCACTGAAAGGGCGCCGATGGGGAGTACGCAAGTTGGCCCCGCACGTGAGCCGGTACGCGCGCCTGCGCGTCCCACGCCTACGACCCTCTCCGTTACCCAGCACGTCTTAGAGATCGTCTCGGACTCCGGAGAGGGCGCGCAGAAGTGCGGCCAGATCTTCGGCCGCGTCTCCGCCAAGATGGGCAACGGGGTCTGGACCGTCGAGATCATCCCGGCCGAGATCCAGCCGCCGGCCCGAACCCCACCCAGCGCCAGCGGTAATCGGGTGCGCATCGCCACCGGGCCGGTCACCAACTGGGGCGACGACGCCAACCTGGTGGTGGCGTTCAACGAGCAGGTGCTGCTGCATCGTCACCGCCTGGGTGCGCTCGCGGGGGACGCGGTCATCCTGATCGAGAGCATGTGGGCGACCCACGAGGACCCGGACATCCGGCGCGCCTGGGCGGCTGCCATGGAGGAGATGGCGGACTGCGCCTACCGGTTCATCCCGGTGCCGATGGAAGAACAGTGCCTCACCGTGGTCGACAATCCCCGGAAGGGCAAGAACATGTTCGCTCTGGGGATGCTGGCCTGGATCTACTCGCGCGACGTGGCCCGGATCAAAGAGCAAATCGCCGAAGAGTTCCGCAAGAAGTCCAAGGAGGTCTTCGAGTCCAACGTGGCGCTGCTGGATCTGGGCTACCGTTGGGCGGAAGAGCATCTGGACTTCCGGATCGAGGTCCCCACCACGCCGCCCGCCGGGCCCATGGTCGTCATGAACGGCAACCAGGCGATCGCGGTCGGCGGTATCGCGGCCGGCATGGAGCTGTGCGCCATGTACCCCATCACGCCGGCCACCTCCGCCTCGCATTACCTGAGCGAGATCTTCGAGCGGTTCGGCGGCGTGGTGCACCAGGCGGAAGACGAGATCGCCGCCATCGGCGCGGCCATCGGCGCGTCGCACGCGGGGAAAGTGGCCTTCACTATCACCTCGGGGCCGGGCCTCGCGTTGAAGACCGAGTTTATCGGGCTCGCGGTGATGATGGAGATCCCACTGGTCATCGTGGACGTGCAGCGCGGCGGTCCGAGCACCGGGCTGCCCACCAAGGTCGAGCAATCGGACCTGCTGGCGGCGATCTACGGCCAGACCGGCGACGCGCCGCACGTGGTGATCGCTCCGGCCACCATGGGGGAGTGCTTCACCTGCATGACCACGGCCCGCCGCCTGGCAGAGGCGTTCCGCACACCGGTGATCGTACTCACGGACGCCAACCTCGCGACCGGCGTCCAGGCGTTCCCACGGCCCGAGATCACCGAAGCCTGGCTGGGTTCCCCGCCGGACCAGGGGCCCGTCGCCCAGGGCGCCAAGCCCTACGCCTGGGACCAGGAAACGGGGCTCTCACGGCGGATCCTCCCCGGCCAGCTGGGCGGGATGTACACCGCCACCGGGCTCTCGCACGACGAAGACAGCCACGTGGGCTACAGCCCCGACGTGCACGAGCGTGGATGCCAGATGCGGAGCCGCAAGATGGCGGTGCTGCACCAGATGCTCGAGCCGCCCGTGGTCCACGGCGAGCCCAAGGGCGATCTGCTGGTGGTCGGCTGGGGCTCTACGCTGGGCGCGATCGAGGAAGCGGTGGACCGCGCGCGCGCGGAGGGACTCAAGGTGTCGTCGCTCCACCTCCGGTTCCTCGAGCCGCTCGAGCCGGGACTCAAGCGGATCTTCAAGGGGTTCAAGCAGGTGATGACGGTCGAGATCAACTACAGCGACGATCCGGCCGATCCCCACATCACCGACGAGAACCGGCGCCGCGGGCAGCTGTCGTGGCTGCTCCGCGCCAACACGCTGGTGGACGTGGACTGCTGGACCCGGGTGCCAGGCGAGCCGCTCCGGCCGGGCGATATCCACGAGGCCATGCGAGCCGCCGTGGCGAGGGGAGGTCGCGCATGACGGGCTACAACACCTGCTCCCTGCTGAGCTGCGCCACCGACGACGACCGGTCCTGGGACATGGAGGACTACGCCGGCCCCGTCGCCAAGTGGTGTCCCGGCTGCGGCGATCACGCGGTGCTCACCGCGGTGGAGCGATTGCTCGAGGCGGAGCAACTGCCTCCCGAGCGCACCATGTTCGTCTCCGGGATCGGGTGCTCCAGCCGCTTCCCGCACTACCTGCGCACCTACGGGTTCCACGGCCTCCATGGCCGGGCGTTGCCAGTGGCGACCGGCATCCGGCTGCGCCGGCCCGACCTCCACGTCTTCGTGGTCATGGGTGACGGCGACTGCTGCTCCATCGGCGCGGGACACTGGATCCACACCACCCGATACAACCCGAAGATGGTAGCCCTCATGCTGGACAACGGCGTGTACGGGCTCACCAAGAACCAAACCTCGCCCACCAGCCCCAGGGGATTGGCGAGCTACACCCAACCCCGCGGCGCTTATTTACCGGCGCTCAATCCACTGACCGCGACGCTGGGCGTCACCAACGCCTCGTTCGTGGCGCAGACAGGCGACTGGTTGCCGGCGCATTTGCTGGCCACGCTGCGTGCCGCCTATCACCATCACGGCTTCGCCTTCGTGCGCATCCTGCAGCGCTGTCCCCAGTACACGGACGATCTGTTCAAGGAGGCGATGCGGAATCCCGACCTGATCGAGCTTCTGGTGCACCCGGACGGCGTTAACGTGCCGGAGCTCGAGTCCCTCTACAAGAACCAGCGACCCCACGATCCGTCGAACCTGCACGAGGCACGGCGGCTGGCGGAGCCGGACGGCAAGATCCGTCTGGGCGTCTTCTACCGAAACGAGGACCTGCCGGTGTACGAAGAAGTCCGCAACGTGCCAGTGCCCGCGGCGACGGAGAAACTGGCGCTGCTCAACACGGAGCTCGACCGCTATGCCGTCTGACGATCGGGTACGCGCCGCGCTGGAGGTGCTCTCGGGGCCGACCCAGGCGTTTCGGTCCACCCTGGCTCGGACGGCCGACGACGTGAGCCGGCTCTTGCGGGCGCGCGCCGCTACCAAAGAGGCGAAAACCGCCAGCGTCGCGGCGGAGTTGGGTCCCTTTGCCCGCGGCCGCATCGCGGTGGAGCGTTTCGCACAGACCTTCGACTATCAGCCCAGCGTGAACGGCGGCGCGGCACAGGTGATTCGGCGTTCCCACGACACCCTCGCAGCGCTGCTGGACCGGGGCGAAGACCTCTTCTGCGTCACCGTGGATCAGGGAGCCAGCCTCCGCGACGCGGTGGCGACCCGGCTGGCCGACCTCGGCCGCGCGTTCGGAGTGGCGCGGGTGGCGCGGGACGCGCAGAGCGGCGCACCCACGGATCGCCACGCCCCCGCGCTCGAGCGCTTCCCCTTCGCGCAGTGGAACCGCGCCGAGCGGAACCTGGCCCCGCCGCTGGTGATCGAGGTGCGCGGCGCCGACCTGTGGGCCGCCAGCCTGGCCGAGTTTCTCGACGGGCACGTGAAGCTGGTGCTGGTCGTGACCGGCGACGCGTCCCCGGCTCCGCTCGCCCGGCTGATCGCGCCCAGCATCTACGTGCAGCAGGCGGGCTCCGCGTCCGAGCTTGCGGGCCTGGTCTCCTGGGACGGGCCGGGGGTGGCGGCCCTCGTGCCCGAAACGGCGGCGCGCTTCCTGTACGACCCCAAGGCCGGCCGGTCCTCGGCCGAGCGCCTGCGCGTGGCGCACCTGCCGACCGAGCCGCCCCGCAAGGCGATTGACGGCATCAGCGCCGCGCAACAGGCGGATGAATTGGCGATGCTCGCTGCGCTGGCACAGCCCACCCCGGTCGCCGCCACTGAGCAGGCCGGCGCCGCACGGGCCGCAGCCGACCCTGCCGAGCTGCTGGCCGCGTGGCTCCTGGCGCAAGCCAACCAGGGCTCATGACGCAGATCCTCCTTTCGGTGGTGGTCCTGGGGGGCCTGGGGCTCGCGTTCGCCCTCTTGATCGCCTTCACGCACCGCAAGTTCTGGGTGTGGGAGGACCCGCGCATCGACGCCGTGGCTACCATGCTGCCTGGCTCCAACTGTGGCGCCTGCGGCCAGGCCGGCTGTCGCGCCTTCGCTGAGGGCCTGGTCAAGGGCCAGATCCAGCCGGCGCAGTGCACCGTCATGGGAGAGGGAGACCGGGAGGACGTCGCGGCCTATCTGGGGGTGGACGTGGGGCAAGCGGCGAAGCGGGTGGCGCGACTTCTCTGCGCCGGCGGCTGCGACGTGGCGCCCCAGCTGGCGGAGTACCGAGGGTACGCTACCTGCAAGGCCGCCGCCGCCGTGGTGGGCGGGGGAAAGGCCTGCGCCTGGGGATGCTTAGGACTCGCCGATTGCGAGGTGGTGTGCGACTTCGACGCCATCTACATGAACGAGGCGCTCCTACCCGTGGTGATCCCCGAGCGGTGCACCGCCTGCGGTGACTGCGTGGAGACCTGTCCCAAGGACCTGTTCACGCTGATGCCAGAGGACTGCAAGCTCATCGTCCAGTGCAAGAACCTGCTCGAAGGCGATGAAGCGACGGCGGTCTGCCGCGTGGCGTGCAACGCGTGCGGCCGCTGCGCGCTGGACGCGGCCCCGGGCGTGATCGATATGGTGGACGGCCTGGCGGTGGTGAACTACGCCAAGAACGAGCTGGCAGGCCCCGAGGCGACCGCGCGTTGTCCTACCGGCGCGATCGTCTGGGTCGAAGGCGCGCAGTTCCAGACGCGCGCCCCCAAACTGATGGAGGCGGTCGTATGATTTTCGGGCGGAAGGTTCCGGAGCCGGCGAAACCGAAGTACCCCGGCATTCCGGCCGCGGTGGACGGGACGACGGCCGTGGTGGAGGTGGAGACGGCGGCCTCGGAAGGCGCGGGCGCCTATCCCATCACGCCCTCCACTCAGATGGGCGAAGGCTGGTCCGCGGCGGTCGCCGCCGGCAAGGCCAACGTCAACGGCCGGAAGCTCATCTTCTTCGAGCCCGAAGGCGAGCACGCCGCCGCGGCGGTGACCGCGGGTATGAGCATGGCGGGCCTCCGCGCCACCAACTTCTCCAGCGGGCAGGGCATCGCCTACATGCACGAGTCGCTCTACGCCGCCGCCGGCAAGCGACTGACCTACGTGCTCAACGTCGCGGCCCGGGCCATGACCAAGCACGCACTCAACGTGCACGCGGGCCACGACGACTATCACGCGGTGGACGACACCGGGTTCTTCCAGCTGTTCGCGAAGGACGCACAGGAGGCCGCCGACCTCACGCTCATCGCGCACCGGATCGCCGAGCTGGCCTTGAACCCCGGGCTCTGCGCCCAGGATGGGTTTCTCACCAGCCACGTGATCGAGTCCATCCTGCTCCCGGAGCCGGAGCTAATAAAGGAATACCTGGGTGATCCCTCGGACCTGATTCCCTCGCCCACGCCGGCGCAGCGCTGGGTGTTCGGCGAAACACGACGCAGGATCCCGGAGCTGTTCGATCTGGATTACCCGGTGATGTTCGGCGTGGTGCAGAACCAGGATAGCTACCAGCAGGGCGTCGCCGCGCAGCGGCCGTTCTACTTCGACCACGTGGCGCCGCTGGCCGACCAGGCGTTCGCCGACTACGCCAAGCTCACCGGCCGGAGCTACGGCCGGATCGGGACCTACCGCCTGGACGACGCCGAGTACGTCATCGCCGGCCAAGGGTCCATCGTGGCCAACGCCGAGGCCGTGGCCGACTACTTGCGGGAGACGCGTGGCCTTAAAGTCGGCGTCTTGAACGTCACGATGTTCCGCCCCTTCCCCGCGGACCTGATCACCCAGGCGCTTAGGGCCAGGAAGGGCGTCGTGGTGCTGGAGCGGGTGGACCAGCCCCTGGCCGTGGATCAGCCGGTGCTTCGGGAGATCCGCGCAGCGGCGGGCAAGGCGCTGGAGAATGGTCGTTCCCGGAACGGGCAGCCCTATCCCGAGCTGGCTCAGTGGAACGGCGCGGACGCGCCCGACTTCTACTCCGGCTGTTTCGGCCTGGGCAGCCGGGACACCCAACCGGGCGACATCATCGCGGCGGTGGAGAACATGCTGCCTGCGGCCAAGCGCCAGCGGCAGTTCTATCTGGGCATCGACTTCGTGCGCGAGGGCACCAAGCTGCCCAAGCTTCAGATCTGGCAAGAATCGATGCTGGAGCAATACCCCCAGCTCCCGGAGCTGGCGTTGCACGCGACCGACGGCGCCAACCTCCTGCCCAAGGGCTCGATCTCCATCCGCATCCACTCGGTGGGCGGGTGGGGCGCCATCACCATGGGCAAGAACCTGGCGCTCACCGCATCCGAGCTGATGGGGCTCCACGTCAAGGCGAACCCCAAGTACGGCTCGGAGAAGAAGGGCCAGCCCACCACGTTCTACGCCACGCTGGCGCGGGAGCCGATCCGGCTCAACTGCGAGCTGGCGCACGTGGACGTAGTGCTGGCGCCGGACCCCAACGTGTTCCGCCATTCCGACCCGCTCCAGGGACTGGCGGACGGCGGCGTGTTCATCATCCAGAGCGATCGCCAGCCGGAGGAGTTCTGGGAGAGCCTGCCCGCGGCCACGCAGCGTGCCCTTCGCGCGCGTCACATCGCGGTGGGCTATCTCGACGCCTTCAAGATCGCGATGGACGAGGCCAGCGACCCGGAGCTGCGCTACCGCATGCAGGGCGCCGCGTTCATGGGCGCCTTCTTCCGGCTCGGGCCCCTGCTGGAGCGCGAGGGGGTGAGCCAGGAGAAGCTGTTCGGGGGCATCGGTGCCCAGCTCAAGAAGAAGTTCGGTCACCTGGGGCAGCGGGTGGTGGACGACAATCTCCGCGTCATCCGGCGAGGGTTCGACGAAGTCCAGAAGCTCGACGTCGAAGCGCTTCAGGCACGTAGCCAGGAAGCAGGGGCTATCCCTACTATGCCCGCTATCCTCGACGGCTCTCACGTCAAACCCGGGCTGGCTAACCCCGGCCGTTTCTGGGAACAGGTGTGCTACCTCTATCGCACCGGCCAGGACGGCATCGCGGACCCGTTCGCAGCCATCAGCGCCATCCCGGCCGCCACCAGCACCATCCGCGACATGACCGACGTGCGGTTCGAGGTGCCGGACTTCATTCCGGCCAACTGCACCGGCTGCGCGCAATGCTGGACCCAGTGCCCGGACGCCGCGATCCCGGGGGTGGTGAGCGACATTGACGCGGTGATCAACGCGGCGGTGGCGGCGGTAGGAGCGGAAGGTCGCTCGCTCGACCGGTTCCGCCAGATCGTGAAGCCCTTGGCCAACGAATCGCGCCGGATTCTCAAGACGGTGCCCTTCACCACGTTCGCCGACACCCTGTCCCAGGCGTATCAGAACGTGTGGCCCAAGCTCAATTTGGACCCCGAACGGCGTGCGGCGCTGGACGCCGACTTCGCCGCGGTGCACTCGGGCCTGGCCGAGTTCCCGCTGGCCAAGACGGCCCCGTTCTTCGACGTACCGGAATCCAAGGAGAGGGGCGCCGGCGGGCTGCTCTCGATCACCATCAATCCCGACGCGTGTAAGGGGTGCAACATCTGCGTCCAGGTGTGCCCGGACGAAGCCCTGCGCACGGTGAAGCAGACCGACGAGATGGTGGACCTGCTGCGGCGGAACTGGAAGCTGTGGCAGCACCTGCCCGAGACGCCGGACCGCTACATCAACATCGCGAGCCTGGAGGAAGGGATCGGGGTGCTTTCGTCCCTGCTCCTGAAGAAAGCCAACTACCTCTCCATGGTGGGCGGCGACGGCGCGTGCATGGGGTGCGGTGAGAAGACCGTGGTCCACCTGGTGCTCTCTGCCGTGAACGCGCTGATGCTGCCGCGGGTCGAGCGGCACGTGAAGGAGCTGGACGACCTGATCGCGCGGCTGGACCAGCGGGCCCGAACGCTGCTCGCGTCCGACGCCGACCTGGCCGCGGTGCAGGCCGGCAGCGATGCCAAGGTCCAAGTGGCGCTGGAGCCCACCAAGCAGGCAGGGATCGAGCGGATTTCGAAGATGATCGCGGACCTCAAAGACCTGCGGTGGCGCTACACCGAGGGGCCCACCAGCCGCGGCCGGGCCACCTTGGGGATGGTCAATGCGACGGGGTGTTCGTCGGTGTGGGGCAGCACCTATCCGTTCAATCCGTACCCGTTCCCCTGGGTAAACCACCTATTCCAGGACGCGCCGTCCGTGGCCATCGGGATCTTCGAAGCCCACATGCGGAAGATGGCGGACGGCTTCGTGGCGGTGCGGCGCGCCAAGCTCGAGCTGGATGGCGAGTACGATCTCAAGGTTCACGAACCCCAATTCGCCAAGTACGACTGGCACCAGTTCAGCGACGAGGAAATGGCCCTGTGCCCGCCCATCTTCGCCACCGGCGGCGATGGCGCCATGCTGGACATCGGCTTCCAGAACCTCTCGAGGCTCATGGCCTCGGGGAAGCCGATCCGCGTCATGGTGCTGGACACCCAGGTCTATTCCAACACCGGCGGCCAGGCCTGCACCAGCGGCTTCCTGGGCCAGGTGAGCGACATGGCGCCGTTCGGCAAGGCGCAGCACGGCAAGGAGGAAACCCGCAAAGAGCTGGCCCTGATCGCGATGGCGCATCGCAACGTGTTCGTGCTCCAGTCGTCGCAGGCGGCGCCCGCCCATCTCCTGGGCGGCGTGCTGCGCGGGCTCCAGTCTCGTTATCCCTCCGTGTTCATCCTGCACTCCCCCTGCCCGCCCGAACACGGGTTGGGTGACGATCAGGCGCCCGACGCCGCGAAGCTGGCGCTGGAGTCGCGCGCCATCTCCCTGGTACTCTACGATCCCGCCGCCGGCGAGACGTTCGCGGACCGGCTCAGCCTGGACGGCAACCCGTCCATGGACGAGGTCTGGCCCACGTACGACCTCAAGTACCTGGACGAGCAGGGCAAAGAGCAGACGATGGAGCTGCCGCTCACCGCGGCCGACTGGGCCGCCACCGAGGCGCGATTCAAGAAGCACTTCTCGGCGGTGCCCAAGGACCTGGGGGAGGACGCCCTGGTGCCGTTCCACGAGTACCTCCGGCTTCCAGCCGAGGAGCGTGACGGCAAGCGGCCCTTCATCTACGTGCTGGAGCGGGACCGCCGCCTGGGCAAGCAGCTGGTCTCGGACGAGATGGTGGAGCTCGCGGCCGACCGGCTCGGTGTCTGGCATCAGCTCAAGGAGCTGGCCGGGCTCGAGATCGGCGATACCGCGCGCGGGCTGGTACAGGAGCAGCTCGAGGGCGAGTTCCAGAAGCAGCTGGATGCGCTACGCGCAGACTACGAGGCGAAGTTCGCCGCCCTGCGCGCCACCTACCCCGCCGTCATCGCGCGGCGGATGGCGGAAGCTCTGCTGCGGGCAGGCAAGGACAATCTCTCGATCGCGGATATCCTGACCCAAGCGCGGTCGTTGCCCGCCGTTCCGCAAGGGTCCGTGGATCTCGGTGCCGGACCTGCGGCTCCCGCCGCCCCGCGCCCAGCGCCAGTTAGCGCCCCTGCGGCCACGTCGGTCTCTGCCGCATCTGCCGCTCCTGCCGCTTCTGCCGCCACGGCCGTCGCAGAAGAAGCCGAAACGCTCACGATGGAGCCGTACATCGACAGCGCTCAGTGTACCACCTGCGACGAATGCACCAATCTCAACAAGCGGATGTTCGCCTACAACGACAAGAAGCAGGCATACATCAAGGACCCCAAGGCCGGGACGTTCAAGGACCTGGTGACCGCGGCGGAGCGCTGCCCGCCGCAGATCATTCACCCGGGAACACCACTCAATCCCAAAGAGAAGGACCTTGCCAAGTGGCTGAAGCGGGCGGAGCGCTTCAAGTGAGGCTCACCCACTTCCGCCACGGGGTCCATCCGCCGGAACTCAAGGGCCTGACGGCCCAGGTACCGATCCGGCGGATGCCGTTTCCACCAGAGATCGTCATTCCGCTGCGCCAGCACACCGGGAAGCCGGCTCGCGCGATCGTTCGCCCGGGCGACCGGGTGGAGCGGGGCGACAAAGTCGCCGAGGCGGACGGCAAGATGTCGGTACCGATGCACGCGTCCGCGGCCGGGACCGTCCGCGACGTGCGCCTGTGGCCCCATCCGGACGGCACCTACGCCCAGGCGGTGGTGATCGCCGTAGATCCCAATTCTCCCCAGCCACACCGTCCTCGCGTCATCCCGGATTGGCGCGGCCTGTCGGGAGCGGAGCTGGTGGAAGCCATTCGCCAGGCCGGCGTGGTGGGGCTCGGCGGCGCGGCGTTTCCGACCCACGTCAAGCTGTCGCCGCCCAAGGACACCCCGATTGACACGCTGCTGATCAACGGCGCCGAGTGCGAGCCGTACCTCACGACTGACCACCGCACCATGGTCGAATACCCGGAACGGGTGCAGCTCGGGATCCGGATCATGATGCGGGCCCTCGGTGTCACCCGCGCGGTGGTGGGCGTGGAGGAGAACAAGCCGGACGCCATTGCCGCCTTGCGCGCCACGCTGCCCCGGGACCTGGACGTCACGGTGCAGGGGTTGCGGGTGAAGTACCCGCAGGGCGCCGAGAAGATGTTGATCAAGTCGCTGCTGGGGCGGGAAGTTCCCTCGGGCAAGCTGCCGATGCACGTGGGCGTGATCGTGCAAAACGTGGCCTCGGTGGCCACCATCGCGGAGGTGTTCGAAACCGGTCTGCCACTCATCGAGCGGATCGTGACCGTCACGGGGCACGGCGTCCGGCGGCCGTCGAACCTCATCGTGCCGGTGGGCACCAAGACTCGCGATCTCCTGGCGACGTGTGGCGGACTCACGCCCCAGGCGCGCGAGATCGTCTTCGGCGGGCCCATGATGGGCAGCGCCGAGGCCGACCTGGACGCTCCGGTGATCAAAGGAACCACGGGCGTGGTGGTGCTCACCGACGCCGAGGTGAAACCCCAGAAGTCCTATCCCTGCATCAGCTGCGGGCACTGCCTCGACGCCTGCCCCGTGTTTCTCAACCCACAGCTCCTGGGCAAGCTCGCGATGGCCGAGCGCTATGAGGAGATGCCCCAGCACCAGCTGGCCGACTGCATGCTCTGCGGCTCGTGCTCGTACACCTGCCCGTCCAACATCCCGCTGTCGCAGCTCTTCGCCCTGGCCAAGGCGGCGCTTCGCAAGCCCAAAGCAGCATGAGTGAGCCCAGCCTGCTGATTACCGCCTCACCCCATCTGAGCGCGCGCGACAGCACGCCCAAAATCATGTGGCACGTGGTCCTAAGCCTGGTGCCCGTGCTGGGGGCCGGCGCGTATTTTTTTGGGGTGAGCGCCCTGCTGGTCACGGCGGGCGCGACGCTGGGGGCCGTGGTCACGGAGACGGTGTTCGGGAAGCGGGGCACGCTGTGGGACGGCTCGGCCGCGATCACCGGGATGCTGCTCGCGCTCACCCTGCCGCCGGGCCTTCCCATGTGGATGGCCTTCATCGGCGGGGCGTTTGCCATCGGGTTCGGCAAGCTAATCTTCGGCGGGCTCGGCGAGAACATCTTCAACCCGGCGCTCCTGGGGCGGGCCTTTCTTCAAGCGGCATTCCCCGTGGCCCTCACCACCTGGCCGGTGCCCCGCGGCAGCTTCTGGCAGCTCAGGGGCGATAATCTTGCCCTGCCCTTCGTCAGCCCGCACCCGCTGGACGTGGTCACCGGCGCCACCCCGCTCGGACTCATGAAGTTCGACCACGTGGGCACCGAGCCATGGAAACTGATCCTCGGTGTCACCGGCGGATCATTGGGGGAAACTTCGGGCCTGGTGATCCTGCTCTGCGGCGGCTATCTCGCCGCGCGCAACTACCTCAACTGGCGCATCCCCATCAGCATCTTCCTGACCGTCGCTCTCTTCGCCCAGCTGCTCCATGCGCTTCGGCCGGCCGTGTACCCGGAGGGCCTGTTCATGCTGTTCTCGGGCGGCCTCATGCTCGGCGCGGTGTTCATGGCGACCGACCTGGTCACCTCCCCCGTAACCAACCTGGGCTGCTGGCTGTTCGGGCTCGGGGTCGGCGTCCTGGTGGTAGTGATCCGCATCTGGGGTGGTCTAGCGGAAGGCGTCATGTATGCGATCCTCCTGATGAACGCCTTCGTGCCGTTCATCAATCGCGCCACCCAGCCCAGGGTATTCGGTCAGGTGCCCGCGCAAAAGATGCCATGACCGCGCCCCGCGCACCCGACCCTCCGCCCCATGTCCCGGCCCAGAAGCTGGTGGCGACGCTCGCCTTTTCGGGAGCGGTGGCGGGCTTTCTGATCGTGGTGGCGTATGGCTGGGCAGCTCCGATCATCGAGCGGAACAAGGCGGAGGCCCTGCGGGCGGCGATCGGCGATGTCCTCAAGCACCCCGAGGCATGTGACACGCTGTACGTGGTGGACCGGAGTCTCACCCTCACGCCTCCGGCCGGTGCGGATCCCAAGAAGCTGGAACGCGTGTACCTGGGCTACGGTCCCGACCACCAGCGCATCGGGTTCGCCATCGCCGCCGGCGAGCCGGGCTTCGCGGACATCGTCCGTGTGATCTTCGGCTACGATCCCGCCACCAAGCAGATCCTGGGCATGCGGGTGATCGAGTCCAAGGAAACGCCGGGGCTGGGAGACAAGATCGAGAAGGATTCGGCTTTCGTGAGACAGTTCCGCGGCGCGTTGACCCCATTGCTCGGCGTCAAAGTTGGCCGGCGGCAGGCTGGGGACCAACACCAGGTGGACATGATCACCGGCGCCACGATCTCCTCGCGCGTGGTGATTCGCATCATCAACAACGCGCTTGCTCGGCTGGGGCCGGTGATCGAGAACTACTCGGCAGAGCCGAAATGACGCAGCACACGACCACGCCGACCCAGGACCTCATCCGCGGGATCTGGCACGAGAACCCCGTGCTGGTGCAGATCCTTGGCCTGTGCCCCACGCTGGCGGTCACCAATTCGGTCGCCAACAGCCTGGCCATGAGTGTCGCGACCTTCTTCGTCCTGGTGGGCTCGAGCTTCTTGGTCTCCGCGCTCAAGCGCTTCATCCCCAACGAAGTGCGGATCGCGACCTACGTCCTGATCATCGCGACGTTCGTCACCGTGGCGGACATGCTGCTGGAGGCGCTGGTACCCGGGATCCACAAGGCGCTGGGCGCGTTCGTGGGGCTGATCGTGGTGAACTGCATCATCCTGGCTCGCCAGGAAGCCTTCGCCTCGCGACACCCGGTGGGGCGATCCGTGCTCGATGCCGTCGGCAGCGGCGTGGGGTTCACGATCACCATGTTGATCATGGGCTCGATTCGTGAGGTCCTGGGGGCAGGCTCGTTCCTGGGCTATCGACTCTTCGGCGCGTCGTTCGAGCCCTGGGTCATCTTCACCCTGCCGCCGGGCGGGTTCTTCACGCTGGGATTCGTCTTGCTCTTCTTGAGCTGGACCCAGCGGCGGAGGGAGATCCAGGCCAAGATCCGCGCCTGGCCTGAGGGCGTGGGCGAAAGGAAGGCTGCCTGATGGATGACGTGACCTGGATCCTCATCTCGTCCATGCTGGTGAACAACTTCACGCTCACCCTGTTCCTTGGCCTGTGCCCCTTCATGGGCGTGTCCAGTAAGATCGACACGGCGCTCCGGCTGGGCGCCGCGGACACGTTCGTCCTCACCATGACCGCCGTAGCGGTGTGGGCCCTCAACACCTATGTGCTGGAATACTTCCCGTACCTGCGACTCATCTCGTTCATCATCGTGATCGCGTCGCTAGTGCAGATCGTGGAGATGGTGATCAAGAAGTCGAGCCCGGCACTGTTCCGGGCGCTGGGTATCTACCTCCCGCTGATCACCACCAACTGCGCCATCCTGGCGCTCGCCATCTTCCAGACGAACCGCGGGTATACCTTGACCCAGGCGCTGGCCTTCGCGATCGGTTCGGGAGCTGGCCTGACGCTGGCGCTGGTGCTGATGGCCTCCATCCGGGTGAACCTGGAGCTGGCCGATGTGCCCGCGTTCGCCAAGGGCATCGGGCTGGTGTTCATCATCGCCGGCAGCCTGTCGCTCGCCTTCATGGGCTTCGCCGGGCTGGGGACCTCAGGATGAGCCCGGTGTTCGGTATTCTGGCCCTGGCCGGGTTGTTCGCCGTCTTTGGCCTGGTCTTCCGCGGGCGGGAGCAACGGTCCTGCCAGGCCCGCGCGCCCCACGACCGAGATGCCTCCTGCTCCAGCTGCCCGCTTCACGAGGTTAATCATGACTGACATCACTTCATCCGCACCACGACACCCCACTCGGCGCGAGATTGTGGCGCTTGGGATCGGGGCTTTCGTGGTGGCCTCCGTGCCGCTTGCTCGACGTCGCGCGCGGCTGGTTCGTCGCACCATGCCGGCCATGGGGACTATCGTGGAAGTGGCCCTGGTACATCGTGATCCGCGGTACGCCCAGGCCGCGATGGACGCCGCACTCGCGCGTATGGCGACGGTGGAACGAATCATGACGCGGTTCGATCCCCGATCCGACGTCGGTCGCGCCAACCTGGGGGCCGCGCGGGAAGCCGTGCTGGTCACCCCGGCCACGGCGGCGGTGATCGCCGCCGCGCTGGGGTGGGCCCACGCCAGCGAGGGCGCCTTCGATCCGTGCCTCGGCGAGACCATCGCGCTGTGGGACGTGGAGCACCGGCAAGAGCCTCCGCAGCCCGGAGCGGTCCGCCGGCTCGCCGGGCGAAGCCTCTACCGGGCCCTCGGTCTGGACTCTCACCGCGGGCATCCGGCCGTGCGATTCGGGGACCGGAATCTCCAAGTCGACCTTGGCGGGATCGCCAAGGGCTACGCCGTGGACCAGGCCGTGGTCACGTTGCGGGACTGGGGCATCACCCAGGCCTTCGTGGCGGCGGGGGGCGACCTCTATGCGATGGGCGAGTCGGATCACGGTGGCCCGTGGCAGGTGGGCGTGCGAGACCCCAAGAACCCGGATGGCGTGATGGCGACGCTCCCACTATCCGACGCGGCCGTGGCGACGTCCGGCGACTACTTCCGGTATTTCGACTATCAGGGCCGCCGCTACCACCACATCCTGGACCCGGCCACCGCGGCGCCCCGGCTCACGGCGGAGCACAGCGTGAGCGTAGCCGCGTCCAGCTGCATGACGGCCGACGCCGCCGCTACCACGGTGTTCGGCATGGCGCCGGAACGGGCTGCACAGGTACTCCTGGCGCACGCCCCGGATGCCCGGGTGGTGAGCCATGCGTAGGCAGCGCTTCTCTCAGCAGCGGACCATGGCGCACCCGGCTGGCGCTTCGCGCCTGCTCCCTGCATCTTGCATACACGGGTCGGGGAGCCTCAGGGCGTCTCCCAGGTCGCTCCGACCTCGACTGGAGGCTGGATGCTTCGGGACCTGAGCTTTTCGCACATACTCATCCTGCTGGCGATCATCGCCCTGATCTTCGGAGCCAGGCGGTTGCCGGAGATCGGCGCCTCGTTCGGCAAGGGGATCCGGGAGTTCAAGAAGAGCCTGAGCGAGATCGGCAGTACCAACGACGAGCGAACGACGCTCCCTCCAGCCGATCGCAAGGCCGAGTCGCAAGAAAGTGGAGAACCCAAGCGGCTCAGCGACTGAGCCGCTTCTTTCCTTCCAGTCATACTGATAATTCGGGAGGCATGCCGTGCGCCGCTTGATCTCGGTGCTGGCGCTGCTTGTCACGAGCCCGGCGGCTGCCGTCGGCCAGGAACGCGCCGTGACGCTTAAGGCGCCCAAGGTGCTGGACGGCAAGGGTGGCGCGCTCGGCAACGCCACCATCGTGGTCCAGGGGTCCCAGATCATTCGGATCGGCGCCCCCGCCCAAGGCGTGACGTACGATTTGTCCGGCCTCACGGTGATGCCTGGCGGGATCGACACCCACGTGCACCCCACGTGGCACTTCGACCCCAACGGCCGGTTGCACACAGATACCAGCGAGACGCCCGAGCAAGCGACTCTCTACACCACCGAGAACGCGTACCGCACGCTCATGGGTGGCATCACCACGGTCCAGAGCCTGGGTGACCCGCGCGACCAGGACCTGCGGGACGCCATCGCCCGCGGCGTGCTGCCGGGTCCCAGGATCATCACGTCCCTGGGCTCCCTCAACGAGCGGACCGGATCGCCGGCCCAGCTGCGCGAGGCCGTGCGGCGATTCAAGGAGCGCGGCGCGGACGTGATCAAGATCTTCGCCTCCGCCAGCATTCGGGACGGCGGCACCCCCACCATGACCCAGGAGCAACTGGACGCCGCGTGCGGTGAGGCCAAAGCACAGGGGCTCCGCTCCGTAGTGCATTCGCACGGTCCGGAAAGCACCCGCCGCGCCGTGACGGCGGGTTGTACCACCATCGAGCACGGAGCGCTGCTGGACGAGCCGGCACTCCGGCTCATGGCCGAGCGCGGCGTGTACTACGATCCCAACATCGGCCTGGTGCTCCAGAACTACCTCGAGCACAAAGACCGCTATTTCGGGATCGGGAACTACAACGCGGAAGGCTTCGCCCAGATGGAGCGGGCGGTCCCGCTCGCCCTGAACGCGTTCCAGCTGGCCCTCAAGCTCCCCGGGCTCAAGATCGTCTTCGGGACCGACGCCGTGGCCGGCGCCCACGGCCGGAACTTCGAGGAGATCATCTACCGCGTCCAGCAGGGTGGCCAGGATCCGATGGCCGCCATCGTCACCGCCACGTCGCTGGCCGCGCAGTCGCTCAACCTGGGAGATCAGATCGGTACCATTGCACCCGGCATGCAGGCCGACTTGATCGCCCTGGACGGTGACCCGACCAGCGACATCACCGCGCTTCGCCGGGTGGTCTTCGTGATGAAGGGGGGGACAGTCTACCAGAACCTGGCCCGGGGAACTGCGGGTAGTAGTGGAAGCTACGGCAGCGACGGCAGCGGCAGCAGAGACGGCAGTAGCGGCAGGGATGGGAGCGGCACCGGCTGGCCGGTCTACGGCGGCGACCCCGGCGGGATGAAATACTCGCCGCTCGCGACCATCAACCGCAACAACGTGAGCCGGTTGGCGCCCGCCTGGGAGTGGCAGGTGGGCGAGGCGCCCATCCCGCAAACCGACAGCACCAAGGCGGCGCGGCCCGGAAACTTCCAGGTGACACCGCTCATGATCAACGACACGTTGTTCCTGAGCACGCCGTTCAATCGGGTGGTGGCACTCGACGCCGGCAGCGGGCGACAGCTCTGGGTGTACGACCCAGGCGCCTATCGGTTCGGCCAGCCGTCCAACGGCACCGGCTTCGTTCATCGCGGTGTGGCCACGTGGACCGACGGCAACGAGCGCCGGATCTTCATGAACAGCCGCTGGCGCCTGATCGCGCTGGACGCGGCTTCGGGTACGCCCATTCCCACGTTCGGCACCAACGGCGAAGTGGATCTCACCGCGACCATCCTCTGGAAGGTCAACCGGCTCCACTACACCAACACGTCCCCACCGGTCGTCTATGGGAACCTGGTCATCGTCGGCAACGGCGTGGGCGATCGCCTGGTGTATCCCAACGATCCACCCGGCGACGTGCAGGCGTTCGACGTCCGAACCGGCAAGCTCGCCTGGCGATTCAATCCCATACCACAGCCGGGGGAGTTCGGCAACGACACCTGGGAAGGCGAGGCCTGGAAGCGCACGGGCCACACCAACGTGTGGGCGCCGTTCACGGTGGACCTGGCGCGCGGCCTGGTCTACCTGCCGGTGAGCACACCGAGCAACGACTTCTACGGCGGGGACCGCAAGGGGGCGAATCTCTTCGGGGAGACCATCGTCTGCCTGGACGCCAACACGGGCAAGCGCGTCTGGCACTACCAGACCGTGCACCACGGGCTGTGGGACTACGATCTCCCCGCTCCACCCAGCCTGATCACCATCCGGCCGGGCGGCCGGACGGTTGACGCCGTGGCCCTGGTGACCAAGCAAGGATTCGTCTTCACGTTCGACCGCGTCACCGGCGAGCCGGTGTGGCCCATCGAGGAGCAGCCGGTCCCGCCCTCGGACGTGCCGGGCGAGCAGGCCTGGCCCACCCAGCCCTTCCCCACCAAGCCGGCGCCCTTTTCCAGGCAGGGCTTCACGCTGGACGACTTGCTCGATTTGACACCGCAACTCAAGGCGCTGGCCACCGCGGAAGTGCAGCAGTACCGGATGGGCCAGCTCTTCACGCCGCCCTCGCTCCAGGGCACGATTCAGATGCCAGGGGTCATTGGCGGCGCAGGATGGGGTGGCGCCGCATTCGACCCGGAGACCGGCGTGCTCTATCTCAAGGCCACCAACTCACCGTATCTGGCGCGGCTGATGCAACCTCCGCCATCGGATACGATCAACGCCCGCTACTCGTTCGACCGCAGCGTGTCGCTGGGCATTCGCGCGGCGCCGGAAGCTGCGGGCGGCAGCGCGCAGGGACGCGCACCTCGACCGCTGCCGGTCAACCAGCCGCCCTATGGCACGCTCGTCGCCATCGACATGAACCGCGGGGAGCACCGCTGGCAGGTGACCGTGGGCGACACGCCGTGGATGCGCGATCACCCGCTGCTCAAGGGCCTCGATCTCCCACCGCTCGGGGTGAGCGGCTCCCCCGGCCCGATCGTTACTGGGGGCGGCCTGGTGTTCGTGACCGGCGGAGGGTCGGTGCTGTACGCGTTCGACAAGACCAGCGGCGCCGTCCTGTGGCAGACCGATCTGGGCCAGGATGGCTATGCGGTCCCGATGACCTACCAGACCCGCGCCGCTCGTCAATACGTCGTGATCGCTACCGGCGAAGGAGACCACGCGGTGCTCAAGGCCTTCGCCCTGAAAGAGGCACCATGAGCGCGCTCGATCGGCGCCGATTTCTCAAGACCGTCGCGACGGCGGTGCCGGCGGTCGCGGCGGGCAACGCCGCCGCCTGTGCCACGGGCGGCATCAGTGCTCCGGCTCACCTGGACGACCGTACGTTGCTGGCACTCGGCGAAACGGTTCTCCCCGACGAGCTGGGGTCGGGCGGCATCCAACGAGCCGTGAGAGGTTTCCAGACGTGGCTCGCCGGTTACCGTCCCGCCGTCGAAGTCACGCACGGCTATGGCACCGGCAATCTCGATTACACGCCGGCCAACCCTGGGCCCGGCTGGGCTGCGCAGCTCGAGGTCTTGAATCTCGAGGCAGAGGAGCGCTTCGGCGCGGCGTTCGCGGCGCTGAGCAAGGAGCAGCGCACTGAGATGATCCGCCGGCAGCTCGCCCGCGAGCGGGCGGATCGGCTGCCGGACCCGGCACAAGCCCGTAACGTCGCCCTGGGTCTGCTGGGGTATTGGGTACAGACCCCCGAGGCCGTGAACCTCTGCTACCAGGCAAGAATCGATCCGCTCACCTGCAGGCCGCTGGCGGCCCAGGCGGAGAAGCCCGGTCCGACGTCCGGATCATGACCAGAGTCCTCGAATCCGACGTCTGCATCATCGGATCAGGGATTACCGCCGCGCTACTCGCGGAGAAGCTGAGTGAAGAGCGCGAGGCGAAGATCGTGGTGGTCGAGGCGGGCGACGACGTGCCCCCGCTGAGCCAGCGGTCGCGTTTGCGGCAGCGCTCGCTCGACTATGGCGAGAGCCCCTGGCCGCGCGATCATCTGGATGGTTACGAGGTGGATGGCATCCAGTCGCGGTCCATGTGCGTCGGTGGATTGGCCATGCACTGGGGCGGCGTGACGCCGCGTTTCACGCCGGAGGACTTCCGGATCAAGTCGCTCTATGGCATGGGCGACGACTGGCCCATGAGTTACGAGGAGTTGGAGCCGTTCTACCAGGAAGCCGAGGAACGCATGGGCGTGGCCGGGGAGCAGGGCCCGCCGGACGCCGACGGCCCGCGCTCCAAGCCGTACCCGCAGCCCCCCTTACCCCTCACGTATAACCTCGAGCTGCTGAAGCCATGGGGTGAGAAGATCGGCGCCCCGTTTTGGAGTCAGCCCTCGGCCAAGAACTCGGTGCCCTACCGGGGACGTGCGGTCTGCTGTCGCAACGACACCTGCTCGCCCATCTGCCCGGTGGGTGCCAAGTACTCGCCGGACTTCACCTGGAACGCGCTCAAGGCCGCGGGAAAGGTCGAGCTGCTCACGCGCACGCTGGTGCGGCGGCTGGAGCTGGTGCGCGGGTCGGACCGTGTGTCCCACGCGGTCGCGCTCCATCGCGACCGGCCCAGCGAGCCGGTGGAGTTCCACGCCAAGACGTTCGTGGTGGCCGCCGGGTATGTGTGGAGCCCGCATCTGCTGCTGGCCTCGGCCACCGGCCGCTTCCCCACCGGGCTCGCCAATCGGACCGGCCTGGTGGGCCGATACATGAACGGCCACCGGAACGTGTCCGCATTCATCCGGCTGCCGCTCCGGCTTTACCCCGGGGTAAACGGACAGCACAGCCTCATGTCGCACCAGTTTATGCGGCCCAGTCGGCTGGCGAAATACCTGCGGCACGATCTCCGCATCTGGGAATCATCGGTCGGGGGCGAGCCGCGGGTGCGGGACGACGCGGGCAACGTGCTCCTGGGGAAGGAGCTGCTCGCCGACTGGCGCAAACGGGCGGAGCGTGGCACCGCTAGGGTGCGGGCCTACTACGACGTGCTCCCTCACCGCGACAGCGCGGTCACGCTCGACCCCTACCGCAAGTCCCCCTGGGGCGACCCGCTTCCCAGGATCAGTTATCGAGACAGCGATGAGTCGGCCGCCCTCCGGGGATACACCGAGGACACCCTCAAGCAGCTGTTTCAGCGCATGGCCAAGGCCGGCGACGGCGAGATCATCTCCATGCGGGTGGACGACTTTCAGGACCATCCCGGCGGCGGGTGTCGCATGGGCGTCGACGCCAGGACCGGTGTGTGCGACCGGTTTGGCCGGACCTTCGACCACGAGAACCTGTTTATGGTGGGAGCCCCGACCGCGGTGACCGCCAGCTGCTGCAACGCGACGCTGACGTTCGTGGCGCTGGGGTTGAGAGCGGCTACGGAGATCGGGAGGGAGTTTCCGGCGCTATGACACCGTTGGGCGCGGCGCTTCCACCAACACAGCCACGCCCCGCAGAATCACCGCGACCGCGGCGAGCAGCTCCGAGACCTCGTACGGCTTGGCCACCACCGGCTGGCCGGACTTCTCCAGGAACTTGCGTGACGTCGGGTCGGTGTAGTCGCCGGTGACGAAGACAAAGCGGCTGGCCAGGTGGGGCATCAACTCCTCCACCTGCTCGAAGAATCCCCGCCCGCCCAGTGCCGGCATCCGGAGGTCGCAAATCACGCAGTCCACGGGACCCAGCTTGAGCACTTCGATGCCCTCCAGGCCGTTGGCGCATGGCGTCACCAGATGGCCGAGCCGCTGGAAGAGTCGTGTGATCACGGCGCGGTTGGCCGGGTCGTCCTCCACCACCACGATGTGCCCTCGTCGCGTAGGCGTGGCCTGGTAGGGCGCCAGCATATGGGGCACCGTGTCAGGCGCCATGAGGTCCACGCGGCGCAACAGCTGGGAGGTGATGTTGGCCATCCGGGACAGGTCGACCTGAATGTTCTCCAGCTCCCGCAGGGCCGCCGGGCTGAGTTGCTCGGCCTGGATCTCGCGCACCGCAGCCAGGATCGCGTTGAGCCGGTTGTTCAGCGCGTTCACCGACTGAGCGACATCGTTGCGCATGAACTGGATCCATGCTTGGGCCAGTTCGTCCGGGACGAGCGACTGGGCCGGTGCCGCTTCGGCGGCGGGCGGCGGCGCTGGAGCGGCTGGGAACTTCTGTCCGGGTTCGCTGCGTTTCTCCTGAGCGGTCATGGCTCCGCACGACGGGGGTTGCTAACCGTGAGTTTAGTCCCCTCGACTCCGCTCGGCAACGCTGGCGGCCCTCCCACGACAAAGGCGCGGCGTTCGCACCCAATCAAAGCCGGATGATGGCGCGCGGCCGGGCTAAACGCGCCGGGCGGATCTCATTGCGCCCGACTGCTGACCCCCCACTCCTCACCTCGCAGCCAACGGCGCCGCGTGCAGGATGGTCCTCCCTCCTGGCATCTCGTACACCAACCCTCCGCTGGTGCTCACCAGTTTGACCCACTGATCCGATACGACCAGGAAGTGTGACTCGTCCGCCCACCCCCAGACCGTGCCCAGGGGATTTTCGCTCAACAGCACGGTGGGCTCCGTCTGTACCGCCGACGGATCCAGCCCCAGCGTGCGGAGGATCTTCGTCGTCTTGCCACCGAGCGTGCGGTCATGCACCAGCGTCGCCCCGGCCGGCGCCCAGAAGGGATTGGTGTCGCGCGGCGTGCCCCCAGCGGTTTGGCTCGGGAAGAACCGGACCCGCTGTTGGGCCACATCGAACACCGCGATGTGCCGCAGGGCCGGCCCGTCGGGTGGCCGCACGTCGAATGCGATCCGGCCCCCATCCGGCGACCAACGGGCGCGCTGCGGATCGTACGGGTCACCAACGACTCGGCGCGCGCCGGAGCCGTCGTACCGCGCGACGTGCAGCTCGGTAGCCGCCACGGTTCGCTGCCCTCGGCGTGCCTGACCGGTGGCCAAGTAGAAGAGTCGCCTGCTGTCTGGCGAGAACGTGACGTCCCGTTGCCCCTGGAGCCGCATCGAAGCGTCCCCGCGGCAGCCTCGGGCGTCCACCGGGTACAGCGCCCGACCGTCGCCCACCACGAGCGTGTCCGCGGTGACCCAGGCGTACACCATCTTCGACGCCTCGCAACCCACGCGGGTGAGACCACCGTCCACCGACGCGATCACGATATCACCCGCTCCCGGCAACGTCTCGCGGCCCACTCGTCGCTCGGTGAAGTAGCCTACCGCGAGCCGCGTCCCGTCCCGCGACCAGGCCAGCGTGTACCTGTAGGTCCTGCCCGCGGCGTGCAGTCGCCTCACCGCACCCGTGGCGACGTCCACCACCATGAGGCGGGACGAGTCGGCCCCGCGGTACCCGATTGCCAGCTTGGACCGGTCCGGCGACGCCGCACTCGCCACGCGGGGCGGCGCGATCGAGAAGAGCAGGCTGTCCGCGCCGCTCCGCGCGTCCAACCGATGAACGCCGGCGGCGTCGTGGTAATAGAACAGGTACGCGGGCCCGGCAGGCGCCGGTGGTGGTGGTGGCGCCGCGGGCCTGGCGCACGCCGCTAACGCGACTACGAGAGCCGGAATAGATGCGCGCCACCACCGGCAGCAATCAGCAACCAGCATTCGGCAGCCAGCGGAAACAGCAATCAGCACTCGGCAGTCAGTGGAGGAGGGAAGCCGCCGATTACCGACTGCTGAGCGCTGATTGCTGACTGCTTCTATCCAGTTTCCCACCACGCCACCTCCCCCTGGTGCCCACACGCGGTGCATTGGAGCCGTTCCGGTTCGCCGGCCACCCGCACCCGCGCGCCGCACACCGGGCACACCGCGTACTTACGTCCCAGGAAGCGGGCTGTGCCTTCGGCCGGGTTGGGTTGGTTTCTCGCCAGATAGACCACCGTAAACCGGGTGGGC